>Ga0315274_10004319_pt1 | contig 20932 bp, 16 predicted proteins | sample YL17G02_20_MG_FD_203700 | JGI IMG/M metagenome (GOLD analysis project Ga0315274, IMG submission 203700) | Sediment microbial communities from Yellowstone Lake, YNP, Wyoming, USA - YL17G02_20 | ecosystem: Environmental > Aquatic > Freshwater > Lake > Sediment | place: USA: Wyoming | collected...
CGGGACCTACTAATGTAAAGAGCATAAGCGGACCGTTTTTAGGCTGAAAGAGCATCACATTCTCACAGGTATAATTGTTACCGACTTCCTGCCCGTCAAAAACCCGATAAGGGGTAGTCCATTTGCCGTTGATATAGCGCGACATCCAGATGTCGGTTCCCGCTTGTCTTTCACCCGCACCTGCCCACCAGGCAGCCACAATTACTCCAACTGTAGTTTGGGCAATAGTAGGAGCGTGGGGAAGTTTGGTCCCATCATTGACTGAGTATGGTTCAAAGATGTCTTGCTGGGACTCAATGCTCAGATTAAGGCCGTAAGTGTTAAACGCCAGAACCAAAAAAGCAAATACTGCTATAATCTGAAACCTTAATTTCTGTTTTTGCATTCTGATCTTCCTTTGTATAATACGTAATGTAAATAAGTGGTAGGCTGTATGATTAATAATAAGTGAGTTCCTTTCTCGGATGTTGTATACTAAATAATGTAAATGCAATATAAAGTGGTAGGATGGGTTCATGGTTTTGGTCTATTGATTGAAACATAAGACTTATGGGCGATTAGTTATAGTCCACGTCGAATCAATACAAGCAAAAACCATGAACCCATCCTACTGAAAATCCCTTATAATTAAGCGCCTTTAATCAAGTAGGTTTTGCCATTTTGCGCATAGAAAGAAAGGACGCAATATTCAACGTCTTTTGCCGATACTGGTTCGCCATCTGATTCAATGTTGATCGGCACTCTTGCTCTTACTTGACACTTTCCATCAAGAGAAGCACGAATGACAGCTTGAGTCAGCTTGCCATCCTTCCAAGCAATATCAACCTCGAATCCACCTCTAGCACGCAGACCTTTCACGTAACCTTCCTTCCATTCTTTCGGCAAGGCAGGCAGAAGGTTTATCTCTCCTGCATGACTTTGGATAAGCATTTCTGCTATTGCAGATGTACCACCAAAGTTGCCGTCAATCTGGAATGGTGGATGCGTATCGAATAGGTTATTGAGTGTGCATTTTTCCAATAACGCCCTTAGATTGCTGTATGCCCTTTCGCTGTCCTCAAGGCGTGCCATGAAGTTGACTAGCCATGCACGGCTCCATCCAGTATGCCCGCCACCGTGTGAAAGGCGATAATCCAGCGATTTTCTTATGGCTTCTGCAAGTTCAGGTGTACCTCTCAACGTGATTTGCCTTCCGGGGTGCAAAGCGTATATATGCGACATGTGGCGATGACCCGGCTCAGGCTCATCATAATCCTCGACCCATTCCTGTAATCGTCCTGTCTTTTTGCTTATCTGCAACGGCGCAAGATGGCTTAAAGCAGATTCTAACTCAGCTTTGAATTCAACATCAAAAGGCTCATTTTCACTGAGATCGTCAATCGCTTCAATGCAATTTGTGAAAATCTCATGTATAATCTCAAGGTCTATTGTCGCCGCATAAGTGAACATTGACGTTGTGCCATCTGCTTTACGGAAGCTATTTTCAGGCGAATGTGACGGATTCGTGACGAGTTTTCCTGCTACTGGTGTTCCTTCCGGCGCTTCGACGAGGAAATCCAGCATGAACTTTGCAGATTCTTTCATCAGTGGATACGCCCTATTAGCAAGGAAATTTTTGTCTTTGCTGAATAGATAATGCTCATACGGATGCTGACATAGCCACGCTGCGCCGATAGTTGATATTCCCCAAACGCCATCTGCCGGTACGGTAAATCCATATATATCCGATAGATGATGAACGACCCATCCTCTTGCGCCGTAATGAATTCTCGCAGTTCTCTTACCGGGTTCAACAAGGCTGTCCATGTAGTCAAACAACGGGACGTGACACTCAGCCAGATTGCACATCTCAGCGAGCCAATAATTCATCTGCAAGTTAATGTTTGTATGATAATCGCTGTTCCATGGGGCGTTTATATGCTCGTTCCAGATGCCCTGAAGGTTTGCAGGTAGACACCCGGGACGTGAACTGCCCATGAGCAAATATCTACCGAATTGAAAATATAACGCAAACAGTTGCGGGTCCTCTCCACCGTTCTGTAAAGCCTGTATTCTTTCGTCTGTCGGCAGATTGATCGCATCAGTCGTCCCAAAATCCGCATCAACACGTTGGAACAGGCTTCGATGCTCTGAAATATGATTATCTTTTAATGTCTGATATGATTTATCCGGTGATGGAAGATAATTCAGGCAACGCTGATATGGGTCTGCGCTTGTGTTATTCTGATTTATGTAGCTTGTTGCACCAGCGATCAAGAGAGTGACTGCGTTTGCTTTGCTTACGGTTAAAAATTCATCTGTCACGCTGATGTTACCGCCATCAGTCATTGCCTGCAAGTAAGCGGCAAACTTTAGCCATTTTCCACCGATTTGACCATGAAGCATCAGACAATCATCCGATATTTTCTTTGTGACAGCATCCTGTTGTCTGGTCATCTTCGCATTGAAATTCAAACCACCGGGCTTGTCGCACTCAATCCGAACGACAATGACCTGATCTACTGCGGATACAAAAACCTCACGGACAAAGTGAACACCGTTAATGCTGTATTCAGTACGGGCGATGCCGTTATCAAGATTCAACTCTCTGCGATAATCTTTAACTTCACCATCGGGAAATTCCAGAAACAAATCACAAAGAGGTTGATAAGACAATACCCTTTCTGGTACGCCCATCATTTTCTTGGCAGTTTCAGTCGCTTCTGCGTTTTTGCCTTCAAATAGTAGTTTCCTCACTTCGTGCAGTGCATCAAGGGCTTCGAGGTTATTATGGTCGAAAGCGTACCCGTCCCAGAGAGTTTCCTCATTGAGTTGAAGTCTCTCCGTATCAAATCCGCCAAAGACCATCGCACTTAATCGCCCATTACCGACAGGTAGCGCTTCGACCCATTCCTTAGCTGGTTGCTTATACCACAATATATTTTTTCCCATAATCAAACTCCTAAAATATTAAGCCACATTTGAATGAAGGCTAATTGAGAATAGTAAGGTCACTTGAGTCAGATTGTAACCACCAAGCACAATCCCGACATACAGGTATCAGTGGTACTTTGAATTTATTTGGAGAATGGCGTGCATAAAGCTCTTCTTTGTGAATGTCTCTATTACAAAGCTTGCAGACATAATTCTTCTGTGCTTTTAGCAGGTGATCTGATCCATAGCCTTTATCACCAAGATGTAAAATACCTTTCGCCATTTTCTTTTACAATGCCTTTCATTTCTTCTAAACTAATGACAGGTTCATTTCGTCTTTCAGCAACAATTGCCAGATCGTGCAAATCTTCTAAAAGTTGTTCATACTGCTTCATAGGCAGGATTATCGCAGTTTTTTTGCCTTTGTTATCAACTATATATTGTTCTTTGATAATACCCAAATATTCACCTTATTATTCAGATGGTTCAATCCACGAGACAGTGAAGGTCTCTACTTTTCCAGATTCGTTTATAAGATTAACTTGCAGTTGCATTGGTTTGGATTTCACATCTGCATCAGTGGTAAGTATAAGGTCACGCATAGCCATTCCCATTCTGCTAACAGTCACAGAATCATCGTTCAGTGTTCCCTGCCATCCGTCTGGCAACCCAGGTTCAATCTTGCATGTAAATTCCTGACCAGAGAAATTATATATCTCTACACCGACCCTCGTTGAAACACCTTTTTTAAGCTTATAAGTCTCTGCTTGCTTATCCCTTGTCTCTATTGGATACTTGAGTCTTGTCACGATCTGTGATACCTTAGATGGATCATAAGGATGGATTTCATGCTTCTCTCTCGGATAGTCAATTTTCAACGGTTCTTGCAATGAGTTTGCAGGCAGGATTAAATATTTCACTGACGTATCGGCATTAACCTTTACAGCACCATCACTTACACCGATTTTTTCGTCTGTACCCATTATATTGATAAACTCACCAACAAATTGCCCAATAGCTTTGTTAGTTTTTATTTTTATTGCTTTCTCACCCTCATCTGTCCACAATGCAACCGTAATCTCAGAGTCATTTCTCTCGAATACGTGAGCATAAACACCTGCAATATCAAGCCTTCCGAGATATTTAGCTTCACCCAGTGCATAAGTACATGAAGACATGGAGCAATACCCCGGTGTGGGAGTCATGTCCTGTCTGAGAAGTCCAAAGAGCATAAAGTCATTTTCACGGTAATAAGGAAGTATGAACCAGAAATACTTATCAATACCTGCTGACAGGGAATTTATAATCGCTTTGGGGAGGAATTCAGCTACGTCTTGCCCCTGCTCAGTATTGAATTCTACAAGATCATCCTGTCGCCTTATGGGACGACCAGCCTCAGTCAGCCATATCGGCTTACTACCAAGCCCATAACGCTTCATCAGGTCAAGATGCTTCAAAGCCCTGTCTACGTGCTTCTTCCAATCATTATATATATGGTAGTTATAAATATCGAAATAGTTTCCGACTTCGTTTTGGAATATGGTCTCTGCGAACTTGCCAGGACCCATAGCAAAGCTGCATATCAATATCGGAAGCCATGGATCCGCAGATTTAAACCCAATATACATGGCTTTTAGCATTGCGGCGTAGGAGTCGCCAAGTTCATCACTGAATACGGAGATGTCTGGCTCATTCCAGACTTCCCACGCATCAACTTTCCCTTTGTATCGTCTTGCCATTTCGGAAGCGAAGTTATAGACATCGCGAAGATCATCAGGGAATGAATGGGAGCCCTTTACTTCCTGCGCCCATGTCGGTGTTGAGTGAAAAACCTGATAGACTTTCAGTCCATTTTTTGTCTGAATGTCAGCAGAAAGATCGTATTTTGTATCTCCTATCCATTTGCCACGGGGATTTTCCAGTTCACCCCATGTTATCCTGTCACGTATCCACAGCAGACCACAAAGTTTTGTCAGTTTAGCAAGATCATCAAATCGTTCAGGCTTGACAAGCCAGCTTGTGGCTAAGTCAGTAGCTATGGCTGAGTCTTTCACGTCAGGGCGATTCTCCATTGATGGAATAACAGCAAAATATACATCCTTTGATTCATTATCCACCTTGATTGTAAGAACGTAATACCCCTTAGCAAGCTTTCCAAGTTCAACGTCTGACTCACCAGCAGATGCTTTTCCTTTATAGATATTCCTGCCATTATAATCTGTCACAATTAGATTGGCGCCTGCTGTTATATTTAAGTGGAATTGAACTGACTCATCTTCTACAAATACATTTCCGACGTGATTTGAAACTACATCAACGGCTACAGGCATCGAGATCACCAAACTCAGTAAAAAATTCAGGCAATTCATATCATTGGCTCCTTAATATCTGATTATACATATAGGGGAGAACACTCAGGTTCTCCCCTACAATTACCAATGCCAATGTAGGGACAGACCTACGTGTCTGTCCCTTTATGACAACTCATTTATTTACGTTCCGATTGAAGCATTTCGAGTGTTTGTTTAAGCTTATCCATTTCCTCGCCGTATTTTGTCCAATCGCCTGATTTCAGATACTTCTGTGCCTGATTGTATTGATCAAGGGCTTTTTTCACTGTATCCTTAGATGGTATTTCAGCAGGCGTAACTTTAGCTGGTTCTTTAGTCGTGCCGCCTTTTTGTGTATCTGATACTAACTCTGTTGGCATTTGAGTCCCAAACAGATTTGAAAGTGCTTCTTCCAGCGTTTCACCCCATTCTAGATTGCCGCCACTCATACCTGCCACAACTCTCCTGAGAACAGGTATTGGTGAGGACTCAGCTTCAAGATATATCGGCTCTACGTAAAGTATTGACTGGTTTATGGGGATAGCGAGTAAGTTGCCCCTTATGACCTTAGAACCTCGCTGACTCCATAGGCTTAACTCCTGTGACATCATTGGATTTTGGTCTATATAGGCTTCGACCTGAATCGTTCCATCAACCAGTTCACTCTTTGGGAAGTTATAGACCATCAGACTACCATAATCACCCAGGCTAGAGTCTTCACCCGGATCACACTTCGCCGCCAGCCATGCGATCATGTTCTTTTTCTTATTAGGCGTGTATGGCAGCATGAGCATGAATTCTTCTTTATTGCTGTCGGGAAGTTGCAGAACTACATAGTAAGGCTCAACAGGTTGTTCTCCGCTTCCACCATCCTGAGCCTTTTCTGTGCTGAACTGCCACAGGTCCTCTTTGTTATAGAATTGCTTGGAATCGTTCATGTGGTACGAAGCGTACTTCATTGCCTGAATCATAAACAGCGATTGAGGGTATCGGATGTGTTTTTTAAGTTCATCTGGCATACTCTTATAATCTTTGAACAAAGATGGAAATATTTTTTTGTAACATTCTGCAATCGGGTCTTCTTGTCCTTTTTCACCGGTCATAAGGTAATACGTCACGGAACCGTCATAGGCATCTATTACTACCTTGACCGAGTTTCTTATGTAGTTTCCCCAGACCCTTTGCTGAGTAACTCTTTTTTTGCCTTGCAAGACCTCGGTTACTTCTTCCATCATTGGCTCAGAATATGGATACATGTGCGTTGTCGTGTAAGCATCCTGCATCCAGTAAAGTCTGCCGTTTGCAACTACAAGGTATGGGTCTTTGTCGTATTTCAGGAAAGGTGCTATTGTTCTGACGCACTCAGATATACTACGGTTGATCAGTATTTTGCTATTACCCTTGATTTTACCAGAGAACAGAATGTTACGTGTATCAGCGGAAAATTTAAGAGAGAAAGCCAGTCTTCGCCAGAAACTGCTGATTGTGACACCGCCGATACCACTATACGAAGCGTAAGCGGCGTCCTCTCCTTTTGGATAGTCAAACTCCTGTAGAGTAGGATCATTTGGGGTGACTACGATATAAGGCAGGGTTCCAACTTCACCTCGAAACGGTTTATCACCTTCCCCGAAGTATATTTCAGGTCTTTTGATCTCCTGATTCCACGGATCGTGCATCCTGGGTGGAATATCATCAATAAACATCCTTGGCAAGCCACCCTCTTCGATCTCACTGACAGGGATCATCGTCAAACCATAGCCATGTGTGTAGAAGAAAGTCCTGTTCACCCAAGTCTGAGATTCTTTTGTCACGTTAGCGAATACAAGCTCACGTGCAGACAGCATAACCTGTCGTTGTTTACCGTCCAGAACGTATCTATCAATGTCTACGTCAAGGAAATCGTATTGTGGGCGTCTTGCCTCACGTTGTTTAAAGGTCTCACGGAGTGGCCGCCAGTCCCAGAGCCTTATGTTATCCATGATAGCCCTGTTCTGAGTGACCTCATCTAATGTAAGCTTGCCAGAACCTTTGTATGGCTTCTCTACAATCTTGTCAAGGTTATAAGCTTTTCGTGTATACGTGATGTTGTTCTCTATGTATTTACTCTCTTTGTCAAACTCCTGCGGCTCAACCTGAAACCTTTGTACCACCCACGGATATAGCCCTACTCCGACAAACGCTACGAGGGCGTACAAAATAACACTGCCAATAGTTACTTTTGTCAGGTTTCGTACGAATATATTGACGAGACAAAGGACAGCCGCAAGAATAGCAACGATCATCATGATCTTAAAGACAGGAATACGAGCCATCGCATCAGCAAAGCCAACTCCATACACCCACCCTTTAGAGATGCTCGGAGACAGCAGTTCATACATTGCGAAAACTCGTCCCCAGGCAAGCAGTAGGAGCGTTATGGCACCTAAAACTAATATGTGGGAGCGTGCCGCAAGTGATAGTTTGCCCTCAGTGCGACGGAGTGCGTATATTGCACCAGTACCAATCGTAACAAAAAAGAACATCACAAAGAACCAGCCACGTACGAATCTGAGAAATGGCATTTTAAAAACGTAATAGGCTATGTCTTTGCTAAATATAGGATCCTTGAAGTTCTGCGGGTCTATACTCGAAAAGCTGATATCGCCAGACTTGGCAAATCGCAGGTAAGGCTCCCATTGCCCAACTGCTGTAAAGCCTAATACAATGCTGAGGAAAAGACAGCCGAATATCAACACACCTACGATGAGTTTCTTTCCGAGAGTTATACGGCTCTCCCCTATTGGAATAACGCTATCTGTGAATGATCGTAAGCCAATCTTCCACAAAAGAAGCAAATTGACAGCAGTTATGAACAGTGCAATAACACCAAAAACTAATCCCATCCCTATTTTTGCTTTTAGTGTAGTCATAAACACTGAACCCAGGCTTATAGACGGAGAACTGAACCACAGCCAGTCAGGATAAATTTTTGCCCATAACTGAAGCCCAAGAAAGATGACAGCCAGAATTGCAACAATGATAACAATACTTTTCATTTTACTACTCATAATTTCCTCCATACGTAACGTGGTTATATATTACTAAAAGTCCAGACCAATACCAAAATGGAACTTGTATCCTTTACCAAAACTCTTTAAATCAGTTTTCTTCGCAAAATCAAAACTAAACGGACCTAGCCTGAACCCCAATCCAACAGAAGCCCTTAGGTCCACTAGCCTGAATCCATCTCCATCAGAGACCCATGGCTCAAACTGCTTTTTGTATGTGATTGGTTTGCCATGAATGTCCTTTGCGCCGGGCGGTCTTGGATAAACGCCTGCAAAATCTGTAAAGATAACGCCTCTTATACCACTGAACCCCCAGGCTACAGGCCATCCGAAACGTAACTCATCAACGAATGGGATTCTGATTTCAAAATTCAACAACCCCACGCTGGTACCAAATATCTCATTATAGTCGAAGCCCCTCATCAAGGATTTGTTGTAATAAAGTCCACCCTGTGATTGACTAAAGCTGCTGCCAAGATAAAAATTCTCCTTATCTTGCCCAATGCTTCCAGCACCAATGGCTCTGATTGCTAAACTTGAGCGTTTTCCGAGCTTGCTGTACCTCCTTAGTTCCATGATCACGTTAGATAGTTTTTGATCAGGTTCTACTAGCTTAAACGATTGCTCGAAGGATAAGCCAAATGACGTTCCTGTATAAGGACCAGATTCATTCCAGGCGACGTTATCTCTCACAAACGAAATACCAATATCGTTAAGTGAATCTCTCTTGTTAGTGTTTACTTCTCCTGTATCATTGATATATTCAAAGAACCGGAGGTATCTTCCGCCTACGATGTCAATCCTGTTAAATTTGTCAAAAGGATAACTCATGTAGCCCTGGACACCTGTGCTTCTTTGCCAGAAACTCTTACCGCCCTCAATGTGATATTCGTTCCCATTGTATAAAGCTACTCCAAAATCTGGCCTTTTTCGCAGATAGTAGTAAGCCGCAAAAAAATCTGGCTGACTTCCCAGAGAGACAGCATCCAAAGCCGCCATGATCCTGTGATTACCCATCATATCACTGGCAACAAATTGCACAGTGCTTTGGAAGATACTACCGGATGTATAACCAAAATTAACGTATATCATGTCAGGGGAAAAACTAAGGCCATATTTAACACCCCTGAGAGGCTTTTCATCCATTGTATATAGTGGTTCTTCAAGTTCTTCTACACCAGAAAATGTCACTTTATCACTCAGCAATTCGGTAGCTTTGAGAACGTATACGTCATTTTTGTAATCGTGGAACACCGATAAAGCCAGGCTTGACTGATCTGGTGAGAAAACCGGACTAGAGCATCCTGTTAATATATTAGTGAGTTTAGTCACATTAACAGTTTTTGGGGGTGATGAAGTGTCAAGGGTTTGCACGTCAAGGCTATATATGTCATATATGCCATTTGCATCCGAACAGAAAACTATCTTTTTACCATCAGAAGACCATGATGGCGAAACATCGTTCTGTGTTCCGCAAGTGATCTGCTGGTTCTGATGTGTAAGTAAGTCCATCAGGAAGAGCTTGTGCTTGCCGTTACGCTCTGAGGAATATACGATTTTTGGTTCCGTCGGGTGCCACGAAACCGATCTTTCCTCATAATCATCCGATGTGACTTGTGTGATACTGTCGTCTTTAAGGTTGAGAATATATATGTCCGATTTACCGTCCTTCATCCCAATAAATGCTATCTGCTCGCTGTCTGGAGACCATGTAGGACTGTATATAACGTCATAAGGCATCTCTATTTTTTTCTTTGTTTTCTTCGTTACAATATCCACGACAGCAAGAAAATCCCTGTCTTTCTTGGTAGCGACAAAGGCTATCTTATCGCTATCCGGTGACCATGCTAATCCATTGCCACTTTCTCTTATTGATTCATATCCTCCATCAACGTTACCTTCATTAATTTTGGTAAAAAATTTAGCGTTTTTGGCTGAAATTATTCTTATTTCACTACGAGTACCAGTATAAGCGATGTAAGCTATCAGATCACTACTAGGAGACCATACAGGTCTAACATTATTATAACTGTCGTCCTTTTCTGTGAGATTTTTACCAATTGAGTTTGGACTTTGTTTTTGACCGATCTCAGGCCAATATCGCTTCTTTATGAACTCCTCCCAATCCTTGTTGAATTTTTCAAGCTCGATCCCGATAGCGTTCTTCAAAGCGGCATTCATATCTTTTGTGCGGCTAATTGATAGCTCCCTAAGAATCTCAGCCAGCTTGTCAACCCCGTATTTTTCGACCAGATACATCACTGCTGACTGTCCCTCTTTATAACCCAGATATACACGAGACCCCAAGGGGCTGAAGTCCTGCAATTGGGTTAGCGGAACCACCGAATTAGCAATAACAGCGTCTCTCAAAACCATCTCGGCTTCCGCATCCCAGTCCTCCGCCATGTATTCAGACATACCTTCAATAAACCATATAGGCGGACTATAAAGGAACTCACCTGTATATATGTGAGCAAGAAGGTTCCTATAAAGTATGTCGAACTGAAACACGTGGTCAATTTCGTGTGTTATAACCTTTTGAAACTGATCCATAGAGCCTGTAAACGGAATAACGACCCTGTATTTGAGTAATTCCGAAAAACCTCCAACTCCTTCGTCAAGTGTCTCCAAAACTACGTTGGTTTGTCTGAAGTCTGCATGTGATTTGTAAAGAATCAGTGGAATCTCCTTCTTCACGTCATGTTCGAGAATCTCGCTTATTTTAGCATAAGCTACCTCTGCCATATCACCCATCGCTCTAACCAGCCGACTTGCTTCTGGGTAATAATAGATGATAAAATGTGTGGTTTTGTAAGTCATCCAGTCAAAGTTGCGGTCGTTTACTTTATTCACGTCAACGTACTGGGCTGACGATAGTGAGTAACTCATTACAATCAGTGTTAAAATAGTGATTAATAATATAACTTTTTTCATATACAAGAGTCCAATCATGAAAAACCTAATAAAGTAAATATTAGGGCATTGTTTAAAATTAAAGTAATACTTTCTGCGGAATTTAGCCATTGAATAATACGGATGATAAGTCCATTAGTCAATAGGTCAATGGGTCAATAGGTCAATAGGTCAATAGGTCAATAGGTCAATAGGTCAATAGGTCTATGGGTCTATTACATCAAACTCATATCCCTATAAACCCATTGACTTAACCCTAAACTATTTTACAAGTATTCTGCGTTCACGCTCACTGTGTGGTACAAGGCTAAGGACGAAGTTTGTCACAGATTTTGCGGCAATAGCTCGTAAATTTGCGGGATCATTGGTGCCATCTATTAGAAGTCCAAGTCCACTACTGTTGTATTCCGGCCTTTCCTCTGTTCTTGGAGAGTAGTCATAGATAGTCTCCCCGGTTGCCCCATCAACCACTTGTGCATGGAATAAGAAACTGTAAGTTCTCTGAACGTAAGTTCTGCCTTCTGGAACGTACTTTCCTGTCTGGCTGGAATAACGCTCTACAATGTATGGAACTGGCTGATACCTCTGAGAGAACTCAAATTCACCGACTATCAGAGCGTCCACTCCAAGCTGATTACATATAGAAGCAAGAATACTCGAGTCTTTAATATCATCCTCATGAATATCAGTATCCAGATCCATATTTCTCTCATCGAGAACCTGAAAATCTTTGCTGTTCTTAAGTTGCTTCCTGATCATCCGGGCTAAAATCTTTCCTTGATCTTCATTCGGTTTTGATTTTTTATCGAAGAAGCTAAGAACCGCTATTGAATGATATTTCCGCATATCAACTTTTGAATCCATCCTTACTGTTATATTGACAGATTCAGTTGAATAACAGCCTATGAAGCATATAAGCGATAGGAAGCAAAATGCTAAAATTATATAACATAGGATATTAGACTTGAAAGATGAAACGCAGGTTGCCATGAGTTTCCGATCGCAAAGGCTGAGTTTTGATTTAATTCTAAGTTTTTTGTTTAAAGGCCTGTATTTTTGTATCTTTTTTATGCAATTTATCATAGTTCTGTTTAAATCTCGTATAGTTGTTTAAATAGACACGGTTTTTGGGATCGAGTTTAATCGCCTTATCATATTCCGACATTGCCGATTCCATATCGCCTTTCGCTTCGTAAGCGACAGCAAGGTTATTGTGGATTCTGGCATCGTTAGGATTAACCTCAGCCATTCGTTTCCATCGCATTATTGCTTCGTTCCACAACCCTATCCTAGCTGACCTTATGGCAAATTCGTTGTGTTTCTCTATGGAATTTGGCATAATGGCACAGCCAACCAATGAGAGTGAAAATATAAGTATAATTATTAGTTTATTCATTATAATCATTCGATTTTGATGAAGCAAAATGATCATAACCTTTTGATTCAAGTGAGGTTGTTTTGCCATATTCGTCTTCTATTGTTATTGAAGCCGAATCATATAGGATGTTGCCAATTCTTGTTATATGCGTGCCGCATGTCCTGAAAACCTGCTTTTGAAGAAATTGAAACCTGTCTGCATAACAAGTAAACAAAAGTTCGTAATCTTCCCCACCAGAAAGGGCAAAATCGTAAGGATTTTTATTTATAAGTTTCGCTACGGGTAAAATATTAGATGATAGGGGGATGTCTTTCATTAAGATGTGTGCGCCTGTTTTGCTCTGCTCGCAGACATGGTGTATCTCACTTGCTACCCCATCGCTGACGTCTATCATAGAAGTCACGTAACTACTTCTAGCTAAAAGACGTCCTTCTCGCACTCTTGGTTTAGGCATAAGATGCTTTTCAGTTCCCTTGATTGAAAGACCTCGCTGTAATATTTCTAATCCTGCCGATGATCCGCCAACGTCACCTGTGACGCAGATAGCGTCACCGGGTTTTGCTCCCGAACGCAGGACACAATTTTTTTCTTCCACTTCACCAAGCAGTGATACGTTGATTATTACTTCTGGCGACGAAACAGTATCCCCTCCAACAATGTCAACGCTGTATTCTTCAGCTATTTCGCTCATTCCTGAATATAACTCATCCACAAACTCGGCAGTTGTATCACGAGGAAACCCGATAGAAACAAATGCGTAAGTCGGTTCACCGCCCATAGCCGCTACATCGCTTATGTTCGCCGCAAGGCTTTTCCAGCCGATCTGAAAAGCTGTCGCAGTAGCAAGGCTAAAATGCACGTTCTCTACGAGCATGTCTGTTGTCACAAGCAGAAGTTTCCCCTCTGGTGGACGTAACACAGCCGCATCGTCGCCTATGCCAGCGATCACAGAACGTCTCGGTGCCCCAAGAACTGCCGACATTCTCTTTATCAGATTGAATTCGCCTATTTCTTTTATTAGCATGATTTTCTCAAATATCAGAATCATCTGCTTTTTTTCTACGTAATTTGTTTTTTCGACTCAATTATATATTCAAAACGCTGATTAATTCGTCTGGAGTTAATGCTAAAATATAATATTTTGAAGATTTAATCAGGAACTCATCTCTGGTTAAAAAAACATCACATCCTATTGCATTTGCTTCTGCAATATGTATAGAATCTTTATCCGTTAGATTAGTAGATATTTTGATTTTCTCAGCTAATTCCCACCCTTCGTCTATCAAATAGGTAAATGGCTCAAAATAGGTTGATACTTTACTCATATCAGCATCTATTTGTTGAGCCAGGTATTTCAATATTTCTTCAGTTAAATCACGTTTCTCGATATTTTTCTTGATCTTCTCATCAGTCCAGCCAATTTCCTCTTTTTGCCTTCTATATTCATCCTTTTGCTTTGTTTCACACACCTCAACTTTGGCGAAAATAGATGTTACCAAAGACCACCTTCTCTTGATTAAAAAGTTAAAAAGCTCAATTGAAGATTGGCTACGATTATAAATTACATCGAGCAATACATTCGTATCAAAATAGAAAATAGGAATAGCTTTACCTCGTAATCCATCATTAATCAATTTTTTAAGTTTAGAATACCTTATATCAGATACATTCATTACTATTTACTGGTATTTATTCTTACTGGCGTACAATACCAGACACGTACTCCCTTCTGGTTCCTGACATATTCCTGATTGTTGCGGAAACTCCTACCTCTTTAAGCACTTTTCTTGCTGTATTCATTGAGCGTGCAGGCACAATAAGTATCTTTTGTGGTTTATTTGAGTTTTTCAGTCTTACAGCCGCTTTTCGAATATCGGATATATATCCGCTTTGTCCAATTTCTACTGCTTTATAATATGTCACGGCATCAGGTTTTTTGAGACCTTTTGTTATGTTTACTGATTCTTTTTTTTGTTCTTTCATAAATGCTTCACCTCATTTGCTCTCTTTCATAAGTAGATCGGTTGTTTTGTTTTCAGCGAATCTGCTATGGCACACACTACTTCAACCGCCGCTTTGCCATCCTGCCCGGTCACTGCTGGTCTTCTGTCAGATAGAACACACTCAATGAAATGGGAAATTTCATCCCTGAGTATTCCAGTATAACGCCCGCCGATCTCCGGGGCGTACATCACGTCAGGACATGAACTCTCATCCTGAAGATATATTTCAACAGCCTGACCCGAGCCATCCACGTAGACAGCACCTTTTGTCCCGACTACCACAAACTGAGCATCAAGCCTTTTAGTGAAAGAAAGGGGAAGTATCCACGAAACCTCAAGAGATGCAATAGTGCCATTATGAAACTTTATCAGTGCAAGGCAAGAATCCGCTGTTCCTAAATCTTTAAGCGCACAGGTATTAGATTCGGCGTATACTCTCTCTACATCACTTCCAACGCACCAATTCATAAAATCTACGTCGTGTATCCCAAGAAAGAAGGCTACGGAAGTATGCCTGCCCAAACGTTCTGCGCTTGTTATGAGGTTATTTCTTCGTGCTGAAAGATGCACAGGATTACCAATCTGTCCATTCGCAATAGCCTGTCGTGCAGTGTAATATCTTGGGTCAAACCTGAGAATATGTCCCACCATAAGCTTAACGCCAGCTTTATCTGACTCACGTATTATGTTGTCACAATCAGATACGGTTATCGCAAGTGGTTTCTCTACAAGCACGTTTACACCTGAATTAACAGCAGATAAAACAGGCTCAACGTGAAACTCATCAGAAGTACAAACGCTCACCAGATCAAGATTTTCTTTGTTCAGTAGATCATTAAAATCAGTGTACACCCTGACGTTATATCTTTTCGCTAAATCATCCAATCTGTCAGTTCTCAAATCCGCCACTGCAACGAGATCAACTGAGCCATGTTCTGCATAGATTCTTGCATGTTGACTTCCGAACGTTCCTACACCTATTACACCTGCACGAAACCTTTCAGGCATTGCTTTTCCTCCAACTGACGTTACTTATGCTTATCAGATATGAGTACCCCGCCAGAACCAACGTTTTCCAAAGAGTTTTCTTTGATCAGAACTATAATTGCTTCTTTTGGTAAAGCGTATACTTCTGAAACTACGTCAGTGATCTTTTTCACCAACTGCCGTTTTTTCTCAATATCATCTATCTTTCCGCCTTCAACCGTAATAACTGGCATTTTTCAACCTCCTTACTTAATGGTTCAATTCATTACGTCAATATGCCGTAGTGGCACGTTGAACGTACCAAAGGGCGCAGGCACTGCGCCCCTACAAGATAACAAACATGATATGGATCGAAAACTACTTCAGCTTTATAACCCGTCACGTTCTTTAAGGCATCAACCCCGGGAAAAGCAGACCAGCCGTTTCGTCAAATCCTGCCATGATATTCATGTTCTGCATTGCCTGACTGGATGCACCTTTTGTGAGATTGTCAATCGCTGACATTACCACAGCGAGGTTATTCCTTTCGACAACCTTCACACCGACGTGACAAAAATTACTTCCACGAACAGACTGAGTTTGAGGCATTTCCCCTTCGTCCAGAACAAGCACGAATGGTTCATCTTTGTAATAATCAGCATACATTGCCAGCAGTTCCTTAGTGGATATTGACTGCTTCAAGCGCAAGTACGCTGTTGTAAGGATGCCTCTAGTCATTGGCGAATAGTGAGGTGCAAAACACACTTTCAACTCTTTACTCATTGCGAGGCTCAATTCCTGCTCGATCTCTGGCGTATGGCGATGAGACCCAATGTTATAAGCGGCGAAGTTATCATAGCGGTTCGGAAAATGGGCGGCTTCTCCGGGAGTTTTGCCAGCACCAGATATACCTGTCTTGGAATCTATAATTACACCTTCTGAATCCACCGTGCCGGATTTCAAGGCGGGCAGTAAAGCCAGTATAGCTCCCGTAGGGTAACAGCCCGGATTTGCTACGAGGGATGCAGTTTTTATTTCTTCTCGATGAAGCTCGGGCAAGCCATAAACTGCGTGTTCCAGAAGATGAGGGCTTGTATGTTCCTGATACCACTCCTCGTAGATTTTAACGTCCTTCAGCCGAAAGTCTGCACTGAAGTCAATTATTTTCACTCCTAGTTCATAGAACTTTGGAGCATAAGCCATCGAGGATTTATGTGGAAGCCCAAGAAATACTATATCTGCATTTTTGGCTACTTTCTCTACGTCCAAAGCTTCAAATTTCAGGTCAACAAGTCCTCTCAGATTCGGGTGAAGACGACTTATCGACTGCCCTGCATAAGTTTCAGACGTGATGCAGGTTAATTCAACCTTTTCTGGATGTGTTACCAACAACCTTGCCAATTCGCTACCAGTATATCCTGAAGCACCTATGATTCCTACTCGCAACATTTTTCTCTCCCTCAGCCTAATAGTTTTAAGTTGAATAAAACCAGAAAAGTAATAAGAATCAATTAAGCCTCTTCGTTAAATATAGCTAACTGAAAAACTCGTATAGCTGAAAACTATTCCTCATCTATTCCCTGTTTGTGATTGCATTATACTATAATTCTGTCTGGATTGCAAGGATGCTATCAAAAACTGTTGCAATATTCTATTAATTATGATAAATTATAACGTAGCATTATCATGAAACGGATACATGACTTAAAACGTAAGATGATTTGAGTTTTTTACCCCGTATAACAGATAGACGAAAGATTTAATTTTGTGTTACACAAGAAAGGAGTTGCATAATGGCAAAACCAAAACTTTCAATTGGTAGCTGGGCATATACTTTTGGTCCTTACACAGATCATCCGATCCCATTTGATGAAGTGTGCAAAAAGCTTGGTGAGTTGAAATTCGACGGTGTCGAAATAGGTGCATTTAGGCCACACATACATCCGGATGATTATCCAATGAAAAAGGATAGGGATGCTGTAAAAGCCCTTATCACCAAAAACGGATTGGGGGTATCTGGTCTTGCGGCTGATTTCTGGGCGCCTCCATGTCCTCCGGGTTCAGATGAAGCTCAGAAAAACGATGCCTACGTCAACCTATTCAAGAAAAACCTTCAACTCTGTCTTGATCTTGGCTCAAAAGCGATCCGTGTGGATACGGTAGCTCCGCCAGACAAAGGTGTTGCGGGTGTAGACCCCAAAGTCGCATGGGACCGCACTGCGAAGCTGTGGAATAGGTGTGCACAAATAGCTCAGGATAATGGCGTTCTCGTGGTATGGGAATTTGAACCCGGTTTCCTGTATAACAAACCAAGTGAAATAGCGAAGATGGCTAATGACGTCAATCATCCAAACTTCAAAATAATGTTTGATACGAGTCACGCCTACATGTGTAGCGTGATTGGCGCAAGACAAAATGCACCAAAAGAAATACTAAAGGGCGGCGTTGTTGAATTTGCTAGTATGCTGAAAGGCAAAATTGGGCATCTTCATCTTATTGATTCTGATGGAACACTGCATGGTGACGAAACAAGCACGCATCGTCCCTTCGGAGAAGGATTTGTAAACTTCGACGAAGCTATTCCAGCGATCTACGAAGCTGGATTCAAAGGTGAATGGTGGACTATTGACCTTTGCTTCTGGCCCGAAGCATGGGAAGTCACCGAAAACGCAAAGAAATTCCTTGCACCATACATGAAAAAATATGGTAAGTAAAAATGGATTAAAGATTGAAGATTCGATCTCTTTGTTTTGTATTCTTAATCTTTAATTAAATATAGGAGGATATTTAATGACTGGGAAAATGAAAGCTCAGGTTTTCTATGAACCTCTTAGCATGAAATTGGAGCAGATTGACATCCCAAAGATGGCAGAAGATCAGGTGCTTGTAAGAGTAAAAGCCTGCGGTGTCTGCGGCTCTGACGTAGCTTATTACTATGGCGACAGCCCGTTGGAAACACCGGACGGAAAGGGTCCATTGGTGCTTGGACACGAATTCTCTGCTGAGGTAGTTGAGGTAGGTGCATTGCCAACAAAACTCGGTTTATTCAAGCCGGGAGATAGAGTCGTAGTTGATCCCGTTCAATACTGCAATGCCTGCGAAATTTGCAAGCGTGGATACGTCAATCTGTGCGAAAAAAAGACTGTTCTCGGTGTCTCTACCAACGGTGGATTTGCGGAATATTGCGTATCGCATTACACCGGTCTGCACAAACTTCCCGATAACGTTACTTACGAACAGGGTGCCTTAGCAGAACCACTGGCAGACGCTATCTATGCTCTGAGAAAATCTCAGGTTGCACTAGGAGACTTCGTTGTTGTCATCGGTCCCGGAGCCATTGGGCTGATGATGGTGCAATTGCTCAAGTCAAGCGGTGCCGGAAAGGTCGCTCTCGTTGGAACAAGGGATTACAGGTTAGAAACCGGCAAGGAAATGGGAGCGGACATACTTATCAATACAAAAGAAAAGGATTCTCCATATTATGCGGCTGATCTAAAGGTAAAGATTGGTGAGCTGACTGATGGCAAGTATGCAGATGTCGTCATGACACCCACCGGTGCAGTTCCAGCTATGGAGTCCGCTTTTGCAATATCAGGCAGAAGGGCTAGAATAGTATTCTTCGGTCTGCCCGGCGCCAACGATTTCATCAGGATCCCTGCTCTAGATACCATATTCTGGGATAAGACTATACTGTTCTCATGGCTTGCCCCGCTTACCTGGCCAACCGCTATGCAAGCTCTTGCAAACAAGCTGGTCAACGTTGATCCATTGATTACTCACTCCATAAAGCTTGATAATCTCGTGCAAGGAATTGCGGATGTGAAAAGCCGAAGCGGAGACGTTTTGAAAGCTGTCGTAACAATATAATTAGATATAATCATCTGTGGCAATTACTTTTTCTGGGTAGTTGCCACACGATGTACCTTTCTACTAAACACCTTTCTATTTCCTATCACTATCATTATAATCTAACAGAGGTTTTTAAACCATCATCTACTTTCATAAAATTAATTATACCATTTTTTATTGACTAAATTGTATTGTAGCCCAAGCTTCTAGCTTGGATTTTTTGTAATTACAAATGATATTCAGGTTGGTGGAAATAGAAAGGGTTGCGTAGGTGAACTGTGTATAAATTCTGGCAAAAATCAGGGATTTCTATCTGGACCAGCAGTCTGGTTCTGCTGGCATATTCTGTATTCCTTAGAAGCTTTGGTTTTGGACTTTTAGATGGTGCCCGTACTAATTTTCTGATTGATACATTGAAATTAAGCAGTGCTCAAGTTTTATGGCTGGAAGGGGTACGTGAACTGCCAGGGCTGGCTTTGATGCTTATAGCTGCAATATTCATGCGATTGTCGTTATCCAGAAGCCTGGCAATTTCTATATTCATAACTGGAATTGGCTATTCCTTATATGCCACTGCCAACTCTTATCCTGTATTGATGGTGGTTGTCGTCATTTCCAGCCTTGGAATGCACATGTCAATGCCGCTACATAGCTCTTTAGCTATGTGCCTGACTACAAAGGATAAAGTCGGACGGGTACTTGGCTCTCTTGCTTCTGTTGGGTCTCTGGCTTCTATTGCGGGTATCGGTTCAATCATGATTCTTTCAAGGGTTATGGAAACTCTATCCCTAAGAACATATTATATCGCTGGTGGAGCTTTTGTTATTCTATCTGCTTTTCTGATTATAAAAATTCCTGCAAAAGCCGGTGCTACTGAGATTGATCCGCCACGCATGTTAATAAAGCGTTATTACTGGCTTTATTACATATTAATCTTACTTCAGGGTTCAGGTCAGCAGGTTCTGGATTCGTTTTGTATGCTTTTATTGGTAAAGAATTTTAGCCTTAAAGTCTGGAACATAAGCTTTTTATTGCTGGTGAGTGGTGCTTTAAGTATGTTTACCGCTCCCTACGTAGGCCATCTCATAGACAAATATGGTGAAAGGAGAACCGTTCCTTTTAGTTACGTGTTCCTTGCCTTATGCTGTGCTGGCTTTGCGTTAATAAAGAACGTTTTAGTTCTGGAAATACTGATGGTTGCAATAAGGCTTTTATGGATGTTTGGTATGGGATTATCAACTTACGTGCGCCGTATCTCTCCACCAGAGGAATTGACACCAACCCTCTCGATAGGGATAAGCATCAACCACATAACTTCAGTAAGCCTGCCACTTATAGCAGGATGGTTACTCCCTGCTTTAGGATTTGAAGCTATCTTCTTAGGCACGGCGGTCATTATTGCGATCTCAATACCTTTTGCTTTAGCTATGAAAACAATATAATGTACCCCGAAAACTGGACAGCACTTTAAGATGGACTTTCAAAACAAAAATATGTTAAAAGTAGTTAAGCCTCGGAAACAATGCTCTT
>Ga0315274_10004321_pt1 | contig 20930 bp, 25 predicted proteins | sample YL17G02_20_MG_FD_203700 | JGI IMG/M metagenome (GOLD analysis project Ga0315274, IMG submission 203700) | Sediment microbial communities from Yellowstone Lake, YNP, Wyoming, USA - YL17G02_20 | ecosystem: Environmental > Aquatic > Freshwater > Lake > Sediment | place: USA: Wyoming | collected...
TTAATAGACAAACTAAAATGAAAGAAGAATTAAGTGATTGTTGCGGAGCGAAATTTTACGATGAGACCGATGTTTGTTCGGCTTGTAAAGAACATTCAGAAGCGCAGGAAGAAGAATCATTTTGTTAGCCAACAACTGACGGTAATGTGCGGATGCAGTTGCCGTCAGTTGTTTTTAAAAATACAGTGTGAATCCTTATTGGGAATCATTCTTATCAGTCATCATTGCGGCGGTGACTATACTCGTGGCCGATACACTCCGCAGTTTGTGTTGCAAGTCGGTCTTTTTTCAAGCCAATTTTGCCAATGTGCTGTTACCTGCCGTTTTTTCTACGGTATTTGAGCAGTATGAAATTAAATTATTTATAAAATAAATTAGGAAATTAAAAAAAGAATGTTATTTTTACACCGGAAATAAAAACCCAATCGCAAACTATGATTTCCATTACAAACAATTCAATTCTATTAAAGTCATTAAGGAGTTTCTGTACTTATGCTTTTGCGAGCTGGGTGTGCAGTTTCGACTTAATGACTTTAATTTTTTTGATATGAATTATTCAGAAAAATTAAAGTCGCCACATTGGCAAAAGAAACGACTTAAAATATTAAGTCGTGATGAATTTACTTGTCAGTATTGTTTCGATAAAGATACTCAGTTGCAAGTTCATCATTTAAAATATGAAGGCAACAAACCGGAAGAAACTAATTCTGATTATCTGATTACATTATGTGAAGATTGTCACACGGTAGTCGAAGTATTTAAAGGTAGGTTTGAATTAATACGAACAATTAAACAGGATTGTATTTTCGGTAAGTTAATATTTGTAGCGTGTTCTGATTTAAAAGTTCGTTTGATTATTATTCATTCAGGTGAAGCAAGATTTTTTGCAACAATACATCATAAAGACTTAATTAAATTCTAATGGCAAAGGATCCGGCGTTCTTATTTTATCCAGGGGATTGGTTAGGTGGCACACTTGGAATGACACTTGAAGAAAAAGGTGCTTACATAGAAGTTTTAATGCTTCAATTTAATCGAGGTCATATGGAAGGTCGTATGGTTGGTCAAGTAGTTGGTCAACTTTGGGACAAAATAAAGCATAAGTTCATTCAAGACGAAAATGGATTGTGGTTTAATGAACGACTTGAATTAGAAAAAAACAATCGTAAAGCATTCACAGACAGTAGAAAGAATAACTTAAAAGGCAATAATCAACACGGTAAAAAAGAAGGTCATAAGGTTGGTCATATGACCTCTCATATGGAAAGTGAAGATGAAGATATAAATAGTAGTAGTAATAGTAGTAGTACTTACTCAGAAAAATTCAAAAAAGTTTGGGAGCAATGGAAGCAGTACCGAAAAGAACAGCATCAAACCGAATACAAAGGACTTCAATCGGAGGACACGGCGTTAATGAATCTGAATGAACTTTCATTCAACAATGAAGAAACGGCTATTAAAATAATCAAACACACAATGAGTAACACATGGAAAAATTTTATTGTGCCGACTTCAATAAAAAAAAGTATTAATTCACAGGTTCAATTCGACCCGATAAAAAGATGAAACTAACTTGGGAACAAACCGGAATAGACCTGAAAGGAAAATCAGGTGGGCAGTTAAAAACTAAATGTCCGAAATGCAGCGCAGAGCGTAAGCATAAATCAGACACTTGCTTATCAGTGAACATTGATACACGAACATGGTTTTGCCACAACTGCGGATTCAAAGGCACATTAAACATCGCAGAGAAAAAAGATTATGTAATGCCACTATGCAACCTCACATCATTATCAAAAGAAACAATATTATGGTTTGAAAAGAGAGGGATAAAAGAAAGCACACTTCAATATTTTAAGATTACAGAAAGTGAGGAGTGGATGCCGGAAGGAACTTTTCAGAATAAAACTATTGAAGCAGGTAAACGAAAAACAATCAACTTTAACTATTATCGTGACGGCGCACTGGTCAACATTAAATATCGTGATGCAAAAAAATCATTCCGATTAGTTAAGGATGCTGAATTAATTTTTTACAACATTGATTCAATAAAAGGAAAATCAGAATGTTTGATTTGTGAGGGTGAAATTGATTGTATGACTATTTATCAGGAGGGGTACTATTCAGCTATCAGCGTGCCGAATGGAGCAAGCAAATCAAACTCAGCACAACTTACTTACCTCGATAATAATTGGGAGTTGTTTGAAGCGATGGAGAAAATATACATCGCAACTGATAATGATGAAGCAGGAATATTTTTACAGAATGAATTAATTAGGCGGTTAGGTGCTGACCGTTGTTACATCGTAACCTTCGGAGAGTGTAAGGATGCGAATGAATTTTTAGAAAAGAATGGAACAGGAAAATTAATTGAGTGCATTAAGTCAGCACAACCAGTACCGATAAAAGGAATATGGACGGTTGACGGTTTCAAAGAAAAGATTTTCAACCTTTATAAAAATGGAAGGGAGAAACCGAATCAGGTAAAGCTCGGCGACTTTGACCGCTTACTTTCTTTTCGTCAAGGGGACTTTACAGTAGTATCAGGGATTCCTTCGCATGGTAAATCAAACTTCACATTGTGGCTTATGATTTTGCTTTCAGCAAGATACGGATGGAAGTGGGTAGTGTTTGCTCCTGAAAATATGCCTGAAGAAGAAATGTTTTCAATGATTTCATCAATGTTTATCGGGCAGTCTTTCGATTCTGAAATACCGAATTTTAAAATGGCACCGGTTGATGTTGAAATTGCTTATGAATTTGTGAAGGAACATTTTTACTTCTTTAAATTTTCGGAAGCTGATACAAGTGTAACCGGAATATGCGATACGATTAAAGAGTGTGTGAAAAAGTATGGAGTGAACGGCGCTATTGTGGATCCTTGGAATTGTGTGGAACATTTAATTCCTAATGGGCAGAATGAAACTCAGTACATTAATGAATCACTTGCAAAATTCACAACCGTAATAAAGACTTACGGCATCCATTTATTTCTTGTAGCACATCCAACTAAATTAAAAAAAGATAATGAAACAGGGGCGTATGAAATACCAAATCTTTATTCAATATCAGGGAGCGCACATTGGTACAACAAAGCTGATAACGGAATAATTGTTTACCGAAATAAGGATAACTCAGTAGATGTTCATATTCAGAAAGTTCGGTGGAAGTTTGTTGGTGAATGTGGAACGGTACGATTCAATTATGATTTTTTCACAGGCAGGTATTCAGAGCAGGAAAAAGATTTTTTATTGCCTTACAGATTTTGGAATGAGTGGAAAAGAATTAATACTGAGCCAGTACCTTTTTAACCGAATGGCAAAACAAGTAGAAAAAGAAACCGACAAAGTATGAAAACGCCAAAAATAAAACCTATAAAGAAATTGATTATGCAACTGGATAAGGTTTTCTCTTTATTCATTCGCAATAGAGATTCTGAAAATGGTTATGCCAAATGTTTCACCTGCTCAAAAATTATGACTATAAAAGAAAGCCAGTGCGGTCACTTTATTTCACGGAGACATTACGCTACCCGATGGGATGAAATTAATTGCGCTGCTCAATGTGTTGGGTGCAATGTGTTCAATCAAGGTAATGCTCCACAATTCGCCGCCAATCTTGAAAAAAAATACGGCGCAGGAACGATTGAAAAGTTGCTGATGAAAAAAAAAAATAAAGCGAACCTGAACAGATTTATTTTAGAAACATTAATCAAACAATATGATAAAGGGATTTGAAGACCAAACAGAAGAACTTAACGAATACGAGCTGAACATTCTTGTTCCGGTATTGGTAAATGGTTTACTAACTAAAGTAGGTAAAGAAAATGCTATAACAAATAAAAAAATAGTCACGGCATTAACACCTGCATATAAAATCAATGATGCAAGGGTGCGGAAGATAATCAACCACATCAGGCGCAACAAATTGGTAAGAAATTTAATTGCTACGAGTGCAGGATATTATATTTCATCAGATAAAATTGAGATTGAGAACTATATAATATCACTCAAACAAAGGGCCGAAGCGATTGTTGAACTTGCCAATTCATACACATAACGGCTAACCAACACTATTTTAAATGTGCGGTGGGAAATCATTTAATCATTATTTTTTATGAAGTATAAAACGATAGTAGCAGACCCCGCTTGGCAGTATGGAATTTGGGGAAGTGGAAGCGAAAAAGCATTGGTGCAAGGAGAAGCGAATAAACCTGCTCCGTTGCCTTATGTGAGTATGACAGTAGCCGAAATAAAAGCGATGCCTGTAAGCACCCTTGCTGATGAAAACTGTGAGCTTTATTTATGGACTACACAAAAATACTTGCCCGATGCTTTTGAAGTGCTGAAAGCGTGGGGTTTTAAATACTGCCAAACATTGACTTGGTGCAAAACTCCAATGGGCAAAGGACAAGGTGGGGTTTATTGCCCGACAACAGAGTTTCTATTGCTTGGAAGAAAGGGCAAGATGCCAAAGGTTGAAAGGATAGACACTACTTGGTGGAATGTGAAAAGGCAAATGAAGCACAGCAAGAAGCCAGAGTTCTTTCAAGACCTAATAGAAACTGTAAGCGATGCACCACGATTAGAAATGTTTGCAAGGCGTGAAAGGAAAGGGTGGGATGTTTGGGGCAATGAAGTTAAGAACAGTATTTCATTTAATCATTCAATCATTTGAGGGGTGGAAAAAAAAATGAATAAGAAAATTTTTATTGCACCTAACGATTTGCAGATAAGCGAAGGCACAAATAGCGTTGGCATTGTGCGGTTGTATTTGGGCTTTTGCTTATGTGCTGTTAGCAGTAGTGCCTTTCTCGAATTAAAATAAAACTTCTGGGCGGAGTTATAAAACCCACATAAATAAAATGAATAATTTACAAAACGAACCAATGGTGAAGCACAGTAACCAAGTTCACACAACAACGGATTACTTTCTATTTAAACCAATAGAAGGCAACAGAAACAAGAACCTATTACACATCAATAGGCTGAAAAAATCAATGGCAGAAACTTACTTGTTTACGGTAATAATCGTGAATGAAAAGTACGAAATCATTGATGGGCAACACCGATTTGATGTAATACAGGAATTGAAATTGCCATTATATTACATTGTTTGCAAAGGTTATGGATTAAATGAAGTTCATATTTTAAACCAAAACTCAAAGACTTGGAATGCTGATGATTATTCAACTGGGTATTGTAATCTTGGGTATGATGATTATTTAAAATACGCATCATTTAAAGAGAAGTATAATTTAGGGCATAATGAAACAATGTCGCTTTTATCAGGCATTCCAAATAAGATTGATATAGATGTTTTTTATCGTGGCGATTTTAAAATAAAGTCTTTAAAAAATGCTGAAGATGTAATTGAAAAAATAATGATGATTGAACCTTATTACAATGCAGTTAGAAGGAGGTCTTTTATTTATACTATGATGTCTTTATTTAAAAACGAAAACTTTGAATTTACCGAGTTATTGCAAAAATTAAAGATACAACCTACTGCTTTGCAGGATTGCACAAATGTTACAAATTACAAAGTGCTAATTGAGGAAATATACAACTATCGCAGACGAGAAAAAATTAATCTTAGATACTAAAATTATGGTGGTATGTCAGTCGGCTTTGTGTCGGCTGGCATTACTGCTAACGCATCGGGGATTAAAGAAGTTGGCTTCTTTTTTCAGCCAATTTCTTTTAATCCCTTGTTATCTGTCTGGTTTCATTTTCTTTTTGTGCGGTGGGAAAAAAATAATTGAAAAATTTTATCATTAAAATGCTTTACAACGAAGATTGCCTACATACGATGAGCCGAATAGAAAGCGGAACGGTTGATTTGATATTACAAGACCCGCCTTACGGAACAACTAACAACGAATGGGACACAATGCCAAACTTTGAACAAATGTGGACTGAATGGAATAGAATAATAAAACCAAATGGAGCAATAATAATGACTGCATCACAACCATTTACAACGGACTTAATAATGAGCAACAGGAAAGATTTTAGATATTGTTTGGTTTGGGATAAAATGAGAAGCTGCGGGAGTATGCTCTGCAATATAATGCCATTGAAGTATCACGAAGATGTTGTAGTATTCTATAAACAAAAAACAACTTACAATCCACAAATGGAACGAGGCAGAAGGCAAAAAAAAGCAAGCGGTGGCAATAGTGATAATTATGGAAGTATAAAAATTGTGAGAGAAGAAAACGACCAATATTTTCCAAAGTCAATTTTATCCTTTACTGCCTGCCACAATATGACAGGCAAATTTCATCCGACTGAAAAGCCCGTAGATTTGATGCGGTATTTGATACGGACTTACAGCAACGCAAACGAAATAGTGTTTGATGGATATGCTGGAAGCGGAACTACTGCGCTTGCTTGTGAAATGGAGAAACGGCAATTTATAGGAAGTGAATTGCATAAACCATACTTTGACTATGCGACAAAAAGGATTGAAGTTGAACGGATGCAAACCTCTTTATTTTAATGATAAAATTTTTTAATTATTTTTTTGAAGGGGAGGAAAAAAAGAAAATGAAACTTGCAGATAACACAGAGATTAACGAAGTGTAATCATTTCGCTTAATTTCGTGTTATAAAATTTTAAACGAAAAACTGAACAAATATGAACATACTTGAACTATCAATAAGAGAAGCCGTTGCCGTTAAGACTGGAGTCATGTACTTTGAAATTATAGACACATTCAACCAAACGACTGAAGTTGAGAATGCCCGGTCAATTTATTTTAAATTATTAAATGATTATAATTCGGCACATTATTCACAACTTTGCGTCAGATTCAATATGCAAAGAAAGAAACTTCGGGCATACATTGATAGAGCAGATAATAGAATTTATTCAATGTGCGAGAATTGGATTTATGAAATAATAAAGAATGACAAAAAATGAAGTTATCGTTCTCATTCATAGAGAAGGAAAAATCAGAGAAGTCTGCATCAATGTCGGTAAGTATATTGGCGAAGATTTATACTCCGAGCTACTGGTCATCTTGCTCAACTATCCTAACCTCGTTCAACTCTACGAAAGTTCAGGCAATCAATTTAATTTTTTCGTCATCAGAATTATTACTTTAATGTTTCATTCACCACGGCATCCTTTTTATAAAATGTATCGGCAAAGATTACCAACACCGCCGCCATTAGTTCCTTCAGATGTTATTGAAAAGATTCAGTTTGAAATTGATTTACAGAAAACAAATAAAGCAATAGATAAAATAAAAAAGAGAATGCAGAAATCAAATAAGTTTCCATTTGAGGCAATATTATTTGAGTTATACTTGACTTCAGGTAGTTATAGAAATGTTAGTAAAAAAACAAGAATACCTTTGCCGACAATACACCGAGCCATAAACAATTTAAAAAAAGAAATACTTTCCGAATTATGATATTCTTAATCCCATTATTGTCAATTTACTTTGTTATTTATAGCGGAGTGAACATTCCTTTCAAACCATTTTCTTGCGAACATTGTTTTGCAATATGGCTAACAGTTGGCTTCGGGTGCTACAATCATTTACCAGTTGACCAAATTATTATATTTGCAGGAGTGAATGCGCTTATGACTATTTTTATCAATAGGGTTTTAAACATCTTAATAAATTTCTTGCAGTGAAATACATAACACTAACTTCCGAGCAGTACGAATTGGCAAAGCCATTTGAAAAGTATTGGCGTGTTTTTAAAAGAGATAGAACTTGTAATTGTTCTTTGGAAGACCAAAAAAAGATTAAAACAGTTGCAACATTAATTTCAGGAGTTAAATATGACAACTGCTGCCACGGTACATTTATCAATGCACTACAAACAATTTTTATAAACTATGAAAAATTCATTCCCGATGTGGTCGTTAAAAAAAATAAAAGAAGTAAAAAGCAATCCCCAAAACCCACGCATTTGTAAAGACGACAAGTTTTTAAAACTCGTGCAGTCAATAAAAGACTTTCCAGAAATGTTAAACATCAGACCAATTGTAGTCAATAAAGATATGATGGTGCTTGGAGGCAATATGAGATTGAAAGCGTGTGTTGAAGCAGGACTGGTTGAAGTGCCGATAATCATTGCGGACAACTTAACAAAGGAGCAAGAGAAAGAGTTCCTGATAAAAGATAATGTTGGATTCGGAGATTGGGATTGGGATATTTTAGCGAATGAATGGGACACCGAAAAATTAGAAGAGTGGGGTTTGGATTTGCCGATTATAATGGACGAACCAAGTTACGAAGATTTAATAGGCGAAGAAAAAAATAAACCCGCTTCAATGAAGATTACTTTTAAAACAGTTGAACAATTACAAGAAGCTGAAAATGATATTCAAGAATTAATTGATAGAAAATATAACGGAGCATTTTATTCAGTAAGTGCAGGTGAATTATGAGATTAGAAAAAGCAGGATTAACTAAAAAAGGGGTGCAGTACCACCCTATCGCTCAAAATAACAAAGAAGGAAATAAGAGAATATGGCAAACGAACAGAATTTAATACCGGTTCAAAAGGGCGAAATAAGAAACCCAAATGGGAGACCAAGAAAATACACTTCGCTACTAAAAACTCAGGGGTATAAACTATCCGAAATCAACGATGCTATTCAAGTGCTAATTCAGATGAACTTGGATGAGCTGAAGGAAGTAGGCAACAACAAGAACGCCACAATCCTTGAAATGACCGTTGCGAGAGCATTGGTGAAGTCTTTGGGTAATGGGTCACTCTATTCTATTGAAACACTATTGAGCCGTGTATATGGCAAACCAAAGGAATCTATTGACCAAGTGATAACCGGCGATATTAAAGTAACTTTAAATTTGGGGAATGATAGATTACAACAGGCCGAAGATAACCGATTATCAGAAGGCAATACTTGATTCACCTGCAAGATTTACTATTTGCGAGGCATCAACAAAATCAGGGAAAACTGCAAGTCATATCATTTGGCTATTTGAACAGGCGTTATCTTTAAAACTTAATCAGCGAGTATGGTGGGTAGCACCCATATATCAACAGGCGGAAATTGCTTTCAATCGAATGAGGTCGCAAGTGACTTATCCTAACTTTTTTAAAGTCAACGAAACAAAATTGAGATTGACACTTCCAACTGGTTCGATAATAGAATTTAAGTCAGCAGAAAAACCCGACAATCTTTATGGTGACGATGTGTTCGCTGCAGTGTTCGATGAGTTCACAAGGGCAAGAGAAGAATCTTGGTTTGCATTGAGAACAACTTTGACTGCAACACGGGGGAAGTGTAAACTAATAGGCAACGCAAAAGGGAAAAAGAATTGGGGTTATCGGTTAGGAGCGAAAGCAAGAAGTGGTGAAGTAGATTATGAATACCACAAGATAACAGCGTGGGATGCAGTTGCCGCAGGAATATTAGACAAAGAAGAAATCATTCAGGCGAAGAGAGATTTGCCCGAAAATGTTTTTAACGAACTCTATCTTGCTGAACCAAATGATGACGCATCAAATCCGTTTGGACTTGACCACATTAGAAATTCAATTAAGCCGTTATCTTTGAATGCGCCTATTGTTTTCGGAATTGACCTTGCAAAATCATTTGACTGGACTTGTATCGTGGGCCTTGATAAGAAAGGATTTATTTGTGTGTATAAAAGATTTCAGTCAGATTGGAAGCAAACAATGGAGACAATTAAAATGACCGTCAAAGGGATGCCTTGTTCAATCGACGCTACTGGCGTTGGTGACCCAATAGTAGAAGAGTTGCAAAGAACCAATTACAATATTGAGGGGTTCAAATATTCATCAGGTAGTAAACAACAATTAATGGAAGGACTTGTTACCGCCGTACAAAAAAGAGAAATATCCATTCTTGACGGAGTGATGCGAAGTGAAATGGAATCCTTTGAATACGAATACACAAGAACGGGAGTTCGATATAATGCACCTTCAGGGATGCACGATGATACGGTCAACGCTTTGGCATTGGCAAGGAATTGTTACATCAAAAATAAAGGGGGCAATAACTTTTTCGTAATGGCTACCTGAAACACTTTTCAACTTTTGCTATTTAAGGTAGTGGAGTGTTCAGATTTGATTCATAGACCTGAAATAGTAACGATTATCGGAGTGGATAACTTCACGGAATCGGTTAAAAAAAACATTGCCAAGGCATTGAACCAATTGAGTTACAAACAGATGGAAGGAATGAAATCAATAACAATTAGAACTTACAACTTTGATTTTATTTTATTCCTTACCTGCATTGACATTGATAACGATGAAGTAATTTTTTATTATGAAGATACCCAAAAATTGGAATGAAGTAACGATTAAGCAGTTCAAGAAGTTGGATGCTATTCAAAGAGGTGACTCTGAAGAAAAGAACATTGAGTTACTCGGTGCGCTATGCAATATGAACGAGAAAGAGTTGTATGACCTTGATATGTCACAGCTCACAGAATTGAACACAAAAACATCTTGGGCGATTCATTTGCCACCAACGAAACTTATTGAAAAGTTTACTTTAAACGGGAGGCAATTTAGAGTTGAACACCGGGCGAATAAAATAAGTGTAGGTCAATATATTGATTTAAAAAACTATTTGAAGAATGCAAACTCCAATCAAAATATGGACAAGATTTTAACTTGTTTTATTTTCGAGGACGGCAAAGATTACGACACGAATAACATTGAAGAGTTGAGCGAATTATTCAATGATTATTTAACAATAGATATTGCCTATCCGTTAGTTGTTTTTTTTTGCAACTTATTAGTGCAATTGACAGAAACTATTCAACACTATATGGAAAAGAAAGTTCAGCAACAGATGAAGATAGTGATGAGAGAAAAAGAGAAGGTCGAGAAACTTTTGGCGAAAGATGGGGATGGTTCACGGCCATTGAAGCCGTTGCAGAAGTTAAGAAAATTAATTTCGATGAAGTAACTGAATTAAAAGTGATGGAGTTTTTAAATTTTTTGTGTTACATAAAAGAAAAAAATAATAGGCAGTGAGTGATAACTTTAATTGGTTAGAAGATATTGGATTTAAAGCCGATGAAGGCAAAGGAACATTCGCACTCGTTCCAAAGTTCCTGAATACTGTCGGCGTTAAGTTGGTCAAAGAGTTAAGAGATAATTTAAAAGACCATAATGCAAGTGGAGACCTATCCAGTTCAATAGATTTTGAGGTTACAGATTTGGGGAATGGCGTTTATAAATTCCAACTTTTCATTCTTCCATATTACACTTATGTTGACAAGGGCAGGAAAGCAGGAAAGATGCCACCTGAAAAACCTATAATGGATTGGTTAAGCCATCCATCAGTAATAAACAGATTGAAAATAGGCACATCGGGAATATATACTTATGGAAAGGCAAAGAATAAAGGTGGGCATAAAGCGGTATCAGTATCAAATGAATCTAAATTAAAATCGTTGGCATTTCTTATAAGGAGAAAAATAGGAAGATTTGGAACTCCTGCAACTGATTTCTATTCGTCAGTCATTAACAAGCCAATGGAAGAGGGGATATTCAAATCACTTGAAGGACTGGGCGATAAAATAATGGTTGAAGTTTTTGATTTTACAAAAAGTCTAAATAAATAAATATGGCAATAACATTAATAACAACACCGCTTGATATAGTTCCTGCTTATAATCCGATAATTATAACGGCTGAATCAGATATGTTGAATCAAATAAATTTTCGCTATGTGATAGATGTGATTATTACTTATCCAGTCAGCGCAACGAAAACGGTTAAGATGTCACCGAGGCCCGATGGATTTTTACTCTTTGATGCGCATAGAATTATCGAAAACTATTTGAGTTATGATTTTAATATTGGTGAAGAAACAGACTCTTATTCTTGTCCCAATTCTTATGTCGAATATCAAATAGATGTTTATGAAGAGTATGGAGACCCTATTACTACATATGCAGGAGAAAGTGTAAATGGATACGCTATTAATTCAGCAGTTAAACATTCGGTTGCATCCTTCGGAACTGAACCTGCTTTACTCAACTTGGATTTAAACGGTGATTATCTGATGGCAGATAATGTGTTTAATGCTGATAAGCCATTCTTAACATCTTCACCTCGGACATTAAAAATTTGCAGTGATGAAAATTATTATTTGTATGCGGTATTAAATTTAAGTAATGAACCGCCTGATTTAATGTTTAGTGGTTATGATGAAGGAGGGGGATTATTGCAAAATTCAATAAAAGTATTAAGTGGAACGGATACAATACTACGATATGGAGTGGGGACAAAAAATATTTACGAATGGAACCCTGCTAATTTAGTAGGTGCTTCTTATTACACGGTTCAACTTTATGGAAATTATCTTGGTACTCCGACACCAATATCAGAGCTGTTTACTTTTAATATTGATTGCGACTGTTCAAAGTTCAACGAAAAATTCAGACTTCATTGGTTGAATCCATTAGGAGGGTTTGATGCTTTTACTTTCAACCAAAGGTTTGACAGAACTCTAAATATCAAAAAGAATAACTACACTAAAATACTCGGCGCAGTTGATTCTGTTGGTGCTTTTACATTTGAAACAAGTCAAGCAGGTAAAGTAAACTTCAACACGATTTCAAATGAGTTGGTAAAAATAAATTCCGAATGGATAACCGAAGAAGAATGCAATTGGCTATTTACCGCCGTTAAGTCATCGCAGGTATTTTGGGAAATAAATTCAACCACTTACGCTCCAGTAGTTGTAATTAACAACACCTACCAACAGAAGACCTATGCAGGTGAGAAACTTTTCAACCTTGAATTAACGATTGAAATTTCTAACGAAATTATTTCTCAAAGACAATGACAACTGAACTCTTTATTACCACTCCGAGAGATGGAACTATTGCCGTTGATGGAACGACCACACTATTAGGTACGGGAACTATTTTCACCGCTAACGATGTCGGTAAGCCGATAATCATTCGCACGACTCAAGGAGATAAGAGAGGAGTGATTGATTCATTTGTTAGCACAACTGAAGTAACGGTTGCAACTGCAATTGACACCACTCAAACGGGTTGTTTTTTTTACATTGATTATCAAACAATGGATTTGCTTGAGGACTTTCCATACTCTTTAAATTATGCAATCGCCGATATAAGAAATCCTGAAAGCAGAAATTCAAATTATTCAAAAACGATTAAACTTCCGGGAACAAAAGCAAACAATATAATCTTTGATAATATATTCGAGATTGACTTACAAGGTAGTTTCAATCCAAATATAAGAGCTTTCATAAGTGTTTATTCAAATTACATTCCTGTATTTATAGGCAACTTACAACTATTAAAAATAAATAGAGAAAAAGACAAAATAGAATATGAGGTGAGCATATTCGGGCAAATCGGTTCACTATTTCAAACGATAGCTGATAAGTTAGTCACTGACCTTGACTTGAGCGCATTGGACGAAATTGGAACAAAAGATAATATTACAGATTCGTGGGGTGGTGGGGGACAGTTATTTTATCCCTTACTTAATAATGCAAGGCAACAATTATCTGTTGCCGTTCCTAATTGGTACTCTGACCAAATAGCACCTGCAATAAGATGTGATGCGATATTGGAGAGGATACTTTCTGAAGCAGGATATACTTGCAGCGATTTGGGTTCGCTATATTCAGAAACGAATATTGATAAACTTTATGTTCCTTGTATTAAGAATTGGCGCAGGAGGGTTTATATAGACTTTGGAATAAGAGCAAAATATACAGCAGTAGGATTCGGAGGAGGTTTATCTTTAGTAATTGAAAGAGCAAGGACTGGAACAATTGATACATTTTTTATCGGTGGTGTAGATGACTTTTATACTAATTTAACTTATCAAACTACTATTGAGTTAGACTACGGAAATGTTCTTTATTTTCAAGTTGAAGGAGATGGAGCGAATTTTGGTTTTTCAAATTTAGTTGAAAATGTAGGTATTCATTCCTTTTTAAAAATTACATATTTAGATACTGATTTTTTATATAATATAAACGGTTATAACAATTTGGCTTTAGTTGCTGACATTACTCAAGTAGGTGCAGGAGGTGCAGGAACTTTAAAGAAAATTAAATTTGATTTAGAAACGAGTGATGTAAATAATACATGGACAACAAACGACAGACATACAGTTCCTGCTAAACATACTCAAGGATTCCTTCCTGACAATTACAAGCAGAGAAATTTTCTATTGACGTTAATTAAAATGTTCAACCTTTATATAGAATCCGATATTGACAGTCCAAATTATGTAAATATTAGAACGAGAAATAATTTTATTAAAACGGATATTGTAGATTGGACTGAAAAATTAGATGTGGGTCAAGAAATAATATTGACACCAATGGGCGAACTGGATTGGAAAGAATATCTATTCACTTGGAAAGCGGATGGTGACTTTGCAAATGTTAATTACACAAAAACGACATCGGAAATCTATGGGCAACGAAAAGTTTTTGCTGATAATGATTTTATGTCAAGTAAAAAAAACATTGGAATTGAAGCATCTCCAATGCCATTATGTTCAACAAGTTATAACAATATTGTAATTCCTTATTGTGTAAAAGAAGGAGTGAGTGCGATATCACCTGACAACACTTTCACAAGCGCACTTCCGAGATTCATATATTACGACACGACAGTAATGCCAGTTGTTGCAGGTGGAACTATTCTCACATTGGATGGAGTTAATCAAACACAATATCCATTTAGCGGACATCTTGCAGGAACGCCACAACTTCCGACATTCGATTATAATTGGGCAAGTCCTCGGCAATTGTTTTATTATATGAATGACCCAAGTTTGTATCCGAGCGACAACTTATATACTGAATATTGGGAAAGTTTTATCAATGAAATTGCTGACCAATACTCAAAAATTATGTCGGCATATTTTAATCTTACCGCTGAAGACATTCGGACTTTAGATTTCAAAAAGAATTATTTTATAAATGGTTCTTATTTTCGATTGAATAAAGTAATTGATTATTCGCCGGTTGGAAATACATTGACGAAATGTGAGTTCATAAGAATAAGAGATGCCGTTCAAGTTCCTATCGTTATTAATAATGGAGATATTGATGTAGTCGGCACGGGTATGGACTCAACTCCATTAATCAGTTCGGGCCTTTCAGCGGGTCAAGTATTGGTTGGCGATTCCTTGGGCGTGGCAACTGCTCAAACATTTAATACAGATGCCACAATAGATTCAGGAGCGAAAATAAATGTTGAAGGATTAAGAGGGAGAAGTATTCAAGATGTTGCTCCGAATAATGGTGATGTGTATAAATGGGTGGCGGCCAATAGTAGATGGGAACCAACCGCAGGAGGAGGGGGAGGTACGGTTACAAGTGTTGGGGCAACAAGTCCAATCGTATCAAGTGGAGGCGCAACGCCAACAATAAGCACCTCAATGGCTACCAATAAATTGATTGGGCGTGGAACTGTTGGAACAGGCGTAATGGAAGAAATTACATTAGGCACAAATTTAAGTTTAACAGGAACAACTTTAAACGCATCAGGGGGAGGAGGAACTCCGGGAGGCGCAAACAAACAAGTTCAATATAATGATAGCGGAGCATTTGGAGCAGAAGCAGGATTTGAATATGACAAGACAACGAATATTCTTTCAGTTGATACTGTTGATATTGATAAAGCTATATTAACAGATATTGCAACACCAACAGCACCAGCAGCAAACTCATTAATACTTTTTTCAAAAGACCAAAATGGATTATCCGTTCCGCACATACTCGATGAAAATTCAAATGAGATTGAAATAACAAGGGATAACTTAACGATAGTTAGGAATACAAGCGGGGCATCAATTTCTAAGGGTTCAGTAGTGTATATCACAGGTGCAACAGGTTCAGTTCCGAACATATCGAAGGCAAGGGCAAATTCATTAACTACATTACCTGCTTATGGAATAATGTATCAGACAACTGCTAACAACGGATTTGGATGGATGATGGTATTAGGGGTGATTGAGAATTTTAATTTATCGGCTTTTTCAATTGGTGATTTACTGTATGTATCACCAGCAACAGCAGGATTATTAACCGCAACTAAACCCGTTTCACCAAACTACGCTCAATCAATGGGTGTAGTTTTAAATAACGGAGTTGGTAATGGGGTGTTACAAGTATTTACGAGAATAGTTGAAGTAGCAACCACACAAACAGCAGGAACTAACGATACATCAATAGCGACAACGGCTTTTGTTACAAACTCATTAGCAATACCAACAGTCGGTTCTAACCTTTATCTTTTTTATAATCTTTCATAAACAAAAACAATGGCATTAACATTCACACCACCATTTCCACAAACAATGCAGTTAGCACAAGTAGTAATCACTGCGGTAACTACTGATAAGACAGGGGCAACAACTGCAAACATTAAAACACTTTTTACCGCCACGAGTGACGGAACGAAAGTTACTCAAATCGGTTACAAGTTTCAAGGGACTTCAGTTGCAGGATTATTTCTAATTTGGATAACAGAAACCGACGGAACAACCATTCACTTATTCGATGAGATAACAATTGCCGCCGCAACAAGTAGCACAACAGTAGCAACTTCGAGAGTGGCTAATTCTTATTCTGATTTACAATTAAAATCAGGACAAGTAATTAAAGTTGGGTTCACTGTTATAAGTGGGTCTATCAGTTGTGACGCATTCGCCCAAGTAGCAAATTTCTAAAATGGCAATCTTTAACAATATAATTAAGAGTGATGGAAATAGTTTGGTTAGAAAACCGACTTCAACATTTGCAGGAGTTGTTGGATTCCCTTTAACTTATGCCGTTCTTCCTTATGCACAAATTAATAATTTAGTAGGGTGGTTTAATAACGGTGATGGAGTAACAACGGCAACGGGAGTAAGTGCGTGGGTAGATAGAATTAGTGGAGCATCATTGGCACAGGCAACGGGAGCGTTACAACCAACCTACACTCAACAAGTGAACACACTTAACGGAAAAAATAATATTTCATTTGCTGCAACTCAAACATTAAGCGCAGGAGATGTGTTCGATATAGGATTAAACACAGGACATACTATTTGTTGGTATGGTAAAATCAAAACATTAAATACCAATAGGTCAGTTCTTGGAAAAAGTAATCAGGGCGCAAGCCCACTTACTGTAGCAGGAGAGTATAAAATAACAGGAGGTGGCACTACTACTATTTCAGCGCAATTTTTCGATACGGCTCTAAGAACTACTGCAGCTGTATCTTTTGATGCGGCTAATTTTTTTCTTTATTCACTTGTAATAGACAGAACCGCTAATTTACTTTATTTATATATAAACGAAAGGGCGGCGGCTTCAGTAGCTATTGCGGCTGATTTAACAACAAACTATAATAACGGTTCACTATTTATACAGAATAACAATAATTCAGGAACACTTGACTCTTTAGAAATATTAGTTTATCAAACGGCATTAACACAAGCAGAAATTGCTCAAAACAGTATTGCTATGAGAGGTAAATACGGACAGATATGAAATACTTAATCTATACAAACGAAGCACAGGCGCAGCAACGAGCTGATGAATGTTTTTCTGATATGATTAATGTTGAAGGCACGACTTCTTATTGTGATTTAATAAAACATACAGCCGATGATTTGTGGGCGGTTGTTGTAGATATGAGAACAAGTTATTTATTCACACCTCAAGAGTTATTAGATGCAGTTGAATTATCTTATGATTGGTTTCCTATAATTCCTGATGATAACCCTACTACCTTTAAAAGAATAAACACAAAGACAACAAACATTATAAAAATAGGAAGTGGAATACTCAGGTCGTTAGTAGTAGGAGTTGCAGGAAGCGGAGGTAACACGATAACTATTTATGATAACACATCAGCAATAGCACCAATAATACAAGTGTTCACAAATATTCAGGTAGACCAATATGATTTGAATGTAAATTTCACGACAGGATTAACAGTTAAATCATCATTGGGAACTTCGGCAGACTTCACGATTTATTATGAATAAAAAAAAATAAAATGGCAGATAAAACAGTAACATTTGAACTCTTAATTGATGCGAGCAAATCGGCGCAAACAGTTGGTGAACTGAAGAAGTCAATAAAGGATTTGCAAAGTGCTGCATTAGCAGCAGGAGAACAGGGTAATAAATCACTTGCAAACCAATATATAAAAGCAGCAGGAGAAGCGAAGGATAAAATTAACGACCTCAATCAATCTATAAAAAATGCAGGAAGTGATACACGCAAACTCGATGGACTTGTTCAGATAGGTTCAGGAATAGCAAGCGGATTCGCTGCGGCCCAAGGGGCGGCGGCTTTATTTGGTGGAGCGAATAAAGATTTAGAAAAATCACTTTTAAAGGTACAAGCCGCAACTGCACTCGCAGTCGGTGTTCAGCAAATAGCTAACTTATTACAAAAGGAAAGCACAGCAATGATGTTTTTGTCGTCTGCGGCAACAACAACATATTCTACTGTTGTTGGAGTAGCTACCGGAAAAATAAAAATAGCAACATTAGCACAACAAGCTTGGAACGCTATGATGGCTTTGAATCCTATTGGTTTAGTAGTTACGGCTATAGCATTAATGACTGCCGCAATTTATCAGTTAGTAACAGCTGAGAGTGAAGAGGAAAAACAATTAAAAAAAGTAAATAAGGAATTAGAATATAATAACGATGAAAGGGAGAGAGATATTTCTTATATAAAAGAACAACAAAGGCAAACACAAAAATTATATGAAAATGAATTGAGGTTAATGAAAATTAACGGTGCAACAGAAGAAGAAATTAATGCGAAAAAATTTGGACAGATTGATAGAGGATTAAAGTCAAACGCCGAGTTAATTTTACAAGAAAAAAAGAAGATTGAAAACAATGAGAAACTAATCGCGGGATTGCCACCGCTTAAACAACGAACAGAAGAGCAGTTGGTCTTGCATGAAAAATACGCAGATGTAATTGAAAAATCAAACACAAGCATTTTTGATTTAATAACAGCCAATGATGATTTAAATATAAGCTATCAGGAATTATCAAATTCTTTAAATGGTGTAACTGCATCTCAAGAAGTAGATGCAGAAGCAAAGAAAAAACAATCTGAATATTTACAAAAACAGCAGGAATATTATAGTTCGTTAGCAAATTCGGGCGCACCTGGGTCAATCGGTTATTACAATTTCCTTTTAGGCGAAAGCAATACACGACTTGGTAAGTTAGTACCAGGGAGTGCTTCTTATAATAAAGAACTTGAAAAAAACATTAAATTACAAAAGGATTTAGCAGCAACACAGCAAGCTGCTAAAAGTCCCGAAGAATTGCAAAAAGCTGCTGATGCTGCTGCTAAAAAAACGGAAGAATTAAAAATAAAACAAGCAGCTGACTTCGCCGCACTGTCAGAAAAAGAATATGCAGATTCTATAAAAAGCACTTCAGAATATTACGACCACTTAATCGCAGTTGCGAAATTAAACAACGAGGACACGACTGCACTTGAGAATAAAAAAGCGGAGGAGTTAATAGGTATAGGCGATGAATACGGACAAAAAACTTTAGCTCAACAGGATGCACTTCTTTTAGCGAAGAAAAAACAGAAGGAAGATGCAATAAAAAAAGAAGTTGATGATGCCGTTAAATTAGCACAAGAGAATCTTGCAGGTGGTGTTGGTGGTTCTGAATTAGCAAATCAGATAGCATTAGAGAATGCACTTTATGAACAAGCGAAAGTAGCGAGCACAAATTTAGAGGAGTTAGAAAAAACTCATCTTGCTAAAATTGCTGCACTTAAAAAAGCATCAGCAGTAAAAGAGGTTCAAGCTGGATTGAAGATGGCGCAGGATAGTTTATCCGCTATTCAGAATTTGAGTGATGTAGTATATAGTTCTAAGTTAGCCAATGTAAAAAAAGGGAGTAAGGAAGAGGAAGCGATATTGAGAAAACAATTTGAAACAAATAAGAAAATGCAAATCGCTTCGGCAATAATCAATGGAGCATTAGCGGTGACTAATATCATTGCAACAGTTCCGAAGGGTGACTTCGGCGTGTCAACTGCTATAATGTTAGTTGCGGCGGCGTCAGCAACAGCAGCGTCAATAGCTAAAATTGCATCAACAAAATTTGATTCAAGAGGCGGCTCAAGTTCATCATCTTCATTAGATGCCGGTGCTGTTGGCGCAGGAGGTGGCGCAGTACCAAACGCTCCCGAATTAAACCAACCGACTACTAATATCCCTCAAGGGCAAGGCACTACTATTCCAGAAACTAAAGTCTATGTAACCGAAACAGATATTAAGCGTGTAGGCAATCGTGTTAATGTTATTGAATCAAGGGCGACATTTAGGTAAAGTAAACACTTCCTACTTTATTACTCTTTAAGTTATGGAAGTTCCTGTTTACAAACTTACTATTAACGAAGATGATATTAACTCAGGGGTTGACTTTGTCGCTTTAGTTGATTCTCCTGCTATCCTTAGAAACTTTTTGGCATTTTCAAAACATGAGAAGTTTATAGCCAACGAAGAAAAAAGAGTAGTTACAGGTCCGCTTATGATTCCTGAGATTCCTATTTATAGAAGGGATGAAGGGGGCGAATTTTATGTAGTATTTGGTAGAGAAACTATTTACCAAATAGCGCAAAAGTTTATGAAGGAACTAAGAAACGACAAAGTAAATCAGATGCACCAACCCGACCAAAAGGTTCAGGGGGTGTATATGTTTGAAAGTTTCATTATAGATTCTAAAAGAGGCATTAACACGCCGAAAGGATTTGAACACTTACCTGATGGAACTTGGTTTGGTTCTTACAAAATAGATAACGAGGAAGTTTGGCAACAAGTAAAGAGTGGAACTTTCAATGGATTTTCAGTCGAAGGATTCTTTGATATGAATATGGAACGAGTAACTGATACGCTTTATTGACTAAGG
>Ga0315274_10004325_pt1 | contig 20923 bp, 22 predicted proteins | sample YL17G02_20_MG_FD_203700 | JGI IMG/M metagenome (GOLD analysis project Ga0315274, IMG submission 203700) | Sediment microbial communities from Yellowstone Lake, YNP, Wyoming, USA - YL17G02_20 | ecosystem: Environmental > Aquatic > Freshwater > Lake > Sediment | place: USA: Wyoming | collected...
CAAATAAGATCCAGAAGCGGTCTTGCTTTAAAACAAGGATTGTTTGTTTTAAACTCTCCTGGGACCATAGATGCGACCTATATTAATGATGAAATAGGTATTATTATAGTAAATGCTTCACGTAAGGTTCAATCCATTAAGTTAGGAGATCGTGTGGCTCAATTGGTTCCAAATAAAGTTGAACTATTGGATATTGAAGTAGTTGATAAACTTTCTGGAGTAGATAGAGGTGGTGGTTTTGGTCATACAGGTACTAAATAATGTGTATTTCACCTAGTTATCAATACTTTACAATTCCTAATGATGGAAAAACCATATATAATATTTTAAATAAATCAAATGTAAGATTAAAAGTATTAGAAGATGGAAGAATTATTATGTGTAATATCGATCCAGATGTTATTTATATCTTCAGAAGAGATATGGATTAATACATATGAAAATAAATAGAAATTATGTTAAAACTTATTTAGTTTTTTCTAAAGACGCAAGATTAAATCAAGAGTCTTTAATTAAAAGTTATGGAAATAACATCGAACCCTTTGATGTTAAAGAAACTGATACCCAAGGATTTATTTTAAAAAGTAAAGATGAATTAATAATTAGTTTTAGAGGAACTCAACAAATTCCTGATTGGTTTACTGATTTCGATGGTTTTCAAGTGGTGTATCCATATAATAATAAAGATTCTAAAATTAAAGTTCATAAAGGATTTATAAATGCATATAAATCTACTAGAGAAATAATTCACCAAGCAATTAATAGAATTAATCCTAAAAGTATAACTGTTTGTGGACATTCTCTAGGAGGAGCACTAGCAACTTTATGTGCAGTTGATATTCAATATAATTTTCCTGATAAAGTTTTATTTTGTTATACTTCTGGACAACCAAAAGTTGGAAATAAGGATTTTATGGAATCTTTTAATAGACGTGTACCTAATATGACTCGAACATATATGCGAAAAGATATAGTTCCAATGTGTCCTCCTAATTGGTTAGAAAAACTTTCAGGTGGAAAATATTATCATGTAGGAACACCAAATCCAGTAGGACCTAAACTATTTATGTTTGGATTATTCAATTGGTTATTAAAAATTAATAAAGATACTTTAATAGAAAATTTGGCAAATCACGCAATGGAATTATATTTTGCATTTGCTTAACTTTAAATAATACAACGAAAGGTAAAAAATGGCCGAACTTACAATTATAACTGATGGTACTTTAAATGGTACTAAATTAATGGTAGATGGAAAAGAAATTACAAAGAAAGAAAAGGTAGTTAATATTCAACTATATGCCTCTGCTCCTTATAAAAGTCAAATGACTGGTGAAATTTATAAAGGTGGAGTATCAGTAGATTATTCAACTATAGATGATAAAGGCACAATACAAAGTCAAAGAATTGGTTCTTCAGATTCCAATTATACCAAAGGAATTGGTCAAAAAATTAAACAAGAGGATCAGGTAGTAAGATTTATTGGTGAAGAAATTGATGCTAATATTTCAACATTAATTGATAAAATTTTGGCTCATAAAGATGCAAATAAAAGTTGGACCAAAGAAAGTCTATCCAATAGAACGAAAGATTCTCTTAAAGATCTATCAATAGATCTAGGAATTACTATAGATAATTAAGGAAATTAATATGGCTTGTAAATCAAAAGGAAAAAAGAAACCCAAATGAGACCAATAAGATTTAAAAGTGGATCGATTATGAAGGGAGCAGGATACGATAAAAGATTAAAACCTCCTAAAGATCCTACCTTGGTACCAAAAAAGAAAACAACACCAGAAAAAACTGGTATTAATATTAAATAAATATTTGATCATAGTTTTCTTTTAAGACTCATACTATTTATGAGGAACATCACTCTTACGTGATGTGTGTTACATAAACCTCCTTCCTTCCATACGAAGAATATTATATTCTTCGACCTCCTTTTTCTAGGGGAATCCAGTTCTTGGGTTCCCCTTATTTATTACATGCCTATACTAAATCTGGAGATCTTATGATTGCAAATAAATTAAAAAGAAAAATATGTAGAGATAAATGCTACATATGTTTTCAAAATTGTGATAAAGGATTGTGTTCCTATCATCAAACCTTATATAAATGGGATTCTTCTATTAAAGGATTTAGATTAAAGAAAAAGAATAGAGGTTCAAGATATACAAAGGATGAATTTCATAAAAATGAAATAAGATTAACAAAAATTTTGGAACAGGTATATGGATCTAAAAATATTATAACATCTTATCATCCTCTGTGGGCTGAATCAACTAAACATGTACTTCTTGAATATGATATTTATATTAAGAATAAAGATATCTTAGTGGAATACCAAGGCAGACAACATTATGAACACGTTCCATTTTTTGGAACTAAACAAGAATTTTTGTTACAAAAAAAACGCGATAGTAGAAAAAAAAGATTAGCAAAGATTCAAAATAAAAAACTTATATGTATTAAATATAATGAACCTATATTTAAAGATTATATAATTAATAAAATTGAAGGCTCACAGGCCCAATAAAGGAGAAATTAATGGAGTCAATGATTATACAGGGTGCTTCTGCAAGTGGATTTTATGCGGGAAAACCAGGAATGTATTTAAGTGTACAAAATATAGACTTTAGTGTCCCGATGAGTGGTACACTTACTAATGCTTCAATTACATTAAGTGGAGCATATGGTAATACTAAATATACATTTAATAATGATACTGATGTATGTGTTAGATTTGCACCAAACGAAGACGTTTATGTAACTACGTCAAATTTTGCAGCAGGTTATAGTGCTATTATAAATTATATTGAAGGTGGTGATATGGCTTCTTATATGCAATATGATACAGTTCGTATTTCTCCTGTTGAAGGTACAAATACTTTCTGGAGATATCGATGATGGGTATCATACATACAATATTAAATCTTCTAGGTATACACTATACAGCTATTATACTTATATTAACACTCTTGGTCTTATTAACAATATCCATCTTTGGTAATGTTGGTTTAAATTGGTCAACTAAAACTTTTACCTTTGGTTCTTCAAAAAAAGATAAACAACGATCTTGTAGAGATTGTATAACTACAATACACGCAAAAAGAGTAATTTTTGAAGGATTATATAATACTAAACACAATAGTATTCTAAAATTGCAGATGACTTTTGCTGAACATAAATTACAAGAAATACAGACCTCTATTGGAAAACAATTAGATAAAAAAGTTCAGGATGATATACGTAGATCAGCAAAAGAAAATGGGTTTGAAATTCTTAGTGAAGAACAATTTAAACAGTATATAATAGATAGACAGGGAGTATTATCTTTTATGATAGGTGACGAAAGTAATAATACAAAAAATATAATAGAAGAAATTTATAAAAACATGAGAGAAGTTAAAACAAGAATTAGTAATGAATTAAAAGATTTAGAAGTCGTCTATATCGACGATATAAATCAATATTGTAATCAAAAGGATTAATATGGCTAAATTTAGTAAAACTTCTAAAGATAGATTATCTACTTGTCATCCTTTATTACAAAAATTATTTAATAAAGTAATACTATTTTATGATTGTACAATTGTACAAGGATATAGAGGACAAGAGGATCAGGATAAAGCATTTAGTAAAGGAAAATCAAAATTAAAATGGCCAGATAGTAAACATAATTCAACACCTTCAATGGCTGTAGATGTTGCCCCATTTATAAATGGTCAAATATGTTGGGAATTTGTTCAAATGACTCATTTTGCTGGTTTTGTTTTAGGTTTGGCTACAGAAATAGGAATAAATATTCGTTGGGGTGGAGACTGGAATAGAACTAATAATTTGGCACAAAATAAATTTAATGATCTACCACATTTTGAACTAAAAATATAATGAGTAAGGTGGAGGGAAGTATTATGTCTGTAAATTTAAGAACCATAACTGAAAAACAAGAACTTGCTATGATAGAAAAAGAAAATCCAGAATATAAAGCATTGATTTCTATTTATCCAGCAGAATTATCTAGTGTATTAATAAATAGTAAAGATAAATTGGCTAAAATATGTAAAAGTCTTTCAAGTGCTTTAAGTTATACTTCTACAAATGCTGTGATTATGACTTGTTCTAATAAGTGTCCATATGTGGATGTATGTGTTCTAATAAAGAATGATTTAACTCCGACTGGATATCCATGTCCTATAGAGAAAAAAGTCATTATGGAGATGGAATCTGATATAGTCGACTATCTAGAAATAGATAGAAATAATCCTATAGAGATGGAAATGTTATGGGATTTAATCGATTCTAAAATTCTAGATATGAGAGCAAGTGGTGCTTTAAAGAGTGGAAAATTAACACAAACAGTTGAACAAAAAGTTGGACAACAAATAGTTACAAGAGAAGAAATTGCACCAGAAATTGAAATAAAAATGGAACTTAAGAGAATAAAAGCCAATATTATGGATGCGTTTGTTAGTACTAGAAGATCCAAGAAAAAGTATGGCATGAATAATGATGTTTCAACTCTTGAACAAATGATATTACAAGCAGCCAATAATGTATCTAGTAAAATCGATTAAACAATTTTTTAAAAGAAAAATTGATATTAAAAACTTTGCAGATAAAACAACAAAAAATCTTAAGCATTTGAGTGAATACACTACTGCTCATACAAGACATTTTTTAAGAGGAATTAAGAATACTAATATTAAAATAGTAAGTAATAGAATTGGTGAGACTGCTAAAAGAGAGAATCTTAAAAAATACTATGATAAATCTGCTCTTAAAATTAATGAAGAAGTTACAAGATTATTTGATCACGGAAAAAGATTACTTGAAGGAACTAAAGCAGGACAAATATTAACCAAGGTTTTCGATAAACCCTGGGCCAGGAGAACCGCTTTTATTGCAGCAGGAATAGGAGCATTGTCGTTAGTTGAAAAAACAGTTAATGGTTTTATACCAGAACCAGCCATTCCAGACTATTATAATAAAGGTTATGATACAATTAAAGAAAATATGACAGATTTTGGTTCTCCTGTAAATTTACTAAAAACTGCCTCAAAGACTATTACACCCTATTGGTCCAGTACTAGAAGATCTATTACTACAAGTGTAAATACTGTTATTGATAGAAATGTGGCCCTGTTCTCTAGTAAAAATGCTATCAAACACACGAGATATTAATTATGACAGAAAATTCGATTCTAATTGGAAAAGAACAATATTCTACAATTAATGAAATAAAAAATAGAGATCCAAAAACTTGGTTAAAAAATTCTGGTTGGGGCAATAAACGATCTAGGAAAAGTTGGAAAGGTCAAACTGGAACTACTGTAGAGAAATTTTATTCTGGAAAACATTCATCAGTTTTTACTACTAAAGAAGGAATTGGAACTATACTTGGTCCATCTCTAAAAATAAATAAACAACCAAAAACTTGGTTTGATATTATAAAACAAAAAGCAAGAATTCAACAAAAACAAACCGCTAGAGGGGTAACACAATTTGGAAAAGGGGTAGGAAAATTTAGTACAAAAATATTAAATCGGCCAGTTAAAGGTTTAAATAGTTTAGGAAAATTATTACTTGGTGGTGTAAAATCAACTAGAAGAACTATTAAATCTATACCATCTCCTATTAAAAAAGTAGGTGGCGCCCTTGGATTAGTTGCTGGCGCAACTGCTATACTAGGAATTACAATGATGAAAGGTGCAATGAATCAAGCAAGAGATATAGTATATGAAAGATATATGCAAGATCAAGCAGTAAGTAAAAACATTCTAAATAGTTCAAGAATGGGTCTCTCTGCAGGAACATCGAGAATGCAAAATATGGGTGCAACAGTTGGATTATCAAACGCACTTTCACGTACGAGACATGGAAGATAAATAATGGCACAAAATGTTTATGATCCCTATGGTAGTGATCAAGGATTATCAGTAGGAAGTATTACAAAAGACGCATTTACCAGTCCTTTAAAACCATCTACATATCTAGGAATGTATGCTGCATACCCTGGAATGTGGAGTATTGAAAAAGGTATATGGATGCCTTTTGCTGGTAAATCATTTGAACAAGGCGGAATTAAGGCCGTTGGCCAATCGTTATTAAAAGCAGGAATTGAAGCACATAAAGGTGGTATTGCTGGATATGCAAATCTTGCCAAAAAATCTTTGTGGAACATAGCAACATTTGGTCATTCAACTGGTGGTTACGTTGGCCAAAAATGGATGGATAAACAAAAATTTAAACCAGAAATTCAACAATTTTATAATAAAAGTGTTTCTGAATTACAAAGTATTGGATTAAAGTCTGGTATGCATTCAACAGCAGCTCTGGGTTCAGCTAAAAGGGAATCTCGAAAAATTTTGAATGATATGGCATACGATAGAATTAATTTTAAAAAAAATGTAACAGAGAAACTTGTTACTTCTGGAAAATTATCATATTGGTTAAAAAATCCAGTTAAATATAAAGAAATAGAAGAAATATCTTCTATTGCAAAAAAAGGTTTATTTATTGGTAATAAATTTAGAACTTTAGCAAAAGGTGGATTAGGTATAGGTAAAGGAGTAAGTTTTATAGGTGGTGCTATGTTGGCTTGGGATTTAATTTCAATGGTTGGAGAACCACTTGGAAGAGCAGCAATTCGTGGACTTAATAATACTATGACTGAATATCAAAAAAGATTTATGCCAGAAGTCGGTGGAAGATTGGAGATGAGTTATTTATCTCAAGGAGCGGCTACTGAAAGACAAAGAGCTATAAACTCGATAAGTAAAGCATATTTAAATGCTCGTTCAGCTTTTGGGACGGAAGCAGAAATGCTTCATAAAGGATTTTAAATGAGATCTGATGAAATTGTATCAAAAATAGAAACTGATGTGTTAAAATTATTAGAAACTACAATCAATATCTACATTAATAAGAGGTTTTATGTCAATAGATAAAAATATATTAGAAACATTTGAAAATCCAGTTATATGGTGTGAGTCTTATTTAAGAGATCCTAGAGATAAAGAAAAACCACTAATTCTTCGATCATATCAAAAAGAACTTATAGAAAATTCGATAAAATATCAACAGATGATTACGCAATGGGGTCGCCGATGTTTAGTTAAAAATAGTAATATTCTTATGTTTGACGGATCAATCAAAAAAATAGAAGATATTACAATTGGAGATAGTGTTTGCACATTTAATAATAATCAAATAAAAAAAGGTATAATTGAAAAATTATTTGATAACGGAATCCAAGATGTTTATAAAGTTAGATTATTTGATGGTCGAGAAATAGAATGTACGGATAATCATCCGTTTCTAATAAGTGTTGGTAATAAATTATTTTACAAAACTATACAGGACGGACTTACTGTTGGAAATAGATGTTTGGTTATAAAAGAATATAAAAAATTTGGCACATATCATAATATTGATGAGGCTAAATTATTAGGATATTTATTAACAGGCGGATATATAAATTGCGAATCTAATCAAACGCCCAAATTTACCAGTTGTAATTATGATTACATATTGGACGTTCAACAATTGATACAAAAATTATTTGGATATAATGGAACAATAAAAAAACGGAAAAATGCAAACGCTTATGATATTTGGCTTACCAACGGAAATAAAGGAAAAAAAAATAGAGTAAAACAATGGATTTTAGAAAATAATTTATCAGGAACTAAAGCAAAACATAAGAAAATATTGAATTATATAAAAAAATATAATTCAGAATCTTTATCTTATTTTATAAATAGAATTTTTTCTGGTGATGGTTGTATATCTCTGAATATTAGAAAAGATAGAATAAGTTTTGGGAAAGCAATTGATATAAATTTAACATCATGTAATTTAGAATTTTTGAAGGATTTTAGATCAGTACTTTATAAACTTGGAGTAAATTCTAAAATAAAAAAGGAATTGAAGAAAAGTCCCTCTTCTAACAAAATTTGTTTAAATTATAAATTATATTTTAGTGATTCTTATAGTATAAAAAATTTCTTATCTTTTGTTGGAAATGTATATGGAAAAGAAAAAAATTGCATAGAAGCATTAGAAGAACTCGATAAAAGATATTCAACGTTAATTGAGAAAACAGATAATAATTTTTATACCTCAAAAATATCAAAAATTGAATATGTTGGTAAAAAACAAACATATGATATAACTGTAAAAAGATATCATAACTTTATATCTGACGGAATAATTACTCATAATTCAGGTAAAAGTGTTGTTATGTGCGCGGATTGTCTTTGGTGGGCATCTGTCTATCCAATATTAAGAATGATTAAAAATAAAGAAAAAAATCAAAAACCTTTTAGAATATTAGTGTTTGCTCCTTATGAATCTCAAGTAGATGAATTATGGAATACATTTATTCAATTAATTGGAGATTCTCCTTTATTAAAAGATCAGATTGAAAAAATTAGGACATCTGATACGCATCTAATACAATTTAAAGGAACTGGAAATAATAAAGGAAGTACTATCGAAGGATATACAATAGGAATTAGTTCATCAAATCAGGGAATTTCTCTCAGAGGTCTTTGTTTAGCAGAAGATACTAGAATTACTATGGTAAATGGTATTACTAAAAACATTAATAATATACAAGTTGGAGAAAAAATAATAGCATTTAATGAAGAAATAAACTTGTTTGTTGAAGATGAAATAGAATTAATTGCTGATGAACAGGAAAAAGAATTATTTGAAATACTTTTGCAATCAGGAAAAAAAATTAAGTCTTCAAAAGATCATAAATTTTTGACAGATAATGGTTGGAAAAAATTATCAGAAATAACTTTATTTGATAAGATAAAAACAGTTGATTATATAATTAAAATAGGTATTAGTTCCAATAAAATAGATCCTTTATATGATAAAATAATTTCGATTAAATCTATAGGAATAAAAAAATGTTATGATATTACTACTAAAAAATATCATAACTTTATAGCAAACGGAATAATTACTCATAATTCAGGAGATTTAATATTTATTGATGAAATGGATTTTATTCCAACAGCAATTATGGAACAAATTCTTATACCTATTACTACTACACATCCAGATTGTAGGTTTAGAATATGTTCTACTCCATCAGGTGCTAGAGAATTATATTATAAATATTGTACACAGGCAAAAGAGAGAGGTTGGTATCATTCACATATTCCATCTTGGCACGTTAATAATGAAAATTGGATGAGTCAACAACAAGCATTAGATTTAGGTCTACCAATTACTAAAAGTTCTGAATTTCAGGTAAAAAGTGTTACTAGTTCTGATAATTACTCGCGCGAGTATGGGGCAGAATTTGGAGAGGAATATGGAGGAGTTTATAAACACCATTTAATACATAAATCTCTTGTAAAATATGGAAGAAATATTGACATTAGTGATCCTCTTGTTTTTAATCCAGAATTTCAACAAAATGTTTTACATAAATATATTATTGGTGTAGATTGGAATAGTTATATTAATGGTGGTCAGATAGTTGTTTTAGAATTTTGTACAACTCCTACTTTTGTTAATTATTTCGATGATGATAAAAATCAAGAAGTAACTATTGATTTTACAGGAAGATATAGACTATTCTATAGAAAGAGTATTAAATCCAAGGACGCAACACAACGACTTACTAGACAAGAAATTATAAGATTACTAACTTACTATAAAATTGATTATTTATATGTAGACTATGGAGCAGGGGATACTAATATAGAAGAACTAACACTTTATGGACGTCAGCATCCAGAATTAAATCTTTCTCAAAAATTAAGAGTTATTGATAGTGGTGCTGTAGTTGAGCATTATGATCACGTTATTCAAAAGATGGTTAAAAAAAGAAATAAATCACTTATGATTAATTTCTCTGTATTATCATTAGAAGAGGGAATGTTTGTTCTTCCTAAAGAAGAAGATACAGACACTAGACTAATTGGACAGATGCGTAATTATATTGTTAAACATGTTACAGCCAGAGGTGAGTATGCCTATGAGGGGGAAGATCATATTCTTGATGCTTTTAATTTAGCAGTATATGGATTCCAACAAAATTTTGGTCAACTTTTAACCTCTAGAGTTACATATCAAATTAATTTATTTCCAGATCCTCGGGCACAAATGTATCCTCAAAGAGCATCTACTGTGAATGGTCCAATTCCAATTACAAAATTTAAATCTAATGGAACTTATAATATGCCAATTAGAGATCCTGATAAACCAATACAAGTTCAATCACCACGAAGAGGATTTTTACCAGGAATTGGTTCAAGACAAAATATTTCTCAAGGATTTGGAAGGAGAAAATTTTAATTGGCTAATACTGATTTTAAAATAGTAGATTTTATTAATAAAGAATTACCTACCGAGATTTTAGAACAATTACGTGTTGCTGATAGAATTCAATATATTCTAAAACCCACTTCAACATCTGCTGTTTCTACTTCTGAACAAAACTCTGATTCAACATCAGATTCAATAATTACAACTGATGATATTAATAAAGATATTGATGCTTTAGTGGATGAAGTTAAAGAATTAGAGAATTTGGTAGAACAATTGGAAGATATGGTAGACGAACATTTAAAAGATATGAGTATTCCACCAACTAATGAAAGAATTGCAGAAGCAGTTAAAAATTTAGGATGTGGAGACGGAAATATAACCAAAGACTGTCTAGATAAGGCATTAGCTATAATGGATTATTTTCCAATGATGTCATTAGGAACAGATCCAGTTTTGGCTGCATTAATTGGAAATGGAACAGTTGAAGGACCGTGGTTAGATTGTAATGAAATAACTTCCAATGTAGCAAAATTATTAAAAACAACCCCAAGAAATGATTATGAAGCCGACACATCAATTAAAGATCAATCAACTGAAATTGCAGATAAACACGAAAAACGAATGTTTGAAATGATGTTAGAAACTCTTTTAATGTTGTGGTGGAATATGCTTTGGCCTAAAACTGTTGTTGATGCTACTATAATTAATCCTATACGACTTTCTGTAGCAAATCCAACCGATAGTCTAATTGGTTTTTTCTCAAAAACCGACACTGACCCAGTTAAAAAGCGATTTAAAAAACCATCTCCAGAATGGTTAGCCAGGCACGGGCTTGTTAATAAAATATTAACCAGATTAAGAGTTCGTTTACTTTGTATTCCTTATAAGATATATCCTAGATACAAACCTATGGTTGAAATCATAGATGAAAAAGGAAATAAAGTAAATTGCAAAGATATAATTGGAGATTGTCCAACTCCTCCTGAAGAAAAAGAATTCACTGAAGATAATAAACAAGCAATGACGCAAATGGGTAGTATGTTAGATGAAATTAATGGTGGCGATTATTGTTTTAATAATGCAGCACTTTTACAAGGAATTAATACCGATCTACCCAAAGGTTTTGGAACCTCTCCAGAATGTGTTAAATCCGCAAAAATAGTATTAGATGCAGTATTAGCAAACGCATTAACTCCTCCAGATGGATCTAAAGATCCAGCAGGAGCATCATCAACAAAATCGACTATTTTAGGAGTAACTTAATTATGTATGTAAAAAATGATGGATATGTGGCTGGTGCCGTTTTATTATTACCACAAATTAGAAAATTAAGAGAGATAGTGGAGTTTGAAAAATTTCAATGTAGAATTTTACGAGATGATAATAGAACACAGGAATTTAAAATTAAAACCGAAAAATTAAAAGATAAAATTTATACTTTTAGATTTAATAATCCAGAAGTTAATAAAATAACACTCGAAGGTAAAAAGGAAATAGAGAATGGCTCTAAATAATAAAGAAGCTAATTCTAATATAGATATAGAACAATTTTCTACAGGTGTTAATGATGTATTAGGAAAAGTACAGAATCCAACTATAGCCTTGACTAAACCTGGACAAGAATTACAAAAAAGAGTTGGATTATTAAAAGAAATGGTTAATAATCTTAATAAACCAATTCTTAAAGCACTTGCTACTGATATGCTTACTGTAATGTCGTCTTGGTTAAATGATCCACAAGTTTTATGTTGTCTTATTCAAGGTATATATGCTGCTTATGTAGCAAAAAATACTAAATTAACTGACGGTAATCAATTAAAATTAGCAGATACTAATTTTGGTAAATTTTTAGATACAATGATTGCTTTTATTGATTTTATTATCATTTTTTTAACTGAAGATTTAAAACTAAAAATTCCATCATTTTTTATTCCAGATTTTATAAAAGAAATAATGTCCACTTTAATGGGTGCTATTTTATTAATTCTACAAGAAACATCTTTTGCTATTAGAGATTCTGTTATATCAATGATATTTGAATGGATGGATACGTGGGATACAGAACAAACTTGGTCTAAATGTTTACCTTTAAAACAAATGATTAATATACTTAAAAAATACGTTAATGATTATGGCATTCTAGCTGATATTTTTGAAAAAATTAAGGGTTATGTTGGTGGTATGAGAGTTGGAGTTGAACTTGCTTTAGAAAAGATTACACCAAATGTTAAAGATTTAGAATTTCTATATTGGTTACGAGATTTATTGATTAAACTTAAAAAAGCTGTTCTTAATTTTGATTTTTGTGTAGATTATACCTTTTTTAATAATTCTATTAATGGTGTTCCTGGAGAAGAAAAATTAATTCGAACCGTTCTTGGCCAGACCCCAAATATCGAAAATGTTTTTGATCCAACTCTGAATATTAATAATCCGAACGACATACAGAACTATACTATAGGAGCAGATGGAACTATTTTATTAAATAAAGAATCTAACTCAAATTGGATTCCTAGGGTTTCAAATACTTTTTTAAGAGAATTTATAAATAAAGAATACGGAATTCCTTATGAGGTTATAGAAAATACTATTACTAGAGGTTCTTCAGCAGATCACGTTCAAGGAACAGATATTACATCTGATAATCAATATCTAATTGACAAGTGCGTAAATACTCCAACAGCTCAAGAGACTTTACGTTGGATCTTGAATATTAAGTCGAGATAATAAGAATAGATGAAAAGTAGGTAATAAATGAATATATCTTTTAAATCAATTTTTAAAAGTTTTGTTGTAGATAAGCCTCAACAAGTAGTTCCATTTTATCCAACAGTTTTAGAAAATGGAAATTTTCAGGATAAAAAAGATATTGAAGATCCTACAGCAAAATTTGCAGGACCAGTTCATATTGGAACAATATTTAAATCAAAAGTTCAGAGGTCTAATGTAAGTTTTAATAAATCTGAATATGATTTACCAATGATAGCAAATGCTGTACAACTAGATGGAATTTTAAGAAGAGCTGTTAATATTTTTGTTGAACACGTATTAAAAAATGGATTTGAATTTAGTTCTAAAAATGACAAAATACAAAAACATGTAAATAGAAGAATTAAAGAAATTCAAAATCTAACTGGGATAACTTTTTCAGAATTACTTAATCAAATTACTACGCAATTAGTTACTTATGGAAATGCTTATGTTGTAAAAGTTAGAACAAAAGATATTTCTAAATTTGGAAAATCATATTATTTATATAATAGAGAAAGTAATCCAATTGTTGGACTTTTTGTTTTAGATGCATCTACAATGGAAGTTGGTTTAAATCCCCAGGGATGTGTAACTACTTATAAACAAACTATTCGAGGTGAAGCTAGGGAGTGGGATGAACGAGATATTATACATTTTACTTATAATAAAATTCCTGGAACACTTACTGGTCAATCTCAAATACTTCCTGTTCTTGATGACGTTAGAGCCTTAAGAAAATTAGAAGAAGAAATTGAAATATTAGGATTTCAATATTCTATTCCATTATATTTATATAAAGTAGGAAATAAAGATATTCCCGTTGCTCCAGGTGAATTGGATGCAGTAAGTTCTACTATAAATAATATGCCTGCTTATGGAATGTTAGTTGTTCCAGGACATCATTCAATTGAAATTCCCGCCAATGCAAATAATGTTCTAGATATTATTAAATATGTTGATCACTTTAAACAAAGAATTTATAGTGGTCTTGGTGTTTCTCCTGTGGCAATGGGTGAAGGAGATACTTCTAATAGAGCAACCAGTGAAGCACTAGATGCTTCAATGCAATCTGTTACCAAAGCATATCAACAAATCGTTAAAAATAAAATTGAAATGGATATAATTAGGGAAATTCTTCTAGATGGTGGTTTTAAAAATATTGAAGATGAATTAGAATTTAATTTTCCTGAAATAGATTTAGATAATCAAATTAAAAAAGAAACACACATTATTGCAAAATGGCAAAATAATATTATCACCAGAACTGAAGCTAGAAACGAAATGGATTATGAAATAAATGTTGATGATAAAGATACGTTTCTACATATAGTTGATATACCTAAAATTGAAGCTCAAGCAAAAGCACAAGTTAAAGTTATACAAGCTAAAGCCGCTGCAATGCCAGAATCTACATCAAAAGGTACGGGTGAGTCGGAAACTGTACCTGCTCTACCAAAACCTAATGCTGGCGGTCATTCAGTAACAAAAGTTACTCATAAAGTTATTGCTCCTCCTCAAAATAAACAAGCAAAATCTACAAGTAACAAAGTTGCTCCAGCTAATCAACACGGTAAAAAAGTAAGACCAAAATATGTTAAAAATGAAGTGGATAATCTATTCGATGGATTATCACTTTTTAATAAAGAAGAATTTTGTACTAATCTTCATAATGACTTAAAAATGCATTTATTAGAAGAATTGGATTATACTATAGATAATATGTGTAGTTTCTATCACATGGAACAACCAGAAAAGAAAGATAATATTCTTGATTTATATTTTTCTGGACTTAATTTAATTATAGATGATAGAGTTGGAAGAGCTATTAAATTATTAGATGATGATGTTAAATTAAGTTTATTTTCGGATCAAACTAAAGAGTTTTTTGATAATCAATCTAATAAAATTGAAAATTTAGCAAAAATTTTGATGTGCAAGTCATTAGGATTCAAGACTATACTAATTACATCAGATGAATGTTTAACACATTCAGATGTTAATTTAAACATTAATCAAATGGATTTTTCTAAAATACCACCATTTGGATATAAATGTAAGTGTAAAATAGATGAAGAGATTTTTAATGAATTCAAATATTCCTGATTCTGTAGATGTAAAATTAAAAGCTTCACATTTTGAGTATATTAATAGAAATGCTGTTAGATATACTGATAAGGCAGTTAAAAAAGGTACTCCCTCTTGGTTAACTCCTTATAATAAACCACAATTGGTAATGCACAATAAAACTAGTGATCCAATTGGTAGAATAATAGATTATAAAATAATTAAATTAAAAGATACTTCTTCTGAAGAACCTCCCAATTACATTCAATTAACTGCAAGAATTACTGATAAAGATGCTATATCCAAAGTTTTAGATGGACGATATAACACAGTTTCTGTAGGATCTAGAACATCTAGAGTTTTATGTAGTGAATGTAACCAGGTAATTACTGAAGATGGACTTTGTGATCATAAAAAAGGATCATATAATGAAAAGGGCGATATAATTCACTGGATAATAGACCAATTGGATTATACTGAATGCTCTTTTGTAAATGAACCAGCTGATGATTATACTAAAATCGAAGAAATTAATTATGGTAAAGGTTGGATTAAATTTAATGAATTTCTTGATAATAGAACAAAATTACTGGCTGAACTTAAACTGGAGGATTGCATGTCACAACAGACGGATGCTAAACTTAGTACAGAAACTAGGAATAAACTGCCTGAAAGTGCATTCTGCGGTCCTGGAAGATCTTTTCCTGCCCACGATAAAGCCCACGTTACTGCTGGACTTAGACTTCTGAATAAATCAAACTTTTCAGATGCTACTAAATCTAAAATTAAAGCGTGTTTGTATCGTAAGGGAAAAAGATATGGTATCGCACCATCCACGGATGAACTACAAGAAAATCCTGATCTACTAATAATGGGAATAGATGATGAATGGAGTCCTGAACAATTAGTAGAACTTGAAACTTTTTTTAAAGATAATCCAGATGCAGATCTTCCAAGCACAGAAGACACCGAGGATCAAACTAACACTCAAACTCCAAATCTTGAAACAACTACACTTGATATTCAAAAATTAAAGGTAGGGGAATTACGAGATTTGGTAATCAAACTTCAAAAAGATATTGAAACTTTAATTTCTATTAGTAAAGAAACTATCGAAAATAGAGATAAGAAAATAATTGAATTAGATAAAAAAATTACAGATTCTGATACAATTACAACTCAAAGAGAAGAAGAAATTAATAAATATCTAGATGAAAATGCAATTTTAAGTAAAAAATTTAGAGATTCAGTTATTTCTAATATTTTGGATCTTAAAGTGGCCGATAATAATAGTGAGGAACGCTCAAAACTTTTAGATAAACTTTCTAAAAGACAGATTGAGAGTCTCCTAGACTCATTAGATGATTTGAGAATAAATAAAATTGCAAATATGCAAACAGGTTCTGAAGAGAAAATATTAAATACAACTCTTACAGATTCTACGAATTCTGATAAAGAAAAGAAAATTCAGAATACTAACGAAGAGAATGAAGATAAATTTTCACTCTTCAATAAAGATAGAAGTCAAATAACGGAGGACTAATATATGTCTATTACTAACTTTTATCTACCATTAAATCAAGGTAATACACAAAAACAAGATACTCGCACAAGACCTTCCAAATATGCTCAATCTCCTATACGTGATTGGAGATTTGAACAGAGTGAAGGTGTTAGACCTGCAGAGTATATGGGTGTGTATAAACACTTGCCAGTGGCTTTCCAAGATATAAATACTGAAGACTGGGTTGTTATTCCTAAGGGAAGAATTGTTAGTGCCGTTGGCGCTTTCAATGCTACTCCTGTTAGTGGAATAGTTCACCCGATGTCTAGTGGTTCGATTAAGATTGGAAATGCTGGAGACTATATGGGAACAGGAACTGGTGCTGTAATTGAGGCAGGAATTGATACTTCTTACTTTGGTTATGATGAACACATTGTTCAACTTTTAGTCTGGGCTAATGGTGGATCAGGAACATTTAATTATTACTATTCTAGTGATGACGTAACTGCCAAAACTAGAGCAGCAACAACGGCATTAGCTACAGCTAGTGGAGCTTTTTCACTTCCAGCCAATATTCCTATTGGTGTGGCTTTTACTGATATTTATCAAGATATTCGCGGCCAATATCTTAATTATAGAATGCACGAAGACGGATATCATGTCTTAACAGATTGGTTCGTCGAAGTTCCATTCGTAGATTATAAAGATGCTGGTTTTGCTAGTGGATGTAATCCTGCTGCGGCGTCTTGGGGCACAACCGTTACGGTCGGTACATACGCTACGTGGAGAGCTGTAAATAAACAATTTACTTATCTTGCGTTTGATAGTAGTACTGATACTGTAACCCCAGGTGCTTTAGTGTGTAGTGATGGTATTGGAAATTATAAACTTCAAGTACAACCTACATTTACTACGACTGTTGCTTCTGGTTCGCATCTAATTGGTACAGTTACAACTGTTTCGAATCCAGCATATACAAGATATAATATGCCAAGGACTCCTCAGACAGTTGGAAAATTGTTTTCACTAGATACGAGAATTCCAAAAGATAATCTTGAAAATGTGTTAACATATCCAAGATCTGGTATGCCAGGTTCACAAACTGCTGGTGTTACAAAAAATCTATTTGATTTTGCGTACTATTGTTTGTTAATTGGTAAAGGATCGGCTCAATCAGTTGAGACCGTTCAGTATGCTATTCGTGCTGGGCTTTTTGGGCTAGCTAGAATCCAGCTGCTTGTATCATAATTAAAGGAGAATAATTTATTATGGCTTACATGACAATTAAAGATCAAGTCGCCTGGGAAAGCTTCCCTAAAAAAGATGATCGCACAAAATACATTAATGTGTATGATGCTTTCACAAATCGTGGACGTCTAATAGACGATAAAGGCGATGTCGTTAAATTTGAATTAAAAGATCTTGTAACTAAAGAAGATCTTATTCGTTTTATGCCTCAAACAGTGGAAACTGTTGTGCGTGAAGCAATCGAACCGAACCTATTTATTGTTCAAAAACTATTTCAACAGATTACTATTGAACAAGGATCTAGAATTCAAATTGGTGCTTTAGGTGCAATGGAAGCTGGTAGAGTTGGTCAAGCTGGAGAATATCCAGAAAGAATGCTTGATCTTGATGGTGGAGATATGGTTGCGATTACTACTGACAAGTATGGTCTAAAAATCAGTCTAACCGAAGAGGTTGTACAGCAAAACCAATTTGATGTTATTAACGTATGGCTCCGTGCTGCTGGTAAAGCAATGGCACGTTGTAAGGAAAGAATTGCAGCAAAACTGATTAACGAGATGGGTTACAAAATCTTTGATAATGTAACTCCAACTACATCGTATGCTGGAATGACAACTGGAAGAGATATTACTGGTCTTGCTAATGGATCAATGACATCAACAGATGTATTTGAACTATATGCATATCTTCTAAATAGAGGATTTTCACCAGATACTCTTCTAATGCACCCTCTTGCTTGGAAAACATTTGCAACTGATCCAGAAATGCGTGAAGTTGTACTTGCTGCATCAACAATTGCACAAGTTAAGGGTGGACAAATGGCTCCTAATTGGGGAACTGCTCATCGAGGTTATGGTTTGAGAACTACTGGTACTGGTACTGAAACAACTGCTGGTAACACTATCAAAGGACCTAACGCTTGGTCACAGACACTTAATCCATTAGGTGCTACATGGCAGATAGCTCCAACGTATCTACCTTCACCTATCCAAGTTATCGTTACAAATTATGTTCCATTTAGTTATGGATCACAAGGTATTGAGAGAATGGATACTGGTTGCACAACTAATGTTATTATGGTTGATTCCGATAACTGTGGTGTAATTGGTCAAAGTGAACAGGTAAGAACTGATCGTTGGACTGATCCAGAGAGAGATATTCTCAATATTAAAGTTCGTGAAGCATACGGATTTGCAGTACTTGAACAAGGTAAAGCAATTGCTAAAGCAAGTAATATTGCTATCGCACGTAACTACAACTTTAACAATGTTAATACAGTCACACTTGCAGGCTTGACTTTAAGTGGAGTTCCAAGTGGATGGGTTTCTGGAGCAACTACTCTTCCGTAATAGATTAGTAATGTTTACAGTGTAAATAAAGGGGAGCAGAACAATCTTGTTCTTCTTCCCTTTTTTAAAATTAAGGAGAAAGTTTTATGGCAAAGGAAGTAAAAGGAAAAAGAGAAGAATTTAAATTACCAAAATATTTAAGATTGGATAAAGGATCAATGTGGTTTGATTTAGATGGAGAAATGGCTTCTGGTATTAAATTATATGCGGTTCAAAATATTTTAGTTGGAAGAACACCTGGTAGTAAAGAAATTGTAAAAGATGAATTTGATAATAATAATCTATTAAATTATGGAAAGATACCATCAAATCTTCCATGGTATATTGATACTACAAAAATTCCAAATGAAAAATTATCTAGGATTTTATTAGCATTTAAAAATGGAATATTAGTTGAGACCAATATAGAAAATCCTCCAAAACCATTTGTAAATAAAGACGATAGAGATTTTAAATATATTAAAGATGGCGATAGAATATTTAATGGTAAAAATAAAGAAATATATGTTAGACTACAACAACTTAACTTTGATAGATTAAGAAATTTTATTAATGAAACACCTAAGAACGAAACTGGTCGACAAAATTTAATGGATATGTTTGAATATGAAAAGAAGGGTTATAATCCTTTAAGTCGTCCACGATTCGAAGTTCTAGAACTAATTAGATCTAAATTAAGGGAATTTGGAAACGGAATAAGTGTTATAAGGAAGAATGAGGACTAATAACAATGTCTTTAAAAATCACTGGTCATTATCCAAGTATAAATTCTACTGGTGTAATGAGAAACGAAACTATTAGGATATATTTTAATACTCCTATTGAACCTTCTACAATTACTTGGGACACTATTTCTGTTCAAGAAAAGAGTAGTTTTACAACTTTAGTTGGTACACTTGGTGCAGTTTGGACTTCAAGTGGAACTGTATTAGAAGCAGATTTTATTCCAACTCTAACTATGTTACCGAATAACGAATATTCGGTATATGTTTTTGGGGCACCTAATAGTATTATTGCTAAAGACGGAACATTATTAAACGATACTTATTCTTTTGATTTTGTTACAGGAACTGGATATTATGACTCTAGTGGAAATATTGGTGTACCTTCAGGAATAACTTCTGGAGTTTATACAGATATAACATTATCTGGAATTAATATAATAGATCAGGCAAATATTAATAGTTTTTCAATATATAGTACTATTCCGCAAAATCAACAACCAAATGTTAATTTAATATTAAATGAAATACAAATGGTTTTTACTGGAAACATTACATCTACCTCACAAGAAATAGTAGATAAAATTACTATTACAGAGGAAGAAGTTTTATAAATCACATAAGTGATATTTTGATTAAAAAGAAAGAAATTAATAAGGAGATTTTCAATGGATATTATAACAAATGCATGTCAAGCGCTTCTAGGTTCTGGACTTCTTCACTGGGGAACGGATACAATTTACGCTTGCTTGTATGGTTCAGGTGCCGCTTTTACAAAAGATACTGTTGCTTATAGTGCTACTAATGAGTTAGCAACTAACTATGGTTATACACAAAAAAATTACGCGTTAGCAAGTAAGACTGTTACTTGGGATGATGCAAATGATCAAATTATGTATGACTGTGCTGATCTTACGTGGACGGCAAGTGGAGGCGACATTGGTCCAGCTAGATACTGTGCTATGGTTCACAGTGGTGAAAGTAAA
>Ga0315274_10004328_pt1 | contig 20920 bp, 12 predicted proteins | sample YL17G02_20_MG_FD_203700 | JGI IMG/M metagenome (GOLD analysis project Ga0315274, IMG submission 203700) | Sediment microbial communities from Yellowstone Lake, YNP, Wyoming, USA - YL17G02_20 | ecosystem: Environmental > Aquatic > Freshwater > Lake > Sediment | place: USA: Wyoming | collected...
CGTAGGCTACATTGTGGGGTCGGTTTTCATACTGCTCTACAACTGGTTTTTCTTCTTCGGCTTCAAGGAAGCCAACGACGCCAACATGGCGCTGGCCGGCGGCATATCGGCGGTGATGTTTCTGGTAACGTTCGCCATACCGTTCCTCACGATGGGGCTTCTGGCGGACGAGAAACGGACCGGCACAATCGAGATGCTCATGACGGCCCCCGTGGCCGACTGGGAAGTGGTGCTCGGGAAGTACCTGGGGGCGCTGTTATTCATCGTGGTGCTTTCGCTGCCGTCGCTTTTGCACGTGGTGGCCGTGAGGGCGTACGTGAAGCCGGACTGGGGGCCCATTATCTCCGGCTACATCGGACTGGGCCTGGTGATCCTGCTTCTGGTGTCGATGGGGCTTTTTTTCTCATCGGTCTCCAAGAGCGCGCTGGTCGCGGTGATGATATCGTTCGTGGCGTTCATGACGCTTCTGATCCTGGGGATAGTGATCCCGGAGACGGCGCCCGCCATCAAGACGTCCAACGTGTTCACCAACATCCTGCATTACGTCTTCAAAGCCCTGAGATACGCGTCGCTCGGGGAGCATTACAACAACTTTGCGTACGGACTTGTTAACACGAAGGACCTGGCGTACTTCCTGTCGGGGACCGCCTTTTTCCTCTTCCTGTCGACCTTAGCCGTGGAGAGCCGGAAATGGAAGTAAAGGATCCAAAGAAGGACCAGAAGCCGCTTGCAGGCGATCTTCGCCTGCCGGAGAGCGAGGAGGCGTACATCAGGGGCCCCTCGCGCGGCCGGGCGATGCTGCATTTAGCGGGCATCGGGCTTGGATTGCTGCTTCTCCTGCTGGGGGCGGGCCTGGGTTTTTCGCGCGACATGTGGGACAAACTGGCGCTAATGCTCGTGATATCGGGGGGCGCGCTTGTCGCGGGATGGGTTACGATAAATCACAGGTTCCTCCTGACGGTCGTACGCAACAGGAGGGTGCTGGTCGGGACAAACGCGGTATTCATGGGGATACTGGCGGTGGTCCTGCTCCTGATGGTGAATTTCATTTCGTACAGGCACTACTGGAAGTGGGACATCACGCAGACGGGGCTTTTCACGCTGGCGCCGAAGACCCAGAACGTATTGAAGGCGCTCAACAAGGACGTCGTCGTACTGGTTTTCAGGTTCGGTGATCGCCCCACGGGCGAGGAATACACGTACGCAAAATTGCAGGAACTGCTGAGGCTTTACACCGACGCCAGCCAGCACATCAAGGTGGAATACCCGATTGTGGCGGGTGACCCCACGGGCGCGGAGTTGCTGGTAAAGAAATACAACATTGAGGCGAACTGGCAGGCGCTCAGGGATATTGTCTACGTCGTCTGCGGGCAGAAGAAGAAGACCCTGCACCTGGGCATGATGACGCAGTGGGAATACTTCGGGGACCAGTTCAACCCGCAGCGAAGGCCGCTGGCGTTCAAGGGGGAACAGTACATCACGTCGGCGATAATAGAGGTGACGGAGGAGAAGCAGACAAAGGCCTACGCGCTGACGGGCCACGGCGAGACCAGCATCCAGGATCGGAGCGAGCAGGGCATGGCGGCCCTGGCGGGGCTCCTGAAGTGGGAGAACATCGTGGTCGAGGAACTTGCCGGGGTGCCGCCGGCGGGGGTGCCGCAGGACTGCGACTGCCTGTTGGTGCTGTCCCCGCAGGCGGCGCTGGCCAGGGAGGAAGTCGACAGGATAAAGAGGTACCTCGAGCGGGGCGGCAGGATGTTTCTCTGCGAGGACATAAAGCAGAAATCCGGGTTGGAGGAACTCCTTGCGGGATACGGAGTGAAACTCGGCGAGGACGTCGTGATAGCGACCGACCAGAGCGGGTTCGAACTGGACCCGGCGGTGCTGTTGGTCTACAAGTTCGGCGACCACGAGATAAGCAATCCCCTCAAAGAGTTCAGGGTGCTCGTGGCCTATTCCCGCAGCGTGGAAGCGATTCCGGGGGCGTCCAACAAGGCCAGGGTGACGACGCTTCTCGAGACGACGAAGGATTCCTACAGGGAGACCGACGTCGATGAACTTATCAACACGCAGCAGTCGAGACAGGACGCGCAGAAGGACAAGGGCGGGCCGGTAGGGCTCGCGGCGGCCGTGGAGGAAGTGAGCCCCCCGCGCCCGGAGCAAACGGTGCCGGGGAAAGAGAAGAAACTGGCGAGGATCGTGGTGTTCGGGGACGCCGACGTCTTCTCGAATTACGGCCTTAACAGGTCAGGGCCGAACCGGACACTGTGTCTCAACACGATAAACTGGCTGGTCGAGCGCAAAGAACTGGTGGCGATCGAGTCGCGGCCCGAGACCGAGCGCACCATGTTCATAGACGACGCGGCGAAGAAAACAGTTTTCCTGCTGCTGGTCATCGGGCTGCCGCTGGCCGTGCTTCTCCTGGGCGGCGTGGTGTGGGCGGTGAGGAGTTACGGCAGCCGGGCGGCATAGCGGCAGGGCAGGTCCTGCAGGGAGGATTCTCCGGATATGAAGAAGAGCCTTGTGCTTCTGGTTATCGTGTTCCTGGTGGCGGCGTACGTTTACTATTTCGAGGTCCGCGAGGCAAGCAAACTGCCCTCGACCGACGAGAAGGCGCAGACGTCCAAGACGCTCATCGGCGCGAAAAAGGACGACATCAGGGGATTCACGCTCGCCAGGACGGGCAGCCAGCCCATCAGCGTCGAACTCATGAAAGACGAGTGGGCAATGTCGAGCCCCGTGGGGTCGGCGACCGAGCAGCAGACCGTCAGTTCCATACTGTACGATATCGAGAACACGAACAAGGACTTGACGATCGAGCCCAAGGACCTGACCCCGGAGAAACTCAAGGCCTTCGGGCTTGACGCGCCCGCCGGGAGCGTTGACGTAACGCTCAAGGACAGGACGCTGCACTTCATCGTAGGGGGGCAGAGCCTGGACAAATCCGCGGTGTACGTGCGCGCGGGAAACGACGGACCGGTCTACCTTGTAAGCAAGGGTTTCGGCGACAACCTGGAGACCACGGTTTTCCAGATGCGCAACAAGACGCTGATGCCGCTTGTCGCCGCGCAGGTGGGCTTCGTAAGGCTTTCGGGGACGACGAAGGCGGCCATCGAGAAGAAGGACGGGCAGTGGAACCTCATAGAGCCTTACGCGGACTACGCGGACCCGGAGACGCTGACTACGCTCGTCAAGGACGCCAACGCCCTGCAGGTGAGCGAATTCGTGAGCGACGATCCGGCGACGTTCCCGCAGTACGGCCTCGACAACCCGGAGGCGTTCCTTGCCTTCAATGAAGCGGCCGCCGGGGGAAAGACCTGCACAATCAACCTGGGCAAGGAGGCGCCGGCGGCCGCCACCGGCGAGAAAATGGTCTACGCGGCCATGGCCGACGGCAGGACGGTGTACAAACTCAGGGCCGACAAGGTCGAGAAACTGTTTCCGGCGCTGGCCCAATTGCAGTGCAAGACCGTGACGCGGTTCGATCCCTATGCCCTCAAGGAACTGACCCTTACCTACGGTCTCAGCGAGGTCCAGTTGAAGAGGCCCGATTATGACTGGAAGGTCGCGAAGCCGTATGACGCGGAGGCGGACAACAGGACCGTTGGCGAAGTGTTGGCCCATATCAAGGATTTGCGGATAGCCGGGCTTGTCACAAGCGAGCCGGAGAAAGATAAGTACGGCATAGAAACGCCCGCGGCGAGCATCTCGTACATCCAGGCCGCCAGGGCCCCGGCGGGCGTCATTTTCGGCGCGGACGCGGGTGACGGGATGGTGTACGTAAAGCGCACTGATACCCCCGCGGTCTTCAAGGTTTCGGGCGAAATCCTGAAGAAACTGCAGACGCCGGCCCTCAAGTACCACAGCCTCGACATGCAGAAGGTGCCGATGACAAACGTCGACACGCTGACAATCACCAGGGGCGCTGAAGTGTTCGCGGTGAAACGACAGGCGGGCGCACGGATGGTGGACGCATGGAAGATGACAAAACCCGCGGAGGCGCCCGCCAACGCCTCGATGATGGCAGCGGTCGAAGTGGGACTCGCGACCATAAGGGCCGTGGAACTGGTGGAGGATAACGTCACCGACCCGGCCAAGTACGGACTTGACAAGCCCTCGGTCAGGATTGACTTCGAGATGGCGTCAGGGACAAAGCCGAAATCGCTTCTAACCGGCGCGGCGGCCGATGGCGGCAAGCGGTATGCGGTACTCGAAGGAACGCAGATCGTTTTCACCGTTGCCGCGGACTTCGGGCGGGCGATTCTCGACGAAGTCCGGGATACGAAGGTCTTCTCATTCAAGCCCGCTGACGTGACGCGGGTCGAATTGACCACAGGCGACAGGAAGGTGTTGCTTGTAAAAAGCGACAAGGACTGGAAGGCCGAGGCGCCCGCTGATCGCACAGTGAGCCAGTCCGGGGTCTGGGGCGAACTGTCGCACCTGTCGCAACTGCTGACGACGAAATTCATGAACTACACGGCGGCGGACCTGGCCAATTACGGGCTGGACAAGCCGCAGGCGACGGCCCGCATCGCAATGCCGACCGGGGTCGCGGTACTCTCGGTTGGCGCCATGGCCCAGACGGGACACTATTACGCAACGTCAACGACCGTCACGGGCGTCTTTCTCCTGACTCCGGGCGATGTGGCGAAAGTACTCGAGCCGGAGAGCCTGTTCGAGACGCCTCCGGCCGGGCAGGCTCCTGCGCCCGAGGAGGGCAGCCAGCCGCCTGCCGCCCCGGAGACACCGCCGCAGCAGACAGGGGAAGGCGCGCCGGCAGCAACCGGGCAATAGCCGCCCGGCGGCCGAAGACAGCCAGCAGTTTCGAGGACCGCCGGAGCCGTGGCTCTTTTCCCTGCGAGGGGCAAGCCCCGCCCGATGTCGCCGCATTTCCGGAGCAGCCCGCCATGCAGGGGTTTGCGACGAGACTTGCCGTCATAGACGGCCCCGCGCACGCGAACCGGGCGACTCAAGCGCAGCGCGGCGCGGATTGCCGGGGGCAGCGGTCGAAGGTAAAATAGTTTCTTTGGCGGCGGACAGCCGCCGGGGAGAATGCTGATGAACCAGATAGAGACGGCTCGCGCGGGGCGTATTTCGTCCGAGGTGGAGGTGGTCTCGCGCCAGGAAGGCATTCCGGCCCAGAACCTGATGGCGCTTGTCGCAGCGGGCAAAGCCGTTATTCCGTGCAGCACGAAGCACTCATGCCGCAAGATCTGCGGCATCGGAAAAGGACTGCGCACAAAGGTGAACGCAAATATCGGCACGTCGCCGGATTTTGCGTCGCTCGACGCGGAACTCGCGAAACTCGCCGCTGCGGAATCGGCGGGGGCGGATACGGTGATGGACCTTTCGACGGGAGGCGACATCAGGGCGATAAGGCGCGCGATCGTCGAGAAGGCGACGGTCGCCGTCGGGTCGGTTCCGATATACGAGGCGGGAGTCACCGCGGCCAGGAGGCGCGGTTCGGTCCTGGAGATGACGGCGGGGGACATGCTCGAGGGCCTGCGCGCGCACATCGAGGACGGCGTGGCGTTCGCCACGATTCACTGCGGCGTGACGAGAAGGACTGTTGAGATACTCAGGAAGAACCCCCGGCTCTGCGGGATAGTGAGCCGCGGCGGGACGTTCCTGGCTCACTGGATAGCCGCGTCCGGCCGGGAGAACCCGTTCTACGAAAGGTTCGACGAAGTCATTGATATGCTCAAGGAGGGCGACGTGGTGCTGAGCCTGGGGGACGGGCTTCGCCCGGGGGCGATTGCGGACTCATTTGACGCGGCGCAGGTTGCCGAGTTGGTCGAGATGTCCGAGTTGGCCGCCAGGGCGTCGGCCGCGGGCGTCCAGGTGATGATAGAGGGGCCCGGGCACGTGCCGCTCGACCAGGTTGAGGCGCAGGTGGCGCTCGAGAAAAGCCTCACTGACGAGATGCCATTCTACGTCCTGGGGCCGATTGTCACGGACGTGGCCCCCGGCTACGACCACATCACCGGGGCGATCGGAGGGGCGCTTGCGGCGGCGGCCGGGGCGGATTTCCTCTGCTACGTGACGCCCGCGGAGCACTTGGCGCTGCCCGACGCCGGTCAGGTGCGCGAGGGCGTTATTGCGGCCCGCATAGCTGCGCACGCCGGCGACATCGCAAAGGGAGTACGCGGGGCGGCGGATGCAGACAGGCGCATGAGCACGCTGCGCAGGAGGCGCGACTGGGAGGGGCAGATCGCGATGGCGCTTGACGGACAACATGCCGAGGAAATACGCAAACACGCCGAGAGCGGCACAAGCGACGCGTGCAGCATGTGCGGGGAGTTCTGCGTATTCAAGATTGCGGACAGTGACACCATGGGATTACGGGATCCGGCGGCGGACCGTTGACCCGTACAGAAATGGCGCGGCCGGCCGCTGCGCTCGACGCAAACAGGCCGCCAGCGGAACTCAGTTGCCCGGCCTGGGGGACAGAAGCTCATCGCCGGTAATAAGGTGCGTGTATTTGCGCACGTGCTCAACCGCCTCTTCGGCCTGGGGAGAGGATTTGTCCGGCGTGGAGAGGTAGAAGGCGTAGAAGTATTCGGAAGCCCCTTCGGAATCGCCTATCTCCTGCAGGGCCTTTGCGCGCTGGTAATACTGCCTGCTCAGTTCGGTGAGCGTTTTCCTGAACCATTCGACTGCGTTGGCTGCGGCGTCCTTGCGGGCGCCGTCGATAAGTTCGCCTTCCGACGGCAGTTCTGGAGGCTTGGGGCTCACGCCCTGGGCGTCGGTGGCCAGCACGCCGTCGTTATAAGTACTCTGGGCTGAGGCCGTGCCGGCAATCACCTCAAGCCCGCGCACCGCGCCTGTGTCGGGGTTGGCGACTTCGAGGCTTACTTCTATCCTGGCCTGCATGGTAACCGAATAGACCCTGTAATCGTATGGTTGGTATATCTCTTCGTCGATCTGCTCCGGAGTGGCGGCCGAGGCTTTGCGGGCGTCCGAAACTCTGTCCTCGGCATCGAACGTTCTGCGCTTTGCGAATTCGAGGCTGGACTCGGCCGCATCGATCTCGGACGGCGTCGTAGCGCGCCGGCGAACGTCGTCGGCGTTCTGGTAATCCTGAGTGGCTTTGCTCAATTCGGCCTCGGCGTCGGCCTGCGCCTGCTTTGCTTTGGTATAGTCGGGATTCAAGACGGAACGGGTGCCCAGTTTGTAGCGGGAGCGCACTATCTGGGGCTTGTTCTGCCCCGAGGTGATGACGTTCTCGGAGAGCACCGACGTGAAGACCGTCATTCGCCTGCCGGCGAGGCCGGCGGCGGACGCCGCCGAAGCGACCGCAGCCGAGTCGTAAGGGGCGAGGACAAAGAGGTCCGTTATGCCCGAGTTGAGCACAGTTTCTTTCAACCGCTGGGCGAGTTGCTTGCCGAATGACGTGCCCGCCGACGACGGATCGGCCGAGCGTATGTCGACGTAGAAGGCGCGTTTCCCGTCGAAGGCCTCCTTGACGGCGCTGATTTTCCTTGAAACCGCCACCTGCGAGGGGTCGCAGTGGAGGGACATCTTGTAGTTTATGAGGGCGAGTCCGAGGTACTGTTCGCCCAATTGTTCGTATTGCTCGCCGCGTTTGAGGAATTCGCCGGTGAGGGCCTTTTTAATCGCGGCGACGCGCTCGTCGAGGTCGGCGAACCTCTCGGTGAGAGCGCCTGCGCGCTCGTAGCGGCGGAGGGCCTCGGCCAGGTCGTCGATGCCGCCTTTATCCTGGAGAGCGCGCGCCTCGTCGTAGAGCATGCGCGCCCAGAGGCCGCCGGTTTCTATCATCGCCTCGAGGGCGGCTTTGTGAGAGGGGACTATTTTCAGGGCCGACCGGAATCGCTCATACGCGGCAGCGTATTCCTTTCTCGCGGAAAACTCCCTGCCCTGTGCGACGAGTTTGTCTGCGGCGATATTGGCCTCCGCCAGCGCTATCCCGTCGCGCGCGGGCGCGTAGTTGGGCATTCGGCTGAGGGCGACGTAGAACTCTTTTCTTGCGTCCTCGAAGCGGCCGCCGGCCAGATGAAGGCTGCCCTGTTTGGTATGGGCGACGGTGCTCTCGGCGAGCGCCTGTGCCTTGAGATCGCGGATCTGCGGATACACTGAAGAGAACTGTTCTATCCCGGCCAGGTCATCAAGGGCATCGTCCGGCTTGCCGGCCCGTATCTTTGCGGGGATCTCGGTAACTACGGCCTGAATGGTCTCTTTCTGGCGCTTGATGAAAGAGTATGCCTTCTGGGCGTCCTCGAAGGTGGGGTCGAGGGAGTTGGCCCTTTCAAGGGCGGCGAGCGCCTGGTCGATCTGGTGTTTCTCGTAGAAGCGCAGAGCCCGCTGGTAATCTTCGCGCGCGGCGTCGCGCCTGACCTGGACCAGAAGCGCCTGGTAGTCGGAGTTGCGCGGGTCGCTGCGAAGGGCGGTTTCCAGTTGCCTGATCGCCTCGTCATACTGGCGAAGTTGGTAGTAGCGCCGGGCGGCGTGGTACTGCTCCTGTCCCGCACAACCGGCCAAGGCGAAGACAACGGGCAGCAAGAGCACGACAAGTCTTTTCATCAGTCACCGTCAGAACTGGTCAGGGGCAAACAAGAATGAGTTCCTCTCGGGAAACAGGACCTCGAGATACCTTCTATCGGCGGCGGGTATTCGCACGCCCGGCTCGCCGGCCAGACTGCGAATGCTCCTGTAGCCGAATACCATCTGGACGAATTGCCCGGGCGTCACCCGGGCGTCCGGTTTCACGTTCTCGAGTGACGCCCGCACACGCCCGCCGGCGCACCCGAGCGACAGGACGTCGTCTCCAATCCCGACATTCACCGCGCGCCTCCTGTTGGCGAACTCTGAACGTTCCAGGAGCGACGCCCATTCCGCAGTCATCTTCGAGACGAGCGACGGGAGGTTGGTAACCTGGCCCATGCAGCCCTTGTGGAAAGAGTTGACCCTGTGATACGTCGAGTTGAGGGAGGCCATTTTGTCGGTAAGCGGATAACCGAACGGCATCTGGACATTGAGGTGGTCGAGCCCCTCGCGCCATGCCACGTGCCTGAGCGCCTGAAGGAGATCCGCCGCGGCATTCGCGTCACGGGCAACGGTTTCCCTGACGAGCATTGAGTTTTCGGTGCGCCACCAGAGGGCGTAGGCGGTGACGCGCCCGCGGCTGTCAGTAATCTTGAAGCCGTTCCCGGGCACGGACATCCTGCGGCGCAGGCAGTTGCCGTCGCGGAATCTCGCCTGAGCGGCGTAGAGGGCGCGGATGGCGTTCATATCCCTGGGGCGGATTTCGCCCCTGTGAAAGGGCCGGTGGACTATCGGTATGTCCGATTGAGCCAGTGTGACGAAATGGCGCGCCATGACGACTTCAAAGCAGAACCTGTGGTAAAAATCCGGTATGCCGTAAAGGACGCACAAGTCGTATTTCTTCCGGCGCACTAATTCGACAGTATCGTCCATCAGCGCTCGGCCGTACCCCTTCATGCGCGCCGACGGGTCGGTGCAGACGCCTGCGAGGCCCGCCATCGTAAGGATCGCCCGCCCGATGTAGATTCTCTTTGGAACGATGTCGAGGCAGGCGACGACTTTGCCGCCGTCTTCAACAACGCGCCTGTTTTCACACTCGGACGACTTTGTACGCCGCAGCGCGCGAACCTGGCCGCGGTCGACCCGGCCGGAGCCGAAGGAAACCGCCAGAAGCCGGGCCACGGCCCCGGCGTCGGCGGCCGGATTGAGTCTTCGAACGTTCAATTCGCCCTCCCACAGCGGAGGATAAGCAGCCCTGAATTACGGAGGATCGACGCGTAAGAATAACAATTCCGGAGGGCGTGTCAAAGGAATGACACGGGCCGGGGCGCATGACGGTCCTCAAAGGCAGGAGGACTGTCCCCGAGGGGCGGTGACTTTCAGTTGACAAAGTGGGCGCGCGCTGGTATAGATTCACTCAAGAACGGGTGGACTAAAGGAGGGGCAAGATGCCGGAACGCAAGGCGGAACCGATTTTTTGCAGCGAGTGCCAGAACGAAGTGGAACTGAAGGACGCGCGGATTCTGAACGGGCAGGTGCTCTGTCCCGCGGACCTGAGCAAAAGGCGCTTCTTCGAAAGGATGCGGGCGCGCAAACTCCCGGAGGACGCGCGGCGCAGGGGCGGCGCGGTTTTCAGGAGTTTCTTTACGAGCCTTGCGGCCCTCATGTTCGTCGTGGGGATCCCGTTCATCTGGCGCGTGGTGAAGGTCACTTTCTTCGGTAACAATGATGACGCGACAATCGAGGCGGTCAGGCGGGCCTACCTTGCCCCGGGGGTGGCGTTGATGTTCAGTTCGGCGCTCGTGGCGGTCTTCGGGTTATTTGCCGGCGACATAGTCGATCTGCTCTTGGACATTCATGACGAATTGAGGCGTATGAATCGCCGGTAGTCTCAGTGTCTTCTAAGCACCGCGATAAGCGACAATCCCCATGGCAGCCAAATCCTGCCCAGAAGATGCCTCTCGCTTGCGAATATCGCGTAGAGGGGGGCATTGAGCCAGGGGGGAGGCAGCGCAAGTTCGGCGGTACCCGGGATGCCGAGTATCTTCTTTGCCGCCCTGCCGGCCACGGCTGCCGGGAAAAGGAAAGTGTTGTAGTAGGAAAGCAGTTCTACCGCGAGGCCCGTCGCGGCAAGCGCACGCATGAGTCCCGCCTTCGTGTAGCGCCGCTTATGCCCGTGGGCCTCGTCCCATGAGGTAAATAGAAAAGGGTAGGCGGGGACTGTAACGATGATTATGCCGCCCGGGCGGACCAACCTGGCGGCGGCCCCCGCGGCCGCGGCGTCGTCATCGATGTGTTCGAGCACGTCGGAAAGGATGACCGCGTCGAACGCCCCCTGTTCCAATGGAACATTATCGGGGAGCCGGCCGGATTTCGCGTCGAGGCCCCTCTTCAGGCAGAACTCCACCGCAAGCGGCGAGGAATCGAGCCCCACGCAGCGGCGGGCCGCGGACAATTCCTCGAGCAGGCGGCCGCAGCCGCAGCCGACATCGGCCACACGCGGAGGCTCTGAAGCCCTGCCGGCGGGCAGATACCGCCGCAGAAGGGAGACGATGATCTTCCTCTTGGCCGAATACCACCAGTGGCGGTCCTCAACCTCGAACATGCTGCGGTAGATGTCCTCGCGCATTGGGGTTGTGCTCGCTTCCGGTCTTCTTGAGCAGGCCCGGCGTGGCTCACCGCGGTGAGCATGCGACGCGCCGTGTCCCCGCGGACAGCCCCGGCAGGGCCATGCCAAATGCCCTGATTTCCGGAGCCAATTGTCCAATATCGGCGGTCCCAGCGAAAGGGGCAAGCCCGGAGCGGCCTGAAGATTCGGGCCGCGGTTTTTTCAAAAAAAGGGAAGTTTTTCTGTTGACGGGGCAAATTCGCAGCGATATAAATAAGTAAGTATTTACTTACTAATGAGGTGGCGCATGGGGCGTCCGGCGGCGAAAAGGGCGCAGATCGAAGCCGCGGCGATAAGGCTCTTCGCGACCAAGGGCATAGCCGAGACAACCGTGAAAGACATTGCGGCACTTGCCGGCGTGACGGAGGGCGCGCTGTACCGCCACTACTCCGGCAAGAACGAAATGGCGTGGAAACTCTTCTGCTGCGAGGTCGAGACTTTCTCACTCCGGCTCAGGGACATCCTCATGAGCGAGAGCGCGCCCTTCCAATCCAGGCTCCGGGACGGCGTGCGTTTCATCTATGAATATTACAGCGCCAGGCCAACCGAGTTCTCGTTCATACTTCTGACCCAGCACGGCTTCCCCCGCAAGAGCCTGCTCGACGAAAAGAGAAACCCCAACGACATAGTCATACGTTTCATCCGGACCGCTATGGCGCACGGCCACTCCGCCCCAGGCGACCCCGTCCTGGTGACGGCGCTCCTCATGGGCGCGGTCCTGCAGCCGCTCGTCATGCACAGGTACGGCCGGCTTAAGAAAGACCCGCGGAAATGCGTTGAACAGGTTACGAGGGCGTGTATGCGCCTTCTGGGACAAGGGGCGGACAGGGGAGCCATATCGAATGGGCGAGTCTGACGCTGCAACGAGGCAACAGATACGCAAAGCGCGAGGGAATTTCATCGCGATGGCGGTCACGTATTCTCTGGGCGTCTTCAACGACAATTTCTACAAGCAGGCGATGATGCTTCTGGCCATAGGCGTGGGCAGGAAAGAGTACCAGGGGTATGCGATGGTGGTGTTCACGGCGCCTTTTATCCTCTTTGCCGCGCCGTCCGGCTGGATGGCGGACCGCCTTCCAAAGCGCACCGTCGTGATATGGGCAAAGGTCCTGGAACTTGCCGCGATGCTTTTCGGGGCGGCGGGGGTGATATTCCTCAACTGGTCGCTGGCGTTCGTGATGCTTGCGATCATGGCGCTTCAATCGACGATCTTCGGCCCATCCCTGAACGGGTCCATTCCCGAACTGTACCCTGAGAGTTACGTGACCAAAGCCAACGGCGTCCTCAAGGTGGCAACGACCGCGGCGATACTGGGGGGTATGTCGATCGCCGGCGTAGTGCTCGACGTGGGGGGCCAGGGGCCTTTTGGGGTGCCCGCCGGGCGGTTCGCAGTCGGGTGCATCGTCGTATTGGTATCGCTTGCGGGCATATTGGCGAGTTTCGGCGTGCCCGGGAGGCCCGCGGCTGCGCCGGGAAAACGGCTCGCGTGGGCGGGGCCCGTGGACTCTATCAAGGCCCTCGGCGAGATAGCGCGCGACAGGCAGCTTACGCTTGCCATATGGTTCAACGCGTACTTCTGGTTTCTGGGCGTGATTGAATTACTGGTCATAAACTGTATGGGCAAGGAGCAGTTCGGGTTTTCGGACGCATGGACGAGCGGCCTGGTGGCGGCCCAACTGTCGGGCATTGCCGCGGGGGGGCTTCTGAGCGCGAGGCTTGCGGCGAGGGGTTGGTATCGCCCGGTTGCGCCGGCGGCGCTTGCAATGAGCGCCCTGATGTACGCCGTCGCCGCCGTGCCTCGTCTCCCGCATGGGGCGCAGAGCCCCTTGCTTTTTGCGCTGATCGCGCTCATCGGGGCAATGGGCGGCATCGCAATAATACCGATGGAGAGTTTCATTCAGGTACGGCCCGCCGCGGATAAGAAGGGCACGGTGATTGCGGCGGCGAACTTCGCCGCGTTTTCGGCGATGCTCGTGTCCGGGCCCATCGCCAACCTGCTCAATTACAAGGTTCGGCCGACGACGAGTTTCGCAATCATGGGCGCGGCGACGCTCATCGTGGCGGTAATGTTTCTGTTGCTGGCCGGAGGCGCGCAAGAGCAATGAAGACCCTGATATGTCTCCTGGCAAAAGCAATCCTTTGGCTGCGGTACCGCATCAGAGTGTCGGGGCTTGATGATATCGCCGCGAGGGGTGCGAAGGGGATTCTTTTTCTGCCGAACCACCCCGCCCTGATCGAACCTTTCATAACCTTCACGACTCTGTTCAGCCGGTTCCAGCCTCGGTTTCTCGCGGACAAGGACCAGATGGAACGGCCGATCCTAAGGTGGTTTGCGCCCCGCTTTGGCGCGCGCAAGATACCCGACATCGGCAAGTACGGTGAAGCCGCCCGCGGCGAAATCGACCGGGCCGTTGCGACAATCATCGAGGGGCTTGGACGTGGTGAGAACTGGATACTCTACCCCGCGGGGCGGATCTACCGCGGGCACCTCGAGGACTTGGGCGGCAACAGCGCGGTTGAAACCATCCTCCGGGAAGCGCCGGGCGTCAGAATCGTCCTTGTGCGCACAACGGGCCTGTGGGGGTCGAGTTTCAGCCTCGCGTCCGGGCATTACCCCTCGGTTGCGAAGGTGCTCCTTCGCGGCTTGCGGAGCATACTGGCCAGCGGGATTTTCTTTACGCCGCGCCGGTCGGTGACGGTCGACGTGGCGGAGCCGGCGGACTTGCCGCGAAGCGCGGACCGTTTCGTAATCAACCGATACCTCGAAGACTTCTACAACAAGGACGCGCTGCACAACACGTACGTCCCTTACACGATATGGGAGAAGGGCGGCACAAGGACCTTGCCGGAAGCGGCTGTGGAGCGCCCGGGGGCGGCGGGGCCGATACCGCCTTCGGTGCGGGAGAGGGTTATAGCGCGGCTGCAAAAAGCCACCGGGGCAAAGAGCATCAGTGACGAGGTCAAGTTGGGCCGGGACCTCGGGCTTGACAGCCTTGCCCGGATGGATCTTGTCCTGTGGATCGAGGATGAATTCGGTTTTGCGGCCGGGGACCCGCAGGGGTTGGTGACGGTGGCCGACGTGCTGGAGGCCGCGTGCGGGCAGACGGCGTCCGGCGGGCCGGCGCTGCTCAGGAAGGTGCCCGGGCGGTGGTTTGCCGGCGCGCCGCAGGCGCCGGTCGAGGGCGAGACCATCACCAGCGCCTTTCTTGCGCAGGCGCGACGCGCGCCGGACAAACCGATTATCGCCGACCAGACCGCAGGCGTGCTCACGTACAGGGACGCAATCGCAAGAATCCTCGTACTTAGGGAGATGATCGAACAATTGCCCGGCGAGTACGTCGCGATCATGCTTCCAGCGTCGGTTGCCGCGGACGTCGTGTACCTGTCGGTGCTCTTTGCGGGCAAGACGCCGGTGATGGTCAACTGGACCGTCGGGAGCCGCAACATCGGGCATTCGCTTGAGCTTCTCGGCGTGCGGGCCGTGCTCACGTCAAAGGCCCTCGTCAAGCGAATTGAGCCGCAGGTGGGCGGACTCGAGGTGATAAGGGAGAGGCTGCTCTTCCTCGAGGAGGAGGCCGCGCGCGTCTCGCTCTGGAGGAGACTCGCCGCCGGGCTGGCCAGCCGCGTGTCGTGGAGGACGCTTGAAGAGGCGGCGGTCACGGGGGTCGCGGCCGTGCTGTTCACGAGCGGCTCGGAGAGCCTGCCCAAGGCCGTGCCACTCACACACGCGAATCTCCTGGCAAACTTGAGAGACGGCCTGTCGGCGCTCGAGTTCCGGGGAGACGACAGGATAATTGGGATCTTCCCTCCCTTCCATTCCTTTGGACTCACGTGCAACATGCTCTTGCCGTTGGCCGGGGGCGTGCGCACCGTATACCATCCAAATCCGACGGAAGGCACGGCTATTGCCAGGATTGTAGAGGCGTACCGCGCTACGGTGATCTTCGGGACGCCGACGTTCCTGCGCGGGATTGTCCGGGCGGCGACCGACGAGCAACTATCCTCGCTTCGCGTGGCTGTTACGGGCGCGGAGAAGTGCCCGGAGGCCCTCTACGAGGCGTTGGCGAGGCGCTTCCCGAATATGACGGTTTTGGAAGGATACGGCACGTCGGAATGCTCTCCGGTGGTGTCGGTCAACGACTACAGGGCGCCGAAGGCAGGCACGATCGGCAAGGTGCTGTCGTCCCTCGAGTACGCAATAGTCGACGCCGAGACCGGCGCGAGGGTGGGCGCGAACCGGCAAGGGGTGCTCCTCGTGCGGGGCACGAGCGTTTTTCACGGGTACCTCAACTACAGGGGGGAGACGCCGTTTGTGGAATTCGAAGGCAAACAGTGGTATCGCACGGGCGACATGGTGAGCGAAGACGACCGCGGCGTATTGACCTTCCGGGGGCGGCTCAAACGGTTCGTCAAGATCGGCGGCGAGATGATCTCTCTGCCGGCGGTTGAGGCCGTCCTCGAACCGCATTACGTCACGCCGAACGACAAGGGGCCGGTCATCGCGGTCGAGGCGACAGCGGACGACATACGGCCCGAACTCGTCCTCTTCACCGTCAAAGACACCGAGCGCGAGACGGTGAACCGTCAGATACGCGAGGCGGGGCTTTCGGCGCTGTACGGCATCAGTCGAGTAGTGCGGCTCCAAGAGATGCCGGTCCTCGGCACCGGGAAGACGGACTACCGGGCCCTCAAGGCGATGCTGGCCGAGGGGCGGGAATCAGAAAAACAGTGACGGGCACGGGGCGGGGAGATGGTTGGCGTCCGCCGCGGCCTTTGAACCATTGAGGTGCGAGGATGAGGGGAGAAGAGTTCTACACGGAGTTTGCCGGCAAACCGCCCTTATCGAAGGCGCACCCTGTGATTGGGGCGTTCTTCAAGGAATATCTGGCGAACGAAAAGGTTGTGGGGTTCGGCGGCAGGTACGTAATAAACACGCACTTGCCCCCCTACCCGGGAAGGGCGTTCGAGGGGCTCGTGGAGCGATTTTCCGGCGCGAACGCCGGCGGTCACAGGCTTTACTCGGTCACGCTCGCGGTGACAAACAGGTGCCCGTACGACTGCTGGCACTGCTACAACGCGGGCCGAAACCAGACGGACGTTGGGCTTGCGGCGCTCAAGGGCCTTGCCGGTGAACTCCAGGGACTCGGCGCCACGGTCGTAACGCTCACCGGCGGCGAGCCGCTCCTTCGCAAGGACCTGGAGGAAGTCGCGGCGGCGTTTGACGACAGGACGAACCTGGTGCTCAATACCACTGGGGCGGGGCTGACGGCCGCCCGAGCGTGCTCGCTTAAGGAGAGCGGTGTCTTCGCGGCGGGGATGAGCCTTGACTCGACGGATGAAGCCGAGCACGACAGGATGCGTGGCAGGAAGGGCGCGTTCAGGACAGCGCTGGCGGCGCTCGGAAGGGCCCGGGAGAACGGCCTTTACCCTTACGTTATCTCTCTTGCGACGAGGGAGTTCCTCGAGCCGGAGCGGTTCCGGTCGTTCATGGATTTCGCGCGGGACGCCGGGGCGCTCGAGGTGCACCTGCTGGAGCCAAGCGCAACGGGGAGACTGGCCCACCGGACGGACGTTCTGCTCGGCGACGCCGATAGAAAGCGCATCCTGGAGTACCAGGCTGAGTTCGCCCGGCGCGAGGACATGCCGGTCGTGTCGTCGTTTGCGTACATCGAGTCCGACGAGGCGTTCGGGTGCGGCGCCGGGCTGACGCACCTCTACATCGACGGCAGCGGCGAGGTGTGCCCCTGCAATCTTGTGCCGGTCTCGTTCGGCAACGTACTTCGCGAACCGCTGGCCGGGATACTCGACAGGATGGGCGAGCACTTCTGCCGGCCGAGGACGGGCTGCGTCGGGCGCATTCTGGGGAGGCACATTCCCGAGGGGCCGCTGCCGACGCCGCCCGAAGTCTCACAGAGGATATGCCAGGCTCACCTGCCAAAGGAGCACGAGACGCCGCGGTTCTTCAGGGTCGCGCAGGGCGGGCTTGAGTCGGTAGGGCAGGATGAGTTGCGGACGGCCTATGACAGCGTTCACGGGGATTACGACGAGTTCTGGTTGAAGGAGGCGTCGCAGCCCATCGAGGAACTGATCGAGCGACTTCACGTTGAAGGAACCGAACGGGTTTTCGAAGCAGGCTGCGGCACGGGATACGCGACGGCCGCACTGGCCGGAAGGCTTACGAAAGGCGGGCAGATCGTCGCCGCGGATCTGTCCGGCGGGATGCTCGCGCAGGCGGCACGGCGCGCGTCGGCCGGCGGCCTGCGCAATATCACTTTCGAGGAAGGCGACGCGCTGGAGGTTCTCAGCCGGGGCGGCGGTTACGACCTGATTTTCTCGAGTTGGGTCCTGGGGTACATCCCGCTCGGGGCCTTCTTCGAGGCGGCGGCGCGCGCGCTCAGGCCCGGCGGACGGCTGGCGTTTGTCGTGCACAAAGAGAATTCGCCGCGGGAGCCGCTTGAGATTTTCGGACGGCTGGTTGCGGAGGACCCTGCGGCGCTGGAGAAGCGTGTAGCGTTCGACTTCCCCCGCGACAAGGCCCACGTGGAGGGCCAACTCCGGGGCTGCGGTTTGCGCGCCGATGATCTCTGGGACGGCGCGATCACGTTCACCTACGGGTCAGCCGAGCAGGTGCTCGAGCACCTGCTGAAGTCCGGCGCGGGGACGGCGTTCCACGACGCTATTGACCCGAAGAAACGAACCGCCCTGGAGCGGCGATTCCTTGAAATCCTCTCGCAAAGGCACGGCAACCGTCCGCCTTACGAAGTCGTGCACGACTACGTCGCGTGCATTGCGGGAAGGGCTTAGCGCGCCGTCGTGGCGCAGTTGAAACAAACGGCCGCTGTCTCGATGTCTTTGCGGCATGGCGCCCGCACATTCGGAGGAACAATATGGACACGCGCATAACCACGGCACTGCTCATCACGACTATCGCAGGGCTTTCGACCGCCATAGGCGGCCTTCTGGGCATCACGAGGGTGAAACTCGGGTCGCGCGCGATGAGCATGACGCTGGGATTCGCGGCGGGCGTCATGATATTCGTGGCGTTCGTGGAACTGCTGAAGGCTGGCATCGACAGCACGGGTTTCCTCGGGGCAAATCTCGCGTTCTTCGCCGGCATAGCGGTGATGTTCGCAATCGATATCCTTGTGCCGCACGAATACTTCAGCGAACACTACGGCACGGCCTGCGATCCGAAACTCCTCCGGACGGGAATCCTCTGCGCGGTGGGCCTGACGATCCACAATTTCCCCGAGGGGCTTGCGACCTTTGTAGGGGCACTGAAGGACGTGCACCTGGGATTGGCAATTGGGGTCGCGATTGCCATCCACAATATCCCCGAGGGGCTCGCGGTGGCGGTGCCGATCGCCCGGGCAACCGGCAGCAGGAAAAAGGCGTTCTGGTATGCGTTTTTTTCGGGGATGGCCGAACCGGCGGGGGCGGTCGTCGCGGCGCTTGTCCTGTACCATTTCCTCAACGACGCACTTCTGGGGTGGCTCATGGGGGGCGTGGCGGGGCTGATGGTGTACGTGGCGCTTGACGAACTCGTGCCGGCGTCACGCGAATACGGCCACGATCACATTGCGATTATGTCCGCCGCGGGCGGAATGGCGGTGATGTCAACGAGCCTGTGGCTTTTCAAGTTGATGTGAAAGACACAGCGCAGGCGCCGGCAGACGGGCATGAGGCGACAGAATTCAGCCGGCACGATGAACCGCGCCGCCGCGGAGCAAAAAAGGGCGTACGGATGTACGCCCCTGCCAACGTTCGCGCGAAAAGCCGGCCCCGCCGCGCCTACTTTGCCGCCTTGGCGTATTCGACCTTGAGTTCGTCGAACCAGACCTTGCCAGGGCCGTAGATCTGCAGCGCTATGACGATTGTCTTCGTACCGTTGGGGATCTTGACCGTGCCGGAGTACTCCTTCCAGTCGTGATTGGCGGGCGGGTCGCCGGCGTTTTTGGCGCCGATATATGACGCCCACTCGTGCAGGTAATTGTCGCCGGCGTCGTAGAACTGCACATCGATTATGGCCTTTGTCACGTTGGCCGCTTTGACCATGGCGCTTGCGGTAAGAGACGGCGATTTGCCGTCATACTCGAAGGAACGTACCCAACCGGCGATGGGAAAATACTTTTTGACAGTCTTTTCGAGGCAAAGGCTTGCCTTGCCATCGGAGGCGGTTTCCTTGTCCCAGATGTAGTTGACGCCCGGCACGTTTCCCGCCTTTGCCCAGCCGTCGGGGACGAGGTTGCCCGTTTCGAAACTGTCGGCGAATGAGGTCTTACCCGCCATCGGGTCGGCTTCGGCCTTTTCGTCTTCGGCGGAGACGGTCGGGTTCTGGAGCCATTCGATGCCTTCGCGGATGTCGTCGTAGGGACTCCCCGAACTCCAGCCGTGGCCGCCGGGGTATTCGGCGAACTTGACGACTACGCCGGCGCCCTTGAGCGCCTTGGCCGCCCTGCGCGCGAGGGCAATCGGGCACGTGGTATCGTCGGGCGAATGATAGATGTAGAAGGGGCGGCCTTTCCCGTTCTCAAGGGGCGGGAGGGTATTCGGATGCCAGACGGACATCGCGACAAAGGAGCCGGCCACAGCGGTTTTCTCCTGGAGGCCAATCGCATAGGCGGCCGGGCCGCTTGACGACCATGAGAGCGTGAATACGCGTCCGGGATTGAGTTTGTGCTTTGCGCCAACGTCCTTTATCACGTCTTCGACGAACTGCTCCGTCGAAAAGGGCGCGTCCTTTGCGGCGTCTTTCGCGGCGGGCCACACGAGGTTCTTGCTTCCGGCGTACTTCGGCGCAACCGGCTCGGCGACAATGTAGTCCGCGGGCAGCGCGAACTTCCATATGCGGCGGACAAACGCGTTGAAATCAGGCCCGCCGTCCCCACCGGGCATGACCACGAGAAGCGAGTATCCGTCGGCCGGCGCTTTGGCGTTCCTGACGGGACCGATGAGGAAGTACCTCATCTGCGGCTGACCCTTGACCCGCAGGTCCTGGTTGGGGACGTCGGCGACGTCGCTGGTGCCGGCGGCGGGTTCCGACACCGGCTTGTTGTTTTCGCCGGGGGCCGGCGTTGCGGGCTGCGCCTTCGGTGCCTGGGCGGAGGCGGCAGCGGGTTTCGCCATGGGGATGATGAACAGGAGCATCATGGCGGCCAGCAACAGGGCTGTCGCCCTGTGGAGCGCGCGGTGTTCCCACACCGGCCCCACGAGGTGTTCCAGCCTTGCCCGGAGGGTGGAAGGGTTTTCGAAAAGACCGAGAAGTCCCAAACCGAATCGTCTGTCAGGCATGACGGCCTTCCTTGCTTCATCAAGAAGCGTCTGACGGTACCGGCCTGTCTGCTCTTTCAGGAAGGCCGCGACGGAAACGTCGCAGCAGAGTTCGCGTACGTGGCGAAGCCGCCGGGCGGCAAGCCATACAAATGGATGGAAACAGAACACGATCGAAATGACGGTCTGCGCCGCGTTTGCGAGAAGATCACCGCGGCTTATGTGCGCCAGTTCGTGGAGAAAGATGTGCTCGGCGGCATCGCGCGAAAGCGCGCTGCGGCACGATTCGGGAAAAAGGATAACGGGCCGGAATACGCCGAACGTCGCCGCGCACCGGACCTTGTCGGTTATGATGACGGGGGGCAGGCGTCCGGCGCCGGCCCGCGCCGCAGCCCGGCGAAGCGCTTCCTGGATGCCGGGCGGAAGCGGGGCGCCCCGACCGGCTCTCGCGGCGGAGAGGAACCGCCGCACGCGCACGCC
>Ga0315274_10004329_pt1 | contig 20913 bp, 20 predicted proteins | sample YL17G02_20_MG_FD_203700 | JGI IMG/M metagenome (GOLD analysis project Ga0315274, IMG submission 203700) | Sediment microbial communities from Yellowstone Lake, YNP, Wyoming, USA - YL17G02_20 | ecosystem: Environmental > Aquatic > Freshwater > Lake > Sediment | place: USA: Wyoming | collected...
CATCCCTCAGATTATCTAAGAAAACGCCTTCTAACCTTAAATCATCTCTCATATGTTATAAATACATTAATCATATCATTTACGACTTTCTTTTTTAGATATTTCATCATCTTTAAACCGTAAATCGAATTTCCAGTCCCGATAATTGTAATCGTTAATTATTTCTTTTGGATCCCTAAGCCCTTCGTCATCTATAGCTTCTTCTAAGTACCTTACTTTTTGGTTAGTTACTCTTCGGATAGTTCTATGGTATTTTGCTCCGTCTGTTTTATCTTTTAGTACTGGTTTTTTCCGACTTTTACTCATGTCATTAAGATTTTTAAAATTTTTTCTTTTATATTAGATTGTTTTATTCCTTCGCGTTCGATGGTCATAATAAATTTGTTTTTGGGGACATAAGGGGAGAGATCAAGATCATCAATGATAACATATAATTCAATGTTGTGTTTCTGTATATAAATATCTATCTCATGAGCTCTATTCTTCTCCATATCCTGAAAAGATGAAGGAAAAACATCAGTTATATCTATTGGACTTTTAATCACTTTATTAAATTTAAAAATATTATCCAATGTCTGTAAAGAGTAATGAATTCTCCAATCAGATGTTAAAACAATATCAGCATCAGTTAATTTAAGAATTTCATTCAAAACTTTAACACATCCAGGATTAAATCCATATGGAATATTTAATTCTTGAGCCACTTTATGTTTTTTTTGAAAATTTACTCGATTTGAATAATATTCAGAAGAACAGCACATTACACCATCAATATCGAGAAAGATAATTGGCATCATATTAAAATATATTTTCCATGATTTCGGGCAGAACAGGCTCGGGTTTTACCTTAATGCCATTTATTACTAGATTTATTTTTAATTTATCTTTTGGTTCTAATGGCGCTCTTGCTTCATACAATCGAGCGAACCTATTTTCTAATTCTTCCAACGCTTTCTCAAAATATTCGGGCGGATTTGTATTGCTAAAATATCTCATCTGCACGCATTTTCCATTAGTAGTCCGAAATTCACATGTTACACGCTCCGATTCATATCTTAAAGAAATTATCATTGTTTTAGTGTGGTCAACATAACTTCCAACACAATGATGCATATATGATCCTTCTTCAAAAAAATCTTCGGTTGTTTTTAATATTATAGGGTTAAATATTCTAATTTGTTCTAAAAAAAGAATTTTCATTGGCTCTTCCATTGCTAAAACCATTCTATCGTCAAAAACATAATGGGTTGACCATGCTCGTTTAATATGTGAATTTATTTTTGATAGTTCAGCATGTTCAGCATTAAAAGATTCCCATGTTTTAGCATTCAATTTCATTTCAGGATAATATTCTCTCACTTTATTTAACATATCAAAATGGTCTTTAATCATTCCTATTGAGTGAATAGGATGGAACGCTGTAGTGGATTTATGACATATATCATTCAAAATATGCATAATCTTTTCTTTTTCACTATCTAGTATATTATAAATTATTCTATCACGATATAACAATATCGATTTTGCTTGCATATCATTCCTGAACCTAGCATCGGCATTTTCCCTAAAGAAGATGGGATTAATATTTCCAACATATTTAGAAAAGTCCTTTCCGAATAACCAACATAATTCAACTAATTCTTGTATATCCATATATGGAAATTGATGCAAAATCTTGATAGTTATATTGGATTTAACGCCAAATCTGTCAAGTACTGATGCTACTAATTTTCTATCGTTCTTTTTAAGATATTTCTCAGTTGGATAAAACCATTTTAATAATCTATACCCCTCATTTGGCATTTTAATTTTTTTAATTTCTGCAAATCTTAGCATCCATATGTTAACAAAATTTTCGGCAAGAATATCACTCTTATCGCTGAAAGATATGCCCGTAAAACCTAAAACTTTTTCAAGAGTGAATTGAAATTGATTTGTGTCAAATGTGTCTATATATTCTTTATATAGATATGATGTTTTACCAACATTACTTTCTTTTATATTATAAAATATGGGCAATGATGTCTTCAAAGCGTTAAATGAATTACAGTAAAAATGTTCTACTTTCTTTTTTTTCCCCGAAGAAAAAGTTATTATTGTGAAATTACCTGAACGAAGATTAAATGTTACTGTTGTACTATTAGTGATTTTTGTAAAATATATACAATTAGCATTTCGAATCCGAGTCATTACATAAAATTTTATTGTTATTTTATCACCATCTCGTTTTATCCATCTTTCAATTTTAAAAATTCGAATTGATACAAAAGGATTATTGTAGTGAGACTTAATATGTCTATCTTTAGTGGTTTCAAAATTATTATTTGAATATCTATTACTTTGTAATTTCGAATATAGTGGATCAATAAGCGTAATAGGTTCATATTCAATCGTGGGAACGCCAGGAAGGGCATGGTTTTCAAATGAGTGTGTTGGATTTGTTGTATAGAAAAAATTGGTTTTCTTCGCGCCTTTTTTAAATAATCTCATATCAAATGCTACCTGTTTTTCAACAGCCGATATAGTGTATTTTTTTACCGGCATTTGAAATGGATCAATTTCTTCTACGTCTTGATCTATTTTGTGAATTTTATAGTTAACGCTTCGATCAGACACATTTGAATAGTTTTTAAATACTTTGATGATTGCGTAATTAAAACTCTGCTTAAACAATTCTTCCATAGTTTATAGATAAAAGTTGTACAAAGATAATAAAAAAATTTGATATCCAAAGAAAATTGGCTATTTTTTTACATTAATTTTAATTTTTATTTTAGATCCGTCAGTTTTAGAATACCTGGCTTCTTTTGGGGTTAAGATGTAGTCTTTGACCCTTTTTAATTTATCGACATATTCTTTACCCATCCCAGGTTTGAGATAGGCGACGCTCAAATGAGGATTATAGTCTGGAAAATCACTCGTATATGGAAATTTTTTTAATTCTTTATTTGCTTTACTTAAAAATGCTCCGCCACGAGTAGTATACCCAACTTCAAATTTCAACACATCGTATTTTTCATTTTTAAAAAAACTAAGGTTAAAAAGTTTACAAACATCAAAATCAATGTTTTTTAAGGTCTCTTTGACATCCTCATCAGACACTCCTTTATGCAATCCATAAAGCAATGTTACGTGCGCCTCTGATTCTAATCCATAGGAATCGTCATCATCTTCTTCATAAAGATCATCAGGATTTATTGCATCCTGTATTTTATAGAGTTCAGGAAAATCAAAAAATAACATAACGCATCCATATTCGCGCTTGTGATTTTCAGTTATAATATCCATTAATTTTAGTGACATAATTATTAAAAATCAGATAAAATATTAAAATTTGGATGTTTCATACGAATTGCTTTAATTGCTTTTGCTTGCATATGATTATCCCAATAGTAGGACAAGTCATAAAAATTATTACTGCTCCCGTGTCTCACTAAACTTATATATTCACCTCCTTCGTAATATGGATCAGATTTAACAAGACCCACAGCCTTAGCAATATTATGATGTATAAAATCCCCATCTTTTTGAGCAACATAGAGATTACCGAATCTATCTGCTACTGCCCTTACATTTTTTCCAAAATATCGTAAAGATGTAGGATTCAAAAATATATAAGTACCATGTATTTTTGCAACGGGTCTTCCGTTTAATTCTCTTTGTAATTGAGCTTGAGCTTTTAAATTCTCGTAATCGGTTTTAATATGAAATTTTTCATATGCTTTATCTCCAACGCCCTGTGCATCATATGATCCTTCTTTTATTATATCCAACATTTTAAGCATCAAATAGAGTAATTATAATATAAATATTCCGTCTTTGTCTTTGGCTTGAAGTTTCCATCAATTGTTTTTACTTGGAAACTAACTTTCGTAAATCCATTTTCACTTAATTTGTTATATAATTCACAATCATACCCACTAATCAGAATCTTAGCTTTACTTTCCATGATGGTATTTAAAAACTTTATATGACCTTCCCTGTCCATATCGACCGTGTATCTAGTAGACGTTCGAGTTGATTGTTCATATGGGGGATCACAATATATAAAAACGTGTGGAGCGTTATGTTTACCAATTAATTCTATTCCATCCATGTTGGTAACGATAACTCTAGAAAGTCTATCATGAAGTTCTGGAAGTCTGTCAATTGCCGATAAAAAATCTGAAACTGATTTACTCATTCCTCTTCTGATGTATACATTTTTTGAGAATCCACCGACTCCATTGTGGGATGTCCTATTAACATAGAAAAAATAAAACGCCTGCTCAACCATTGTATTGCCAGGGTTTTTTAATTGCTGAATAAAATATGCTCGGATATCTTCAGAATAAAGAACCAAATCACATTTTTCTTTAAACTCTTTGAACATTTGTGGATCGGAAAGTACTTTATATAATGCGAACACGTTCTGATCTAAATCATTATACATTTCGATCTCCACGGGATCTCTTTTTAGCCCGATACTGAATGAACCACCGAATGGTTCGATGTATGTGTCGTATGTTTCTCTTTTTGGAAAGTAATCTATTATTTTATTGAACATTGTTCCTTTGCCTCCGAAATACTTAATTGGGGAATTCATTAAACCATTTTTCTAACACTTTTATCAACCTCTCTTCATCGGTATCAGTTAAATTACAAACGAAAGCTTTAATATCTTCTTTCTTTCTATTTTTACGATTCTTCCTAAGAATCTCATCGACCTCATCTTTTTCAATAGGAGAATCAAGATATGGCCCCGTTGACTCTTCGCCTGGCTCACGTAACATCAGTATATACGGTGCAAAAATAATTCCTGGGTTATCTAACTCCTTGGATTTATAAATAATAACTACCTCACCTTGCTCCATATACGGATCATGGTATACAGGAATTGTACCCATATTTGTTTTATGGTACATAATGTTTTCTCTTGAATCAGGATTTTCCATTGTTGTTTAGATTATCTTTCCATCTCGTTTCTTTCAGTACAGCAAGGGATTTATAAATACAATAAGCTTCTTCCTGTGTATAATCCGTTTTTCTGTCCAAATTCAAGAGATGTCTCTATTATTTTGATTGACGCGTCGATATCCATCGTTTCAACAAACTCTACTAGCTTGGCACGATCTTTAAATTCGACTAAACCTCCAAATATTGTTTCCATAGTTTAAAATATACGAAAAATTATTTATATTACCAAATATTTATCTATATGGTTATTATAAATAATAAACAATTTCCTGCTGAATATCTATCGAAACCCGAAGAACTTGCCAAAGGAATGATGGGCAGAGATAAACTTGAAGGATGTATGGTATTTAAAATGGGAAAAGGACATCATTCATTTTGGATGAAAAATTGCCTAGTCCCATTAGATATTGTTTTTGTTCTTAATAAACGAATCAGTATGATTCATCATAATTGTCCCGTAGAAGACCCTCACCGAATGACCTTACCTCGGTATACAGGAATGGGAGATCATGTCATAGAGTTCCCCGCAGGTACTGCCAGCGGTTGGAAAATAGGTGATAGAGTTAATATGTACCTTGGAACACCTCAGAATCCTGCTTAATTTCAACAAATTTATATCCATATTTCTTCTCAGTATATTTTTGCGTCGTTAAATATAGATTACTTAAATTACAATTAACAATTTCTGCAAACTCTTTATATGAATATGTGATATTATTATAAATAATAAATTTTTTAGGTTTGTTAGGACTTGCCCTTCCTTTTAATGTATTAGAAATTTTATCTTTCCATTCTTGAGTTATTACTCTATTTTTTTGACGAATAGATTGTTGTAAACAATATTCCTCACTTCTTTTGACTCCTTTGTTTTTACCTAACATAGACTTTCTTTTTTTATCACAGGTTTCTTGACTTTGCTTATAACCTAAAGAACTTCCCGCCACCAATAAAATGTTTATTAATCTCAAATCTGTACTTGTTTTATATTGATCAATGTATCTTTGTTCACTTTCAATTAAATTCTCAATAGGCACTTCTTCAACTATAGAAATTTCTATGCTAGTTCTACCATGTTTGTTATATATGTTTTGAAGTATTGGATTAGTATGAATATTATTTTTTAACATCCATAAATGTTCAAATTTTCTTTTAGAAAATATTGCCGTACTACCAATATAAATGTATTTGTCATATGTTATTTTATATATACAGGATATTGGATTAGTATATCGTCTTTTTTTCGTCAAAATATTTCAATAGTAAATCATTTGCCAGAGATGACAAATTAATATGTAATTCCTTAATCATTTTTTCGATTTTAGGATCAATAGTAATTGTCGCCCTGACTTTTTTATTACGAGGATTTATTTTTTCCCTTCCCATATTAATAAATATCTTACTTTTTATATAAATATGATTTTTAAAACAAATATTTCACTTTAGGTGTCGTTTTTTCTAAAATCCAGAAAAAACTGTTGTGTTTTCTGGCGTGTTCTTGTTTATTCCATTTTCCACCAAAGGAATTGATCCTCATTTTTGCTACTAAAACGAAAAGATCTCTTGGATAAAATCCGATTTTCATCGCCATATTCATAATCATTACATGTGTAAAATGATTCTTGCCCCCACTCACTGTGTCCATTGTCTTCATTACAACTAACCCATCTTTTTCACAAATCCGATAAAGTTCTTGTAATGTATTATAATAATTAGTTGTTAATTTTTCATATGTTGTATATCCTTCAAACCTCTTAGCAATTACTGAACTACCTTCTTTGTTTTCTTTATATAATTTTCCAGATATTATGAACGGAGGATCGTACATTATAGTTTTCATACTACCATCTTCAAATGGTAGATGTTCGGAATCTGCTTGTATTGTGTCATCGGTCATTGGGACTAGATCCGTTTTTATTCTTGGCTCAGGCAAATTTTTCCAAAACAATCCTCTTGAATAGGTACAATCAAGATCAAACCGATTAATCTTATATAAAGTCATTATGTTTTTGATGACCTCATAGTTGCTATTATAAACACTTTTTACAGGAATAAAATCTTTGTCCATTTACTTTACTTTTAGGTTTAATATTGTTAATATTGGTACAAAGATAAACTAAAATAAATTAGAAAACAAAATATTTATTAAAAAAGATTAATATGAGTCCATGCGGATGTAAAGGTAAAAAAACAATAGTATCACCAGCACAACAACCAGCAAGAATCACATATGTGGAAAATGGTGAAATAAAATCAAAGCCAGCGCCATTGCCGTCAACAGTTGTGCCAGCACAAGAGGTTGAGAATATTGTAAATAAATTAAACGAGATAACCGTTCCCTAAACAGTTCTTAATTTATGATACCATATTAAATTTTATTCTATGAAATTGACATTTTAATAATTTCACGATTTCATTTTGACGGCGTATGTCTTTATCTTTTAAATTACCAAAAGCGTCGAAATGATGTCTTTCATCAAATTCATATATTGCATTATTAATTTCATCATAGCCATCCACCCAATATCCTAATTCGGGAATATAAAATTCACCACCGTTTTCGGCATGTTGTATATGCGTGTTTGTTTCTTCCATTAATTTATTAAAATATTGACAAGCAAGAGGATTATAAAACGGAGATAATTGCCCATAACATTTTTTTAAATGTGCCATTTTTGATAATCTCATTTTTTGTTTTTGTTCATCCGTCAATTTTATACCAAAGTTATGGTGTTTTTCACCTATTCTTCCATATAGTGGAGCTTTTTCTCCTGATTTTGAACAAGAACGACATTCCGATTTTTTTAAATTAGCGTAATTACATTTATATTTGTTAGAATAGATTATTTTTTTATTACATATGGGACAATTTCTTATATTTGTTTTATTTTCATATTCTCCTATTTTAGAATAACAAGATAAACATGGCCGATCTTTTTTAATACTTCGTTCATAAGATATGTTATCCTTATATTTTATTTCTTTATCACAAATAGGACAATTCCTTATAAATTTTTCAATTGATTGATATTTTTTTTGTTGACATTCCTGACATATTGAATTTTTTATATCTGCTCTAATACAATGACTTTTATTTTTATATTTTATTTCCTTTCCGCAAGAAGGACATAATCTTATATATTCGTTCATTTTCTATCTTTCTTTTCATCTTTTTCTTTTATTACTTCTGAAATAACCTTATCAACCCAATTACCTAAAATTAACGAATTTTCCTTACAAAATTTTTTTAATGTTTCATGTGTTTTTTCTGATATTAAAATTGATTTAACTTTCATATTATATTTTTATATATAAATATATAGAATTTTATAAAAATCATAACTTTAGAATTAATTTTATCTCATAAATTACAGATTTAGATGAAATTTCTTTAGTACATTCAAATTCCCTATCAGTTCCTTTATGAACTGGACACCATCGCCAATCGCTGGGATCAAAATTATATTTTCCCCAGCATCCATGACAAACTTCTTTATTTATTATCCTTATTATACCTTCTTGTGGTTCAACATAATCATCAGTAAATCCTGAAATAATTATTGTGGAAGTTCCCGTTCCCCAAGCCAACCATGATAATCCGCTACTAATACCAATAAACAATTCAGATTCTTGGATTATTTTTAAAATTTCTTCAAGTTTTTTATTTTGTATTTTTGTTACATTTTTAGGATTCGTATTGCCCATATATCCATCTGGCTCGCTAGAAAGTAATTTAACTTCATATCCATTTACAATAAGAAAATTAACAACTTCTTGCCATCCATTGGGATTATTCCAGAATTTGCATTGCGCCGTCGAGATGGTGCCTATAGAAACTATTTTTTTCTTTCCTTGTGTAAATACAGGTAATTTAGGTTTGATTTCCACATAATCTAAACCCAATATATCTGATGCCACTTTAGTTAATGGTTCTTTCTTTGGATCAGTTAAATGTTTTTCATAATCAACTTCATTAGGTGAGTTTGGATCTGGTTTATACCCAGTTTTTTTAAAGACTCCTAATCTATAGAGTCCATATACATTATGCACAGTTGTTCCTGGTTCGACAAATTCAATTTCAGGATATTGATTTTTAAATAAATTATTATGAAATGTTGAACAAATAACAATACATTTATGATCAACTCTAAATTTTTCAACATATGGAATCCATGCTAATGTATCACCTATTGACTTGGATTCAAAACTAATTAGTACTCTTTTATTTGTTAAATTTATTTCATACTCAGAATAAAAATCATTATCGATACCTTGTATTCTTATCAACCAATTGATATAATATTTTTTACTACATCTGGCCCAATGATTACTTTTTAAATCTAATTCGAAATCAATTTGATTATTTCTTTTATTAATAAACTGAACACGATATATTCTGTTCATCTGTTCTTTAATTTCGACAAATGCTCCGTCAAGAAAATTTATTTTTATTTCTGGGGGTGTGTTATTCATTTCTTTTGGCGTTTCCGTTTTTCTTATTATTTTATTTAATCCTCGAAATTTATTAATATCATAATCTAAATGATTATTATATATTTCCGTGCCCTGATAATATACAAATATTGTATTCCCTTGCTGATATTTACCTAACTCATAAACAAGCATACTATTCTTCGTTACATTATGAAATTTTTTATAATTTCCATAGGACACTTCTATTAAGTAATCGCCGCCTGAAATAGTATGTAAATATAAATCATCAATATCGTTAACTGCTAAGTAAAGTTGAATATCCATTCTATTTCTGTCCATTCCTGGCCTTTCCCATACTGCGTGTCTGTTTAATTCATTATTATTGGGAATGTATTTACAAACATAGATACTATTAGTAATTTTTCGAGCCGAATTTAAAAAATTTTTCTCTAATTGCCATCTATCTGGCTTATTACGAAAGAATTCATCTTTAGTTTTTATTGTGTCAAATACCTTCACCGCGATATCTGTTCTAATTGAAAAGATATATGTTGTACAATAAGGTTTTTCATTTGTTATTAATGACGAACCTTCATCGTACTCAGTAATAACCACATCGAAATCTCTAATTCTTTCTAAAAATGTCTGGCGATACTGTATAGGATGCGGTAAATTATCATCGTCTATAAAATGAATATATTTTTTACCAAGATATTTAGAAAAATTAAAAGCATTTTTCATTGTTTGCCATACCGCATAATCATGATGATATTCACGAAGATTTTCAATACGAAAATCCTTCGTATCTGACCACCTGACACTATTAACGCCAAAATCCGCAAATTCATCAGTAATTAACAATGGATTGTTTCTATCATAAAGGCAATAATCTACCATTTTCTGTATTTCAGGTTTAATTGGGTAGTGGCCAGCTAATAAAATAGGTATATCATATATTCTTAATCTCTCTATTAAGGTGATTAACTCATTTTCTCTTGACTCATTATTTGGCCAAGAATCGATTACAAAAATATCTTCGTTGAATTGTGACATTATCGTTTTGTTATTATGATTATTCCGTTTAAAAAAATTATTGATTCTATGTCTACTCTACAGGATGGTTGTTGCTCTTGTGAAAGTGGAATAAGATCCAATTCTTTTCTGTACCGATGAAACTTTCCGTTTACATCATATTGTAATCCTCTAAAATTTATATCATCGGTTAATTTTTTAAAATATTCCATTGATGTTCCTTCTTTCAAATATCCTCCTTCAAAATCACTCCAATATGATGTGGTACAATCTTCAATAATATAAACTCCGCCAGTTGTAATTGATGGAAATAAATGTTCAAATGAGTATATTACATGTGAATTCATATGTGATCCATCATCTAATATCATATCAAATGGCCCGTGTTTTTTTGAAACTTCAGTTAAAAAATTACCATCTATTTGTGATCCAATTTCAATATTAATTCTATCTTCTTTGTAGTTCTTACATTCGGGTAATATGTCAATACCGATAATTTGTGAACGATAAAAATAATCTTTCCATGTTCTTAATGATTCTCCTCGGAATACTCCAATTTCTAATATTTTTAAATTATCATATCTATTAAATGGTAAATATTTTTCATATTTAACACAATAATTGTGCATATAGGAAGATTTATCTGTTCCATATGAATTTGCTATTATATCCAGTGTACTCATCTCCAAAAATATAACATTTGTAGCACATTATTTGATCCCAGAAATAAAATATGTGAATTAAATCCTAATTTATTCAATCTTTTAATAAACTCTGTTCTTTGTTCCTCCGTATAATCGACGCCGCCCCAATTATGATATTCCATTCCTATTGCTTTTATCTTCATTAAATTTTCATCCGATATTCCCTTAAAAACCTGATGTTCGGCGCCTTCAATATCAACTTTTAAAAAATCTATTTTATTAATTAATTCTGTTTCAAATAGATAATCTAATGTATATGTTCTAACACTATAACTTCTTGTACAATTTAGTATCCCTAAAATATTTGATCCTCCAAGATGATCACTTTCATATAATGTGGTTGTACCAATTGAATCACTCATTGCGGCATTAAATAATACAGTGCGAGGATCGGAGTTTAATTGAAGTAATTCAAAATATCTTTTATCGGGCTCAAATGTAATTACCTTACTCGCCCCCTCTTTATACGCCCATCTGGTGAATACACCGATATTACCGCCTAAATCAACAACAATATCACCATCGCGTATTCTTTTCTCTCGATTGAGGTAATAATCCCTTAAATTATATATTTCATGATAAACCGCATAATCCCATCCACATTTATTTGCAATATCCATTGTGCCGCCTTCAAAATCTTTAATTTCTCCAAGATTTTTAAGGTTATAAATATCGGTATAGAAATATTCAGATTGATAGAAATTATTATCTCTTTTAAATTTAATAAATTCAATCATTTTATCTGAAACTTCACGATCTTTATTCCCATGAAAATAAATTATTTGATCTTTATCCTTGGGAATAAATTTATATCCATAAACTTTATCAAAATTTTGAGGGCCAGGTTCGTTCCAAAATTTATAAAAATCATTTATTACTCCTTTAGTAAATCCATCATCGCCATCATACCCTGATGTGTCAAAATTAGATAACGGAAGATGTTTTTTAAATCCATATTTCCACCTTAATCCATTATCAATGCTCTCATCGTTCCATAGGAAATATGTTTCATATAATTTTAAATCAACTGTCAAGTATTCCTTGATTATTTCATTAAACCACCATTTACAATTTTTATTATAAATAAACATACAGATATGCATATATGGCTTTGAAATGTTTATATTCCATAATTTACATAGATTTTCATTAAATAATTGGTTTTTATTATTATTATTTTCATCTATATAATATCCTGAAAATTCTTCTGGTATATGAATATCGGATAATGGATAATTTTCAATTTGTGGAAAATATTTCTCAATAGTATCGATATTATAATTTACAACAACATCCCCATCGATCCACATAAAACGATCATAGTTCTCATTTAATGACTCGATACACGCATACTGCTTCCAGTACCATCTATCATATTTGGAGTGTTTAGATGGGTTTATTCTTCGTTTAATCATATTTGGCGACTCGAATGGAACATCACAATCCACTCCATATACTAAAACCTTATTTTTAGAAAATTCATTCAGGGATTCCACTAATTTTTCAATCGTCGGCATATATTCTAAATTTCCCGCTGTAACAAAAATAAACGGATCGGTTTTTTTTTCTAAGATTTTAGAAGCGTCTTTTGCAACTTTATCCCAATTAAATTCATTATGTATTAATGTTGATTCTTCTAAACTTTTCTTTTTATAATCATTATAATTCTCATATGCGTTTTTCATTTGAACAACTAGATCTTCAAAATCTGGCTCACAATATTCGCCGCCAACTTCTTTATCACCAATATTTGCGGGTCTAATATGTGAAATTTTAACAGGAATACCTTTATCTCTGGCAAATTGAAGTTGTGCTCCCCAATTTGAATAAATTGATGGAGTACCACAACTCATTGATTCACAAAGAGGTAATCCCCATCCTTCACTCCTCGCACATGAAACAAAAACATCTCCTTGCTGCAAATAATCAACATATTCTTTTCTACTTACAAAATCAAGAAATTTTATGTTATCATAATCAACATTATATTTTTTAATTCTATCGGCGGTAGATCGTGTTTCATCACTTGGATATGGGTTTTCAACAGAACAAACAAGTTCTACATTATTATTACCTTTAAATGTTTCTCCAAACGCTTTAATAATTTCAGTTGTTGATTTTCTATAATCCCATCTACCAAATAATAAAAATCTAAATTTATCTTTTTTAATAATTTTTTTTGCAGGTTTAAACACATCGATATCTACACCTTCGGTAACAATTTTAATCTTCTCAATGGGATATCCTTGTTCAACCAGAGAATCAAATTGCCATTGCGTTGGAACATACATTTCGTCAAAATATGATAAACGCTGAAAAAAATGATCAGGATATCTTGTTGATTCATAAACACAAAATCCTATTTTGTATCCGTCATAATTTTCATAAAAATAATAATTATCCATATCTTGTAATATGATATGTACATCAGGTTTAAAATCACCCTTATAATCATACATCGGATAATCCGTTCTGGACTTATCATTATTGAAAAGAGTTTGAAGAATTAACATATCCTTCATTTCCTTTGTAATATATGGTTCATCGTCGTGCGGGGTGTTGTTCATTCCTTTCCATCCATTGCCAATAGTTAAATTTCGTACTTTAACAGTATGATATTTGTTTAATGCACAAAAAAATGATCTAGTGTGGTTAGCATATCCTGTTGTGCCTATAAATGAACAATGCGCTAATATTTTCATGTTCTATACAATATTGAATATAAGTGTTCTTTTAAATTATCGTTATTATGTTTTATTATTTGGTCGGCATATTCCCATCCATTTGGTATATGCGAGCATAAAGCAAATATTTGTTGTAATTTTACTATTTCTTCTTTCCGTTCTTTAGGGTAATTTAGTACAGTATTTTTAAAAAATGAATCATCAACATCTTCATTATTTCCGTTGTATAAATTATTATTAACGCAATATTCCCCTAATTCTGTACCACGATATGGTTGAAATATACTTGTCCACGCAATTGTTGGATTAATATGACAATTTAATTTTAATAAATTTAATTCATCTTCAAATGTTGTATTTGGAAGTCCGAGCATTTGTTCTGTTCTTAATTTTATTCCTGCGTCCAATAATCTTCTACAATTTACAAGAATTACATCATTTCGCATTTTTCTTTTTAATACCTTTTCTCTATATTCTTCGTCATATGTTTCAATTGCAATTGTGGCACCAACGCACCCACTATCAATCAATAAATCAAGTTTCTCATCATCAAGAGTTTCAATTCTCATTTGGGCATGATATGGCCTTTTACCCCATTTTTCATTAAATTCTTTTAACCATTTCTTATTATATCCAAAAAAATCATCTTGGAAATATATTAATTCTGCATCTAATGAATTTGCTTCTTTAATAATCGAGTCAACCGTTCTTAATCGTACTTTACCATCAGGATATAGTTCTTTGTATAGAGAATTATAACAATATGTACAACTAAATGGACAACCAAAAGATGTCATTATATTTTTTATGCGATTATCTCTATGAATCGGCGAATAATAATAAAAATTTTCTCTATCAGGAATTAACAAATCAGGATTAACTAATGGATAGATTTTTTTATCATCCATATTTGGAAAAGATAATACACTTTCACCTCTGAATACATAATCAGCATATTCTTTACATTCTTTATAGAAAAAAGATGCATGTGGGCCTCCAATTACTGTTATTACACCATATTTTTTTGCTTCTTTACAAGCCTCATATACTTCAATATGATTACCTGTATATGTACTAAATCCCACCAAATTAAAATCTCTTAAATCAATATTATAAAGAGGTATTCTTTTTCCATGATAAAGATAATAATGAACATCGTGTCCCTCATCCATCATTGCTTTTCCAATAACCATTAAACCAAGAGGCTCTATAATTGAAAATTTTTGAATTAATAATATTTTCATATCGTAAATATACGAAAAAATTATTATAAAAAGAAATGGTTATTATGTTAACATAGATCTAAACTTAGACATAAGTAGGCCAAGATAAATACTACCATTCCAATAAAATCTAAAATGATCAATATCATTTTCGGTATCTGACAATACGGGATATACACCTTGTGGCCACCAAATGTCACTATCCCATTCACTTACTTCCCAAGAGTCACCAATATGTTTAATATTTAAGAAATATTCACCTATTTTATTTGGATTAGTAAAGAGAATTAGAGAAACATTATCAGTTAGTTCGAGATATGCATATTCTGAAACTGTCCAATCAATCGTTGTTGTTCCTGTATTAAAAGTAACTACCTGTTCGGTTGGTTGTTTATATGATAATTTCCCCGACTCGTCATCATATAAAACATTAAGAAGATTAGTGCCATAATCAACTGGTAATGATCCACCTTCATCGACAGGATTTGCAATATACACATTTCCATAACCACTAGTGCCATGCCCCCCAGCTATAAAAACATCACCACCCATAGCATTTTCACTATCTCCACCAAAAATATTAATACTTCCACCTATTGCAAAATGACTATTTGTTGTTCCTCCAGTAATATAAACATCACCACCTCTACCTCCAGTGCCAGAATTGGTTGTATATTCGTCGCCTCCAAGTAAATATAAGTTACCTCCATTGTCATTTAGAGTATTACCAGAAGTGTTTGCTCCTCGAATTATAAAATCGTGTGTATAATCATCTTCTAATGCTATTAATACCTGTCCATCAGGTAAATCCTCTATTTTTATGGTAAAGGCTTCGGGATCATTGGGATTAGTTCCGAGAAAAACATCACCCATACTAAGGGTACTATTATTATCACATATTCCAGGTGAAATAATTATATCTCCACCATATCCATTACTACTACTAACACCTCCACCCGTAATATAAACACGTCCCCCAGTACCAGCAGTACCATTATTATTATGTCCACCATGAATCTCAACATATCCACCATCAAGTTGATCATTAATTAAAGTATCTCCAGCACGAAGCTCAAGGAATCCACCCCCAGCTCCACTAGATGAAGCATCTCCTCCATGCACAATCAAACTACCGCCAGGTTCACCGCCAGTACCTTCTATTCCATAAATTTGATTACCTCCGCCAGTGCCACCGATCCGAACATTACCAACACCAATACCATTAGAAGCAGTTACAGGAGATATTAAATTTACACCTGATTCATACCAAAGTAATTCAGTAACGCCAGATATTGCTCTATAACTTATTCTACCACTTGATGAATTATAAGAAACAACATAAGGATCTCCTTCAGTTGCTTCTGGTAGATTTTCAAATAAAAATTCTCCTCCAACACTTACGCCATATCCACGCTGAAATACAACATCACCTCCTAAACCTGATCCCCCTTCAGCATTAGTAGTGCCTCCAATAATATAAACACGTCCTCCAATAGTGTTACCAGATCCACCTTGAATATAAACATGTCCACCTGAAGTTCCAGTAGGACTACTAGCTGTAGTGAGTCCGCCTTGAATTATAACATCTCCACCTTTACCTCCACTACTTGCTCCTTGAGATCCTCCGACTACCAATATAGATCCTGCATCCATAGGATCAAGCATTTCGGGTATTAGATCATTATTATTATTTCCTCCTTGAAGTATAAAACTATATCCATTAAGCGTATTACCCGTATCTTGATCTCTTGGGCTAAGCCATATCGTTTCACCACCATAATCTCCAAGTACTTCAGGTAGATACATAGTTTTAAGTTCAAGGCTCCATTTTTCATTACCAATATAAACTTTAGACCTATTATTTATATCGGAATTTGCTCTCGTTCCCCCAATAATATAAATGTCTCCACCATAAAGTTCACCAGCATTGCTAGTAGTTCCACCAGAAATAATAACATTTCCGCCGCGGCCGCCAGTAGTTGCTTCTATTTGATCTCCTCCTTTTATTATTATGTCGCCTGCGGGATCTGATTCACTATTTCCCCCTGCAAGATAAAAATTCTGACCAGCGCCGCTACCTTCTCCGCCTGGGCTAAACCATATCTGATTATTTTCTATAGTTTTAAATCGAAGGTACGCTATATCATTACTTATAAAAACATTAGACCTATTATATAGATCAGGATTTGGCGAAAATCCACCTACAATCCAAACATCTCCTCCTGTTTCTCCAGTGGTATTACTGGAAGATCCGCCTATAATCCAAACATCTCCTCCTTTACTACCATCTATGTCAATTAAACTATCCCCTCCATAAATTTGAAGATCCCCTCCTGTCTCCGAATCCAGACCTTTAATCATGTTATCACTTTCTACTCCAATAGTAATACTTTTAACTTGAATTGACTCATTAGCTATAGGAGCTATTGTAGTAGTTTCTGGTATAAGATACCAAAGTGAATCACCTCCAGTTCCTCCAGTTGGTGATGTTCCAGAACTACCAGATGTTCCACTAGTTCCAGAAGATCCAGAACTACCAGACGTCCCACTAGTTCCAGAAGATCCAGAATTACCAGATGTCCCACTAGTTCCAGAAGATCCAGAACTACCAGATGTCCCACTAGTTCCAGAAGTTCCAGAAGATCCAGAACTACCAGATGTTCCTCTTGTTCCAGATGAACCACTAGAACCTGAACTTCCGCTTGTTCCAGATGAACCAGATGATCCGCTTGTGCCAGATGAACCAGATGATCCGCTTGTGCCAGATGAACCACTCGAACCTGAAGTTCCGCTTGTACCTGAAGAACCAGAACCGCCAGATGTACCAGATGAACCAGACGATCCGCTTGTTCCAGATGAACCACTTGAACCTGAAGTTCCAGATGTTCCGCTTGTTCCAGATGTTCCGCCTAAAGAAATTGATGTTCTTAATTTCATAAGTCCAGTATCATCCACTACTAAAATCTTAGTTTCGGTTGTACCAGTTGCAATTGATTTAATGATTACACCATTACGGGCTACAAATTCATTACTCATATAATAACATAACTAATATATAAATATAGTAAATGAATTAATTATCAATTATGATTTTACAAATTACAGAATAAGTTAATACTATTACGGTACTCTTTTAATTAATGTCCAAACAACTGGACTACTTACACTACCATCTGAATTTAATCCACTATATACACTATAATTATTTAATGGATCTACCACATTATCAATCTTTAAATTGAGGCAAACTTTCCAGAAATACCAAACTCCAGAAGATAAGAACCATTCAGGACTTAATGGCGTGCTTGTATCCAATAAGTTATTATAAAGAAACATATATGTTTGCATAGTTGCTTCCGTATAAACATATGGCCAATAAGTAAGATACATAAATGGGAATGGATTTTGAGTACCCCAAATTGTATTTAAATCCCAAGTTGTTCCAGAGTATAAATTATTCGTATAAGTTATAATCCAATTAAAATTATCAGATGATTTATCACAAGCAACTCCAGTATATACACCAGTTTGAGGAACAAGTGCAATTGAAATTGTTTTATTTACATCATCAAATGTGAATACTGATTGGCTATCAACATATAATCCATAGGTATAAAAAGTGTCACCACTTGTCATTGAAACTTTAAATACATCATTTATAAATTTATAATGATTTAAACTATTTACATCTGATGTCCAATCAGTCCAATGAGAACTTGTAATATTTGTTGTATATCCAGTTTTATAATGATTATAATCCATCGCATCTGTAAACGTATAAAGAAGATTATGAGTACCACCAGTTAATTTTATATTTAATACACCATTAAGTAAATAAGGACTACCATATGCAGTATATGGCACCCAAGTTAATGAACTTCCTGTATATTGAAGAACAGAAATAGTTTGGCCAGTCGTCCACTCGTAAGAACCACCGGCCCCAGCTTCTGTATAATGGTACATATCACTATTATATGATAATGGAACTCTTGGTACACCTGTTATAACTGTTAAATCATAAGAACAATTACCTGTATTCCATACTAAATTCATTGTTGCTCCAGTATCAATATCATTAACAGTATTTGGTTGGAATCCAAAATCAATTAAATTATCACCACTAAAACATTTTATACTTAATCGCCAGTTAGTATCAGTATTTCCAGGAGCGTTATATGACGGGAACGTATCGAATAATAAATAATCACCGCTTTGATATGTAAATCCAGTCAGACTTAAAGATCTCTTTATCCATTGATTGGTGTATAATTTAGGTAAAGAATTAAACGTATTTCCAGTGCAATCCAATCCTACAACCCAGTCATCTATTACTGTTTTCGTACCGCCAGTTGTACAATATGACGTAGTTATTCTGTCAGCTATAGCAAATCCATAAAATTGGTAACTTATTTGTTTCGAAGAACTATCAAGATTTAATCCATATGTCAATGATCTATTGGCGAGTTGACTTGGTTGCGTAGTATTTATATATTGAACAGTATGTCCAAATAAACCTGCGGATCCATTTGAACAAGTCATTGAAACAACAGTAATTGATGGTAAACAAGTCAATAAATCAGGCGAATATAAATAACCAAGATTAGAATAAGCACTATATAATATTCCATTAACATTAGCATAACGCACAACAGGATATAATTCACCCGCTTGAACTAATTCGGAATTTATTGGGTGGAACGACTGGATAGAAGGATCCGTATTTCCGCTATTGCCAGTAATAAATACAGTTGATCCACTTATAGTGTTTAAATGCCATTCTATTACATAATCTGTAAGGGTTCCAGTTGTTGCATGAACAACGCCAACAGTTAATAATCCAATTAAATCTTCGGAATAACCATTGAAATGTAATCCATTATCGACGCATACATGATATAATTTTAATACTTCAACACTAACAATAGCTGTATCTGATAAAGATGGAAATGAATTATTTACAACCTCTATTGTTAATGAATATCCACTAAGGGTTTCAAAATCTAATACTGTATTTGTTGTTAAATATCCAGTTGATGCATTAATTATAAATGCATTTCCAGTATTTCCTGCAGTTATTGAGTATGTAATATTATTTGGATCGGTAGAAATAACATGACCAACTGTTGTTCCAGATGATTGTTCTTCGTATATCTGAAATGATTGATTTTCAATCACGGGAGCGTTAGGTAATAAATAAATTAGATAACGATTCCACACATAATCCCAGTTATTATCATATGCACATAGTGCACCTGCGGTATCTCCTGACCATGCAGCATTATCAGTAATTTCCGGAATCGAAGTCCCATCATTATATTTTGTAACTTTCAAATTTAATGCCATCCATACCTGAGTGCCTATCTTAACAGTATTATATACATTACCGTCATAATCGGTTACTGTACCGGGATCGATAGAATCATCTTTAATTAAACGAATAGAGATACCATATTTTTTGGCACCTGTCGTAATTATAGTAGCACCATCATATTTTTGTAATACTAAACAATCACCATCACCTCCTGTTTCCGTTGATGCCCATACTCCAAATATCTCTTTAATCATGCCAAATGTACCATCATCTGCTCTAACTCCTGCACCGAGAGCTGTAAATCCTGAGGAATTATCTGCTCCTGTATTTGGTGTATCCCAGTGATCCAAACCCGTTTCTTTTAATTTTCCTCCTGAAATTGCATCTCCACCCAGAAATGTTGATAATGTTTGCAGTTCTGTTATTGTTGGTACATGCCATCCTGCGGGCGCAATAGAAACTGGAGTCACTTTTACTACATACCAGTTATATAATAATCCATATCCACCTTCTACTGTTCGAGGTTTTAATTCCACTAGATGTGGTGCATTTTGATCAATAACTACTCCGTA
>Ga0315274_10004330_pt1 | contig 20907 bp, 20 predicted proteins | sample YL17G02_20_MG_FD_203700 | JGI IMG/M metagenome (GOLD analysis project Ga0315274, IMG submission 203700) | Sediment microbial communities from Yellowstone Lake, YNP, Wyoming, USA - YL17G02_20 | ecosystem: Environmental > Aquatic > Freshwater > Lake > Sediment | place: USA: Wyoming | collected...
TCCCAGGTCTTGGTGGCAATCCACATTTCCTTGCGGCGCTGTTTCGCCACCAGGCCCACGCGGCGCTCGCTCTGTCCCTTGGAATAGATCCAGGCCGTGTCAAAGTAGCGCACGCCGCGGTCGAGCGCTGTGTTGAGGATCTCCACTGCCTGGTCCTCAGTGCAGCGTTCCTCGTCCACCAGGCGCTGGCAGCCCAGACTGAGGATTGGCAGATACGCACCGGTCTTGCCAAAGGGTCGCGTCTGCATGCGGGACCTCCTCTGTGCTCAGGCTCTGCGGGTGATTATAGCACAGGCAAGCCGTTCTCCGCGAACGCCGCCGAGACGCGCTGAAGCGCGGACTATGAACACGTTAGTAGTACACGCTTCAGCGTGGGAGAGACGCGCTACCATCCCTGCTGCATCGCCCACTGCAGTTTGGAGATCACGTCCACGTCAAACGGACAGCGCTGCATGCACACGCCGCACTCGACGCAGGCCGAGGCCGATGCCGAGCGCACCTTTTCCACTACCGCGCGGATGCGTCCGGGGTAATAGACGTTGACCCGGTCGGCGAGTCGCTTGCGCCCCCGCGGGCCCGCCGTTGCGTCCAGCAGAGCCAGATCGACGCGGCGGATGGTCGCGCCGATGTCGATGCCCTCGGGGCAGGGCATGCAATGGTTGCAGTAGACGCAGTTGCCCTGCGCCTCCTGTTGCAGGGCAGCCAGCAGCGGTCGGTAGTCCTTCTCGGTCTCGCTGGCAGCGGCGTACCGCAACACGGATTGCAGTTGCGCCATGTTCTTGACGCCCGGCACCGCCGTGCACACGCCAGGCTGCGAGAGCACATAGTGCAGGCACTGCACCGCCGTGACGGGACGCACCCGCTGCTGGAACAGCCGGCCGCCCGCAAAAGGCTTCATGGCCACGAGGCCCACGCCGCGCTCGGCGCAGGTCTGGAAGACCTCCTTGCGCCCGGGCGCAAAATCCCAGGCCAGGTTGATGGGGAACATCCAAACGTCAATCGCACCGCTGCGGATGGCCTGCAGCGCAGCAGGCCGACGGTGCCCGCTCATGCCGATGAAGCGCGCCTTGCCCTCGCGCTTCAGGTGCTGCGCCAGGTCGAGCACGCCGCCCGGGCGCGTCACCTCGGCGTAGCCTTCCTCGCTGTTGACCATCTGGACAAAGACGACGTCCACGTAATCTGTGTGGAGCCTGGACAGCAGGTCGTGGAAGAGCCGCTCGTTCTCCGGAACGTCGCACGACAGGCGGTAGTGGCCGCTTGTTTCTGCCGTGCAGATGTGCCCCGCCAGCAGGACCTTGTCCCTGCGCCCCTGCAATGCAGCGCCCAGGTTGTCGCGGTACTCAGGGAACGCGAACACGATGTCAAGGTAGTTGACCCCGCGCCCGACGGCCTCCGCCACCACGGCGGCCACCGCTTTCTGCGGGCGCCGGTTCAGGTACTCGGTGCCCAGCCCGACGACGCTCACCTCCAACCCAGTTCGGCCAAGCTTGCGATACTCCATGCGTGTTGCTCCTGGTTCGCTTCAAGAGTGGCAACCAACCACTCGAACCCACGACACACTAGCCCTCCGGTTGACAATGCGGGCAGATGAAGCTGCTCGTGCCTCCCGTCTTCAACTTCTCGATCGGTGCGCCGCACACTGGGCAGGGCTGCCCCTCAGTGTAGCCAATCAGCAGCTCAGCGCGGAGGAAGCCACCAGGCTGTCCGTGCAAGTCACGCTCGTACCAGGCGCCTCCTTTATCCAGGCTGGGCTGCAGTCCATCGTGAATGGCACGCCAGAGCGCGCCAACTTCCTCTTCGCTGAGTGAGCTCGACAGGCGCTGCGGGTGCAGGCGCGCGCGGAACAGGATGTCGTGGATGTAGAAATTGCCGATGCCCGCGACCTGGCCCTGGTCGAGCAGGAGTGCCTTGAGGCGCTTGCGCTGGTGTTTGAGCAGCGCGCCGAACTCCTCCAGCGTCACGTCCAGTGCATTGGGACCGAGCCGTGCGCTCATGGTGTGCGACTCGAGCTGGCCCGCAGGCACGTAGTGGGCATAGCCGAACCACCAGAAGTTCACCGCCAGGCAGCTCTGGTCCTCGAAATCGAAGACCAGGCGGTACTTGGCAGGCAGCGTCTCGCGCGTGACGAGCAGGATCTCGCCGCCCATGCCCAGGCTCAGCAGCATCCAGCCCAGGGTCGTCTCCACGAACAGCCATTTCCCACGGAACGTTACGTCTAGTAATCGCGCGCGAGTGAGAGCCACGGCAAACTGCTCGGGCGACACGTTCAGACACTTGGGCTGCAGCACTTCCACCGCGCGGATGGTTTTGCCGACCAGTTCCGCTTTCATCTCTCGTGCGCGGGAAGCGATCTCGGGAAGCTCGGGCATGTGAGTCTCCTGTGTTGCGGGTTTCGAGTCTCGGCTTGCGCGTTGCGCGCTGCATGCCTCATGCGCATGGGACGAGGCACATGTCATTCCTCACGTTTCACGGGCACGCACCACGCAACAAGGGCATCTAGATCCCTGCGCGGATCTTGTCCAGCGTTGCCTTGACCTGCGGTGGCGTGAACTTCAGGAAGCCCGCCAGCTTCCCGCACGTCTCGTACTCGTCGCAGTGCGCGCAGTTGGGCAACCCACGCGCTACGCCACACGTGCGGATCTCGCACTCGGCGCAGTGGCCACCCAAGCGGCCATCGAAGGCCAGGCAGCCGTCGCACGTGACGTAGGCTGCGTTAATGGTCGGCGCGTTGTATGCCACCCGCCACTGGGCGGCGACACGCTCCTTGGCCTGTTCGTCGTTGGCCTGCGTGGCGATGCGCGCCTCGCAGGTAGCACAATCTATTCCACAGACCGCAATCATACGCTCCATCATATACGCTCCTTTCGGTTTCTTGCACGTCCGCGCCATCCGTGCTTCCGGCGCAGGCTTGGCTCGCGGGCGGGCCGGAGCAGAGTATAGCACAAATGTTCTGTTGATGCAAATCGCGCTCGCTGCGGTTTGTGGAGAACCTTTCCGAAAGGCGGTGCCGCGATACCTGCGGCCGCTTGCCGCGACGCCTTGCGGGAAGGTAGTCCCACTATGCCGCCAAACGGGCAGCAGTCTCCGCCAGGCGCGTGGAGTAGCCCATCTCGTTGTCGTACCAGGCCGCCACAGACACTAGCGTGCCGTCCAGCACCTGCGTCAGTGGAAGGTCGATGATCGACGAGTGTGGATCGCCCACGATGCGCGCCGAAACCCACTCATCCTCCAGCACGTCCAGCACGCCCTTGAGCGGTGGGTTGGCAGCCGCCTTGCGGAAGGCATCCTTGACCTCCTCGGCTGTGGCGGGGCGCTGGAGCACGGCGTTGACCTCGGCGATGCTGCCCGTGCGGGTCGGCACGCGGTAGGCTTTGCCGGTCATGTTCAGGTCAGGCCAGATGAACTTGAGCGCCTTGGCCGCACCAGATGAGGAGGGGATGATGTTCTCCGCCGCCGCCCACGAGTCGCGCCGGTCCTTCATCGGTTGGTCCGTCAGAGACTGGGAGTTGGTGTAGGCGTGTACGGTCGAGAACAGGCCGCTCCGGATGCCCCAGTTCTCGCTCAGCACCTTGATCACGGGTGCCAGGGCATTGGTGGTACAGCTCGCCATGCTCACGATCTTGTGCCTGGCGGGGTCGAACTGCTCCAGATTAATGCCCGGCAGCAGCACCGCGTCGCAGTCCTGCAAGCTCTTGCTGGGGGCGCTGACCAGCACGCGCTTGGCCCCGCGATCCAGGTGCGCCTGGGCCACCGCGCGCTGCGTGGCACGACCCGTGCAATCGACCACCACGTCCACGCCCAGCGCGCCCCAGTCCGGTAGCGTCTGCATGGAGTCAAAGTAGGGGATCTCGCGGCCACCGATGACGAACCCCTTGGCCGCGGCCTTGACCTCTTCGTGCCAGCAGCCATAGTTCGTGTCCACTGCAAACAGCGCCGCCAGGGTGGGAACGTCCTTGATGTCCGAGATCGAGGCAGGTACCCACAGCCCGGCCTTGAACGCCGCTTTGAGCGCGGAGCGTCCGATCCGTCCAAACCCGTGAATTGCGATCTTGCCCATGGAAACCTCCTTGAGAGTCATTGGTTCGTGTCCAGCACCTATAGATAAGAGTATACGGACATCCAGTCGTGAGTCAATAGGGGAGTCTGGGGTGCAGTGCACTGTTCTCCCGCGGTGTAGCTGTCAAATGCCGCCCGCACTCTGCCACCCATAGTCGGGTGGTGTTTACCAGTGATGTTCGCTTGGGTGTTTACCACTTGGCGAGTGTGGCGGCTGGTTAGTTGTTGGTGAGCAAGGCTGGTGGTTGGCTGTTGATCTCCTTTCTGCGATCGCGCTGACGGTAGCTTTCTCCGCGGATGATGAGGGTATGGGCATGGTGAGTGAGACGATCCAGGGCGGCACTGGCGAGCAAGTCATTGGCAAACAGCTCGGCCCATTCCTCGAAGGCGCGGTTGCTGGTGATGATGAGCGAGCCACGCTCGTAGCGCTCACTGATGATGTCATAGAGGTCTTGAACGGCCTGTGCAGAAAGTAGTTGCAGGCCGAAGTCATCGAGGATGAGCAGGTCGGCGTTCATGATCTTAGCCCAGAAGCGCGCATAAGTGCCGCTGGCGCGGGCGGCGTGCAGGTCGGCCAAGAAGCGGTGAGTGGGACGTGAGAGCACACGGTACTCGCGCTTGAGTGCCTCGAGGGCCAGGGCATTGGCGAGGTGGCTTTTGCCGACCCCGGTCGGGCCATAGAAGAGGATATTCTCGTGGCGTGTGACAAAGGCGCACGTAGCCAGATCGGTGATGAGGCTGCGATTGACACCCGGAGCAGCGGAGAAGTCGAAGTGAGCCAGACTCTTGCGGCCGTCACAGCCCGAATGGGCTAGGCGACGCGCCAGGCGTTGCTGGTTGCGGCGTTCCAGTTCATCGTCGAGGAGCAAAGCCAGGAACTCGGTAGGGCTCAGTTGCCGCTCATTGGCCTGGGAGGCACGCAGGTCCAAGGTGTAGAGCATGCCGGACAGCTTGAGTTGACGCAGCTTGGGAAGGAGGGGATGGATCATCATCTTGGTGCCTCTTGGCCAGAGGGAAAGAATTCGACAGGCGAGCGCGCGAAGACAAAGGGACGGGTTGGCAAGGGACAGAGCATGCCCGGCAAGGGTTCACGGTCGGCAGCCGCGTTGAGAATCTCCTTGATGCGCCGGTAGCGCACGTCGCCAAAATGCAGCGCCCTGGCACAGGCCGCTTCGAGACGCTCTGCACCCACGCTCTCTTCCAGGCGCAAGATGGCCTGTACCGCGCGCAGACGATCCAGGGGGCGCTCGGCCAGAAGAGTCTCGACGACCTGGCTGGTAGCAGCTCCCAGGCCTGCTGCAATCTGACGACAGCGCTGTGGAGTCCGTTGCAGGTAAGCCGCTTTGTCGGCAGGGTAGTGCTCCAGGCGGGTATGATGCTGGCCCGCTTCCAAGCTGCGCGGATGGGTGGCGACCAGCTCTTGCCCATGGAAGAGCTGGATGATGCCTTCACCGACGTGAGCGTCCAAGATCTGCCCCACATGGCGATAGGGCACAGAGTAGTAACTGCCGCCCAGTACGACGTGACAGTCAGGATGCACCTTAACAGGCTTGATCTCACATAGGGTGAAAGGTTCACTGGGCAGGGGCAACAGCGCTCCTTGCTCCCGCTCTTTGAACAACAGCAAGGGCGGCTGGTGCGTGGTGCCATGTTGACGTGTTCCGGCTCTCTCGTGCACCCAGGTCCGCAGTCGTGCATTGGCGGCCTGGATGTCAGCGAACTCCTGCCCGGCCATGAAGTTGCGCTGCACGTAGTGAATGCCGTTTTCTACCTTCCCTTTGTGGCGTGGAGTGCCGGGGCGGGTGGGGCTAATCACAAAGCCATAGTGTTGTGCCATGCGGCGGTAGGCCTCTCCCAACACTGCATCATGAACCAGCGCCCGTAACACCGCGGCCTTGAGATTGTCGGGCACAATCCGTTGCGGCACGCCCCCCCAACTCTCGAAGGCACGCCGGTGCAAGGCGATCCAGGTCGGCACCTTCTGGTCAAAGACTAACTCGGCGTACTGATGACGGCTGTAGGAGAGAGTAGCCACAAACACATAGGCTGTGCGCAGCCGCCCACTGACCGGGTCAAAGAGCCTGCCCACTGAGCCAAAGTCCACCTGAGCTTCTTCGCCAGGCGCAGTGTGAACACGCACAAACACCTCCGGCTCACATGGACGGATGCGATGCACGTAACGGCGCACAGCGGAGTAGCTGCCGCGGTAACCATAGTCATCGCACAGTCGTTGGTAGATAGCCGTCATCTCTACCTGTTGCTCTAGCAACTGCTGCACAATCTGGCCGTAGCCCTCCACACTGGATACCGCTCGTGGCGGGTGCGGAGGTTCTCCCAGCACCCGGAACAGCATGGCGTCGTCAGGCAGAGCAGAGCCTGCCTCCAAGAAACCGTGTGCCTGCGCCAGCTCGTGGTACTTGTGCACCGTCGGACGGGACACACCCAGGTCACGGGCGATGCGTCGTTCGCTCTCGCCTGCCCGCAAGCGATGAATCAAGTCTCGTACATAGTTCATGTGTAGTCGCTCCATTCTCCCTCCAGGACCAAGTCTCTGGAGGAGTGTAGCCACTTACCCGCCAGTGGTAAACACCGCGCGACTATGGGTGGTAAACATCGAGCGATCATGGGTGGTAAACACCGGGCGACTATGCCTGGTAAACACCAGGCGATCATCCCTGGTAAAGTATAGGCCGGTCAATGACAGTAGCTGCGGGGCGTTTTCGCAACACTCAACGTCGGTCACGCACTGTCGCCAGGCATGGCGGCAATTGCACTGTCGCTGAACATGACGAATCCATCCGACCTGGCAACAGCTCTGACCCGTGGCCGCTGCCACTTGACAAAGACTCGGGTTTGTGCTATACTAGTAATAGATTATTCTAGTAATAGGATATTACAGCTCATGACGAATGCGGAGTTGGCGGTCCTCAGCCTGGTGGCCGAGCAGCCACGCCACGGCTACGAAATCGAGCAGGTGATCGAGCAGCGCGGCATGCGCGAGTGGACGGAGGTGGGGTTTTCCTCCATCTACTACCTGCTCAAGAAGCTGGAGCGTGAGGAACTGATCGAGGGAAGGCTGGAGGAGACGGGGCGTGGCCCGGCGCGCAAGGTATATCACACCACAGCGGTGGGAGAGGAGGCTCTACACGCGGGCGTGTTGCAGGCCCTTTCCGTCCCGCAGCATGGCTACCCGCCGCTGCAACTAGGGCTGGCCTGCTGGCCGGTCCTGCGCCCATCGGAGGGCGTGGGGGCGTTGCGTCAGTACCGCGCCGCGCTGTCCGAGCGCCTGTCACTCTTGCAGTCCACACGGCACGACCAGAGCCCCCTGCCCGATTTCGTGGACGCCATGTTCGAACACAGCGTCGCGCTGCTGCAGGCCGAGCTGGCCTGGGCGGATCAATTCATTTCAGGAATGGAGGAGAGAGATGCGCAAGCTTGATCTCAAGAAGCAGTGGAAGCACCTGTACGAACCCACAGCCAAGCAGTTCACAATAGTGGACGTGCCCCAATTCGCGTTCCTGATGGTGGGTGGCGTAGGCGACCCGAACACATCACCGGCCTACCGCGAAGCCATCGAAGCGCTCTACGCCATGGCTTACACGCTCAAGTTCACCAGCAAGTTCAAGTTGGACATCGACTACCCGGTCATGGCGCTGGAGAGCCTGTGGTGGGTGCCCGATATGGCCAACTTCCTGACGCTCAACAAGGACCAGTGGCATTGGACGGCCCTGATCATGCAGCCTCCGCACATCACGGCCGAGATGGTCGAGCAGGCCCGCCAGGACGTGGCGCGCAAACGCAACCCGCCCGCGCTGCCCCTGCTCCGGCTGGAGACGTTCCACGAGGGGCTCTCGACGCAGATCATGTACATCGGACCGTATGCCGACGAAGGCCCGACCATCGCGCGCCTGCACGAGTTCATCGCCGCACAAGGGTACGCCCCTAACGGCAAGCACCACGAGATCTACCGGGGTGACCCACGCCGCACCGCGCCGGAGAGACTCAAGACTGTCATCCGCCAGCCCATGCGTAGGCCGTGAGGTAAACATGATCATCGACGTGCACGTGCACCTCTTCCCCAATCAGGAAGTGGGCAGATCGGTCCTGGAGCCGTTCCGGCAGACCTACGGCGCGCTCTACCACAGCCTGGGCACGCCGGAAGAGTACCTGGCCGACATGCGACGCGCGGGCATCGACTATGGCGTGATGGTCAGCTTTGCGCCGGACCCGCAACTGAAGAACATGAACTTTTGGACCGTGGCCATTACGCGCCCCAAGAGAAGCGGGCCCGCCGCATATCCCATGCTGATCCCGTTCATCTCGGTCAGCCCGACCATGAAGGGCAAGACGCCCGTGCAGGAGCTGGAGCACAAGCTGAGCTGGGGCATGCGCGGGGTCAAGATCCATCCCATAGGGCAGGGCTTTGCGCCGGACGACCGGCGCATGTGGCCCGTCTACGAGTGGCTGGTGCAGCACAACCTGCCAATCCTCGCGCACAGTGGCATCAACGTGCGCCCGGACGAGAAAACCGACCTGGCGCGCCCGCGCCGTTGGCTGCCAGTATTGGAGGCCTTCCCCAACCTGCGCCTGGTCCTGGCGCACATGGGCGGCGGCTTCTGGGACGAGTCCGTGCAAATCGCACGCCGGTACCCGCAGGTGCTCTTCGACACCGCGATAGCCGTGTGCCACTGGAAGACCGGCGAGCGCACCTGGCTGGATGATGCCGCGGCGGTGGACCTGATCCACGCCATCGGCCCGCAGCGCGTCCTCTTCGGCTCTGACTATCCCTGGGTCGACCCGGCGGGCGACGTGGCGCGCATTCGCGCTCTGGCGCTGACAGAGACGGTGAAGCAAGGCATTCTGGGTGGAAACGCGGCCCGCATGCTAGGGGTGCAAGTCTCTGGAGGGTAGGCTGCGCGACCTCGCACACAACGAGAGTGCACACGTGCACGTATAGCGCGCACCTTGGTAGAATAACCTTCCCGAAAGGTGGCACCGCATACCTGCTGACGAATGCCGAAGGACCTAGCGGGAAGGTTATTCATACGCACAACCCATGACCCATGACGCGAGACTCGCGACCCGCAACCCGCTACCCGTCCTGGTACACCCCCATCTCCACATAGTACCACAGCCCGTCGCGCAGGGCGTGGAACCAGACCATGTCCTCGTTCCCGCCAACGTTAAAGACGGCCGACTCGCAGCAGCGGTAGCGGATCACCTCGTCGTAGCGGTTGGGCAGCACGCGGCCAGCGTAGCAGACGCGCACGTCCTCTGCGCGCTTGAAAAAGTAGAACGGCTGCCCGCGCAGCAGGCGCCACCCGAATACCTCGGCGTAACCCTGCTGCCGGTTCAGGCTCTGGCCGTCGATCACCACCTGCCCGGCCACCTCGAGCACCCAGTGGCCATCCCACGACCACAGCCCCTTAACCGGGTTGTCGACGCGGGCTCCGCTCACACTGATGGTGTAGACCCTGCTGCGGCCTCTACGCACCGTGAACTGCCCGGTCAACGCGCCTTCTTCGACGCTGACCAAGTCACCGCCCGCAAAGACCGGTGCGGTGTAGGCATGGCGGCCGAGGTCCCAGTCCTCGACCGAGTCGTAGCGCACCAGGTGATCGTCTGCCAGGAAGGCAAAGTCGTCCCCCTTTTGGTTCACGGTCACAGGGCGGAAACTGTGGATGTCCTTAAACACCACCTCGTTGCCTTGTAGGAGGTCGAAGGAGGAGAAGCTATCCGAAGTCCTGGCATTCGGCGCCAGCCTGTAGTCGAAGCGGGCCAGGATCCGGTTGGCGCTCCTAACCTGCTGGTCCGGGGCGGGGTTGCGCCAGGAGCTGCGCTTCGTCAGGACGGTCACCGGGATGCGCTGAGAGTACTCGAAACGGTCAGGGGTGTCTTCGGCCAGAGGCACGATGGGGTACTCCTCTACGGTCAGATCTTCCGCCGGGAGAGAAATGGCCTGGACGCTGGTAGGCTGAGACAGCGCCCGGCCGCGCGCCACGCACGCACAGAGCCCCAGGCCTATTCCGAGCAGGCCCAGCAGGCCGATTACCTTGCCAACAAGACCCCGCTTCTGCATGCCCCCCGACTGTGCCTCCTGACGGATTCCTTCCGCCCCACCCAACTGCTTTCCGCACTCCTACAAGCTAGACGAGCACGCTCTCCGGTTGGTTCCATACGGACGGGCACGTACGGCTAGATGATGTGATCATTTGTGCCTGCCAGTTGCCGCAGCAGTTCGGTCTGGCCAGTATGGTACGTCTCGTGGTAGTACAGGAAGAACAGCAGTTGTGCGACCGTGGTCGCGCCGAGATGGCTCTGTGTCTGCCGGGCCAATTCGGCGGGCGTGGCGCGCCGCAGCCCGGCGGCGATTCCCTCCTGGGCATGCTCCAGGGCCTCCAGCAGTCGGTCCAGTGGCAGCACATCCGCGCCGTCGGCGCACACGGGCTGTGAGCCGTGGCCGTAGCGGGCCGCCTGCGCCTCACTCAGGATGGGCTGTGCCCCTAGCAGAACCAAAATGCGGCTGCGGTTGGCGACGATGTGCCCCAAGACCCAGTTGAGGCAGTTGCCGCGAAAGGGCGGCTGCAGCAGGCTGTCTGGGTGCGACAGACCTTGGGTCTGCGCCTTGAGCGTGCCCAGATTTCGCGCAAACGCGCCGATCAGGTCCTCAGACATAATCATGTTGTACTTCCCTTCTTGGCGATGATCCGTCCCAAGTCACTGCCGGCCAGCCACGGGTGCTTCCGGCAACGCGCTCAACTCGATCACGACTGTGGTCCCGGGCCCCAGGCCGTCGACAGAGGTCCGCAGAGCCGGCGATTCGACAGCGATCCGTCCGTGATGCTGCTGAACAATGCTGAAACAGATGGACAGGCCCAGACCCACGCCCTCGCCCGGCGGCCTGGTGGTGAAGAACGGATCAAAGACCTTTTCCCCAATCTCGACGGGAATGCCGGGCCCATCGTCTGAGATCTCGACGCGCACAACGTTGTGCGCCGCTTCCACAAGACGAGTGGAGATTGTCAGATGGCCCCGTCCGTGCGCGCCGTGCATGGCCTGGAGCGCATTCAGGATCACATTGAAGAACACCTGCCGTAGCAGGCTCTCATCCCCCTCCACGAGAGGCTGGCGCGGGTCCAGGTCCCTCAGCACGTGGATGGGTGCGGCTTCGAGGTCGTCCTGGCAAAACACCAGCGCGCGTTCCAGGATGGCGTTGACATCGCACGGCACACGCCCGAACGGCCGGCGACGCCCAAACTCCAGCAGGCCGCTCACCACATTCTGGCAACGCAGCGCGTTGTCCAGAATGCGTTGCAGGTCGTGCCGTGTTTGCTCTGGGAAGCCCTGCATCATCAGGATCTCGGTATAGCCGCGCACGGCGGTAAGTGGATTGTTCAGCTCGTGTGCGGCACCGGCCACCATGTCTCCCAGCGCCAAGATGCGCTCCGAACGCAAGAGCTCCGCCTGCGTGCTCTTGAGCTCGTCGATGCTGGCTTTGAGGTCGTCTGCACGTTGTGCTTCTTGGACACGCAATTGCTGCACCTCGCTCACCCGCTCCGCAAGCTGCTGCGTGCGTTCTTCGACGCGCCGCTGCAAGTCATCAGCCGCTCCCTCCAGGGCAGCGTAGAGCTGCTCACTCCGCATGCGCACCACTGTGTCGCGAACCCACATCAGTGCAATCAGGCCCACTACGCCGCCGAGCAACAGCTTCTGGGGCGGGCTGCTCGCCAAGGAGAGCACGGGCCCGGCAGCCGTGGCAAACACACCAATTCCCATCACCACGCGCAGCAGGACCCAAAATGTGTCGCTCACCTTCGCAACGCCGTGCCGGCCCGGTACAGAGGTCGCCCTGGATGCCACGGTAATAGTGTGTGTCGCCGACCAGACAAAACACCCTGCAGCAGACAAGTCGGCCACCTTTAGCCAGGTAGGCACCACTGTCAGGCCATGTTGATGCAGCAAGGCATACGACATGTCTGCCACAATACTGACGCCAATGCCCAGGCTCAACACGGCTGCGGGCCAATAGCCCGTCTCGCCACGCTCACGTGACAACAGGGGAAAGACCATGACCACGGCGGTTGCGCTGGCTAGAAGATAGACCCAATCCTGAGAAGACGGTTGAAGCCCCGCGAGTGCCACAGTCAGCAGATAGCCCAGCACGAGGACCGTGGCCAGAGCCACGGCAGCCAGATCGAGCATCATCCTAAGACGCTCGAGCACCGCGCTCGGCTTCACGGGAGCGGAGAGCAAGCCAACCAGATAGAAGGGATAACTGGCGAAATCAAGCCAGTCCGCGCGCGAGATCTGCAGGACGAGCGGGTTATCCGTCTCAACGACGGACCGCACCAGGGTTGCCAGGGCCGTGAGCAGTACGCCAACCAGAAGAAGGCGCCACGTGCGGCGCAGCGCGGCGGGCGGGCGGCGAAGTGCCGCCAGTGCGGCCAACACACACACGGCCGCCTGCGCCATGAGGAGCACGGCGTTGCTCACAGAGGTGCGGGCCTGCACGTTACCCCTACGGAGTAGCCACTCCAGAGCAGCGGCATACAACCCTATAAGCAAGACCCAACTCACGGCGACCCAGGGGAGCAGGTCCACCCCGCGAGCCGATCTGCCATCCTTCTCAACTGCAGGCTTCGCAGTAGTCATTTCCATTGCCCTCGTTCCCCTCTGCCAGTATCGTTGTCTTCATCCTGACGAGGGCGAAGTCGAGATGCCTCCAGACAGGCGCAGACCGTAACCAAAGAGTATACGATATCTGTCCGTTTGGTTTCAACGGGGAGATTCTACCACAGCTTGCGTCGGCGCGCAAACCGGGTTAGAAACCCGCCCATCAGGCAATTGTCAGCGCGATGTCGGCTTCCGTTCAGGCAAAAGGGCCTGATCGGCCCTATAATGTCCGCGATCATAGAGGAGCACACGTGGCCACTGGGCCACCGGAGCCGAGCGTCATCCGGCGCGTTGAAGCACCGCAGCTCTTCTTGAGGAGGCGAAACATGTTCTGGTTCAGACCCTGGCACCATCACCATATGTGGCACCACCACCACGGCGGCTGCGCGTCGTTTGGCTGCTTTTGGCTGCTACTCGCGCCGTTCTTCTTCTGCGCGCTGTGGGCCGTGTTCGGGGCCTTCAGTCGCATGATATGGTGGTAGGTCCGTCGACGCATGACCATCCAATGGTCAGGTGGGCAAATCACCCTCCTGCACCACCAGAGAATGGAGAAACCGAGGGACGCACCACAGTGAGCTCCCTCGGTTTCCTTCTTATGGTGATGCAAATGCAGCGATCAGCCGCCTGCTTTCACCACCAGCGTGCCCGCGATGTGGTCGTGCAGGGCCTGCCGGCGGGGCGAGAAAGCGCCAAGCCACATTCCGATGCCCAGCGTCAGGATTGAGAGCCACCTCGCCCAGTAACGCTTGTTGGCGCGGGCAAAGGGAATGGGCCGCTACTGTCGCTTGCCACAACTGGGGCAGAACTTGGCGCCCGTGGCGATCTTGGCGCCACATTCGGTGCAGAACTTTTCCGCGACCAGTGGCGCTCCGCACTCGGCACAGAACTTGCCGCTGGCCACCGGGGCGCCGCACTTGGGGCACACGGCTTTGATCACTTCATCGAAATCCTGTGCGCTGACCTTCTCGCTGGCGGCGGCATGCGTTACCTGACGCGCGCCTTCGACGGCCGCCTCGGCCTGCATCGCTGACATCTCCACGGCCAGATCCGGCGCGCACCCTTTGCACAGACCGCGCTTGTCGTTCCAGCACGATTCGACGCACACCCACTGGCTGCAACGTGGGCACTGCCGGAAGTGAGGCTTGATCTGTTCGACCGCCTCGCTAAAGGCTGCGTCGTGCGCGCGCTCCCAGGCGGCTGAATGGATGTGCCGACCCACGTCGGCCGCGCCGCCAAAGAAACCACCCAGCAGGTTGCCGGCCACGTCCAGCGCTTCGCTGGCGATGCCGGTGCCGGAAGCCTTAAAGTCAGTGCGGTAGCCGGTGCCGCAGCGGTCGCAGAAGAACTCGTACTGGAAGCCGCGGTCGGTGCTCTCATCATTGTAGTTGCGGACGAACTTGATCAGTGGCATGCTCTTCTCCTCGCGCTCTCCAGTGCATTCTGTTGCCTGCCGAGGGATTATAGGCGGGAAGTCACCGGCACACAAATCCCTGGTCCAAACGGGCGCTGCGAGGCGATTGCGCGGTTTCGGCCTTCCATGCTATAATCAGGCTACAAGCAGTTGCGCCCAAGACCCGCATTCTAGATTCTCAACGGAGGCGACCATGAGCGACAAGACGGAACACATGCCCAGCCAGGACCTCTCGCGTCTGATGGAGTCGGCGCGCCGCCTGGGGGTGGAGCTCAAGGAGGCGGAGGCCCTGCAGTGGCTGACCGCCATGGCGGCCACGCAGTCCGGCGGCGACATCGTCGTGGACGTCAAAGACGGCGTCTTTGGCCACCGCGTCACGATGCTCGATTTTGCTCCCGATCAACTGGCCCGCTTCCGCGAGATGGGGCATGTGGTCGAGTTCGACGATGTCCCGGGCCAGGTCGAGACTGCCCTGGCCATCTCCGGCTCGGCTGCGCAGAGCAAGATCCAGACCTACCCCGGCGACTGCGACTTTTTCGAGCGCGTCAATATCATCGCCCCCACCCGCGAGGAAGCCTGCCGCATCCTGAGCAAGATCATGCGCGAAAAGGCTCTCAGCCGGGCCAAAGGCCCCACCTACCAGCTGCTGGAGGTCAAGTTCGGCTCGTACCCCCAGGACATCGTGAAGGGCGGACGCGCCATCAAGGCCGGCTCACCCATATCCTGGTCGGCAGAGGAGATCCGCGCGGGTCAGATCGAGGCCCTGCACCCCGATGGCACGCCTGCTGTGGTGCGTTGGGATGACGTCGCGGCAGAGCCGGGTTGGTGCAAGCTGGACTGGGTGATCGCCGATCCGGCCCGCGGCCAACTGGCCAACGCCAGCAACATGCTGGACGTCACCTGGGAGGCCCTTGACGGTAACATCACTCCGCTGGACGGCTACCTCGATCCCTATTTCCAGGAGGTCTACCTGGATGCCCAGTCGGTGCCGATCTTCTCCAAGCTGGCACGCCACGTCTCGGCGGATGCGCTCGACAGTTACGTGCAGCAATTGGAGCACGAGGTCAAGAAGTACCTGACCAAGGACGTCAACTATGGCAAAGCCGCCAAGCGCATGTACAACATCTTCCGCCTCACCGGGCGCTATTACGAAGCGGCTTTCCTGCGCGAGTTGTTCGACGAGCCCACCACCATCCTCTACCAGGTCTGGTCGCTGATTCGCACCTTGGACGACACCGCCAAGCCGGGCTCGACCATCCCCATGGGAAACGTCATGGCGCAGACTGATCAGCTCATCGTGGCCGTGGTCGACGCACTGGAAGGCGCCCAGGAGACGGAGATCGTACGCAATCTGCTGCGCTTGCGCGACAGCCTGAGCCGGCAGCGCGGCGGGCAGGATCTGATCCCCGAGGCCGAGGCCGCTCGCGCCCAAGTCATCAACGTCGTCAACAACTTTTTCTACGAGAAGCTCTCTGGCGTGCCCACGATCAAAGAGTACATGGAGCAGGTCCAGACCACGGCATAACACGTAGTTCGGGAGGTGCGCGCTGGCATGAAGCGCTTGAGTCAACAGGTATGGTTGTTCGCGGCACTCGTCTTATTGTCGGCGCTGCTGTACTCGATCGAATACCTTCTCCTGCACGACGCGCGCGAGGTCTGGGTCTGGATCGTGAGCAGCGTGGCCTTCCTGCCCTTGCAGGTGGCGCTGGTCACGCTGGTGATCGAGCAGGTGCTGGGCGCCCGCGAACGACAGGCCACGCTACGCAAGCTGAACATGGTGATCGGGGCCTTTTTCGGCGAAGTGGGCATCGAACTGCTTAAGCATTTTGCTGCGCTCGACCCAGACGTCGAGCGCGTGCGCCAAGACCTAGGCGCCAGCGCCTTGGTATCCAGAAGCGGGTTCCAGGGCCTGCGCAAGCGCCTGACCACCTACAGCTACCGCATCGAGATCGACGCGGCGCGCCTCGATGGCCTGCGCGGTTTCCTGGTGGACAAGCGCGAATTCCTGCTGCGCCTGTTGGAGAACCCCAGCCTGCTCGAGCATGACACCTTCTCGGATCTGCTGTGGGCCGTTTTCCACCTCGCCGACGAGCTGCGCTACCGCCCGGATATGACGCGCCTGCCCGACACCGACCACCAGCACCTGGCAGGCGACATGCAGCGCGCCTATGCGCTGCTCATCGCCGAGTGGCTGGCCTACATGGACCATCTGCGCGCCGACTATCCCTACCTGTTCTCGCTGGCCATCCGCACAAACCCATTCGACCCCAGCGCCTCGGTCGAGATTCGACCCGCAACCGAATAGTGGAGATCTGCGTACTTTGAAGTGGATCATCAGTGTGGTTCGTGTCGCACGGACAAGCGCCGCGGTCAACCAGGATGCGCCACGAAACACGCAATACGATGCACGCACCAGTGAAAGGAGTGACTTGTGGACACAAATCGTAGATTGACGCTTGCCGCCGGGCTGGTTCTCGTCCTCTTTGGCGCGCTGTTCCTGATCGTGCAGCTCATCCCCGGCCTGGAGATCTGGCGTGACCCGGGCTATTGGTGGCCAATGATCGTGATCGCGTGGGGCATTGGGCTGTTGGTGCTCGGCTTGCTGATCCGCGTGCCGGCGCTGGCCGTTCCGGCGTGCGTCACGGGAGGCCTGGGAGCGCTGCTCTTCTGGCAGAACGCCACCCACCACTGGGAGAGCTGGGCCTACGTCTGGACGCTCATCCCCGCCTTTGTCGGCGTGGGCGTCATTCTGATGGGGCTGCTGAGTGGCCGGCCGCGCCGCAGCCTCGGTGCGGGCCTATGGCTGATGTTGATCAGCGCCGCGCTCTTCGGCGTCTTTGGGTCTCTGCTCGGCGGCATCCATGTGCTGGGCATCGTGTGGCCCGCGCTGCTCATCGCACTGGGCGTGCTCTTGCTCGCTCGTGCCATGCTCGGCTTCGGAGAAGCTCGTTGAGCGCAGCCCAGCCAGGGCACCCAGGCAGACAGGACGAAGAGTAGCCGGCATCAACCTCCCCCACGACGTTGGGGAGGTTGATGCGATCGCGCCTACCTCCGCCAGACTTCCAAAGGGCTGACAAAGAGCGAGTTCACCAGCGCCCCGTAGCCGCTGCGCGCCTCGACGTCGCTGTCGTCGATGACCTGCACGTCCAGCATCATGCACAGGGCATTGCCGTGCGGGCAGGCCAGGCGCTTCAACTCCTCGCCGATTGCCGCGCTCAACATGCCGACCACCGACGAGAGCGCCGCGCTCTTGCGATTGGCCCAGGCGATCAGGCTGATGCCTGGTGAACGCCTCGGGCCGCCGTCGAATACCCCGTCGTTGGCCGTGGCGTACTCGGGGTCGTAGGTGTAGACCGCCTTGATCGCATCGTCCATACTGCCCAGGTACTTGGCCACTCCCAAGGCCAGTCCGTAGCGTAGGTACTCGCACACGGCGCACTCACCACGGCGCACCGCGGCCTGACTCTGCTCCCCGCCCGCAAGGCCGCTCTTGGCGGCAGTGAAGCTCAGCGCGTCCTGCATGATTCCTTTGACGACAGCGGCATCGAATGTGCTTGTAGTCATCTCGAGTTTCTCCTCTTCTCAATCAACGTCTGGCTGGGCGACGAACCTCGCCCCGGTTGCCGGTGACCTTGCGTCCACTGCAGGGCGCGCTCCCCGGCCCGCGCGATCCGCTTGTGTGAAGGCTGCCTAGCGGATGGGGACAGATGCCTCCTCCCACCACGGCAGCTTCCGCTCATAACCAACCAGCTTGAGGCCAGTCACGGCCGCAGCGTTAAAATCGGTGGCACGCAAATCCTCTTCGCTGAGCTGCCGGACGTCGTCGTGGCCCGAGAGCATGGTCAGAATCTTGACCTCCTCAGCCGTGGCTTTGATAAAATTGGCCAGTCGCTGGCCAGCCTCCAACGGGTCCAGGCGCGCGCGCAATTCGGGGTCTTGCGAGGTGATGCCGTAGGGGCAGCGGCCGGTGTGGCACGACATGCAGGCCCGGCAGCCCATCGCGATCTCTGCCGCGGCGCCAAAGCCCACCCCGTCGGCCCCCATCGCCAATGCCTTGAACGCATCCAGGCCCCCACGCATCCCGCCCAGGACAAACAGCTTGACCTTGCGGTGTACGCCCGAGTCCTTCAATGCCTGCACGGCGGGGCGAATCAGGGCGACCGTTGGGATGCCCACGCCTTGCGTGACAACCGCTGGCGACGCGCCCGTGCCTCCCGCCATGCCATCGATGGAAATGGCGTCGGCGCCAACCTCCACGCAGGCTTTGACGTCCGCGTAGGGCCGGCTGGGGCCCAGCTTGAACAGGATAGGCACCTTGTAGTCCGTGACGTCGCGGAGGAAGGCGACCATGCGCTTCATGTCCTCCAGGTCCTGCACATCATAGTAGCGACAGGGCGAGAGGGCGTCGCTGCCCACGGGGATGCCGCGGATGGCCGCGATCTCGGGCGTGACCTTGCTGCCCAGCAAATGGCCACCCATGCCCGGCTTGGCCCCCTGCCCCACTTTGATCTCGACGGCGTCGCCAGCCCGCACATAGTCTGCCGAGACGCCCCAGCGCCCCGTTGACCACTGCACCACCAGGTACCCGCCCGGCTCCCAGCGCTTGAGGGTGCGCTGCTCGTTCTCGTAGCCTTTGATCAACCAGGTCTCGTCCCTCACCAGGCCGCCTTCGCCGGTGTTGCTGCTGATGCCCGACATGGCCGCGCCGATGGCGAGGGCCATGCGGGCCTCCCTGGACAGCGCGCCAAAGGACATGGCCGGGAAGATGAAGGGGTAGTGCAGACGGATCGGCTTCTCGCACCTGTCCTCGCCGATGACTACCTCCAGGTTGCACTCTTCGCGGTACTTGTCGCGGGGCGGGGCCGAGGCAATCTGGGAGGGCACGACCGTGATCTGGTCAAACGTGAGGGCGCTGCCCATGGCCCCAAAGCCGCGCAGCATGTACTCTCCTGTCTGCGCTTTGTGGTGGATCTCCTCCACCTGCGGAAAAGTCCAGGGCGACCGCACCAGGAACTCGGATTCGGCCGGATTGATGCGGATGGCATCCTCGGGGCAAAACTCGGCGCAGATGCGGCAGCCCACGCAGGCGTTATAGTTCTGGACGTGGACGTGGCCCACCGCGTCCAGCCCATAGACCTCGTAGGGGCAGACCTTGACGCAGGTAGCGCACTTGCCGGGCATTCTGGCATTAATGCAGCGCTCCTTCATGAGTGTGACACAGAACGTCCCATTGACAGGTGGCATGTGACCTCTCCCTTAATGCGTTTGACGTCTAGCGGGCCTGCACTGGCTGCTTGGCCTGGTAGAACGGCTTCTCCGACAGACAGATGATTTTCTTAAAGCCCTCTGGATCGGCCGTGATGCCGTAGCTGTCCAGGTAGCCGCGCAGTTTGGCCCGATCGGCCTCGGTGGGTTCGACCTGGCGCGTGTTGTGCCCCAGGCCCTGCCACCGACCGCCGATGTAGATGTTGCCACGGATCAGGTAGTTGCCCAGGTTCTTGCCCGCGTCGCCCACAATGACCAAATCGCCCGCCAGCATGTAGGTTGCCGCATCATCGCCGACGTTGCCGCCAATGATGATGGTCGCACCTTTGTTCATGACCGCGGCGAAACCACCTGCGTTGCCGTGGATCACAATGCGGCCGCCGTAGCAGTACTGACCCGCGCCGTAACCCGCATCGCCGCTGACGACGACTGCGCCTGCGGTCATGTTATCGGCCAGGTACTGGCCGGCATTGCCGAGCACGCGCACCGTGGCCCCGGCGTTGAGCACGGCCAGGTAGTCACCGCTGTCGCCTTCGATGGTGACGTCGCCACACCGGAGGCCAGCGGCCAGCCCATGCAGCCCTTGCGCACCGCTGAGGACCACTGGCCCATTTCCGGAGACCAGTTTGAGCTCGGTGCTGACCGAGCGCAGGTCCCGCCCGGACGCATCGACGACCAGGGGCTCGACGTCGCGGGCCATGTTCACCTGGGGCAACTCGCGCTTCCTAGCACCCACTACAACTGCCATAGCACTCCTCCTTCTTCGCGACCTCTGCTCGCGCAGAGCCGTACAAACTAACGAACTGCTTTCTGACCTGAGCCCGCTTCTGCGGGTCGCTCAGGGCATCCAACATCAGGATGCGGAGCTTGTCGTACGCCTGCGCCCGCGCCCGGCGGTCCTTCTCGGCCTTGGCTGCGTCCAACGCGGCCCTATCCACGCGCGGATTGGTCTCCAGCAGGCCAAAGCGACGAGCGTTCTGGCACAAGAGCTCGCCGGCCGGCGTGCGAGTGATGAGCGTGGCATGCTCTGCCAGCGCCCCCACGCTGCCCACGGCAACGTCCGCCCACTCACCCAGGTAGTCATCACAACTGCCGCAGCCTGCGCGGGCAAAGGCCTCGACCTCGGTGAGAGGCACGTTCCGTACGCTGCCATCCCACAGCGTCACGCACAGCGCCCCGTCCGTCGCGGACACGGTCAGGTCTTGAATCAGGTGCCGTGCGATCCCATGGCGACGCTCGACCAGGTCGGAGACGACGTCCGGCGCATAGACGCCCGTGCAGAACTGGGCAATGGTCACGCGGATGGCCTCCCGGTAGGGCCACAGGCGCTGGTTCTTGGCGCTGACCAGGCGCCGTGCGCCTTGGGCGACGCACGGCGAGCCCACGACGGCCAGTTGTCGCAGACCACGCTCAAAGATGGCTTCGTTGAGCGCGCTCAGGACTGGCGCCCACAGGTAGTGCGGCCCGACTACGCTGACGATCTCCTCGACGTGATCGTGACG
>Ga0315274_10004331_pt1 | contig 20903 bp, 19 predicted proteins | sample YL17G02_20_MG_FD_203700 | JGI IMG/M metagenome (GOLD analysis project Ga0315274, IMG submission 203700) | Sediment microbial communities from Yellowstone Lake, YNP, Wyoming, USA - YL17G02_20 | ecosystem: Environmental > Aquatic > Freshwater > Lake > Sediment | place: USA: Wyoming | collected...
CCTTTCGCTTCGCTGCTGTCATCGGAGCTGTCACCTCTTCCGCAACTGATCTGCTCCCAAATACCTCCTCCTGACCCCATATCAAGATAACGCAATGACCCTGAGGTCAGACCGGCGCGCCCTTGACTTTCCCTCTGGCCGATCCTACAATGGCCTGGTTCACAGGAGGACGCTGGGAGTGGCGATTTCCACAGCCGATTTCCGCAATGGTCTGACCATCGAGGTTGGTGGCCAGCTTTTCCAGATAACGTATTTCCAGCACGTCAAGCCCGGCAAGGGCGGCGCGTTCGTGAAGAGCAAGCTGCGCAATCTGCGCACGGGGGCTGTCATCGAGAAGACCTTCCGCGCCGGCGAGCGGATGGAACAGGCGGTCATCGAGAAGCGCAAGATGCAGTTCCTCTACCGGACCGGCGACGAGTACACGTTCATGGACGTGGATACCTTCGACCAGATGTCGCTTCCGACAGATAGGATCGATGGCGCCGCCTACCTCAAGCCCGACATGGAGGTGGCCGTCGTGACTTACGATGGCGAGCTGCTCGGGGTCGAGCTGCCGAACACCGTCGACTTGGCCGTGACGCAGACCGACCCCGGCCTGCGAGGCGACACCGCGACCGGCGGCAGCAAGCCGGCGACGCTCGAGAGCGGGGCGGTGGTGAACGTTCCTCTGTTCATCAATCGAGGCGACGCGATTCGCGTCGATACCAGGACAGGGCAGTACGTTCAGCGGGTGTCGACGTAGGGCGGCGCGCAGCGTCGCCGCCTCGCCGGAATAGCGCGGCCGCTTGCGCTATTCGAGAGAGGCCGTTCCTCAGCCAAGGAATGGCAGGAGCAAGTCACCTGGGGCGACCGAGGCTCCTGCCGAACGAGGTGCTAGGGTGGATCTGAAGCGGGTGGAGGAGCTGATAGAGTTGATGCGGGAGTCCGGCGTCACGCAGTTGTCGCTGGAGCTTCCCGACTTCAAGGTGAGCATCACGAGAGGCCTGCAGGGGGCGGAGGTCTCCGAGACGGGCGTTCAGAGGACGCACGCGTCGGCGCCGCCTCCGGGCGAGCAACCGGAGACTGCGGCGGCCCCGGAGCACGTGAGCGGGGTTACTGTCGTGTCGCCGGTGGTCGGCGTTTTCCATAACGGCGGCATGTTGGACCCGCGCGAGATGGTGCGGGTGGGCGACCGGGTGAGAGAGGGACAGCTTCTCGCCGCGATCGAGGCGATGAAGGTGCCCAACGAGCTCCGGGCGCCGACGAGCGGAATGGTGACCCACTTGCTGGTCGAGGACGGATCGGCGGTCGAGTACGGTCAGACGCTGTTCGTGATAGACCCGGACGACCGAGGAGAGCTGAGCGATGCGGAACCTCCCATCGGGCTGGCGTGATGGGGTTGCGGCTTCACCGCAACGAGGCGCCGGCGGCGCCTGGTCACGCGCGTCGCGCGTGACACAGGAGCGAGGGTTCTTCACCCTCATCGGCCTGCTCTTGGTCATCGTCATCATCGGCATCCTCATGGCGATGTACGGCATGCCGGGCGGAGGTGGGTCGAGCTCGGGGACGCCGATCTCTATCGCCGGAGGGGCGAAGGAGCGGGCCCAAGACGTGCTCTGCCGCAACAACCTCCAGCAACTGCGGGCGGCTATCACGATCTACCAGGGGAACAGCCAGAGCCTCCCGCCGTCCCTCGAAAGCCTCAACGCGGGCGTCACCCTCACGTGCCCGGTCGGCGGCGAGCCGTATGACTACAACCCGTCGACCGGCCAGGTCCACTGCGTCCACCCGGGACATGAGAGTTACTGACCGCGCGCCCGAGCTTTACGGCGGGCACTCCCATGCCGGCCCGGTTTGCCTTGGGCCGACTCCATCACGGCGGCGGAGACAGGAATCGCCGCCGTACAGCGCATGAGGATCCGTAGTGTTTAAGAAAGTGCTGATCGCGAACCGGGGCGAGATCGCGGTCCGCGTGATCCGAAGCTGCCGAGAGCTTGGCATCGCCACGGTGGCAGTCTACTCGCTGGCCGATAAGGACTGCCTGCACGTGCGACTGGCCGACGAGTCGGTCTGCATCGGACCGCCGCCCAACAAGGACAGCTATCTCAACATCCCCAACCTCATGCAGGCGGCGATCAACACCGGCGCCGACGCCATCCACCCGGGCTACGGTAACCTCTCCGAGGTGGCGGCCTTCGCCGAGAACTGCGACGCCTGTGGCATCAAGTTCATCGGGCCGCGGGCCGACACCATCCGGAGCATGCAGGACAAGGCAGCGGCCAGGAGCATCATGCGCGCCGGCGGCATTCCGGTCATCCCCGGCAGCGACGCGCCGATCGATGGCGAGCAGGAGGCGATGCGCGTTGCCTCCCAGCTTGGCTACCCGGTGATGATCAAGGCCGCGATGGGGGGCGGAGGCAGGGGCATCCGCATCTGCCAGAACGAAGACGACGTGGCGCGGAATCTCCGCGTCGCCCAATCCGAGGCGCAGTCGGCCTTCGGCCGCGGCGACGTCTATCTGGAGAAGTACCTGGAGGAGCCGCGCCACGTAGAGTTCCAGATCCTCGCGGATGAGCATGGCAATATCATCCATCTGGGCGAGCGCGAGTGCTCGATCCAGACCGGCCGGCACCAGAAGCTGCTCGAGGAGTCGCCCTGCTCGGGGCTCGGTCGGCGACTGCGCAATCACATGGGCGAAGCGGCAGTGCGAGCGGCGAGGACCGTGGGCTACACGAATGCCGGCACCGTCGAGTTCATGGTCGACAAGTCCGGCCGGTTCTACTTCCTCGAGATGAACACGCGCATCCAGGTCGAGCATCCGGTCACCGAGATGGTGACGGGCCGAGATCTCGTGCGCGAGCAGATTCGCATGGCCTGCGGGCACAAGCTCGGGCTGAGCCAGCGGGATATCGTGTTCCAGGGCCACGCCATCGAGTGCCGGATCACGGCGGAGGATCACACCAATCGTTTCCTCGCCTCCGGTGGAACCGTCGCGGCGCTCCGATTGCCCGGCGGCCCGGGCGTGAGAGTCGATACCCACCTCTACCCGGGGTACACGATCCCGCCGTTCTACGACTCGCTCCTCGCCAAGCTGATCGTCTGGGCGCCGACCCGACCGGAGGCGATCGCGCGGGCGCGCCGGGCGCTGGAGGAGTTCGAGGTCGATGGTGTGAAGACCACCATTCCGTTCCACCTGGACGTGATGGCGAACGCCTACTTCCGGCGGGGGGAGATCGCTACGAACTTCCTGCTGCGCCGCATGGGGCTGACCTAAGTGGGCCACAAGATCGGGGGCCGCCGTGCGAGCCGGGAGCTTGCTCTGCGCGCGCTGTTCCAGGTGGACGTCGGGAGCGCCACGCCCGAGGATGCGCTCGAGGCGGTGTGCGATGCCGAGCGCTACCAGCAGGACACGATCGAGTTCGGGCGCGATCTACTCACCGGTGCGAACGGTCACGCCGAGCACATCGATCGGGTGATCGAGAGGAATGCTCGCGGCTGGTCGCTCGACCGCATGGCGAGCGTCGATCGCAACATCCTGCGGCTGGCGCTGTACGAACTGCTCTACCGGCCCGATATCCCGCCCAGCGTGGTGGTGGATGAAGCGGTGGAGTTGGCGAAGAAGTACAGCACCGCCGAGTCCGGGCGGTTCGTGAACGGTGTCCTCGGCAATGTGGTGAAGAACATCGAGCAGGAGCGAGCCGAGTCGTGAGCCGGGACTACATCTTCGGCGTCCGCCAGATCACCAGATATCTGAAGGCACTGCTGGCGCAGGACGCGACGCTGCAGGACGTCGCCGTCCGGGGCGAGATTGCGGACTTCGTCCGACACAGCTCCGGCCACGTCTACTTCACGCTGAAGGACGAGTTCGCGCAGCTTCGCTGCGTGATGTTCCGCGAGGAGGCCGCCTCGCTCGCCTTTTCGCCGGAGAGCGGCGCGGACGTGATCGCCCACGGCACGATCACGATCTACGAGGCGCGGGGCCAATACCAGCTCATCGTCCGCGAGCTTCACAGCGCGGGGATCGGCGACCTGCACCTCGCCTTCGAGCGGCTTCGGCGCAAGCTCGCCGAGGAGGGTCTGTTCGAGGAAAGCCGGAAGCGCCCCATTCCACCGTTCCCGCGGAGGATCGCGGTCATCACCTCGCCGGTCGGCGCGGCGGTCCACGATGTCCTGACGACGCTGAGGGCGCGCTGGCCCGCCGCCGACGTGATACTGGTGCCGACTGCTGTGAGCGGCCCGGCCGCAGCGCCCGCCATCACGCAGTCGCTGAAGAAGCTCGGCCTGCTGGAGCGGATCGACGTCGCCCTGCTCGTCCGCGGCGGCGGGTCCCTGGAGGAGCTTGCCGGCTTCAACGACGAGGCCGTTGCCCGCGCCATCGCGGCCGCACCCGTCCCCATTATCACCGGCATCGGGCACGAGACTGACTTCACCATCGCGGACTTCGTCTCCGACCGCAGAGCGCCCACGCCGACGGCCGCGGCGGTGGCCGCGACGCCGGACCGCCATGCGCTGCTGCACCGGGTTCAGACCTTCCGGCGGGGGGTGGCCGACAGGCTGCGGCATCGGGTCTTGCGCTATCGCCGCGAGCTGGCGCTGCTGCGCGCCCGCCCGGTGCTGTGCCGGCCTCGGCTTGTCTTCGCCGACCACAGACAGAGGCTGGACGAGGCGATGGATACAGCGAAGCGCGCCCTCGGGGACCTCAGGCGTTCGCTGTCAGATCGCCTGCTGCGGGCCCGCGACCGGCTGACGGCGCTCCGGCCGCAGGCCGTGCTGGCGCGTGGGTATTCGCTCACCCGCCTGCCCGATGGCACAGTCGTGCGCTCGGTGAGACAGGTAACGGTGGGTACACTGGCGGAAGTGCTTTTTGCTGAAGGATCCGCAGGCGTAACGGTGCGGGAAACGTTTCCGCCAGACGGCCGGCGGGCGGGCCCGCCTCGGAGGGAAGAGAATGCGTAGATATCTGCTGGTCGTCTTGTTACTCGCCTGCGCGGGAGCCGCTCGCGCCGCGCAGCCCGGCCGGACAGCGGCGGCCGGCGCCAGTGAGTTCAATGCCGGCTGGCGGCAGGTGGCTGCTCCTGTCCTCGGCTACCAGGGCAAGAGCGCGCTGCAGGCCCACCAGGACGCCGTCATGGCGGCGGTCCCGCACCTCGAAGCGGCCGTCTCAGCCGACCCGGCGAACATCTCCTACCGGATCTCGCTTGGCTATATCTACCTGTCCGCCGGCAAGTACGACAAGGCAAGAGAAGCGCTTGCTGAGGCTGCGAAACGAGACCGCAAGAACCCTCTGCTCTCCCTGTTTCGGGCGCAGGCTGAGGCAGCGACTGCCTTCATGAAGCCGGAGACCGGCGTGGGCGGTGAGGCGCCTGCGACCATCGCCGACGCGAAGGACATCAGCGCGGCGCTGCGCTTCTTTGATGACGCCGCCCGCCCGGACCTCGGAAACTCCCTGGCACTCGTGCAGGCCGCCAGTGTGGCATTCGAGACAGGGAAGCAAGAGGTGGCGCTCGCCAAGCTTGATGCCGCGCTGAAGCGCGCGGGCATGACGTTCTACCGGCTGCCCATCCCCGAGAATCTCGACCCGAGCAAGAGTGTGTCCGTCAAGATGTGGCAGCACGCGCAGATGTGGCAGTGGCTGGATCTCCTGGCGCGCTGCACGAACGCAGCGCGCATGATGGTGAGGTACGGCACGCAGAAGGAGGACGCTGGCGACCTGGAAGGCGCGGAGGCCGTTTACAGGCAGGTGCTGGCCCTCGGCAAGCAGGTGGGCAACGCGCACCCGAACATGTTCGTCACCGTCAACACCGGGATCGACATCATGGAGGACGCGTACGGGAGCCTCGTGCACCTCTACGAGCCCTATCCGTTGCAGATGAAGGACAGCGACTGGTCGTGGGGCCAGGACGCGGATGGGCACGCGGTCGTGCGGGGCAGCGTGAAGAATCTCTCGACCGACTCGCTCAAGGGGGTGACTGCCGTCGTCCGATGGGACAAGACGGACAGGACCTTCCTGACCTCGGCACGGGCGCCCGTCGCCGATCAGCCCATCCCTCCCGGCAAGACGTCGCAGTTCGAGGTGACGACCACCTGGGATCCGACGATGCATCACGCGACCGTTACCTTCGAATCCGCCGCAGGTCAGACGATGCCCTACTTGCCCCGCGAGTTCTCGCCTGAGGAGCAAAGCCGGGCCGAGAAGGGACGTCCGCAGGTGGAAGCGTGGAAGGGAGAGACCGGCGTGCTCTACATCGGACGGGGGGAGCTGGTCGGCCCGCTGCAGGGCTTTGTGAAGAGCATCGATGAGAACCCGCCGGCGTCCATCGAAGGCGCGCTGGATCGCGAGGCGGAGAGCGTCGCGCGCGTCATGAGAGGCGTCGGGCTCTCTCCGACTCATACGCTGCCGCCGGAGGGCATTGCCGGGGCCGGGAAGGCGGGGCGCACTCCTTTCCCACCGCCGAGGAAGCCCGGTACCGCGAGTGGCTCCAAGTCGGGCTCCCATCGCTGACCGCAGTGCATGGGCACACCGGCGCGGCGCTGGTCTGGTATCATGGCGACTGCTGGTGGAGAGGTGATCAGGATTGAGTGAGATGCCGAAGGGGCAAAAGAAGCGGGCTGCCGAATCAGAGCAGACCTTCGAGAAGGCGCTGGAGCGGCTCGAGGAGATCGCCGCGAAGCTGGAGGCGGGCGACCTCGCGCTGGAGGATGCCATCGCACTCGCCGAGGAGGGGCTGAAGCTCTCGCAGTTCTGTGAGGAGCAGCTCACTCAGGCGGAAGGCAAGATCGAGCAACTCGTGGAGCGCATGGGGACAGTGAGCGTGGAGCCACTGGGGACAGACGCCGGCGGGGAAGAAGGAGAGGAGTAGCGCAGTAGTGGGTGTGCTTGACCGGGTCAACTCCCCTGCCGACTTGCGCGCGCTGTCTCGCGATCAGCTCCCCGGCCTCGCGGAGGAGATCAGGGCGCGCCTCATCGGCACGGTCTCCCACACGGGAGGGCATCTCGCTGCCAGCCTCGGCGCGGTCGAGATCGCCATCGCTGTACATTATGTCTTCAACACCCCGAGAGACAAGATCATCTGGGATGTTGGGCACCAGACCTACGCGCACAAGCTGCTGACCGGGCGCAAGGATCGGTTCGACACGCTGCGGCAGGCCGGCGGCATCTCGGGCTTCCCCCGCCGCACCGAGAGCGAGTACGACACGTTCGATACCGGGCACGGAAGCACGGCGATCGCCGCCGCACTCGGCATGGCGAAGGCTCGCGACCTCGACGCCGCAGACCACTCTGTCGCCGCCGTCGTCGGGGACGGCGCCATGACCGGTGGCATGGCCTTCGAGGCATTGAACCTGGCGGGCCACCTGAAGACCCCGCTCATCGTCATCCTCAATGACAACCAGATGTCGATCGGGCGAAACGTCGGAGCGCTTGCCGGGTATCTGAGCAGGGTGCGGCTCGATCCCCACTATGTTCGGGCGAAGTCCGACTTCGAGTCGATCGTCTCCAGGGTGCCGCTGGGCGAGAGCCTGATTCACGCGGTCGAGCGCTTCAAGGACGGCATCAAGCATCTGCTCATTCCCGGGATGCTGTTCGAGGAGCTCGGCTTCACCTACCTGGGCCCCATCGATGGGCACGACCTCCCGGTGATTCTCGACACCCTCGAGCATGCGCGCGGCCTCGCCCGGCCGGTGCTCATCCACTGCATCACCCAGAAGGGTCGCGGCTACGTCCCGGCCGAGAATGACGCGGCGAAGTGGCACCGGACCGGCGCCTTCGACATCGAGACCGGCGAGCCGCGGAGCTCGTCGAGCGGTCTCTCCTTCACCCGCGTCTTCGGCAAGTCGCTGGCCGAGGCTGCCGAACGCGATCCGCGCATCGTCGCCATCACTGCCGCGATGAAAGAGGGCACCGGTCTCACCGAGTTCGCCGACAGGTTTCCGACACGATTCTTCGATGTCGGCATGGCCGAGCAGACCGCCGTCACGTTTGCCGCGGGTCTGGCGGCGGATGGGATGCGGCCGGTTGTGGCGATCTACTCGACCTTCCTCCAGCGAGGCTATGACCAGATCGTGCACGACGTGGCGCTGCCCCGGCTGCCGGTCACGCTGGCGCTTGACCGGGCGGGCCTGGTAGGGGAGGACGGGCCCACCCATCACGGCGCGTTCGATCTGTGCTACCTTCGCCACGTCCCCGGGTTGGTGGTGATGGCGCCCAAGGACCTGCGGGAACTGGCGGCGATGCTCCGGACTGCGCTGGAGCTCGGGGCGCCGGCCGCCATCCGCTATCCGAGGGGCGAAGGGGCGAACCCGCCGGAGGGCGAGGTAGAGGCCCTCGATGTGGGAAAGGCCGAGTCCCTGCGTGCTGGGGAGGTAGTGGCGATCATCGCGGTTGGGACGATGGTCGAGCCTGCGCTCGCCGCGGCGGGCCTGCTCTCAGCACGCGGCATCGAGGCCGCGGTGGCCAATGCTCGCTTCGTCAAGCCATTAGACGAAGAGCTGATCTCTGAGCTTGCGCGCCGCTGCGGGCGGGTGGTCACGGTTGAGGAGAACGCGGTGGCCGGGGGGTTCGGGAGCGCGGTCGAGGAGATGCTCCAGCGCGGCGGCATCACCGTGCCAGTGCTGTCGCTCGGGCTGCCCGACCGCTTTATCGAGCACGGCCGCCGCGAGCAATTGCTCGCGGAGATCGGGCTCGAACCCAGCGCCATCGCCGACGCGGTCGAGCGGTTCGTCGCCAGCACCACCCATTCCCTGGCGCGCTGATGTCACCGTCAGTGGCGCAGATTCCCAACTTGGGGCCGCTCCGGGCGCGCTCACGCGCCCTCTCCACCGCCTGGCTCACCGCCGTCCTCCTCCTGCCGCTGCTCGCGGACTGCGCAGGTCCGCCCGCCCCTCGCCCCACCCCTTCGCGCGAGCGGTCGCCCACTATCGTCTTTGCCGGCGATATCCTCCTGGCCGGTCGCGCCGAGCGCCTCATCGCGGAAAAGGGCCCGTCGGCTCCGTTTGCGGATGTGAGCGCGGTGCTGGCCGAGGCCGACCTCGCGGTCGGCAACCTCGAGTGCTCGCTCTCGATGCGGGGGACCGCGGCAGACAAGAAGTTCACGTTCCGCGTCAACCCAAAGACGGTCGCGGCGTTGAGCGAAGCCGGATTCGACGTCGTGACGCTGGCGAACAACCACGCGGTCGACTACGGCCAGGCAGCGCTGTCCGACACGATTGGGGCTGTCACAGACGCTGGCATCGCGGTCGTCGGAGCAGGGGAGGATGCTGCGAGCGCCCGGCAGCCAGTCATCCTCGAAGCAGGTGACCCGCCGGTCAGGATCGCGCTCCTTGGCTTCTCGAACATGCAGCCTACGAGCTTCTACGCCGGGCGGAATCGCGCCGGCACAAATCCGGCCCACCCCGACGCCATCAGGGAATGCATCTCCGCCGCTGGGCGCCAGGCCGACGTTGTCGTCGCGCTCTTCCACTGGGGCGATGAGCGAAGCTCCTCGCCCTCCGCGAGCCAGCGCCAGCTCGCCTATCTGGCGGCCGATGCCGGGGCCGATCTCATCATCGGCGGCCATCCCCACGTGCTCCAGGGATTCGAGCGAAGAGGCCACTCGCTCATCGCCTATAGCATGGGCAACTTCCTCTTCCCCAGCCGCGGTGAGTGTCGGACGACCATGATGCTGCGCTACACCCCGCAGCGCGACGGCCGCGCCCGCGTCGAGGCCATCCCGTGCGTGATCGACGGGTTCCAGCCGCGCCTGGCGGATGAGAAGGAGCGCGCAAAGTGCCTGAGCCGACTCCGCAAGCTCTCCGCGCCCCTGGGTGAGGAGCTTCTCGACGCCGGCGGCCGGATCGCGCTGCCTCCTCGGTCGGGTAGTGGGTCAACTTGAGGGGCCGACCGGCGGGGCCGTGCCGAACGAGAAAAACTTCCTGCCAAGCATAGGGTCCGGCTGGCTTGTGGTAGAATCTAGCAGGTCAGCTCTCTTGGGGCCACACGCGAACGAGGCGAAAACTATGTATTTCCACTTCGGGACAAGAAAGATAGTTGAGGCGGCTGCCGTGGTACTGCGAACGGAGCGGTGCGGTCGCATGAGTTACCTGCGGCTGCTGAAACTCCTCTACATCGCCGACCGCGAAAGCCTGAGGGAGACCGGGCGCCCCATCGTGGGAACGAGGGCCGTCGCGATGGACTACGGCCCTGTGTTGAGCGAGGTCCTCAACCTTGTCAAAGGCCAGCATCTGGACGAAGCAGTCTGGGCGGAGTTTATCCGTAAGGATGGGTACGCGGTGGAACTCCAGGGCAACCCTGGGGTCCGCTCCCTGTCTCGATACGAGATCGACAGGCTGGTCAAGACGGCGGAGGAGTATCGCAATACCGACGACTGGGCGATTGTTGAGCAGACGCATACCTTCCAGGAGTGGCTGGACAACTGCCAGCGCGGCACGTCGGTGACAATCCCCCTAGAACACATCCTGGAGGCCATCGGACGAGCCGGGGAGCAGGAGGAAATCCTCAGAGAAGCCGAGCGGACGACTGTTCTGCGCAGACTTCTCTCTTCGGCGGCCTAGATGCACGCTGGCGACACCTTCAGGTTTGCCGATAGGACACTTGAGCAGCACCTATGGGTCGTCATCTCGGACCCAATGATTGATGTTGCCGACCCAGTTGTCATTGTGCGTCTTACCACCAACAGACGGGGCAGGAATGGAACCTGTGTACTGCAGCCGGGGGATCATCCTTTCATCACGCATGAGACCGTAGTGGACTACGAAGAGGCGTTGGATATCTCGAACTCCGGCCTCGACGGCTTCGTTGGCCACGGCCAGGCATTCCTACAGGAGCCAGCAAGACCGGAGGTGCTCAGCAGGATTAGGCAGGGCGCCGCTGTCTCTCCCAGAATCACCGAAGGGTGCAAGGAGATACTGATTAGGCAGGGGCTGATTGAGGCGTAGTGCCGCCGCCATCATTCCCCTCCCAGAGTGGCGTCGGCCCCCTTCTGTTGACAACGCCCGTACCGCTCCCTAGAATGGCCGTGTAAAGCGCAGGGGCGCACTGCTGTGCGCCCACATCGAACCCTGGGGAGCCCCTGACCGTGCCACGCTGTCCACGATGTGACCGTGTCAATGACGAAGAGAGCGCCTTCTGCAAGCACTGCGGTTGTCCCCTGGGCGCGGCCGAGGCCGGCCCGGAGGACGACGACACGCTGATCATCCGGCTGCTCGACGAGCGGCCGGAGGAGGCCGTGTCACGCCGCGCCAGCCTCTGGCTGCTCGACCCATCCGGCGAGCACATCGCCAAGGCGACCGAGCTGCGCGGCGACGTCGCCGTGATCGGCCGCAATCCCGAGTGCGAGATCGCTCTGCCTAGTAGCACCGTGTCACGCCACCACGCGAAGATACGGAGAGAGGGGAGCCACTTCTTCCTGCAAGACCTCAACAGCACCAATGGAACGCTGCTGAACAGGGAGCCCGTCATCGGTGAGGAGCTGCTCCACGACCGCGATGAGATCGGGGTGGGGATATACCGCCTGATATTCAGGTATTCCTGATACCTTCTTCCGGAACCAGGTGATGGTTCAATCGCTGACCGAGTTCGTGGTTTCGTTCGTCCTTGGCCTCGCGCTCTCGCGCGTGTTCCGCCGCAGCCTGTTCTGGCTCCGGTCGCGCGAGCGAAAGCCGGGCAAGGAGAAGATCCACCGCCTCTTCCCCAAGCCGCGCCGGCCGCTCGGCGGCGGACTGGCGATGATGATCGCGGCCACGATCTCGCTCGTTCTCGTGCCACTGCTGTGGGGAAGCTCACCGAGACGTGAGACACTCTGGGTGCTGCCCGTAGCCTGGGCCTATGCGGCCATCGGCCTCTTCGACGACCTGCGCAAGGCCGGCGGGCGGGGCATCAGGGAGCGCCCGAAGTTCCTGCTCCAGCTCGCAGCCGCGCTCGTCTTCGGCGTTCTTCTCTGGGCGGTGGGCGGACGCACCGAGCTGCGCGTGCCGTTTCTCGCGGAGCCAGTGACGATCGGCCCGATCTATGCCCTCGTCGCTGCGCTCGTGGTCCTCTCGACGGCGAATGCGGTGAACCTGTCGGACGGAATGGACGGCCTTGCTGGCGGCGGCCTCGTCATCGCGCTGGCGGGGCTGGCGGCGATCGGCTACCTCGACCCGGCGCGCGCGGTCGGGCCGATTGCGTGGCCGCTCTGCGGCGCGACGCTGGGGTTCCTGGTTTTCAACTACCCTCCCGCGAAGTTGCTCATGGGCGACACCGGCGCGCTCGGCCTCGGGGCGGCGCTGGGCGCGGCCGCCCTGTTCGCGCAGGCCGAGTTCTGGTTGATCCTGCTCGCCGCGCCGTTCGTGGTGAACGCGGCCTCGGTCATCGTGCAGATGGGAACCGTGCGCGGGCTGTGGCGGGTGATCAAGCCCCTCCGCCATCACCGCACCGAGACTGCCAGGCCGTTCCTCTGCACACCGCTTCACCATCACTTCCAGTGGCTCGCCTGGCCGGACATGCGCATCCTCGGGCTCTACTGGGGCTTCGGCGCGGTGATGGCTGTGTGGGCGCTGCTGTCGCTCAACTCAGGCATCGTCTGGCTGATCGGCCTCGCCGTGATCCCGGCCTTCCTGCTGGCGGCGGCACTACAGAAGGTGCTGAGCGGCAACTACTTCATCGCGCTGCTCGAACAGCCCGACCAGCCCGCGATGGTCGCGCTTTACCGCGGGCTGCCGGCGGATGTGCTCGGCTGGCATCTCCACCGGCTCGTCTCGCAGACCACGATCACCGAGAGCATGCTGGTCGGGGCGACCGCGGAGAGCATTCTCTGGCGGCCGGTCTCGGAAGTCGAGGCCCACGTCATCCTCGGCAGGATCTACGCAGATCAACGGCTTCTCGACGAGGCGCTGGCCGAGTGGGAGCAGGTGCCCACTCGGAACCTGCTGCTTCGGCCAAGCGTCATCCTTCGAATGGCCCGCATCTACTACGGTCGAGACAGGCTGCTGGAGGCGATCAAGCTCTGGGAGCAGTTGCCCAGTTCTCGTCTGGCCGAGATGCCGAACCTGCGCGAGGTCGTGCGGAGCTCCAAGCTACGGCTTGCCGATGTTGCAGGCAAGTCGCATCGGCAGGCTGTCAGGATGTCGAGCCAGGGGAGCCGGACGCCGCACGATGCCGAGCGGCTGGAGGCCCATCTTGTGGCCGCCCGCGGACTGAACCAGGAGCTGCTGTCCCTGCTGCTTTACGAGAGCGACAAGCTGCGCGGCCGCGCCGCCGACCCCCAGGCTGCGCGCGCCCGGCGGGAGCTGCTGCGGCGCAGTCGGGAAGCGGTGCTGGACCGCATCCGCGAGCTGGACGAAGCACTGGCGGAGCTGGCGCGGGCAGCTTCTCCTCCCGCCGCGCAGCCTGAGGTCGAGGCCGTCGACGCGGCGCAACGGGCGGCGGCCGAGCTGGGGCTTTCCCAGGCGGACCTCCTCAGGGTGCTGGCGCGCGCCGGCGAGGGTGTGCCAGAGATCACCCAACTGGCGGTGCATCCCAAGGCCTCGAGGAACGCGGTCTACCGTCTCGGCCTTCGCTGGTCGGGCAGCGGCCCCCAGAGCGTGATCGCGAAGCTCTACGCGGATGATCGCATCAGCTTCTTCGCCGCCTGCTACCGGCGAGAGGAGGGCGTGCTCAGGTTGCTGCACCGGCATGGCGCGGCGGTGCCGAAGGTCTACGCGGGCGAGCTCTGGGATGATCGCGCGCTGTTGCTTCTCCAGGATATGGGTGACGAGACACTGGCGGAGCGGCTTGAGGCATCGGAGCCGGCGATGAAGCGCCAGTGGCTTCGATCCGCAGTGAGCGCGCTGGCCGCCCTCCACGGGATCGCACACACTCATCTGCGCGAGCTGGCGACGGAGATACGCAAGGTCGAGAAAGACGTCCTCGGGCCCGAGTACTACCTCAACGCGTTGCGCATCGCGGTGAGCCGTATCGGCGAGCTGGCCGACGAGCCGATCCGAGAAACCGACTGGAGCCGGCTCGCGGAGCAGGCGCGACCCCTGGTCGACTTGTTGTCCGAGCGGCGCCGGGAGTTCGTCCACTTCGAGTTCACGCCCCAGCATCTGCTCGTCACAGAGTCAGGTCTGTTCGCCTTCGACTTCGAGCAGGCGACGATCGGCCCGCTCGAGTTCGATGTCGCCACGCTGCTCGCCCAGCCGGAGAGTGACCCGGGATCGGCCGGCTGGGAGGCGATGCTCGACCAGTACGCGGCAACAGCCTCGGAGTCGGGCATTCCCCTGCCCGGGCGCGACCAGTTCGAGCGCGGGGCGGCCTATGCGGCCCTGCTCAAGTGCCTCGTCTACGCAGGGGCGGCCGCCAACTTCCTCGGCAAGTTCGGCGGCGAGCATAACATCCAGCGGCTCCACTACTACATGAACACGTCCCAGGCGATCATGCAGCGCTGGCCGCCGCTTCGGCCCCTCGCCCAGCTTCTCGGAGCGCGCTTTCGCGCCGCACGCGCGGTCTCCGGCCGCGGCAGTGTCCCCGCCCGCGACTCGACCGTCGGTTGAGGGTCAGAGCGGTTGGTTGATCGCTGCTGCTGGCTGAAGGGGGCATAAGCCAGACGTGGAGAATAGAGCAATGGACAGTAGACCGCAATCGAGCCGGAGCCGTCCTGTGTTGCTCTACTCCCTGTTCTCGATTGCTCTGCGCCGCCCTCGGCGACGCTAAGGGAGGCTTTCGCTTGGCCCGTCTCTCCGGAATCCTGCTGATGGTGGCGCTGGTGCTCATCAGCGGCCTCGTCGCCTACGTCGGCGATATCGTCGGCCGGCGCATGGGGCGCAGACGGCTGAGCCTCTTCGGCCTGCGTCCGCGCTACACCGCCATCGTCATCTCCGTTATCGCCGGCATGCTCATCACCATCATGACCCTCGCCGTCGCGATGGCGTTGTCACAGAACGTCAAGGACGGGTTCCTCAGGGTCGGCGAGATGCGGAAGCGCCAGGGCGAGCTGAACCGGCAGCTCAGCCAGCTCACTGACAGGATGGCCGCGCTCGAGCGAAGACGCGAGCAAACCCAGGCCGAGCTTCAGCAGCGCCAGAAGCAGCTCAGCGCGGCACAGGAGGAGCTGCGTAGCGCAACCGCAGACCTGCAGACCACCAAGAAAGAGCTCGCGACCGCCGACGTTGCGCTGAAGCGGACGGAGGCGGCAGTGAAGCGGACGGAGGGGGCCGCCAAGCGGATCACCGCCGCGAGTCTCGCGATGGGCCGCGCGAATGACGAGCTCCTTCGGCAGAGAGATGGGCTCCAACGTGACATCGAGGACCTGAGGGCCCAGCTCGCCGGCGGGATCACGATGGAGCGGGCAACTCCGGTGCTGTTCGGGGCCGGACAGCCTCTCGACTGGCAGTTGATCGACGGCGCCCGTCCGGTGAAGGCCATCCGCCAGGACCTCGACGCCTTCGTTGTCCGGCTCGATGCAGGGGCGCGACGAGCGGGAGCGCGGCCGCTGCCAGGCGAGAAGGAGGCCCTGATCATCCGGAAGCCGCTTCTTCGCGATCCCAACAGCCAGACGGTGGCCTGGTTTGGCGAGGACCAGGTGCTCGACGCGGTGGCCGATCAGGTGCACGACAACGCGGCGGGCGTGATCGTGCGGGCCTTCTCGGTGTTCAACACCCATCCCGGCGAGCCGGTGAGACTCGACTTCGAGCTGTTCCGTAACCGGCTCGTCTTCCGCGGCGGCGAGGCGCTCGCCCAGGCGCTGATGGACGGCCGGCAGTCGGAGCCGGAGCTCATGGGCGCGCTGCTGGCACTGCTCCGCCAACAGGTGAATGCGAAGGCCCGGTCCAACAACATCATGCCCCGGCCCGCCACGGCTGCCTCGGAGGCGATCGGCACAACCCAGGAAACGGTGGGGAACATCAGCATCGAGAAGCTCTTTGCCGCGGTCGAGCGGCTGCGGGAGATCGGCGGCACGGCTCGCGTCTCCGCCGTCGCCTCAGCCGACACCTGGACGATCGGACCTCTCGAAGTCGACCTCGTCGTGACACCTGCTTCGGGCTAGGCGCTGAATTGGGCAGACCCGATCCCATCCCCGAAGTCGTGATCGCAGTAGATCCCGGCCGTGACAAGTGTGGCATCGCAGTTCTGCGCGCAGATGGCAGCGTGCTGTCGCGACAGGTCGTGCCGACTGCAGAGGTGGCCGTCGCCGCCGAGCGGTTGCTTGGGGCTCACAGCGGCGCCACCGTGGTGATCGGCAATCGCACCGGAGCCGGTGAGGTGAATGCCGCCATCAGCGCCCGGTCTCGGGTGAGCCCCGTGCTGGTCGACGAGCACCACTCCACGCTGCAGGGCCGGCGCCGGTACTTCCAGGAGAACCCCCCACGCGGCTGGAGGCGCCTGCTGCCTGTCGGGCTTCAGACGCCTCCGCGTCCTTACGACGACTATGTCGCTGTCGTTCTCGCCGAGCGGTACCTCGCCTCCCTGTGTCGCGGCTAGCCGGGCTACGGCTTCTCCGTCGCCTTCCCATGTTGGGCAGGAGCAAGCTCCTGCCCAGGGCCGCACGACCGCTTGACCGCCTCAACCCCGAGGCGCCTCCGTCGACTTCGTTGCCTGCATGAGAGTCTTTATGTACGGCGTGAAGAGGTCGATGGGCACCGGGAAGATCGTGGTCGAGTTGTTCTCCGAGGCCACCTCCGAGAGCGTCTGAAGGAACCGCAGCTGGAGCGCGATCGGCTGCTGCGCGATGATGTCGGCAGCGTCCTTCAGCCGTCGAGCGGCCTGGAACTCGCCTTCCGCGTTGATGACCTTCGCGCGCCGCTCCCGCTCGATCTCTGCCTGCCGCGCCATCGCCCGCTTCATCGTGTCCGGCAGGATGACGTCACGAACCTCGACCATCGAAACCTTGATGCCCCACGGCTCGGTGTGCTCGTCGATGATCTCCTGAAGCCGCTGGTTGATCTTATCGCGCTCAGAGAGAAGCTCGTCCAACTCCGACTGACCAAGCACGCTCCGCAGGGTCGTCTGCGCCAGCAAGTACGTGGCCTTGCGGAAGTTCATCACCTTCACCACCGCGTCGGCCGGGTTGAACACGCGGTAGTAGACAACCGCGTCCACCGTCGCCGGGACGTTGTCCCGCGTCATCACTTCCTGTCGCTGGACGTCGATCGCCTCGATCCGGGTGCTGATCCGCTCCATGCGGTCGACCACCGGTATCAGGAAGATCAGCCCGGGGCCCTTCACCGGGATCAGCCTTCCCAGCCGGAAGACGACAGCTCGGTCGTACTCCCGTAGTATGCGGATCGCGCTCGCAAGCACGATCACCGCGAACACGACCACGGCTATCCCAATCGGCAGACCATATCCTCCACTCTGCATTCCCGACTCCTTTCTCAGGCGACCGCCCTCGGCGGCCGCTTCGCCTACTGAGCGCCGCCCGACTGGCGCTTCCGCACGACCAATGTGAACCCGTCGTGAGCCACTACCTCGATTTCCTCACCCTCACCGATCTCCCCCTCGGCCGCCCGCGCGCGCCAGCGCTCGCCTTCGACAAGCACGGTGCCGCGGGGGCCGAGCCGACTCAGCGCATGTCCCCGCGCGTGAAGCATTCCCTCCTCGCCCGTCTGGACCTTGCGCAGGTGCGCTCGGAACGCGGCCCCGATCACGAAAAGGAAGAACAGCACCAGCAGCAGGGCCATCACGACGATCACCTGCCACGACACTCTGAGCGCAGGCGCCAGCGTCGTATCCATAAGCATCATCGCTCCGATAACGAACGAGATAACCCCTCCGACTGTCAGCACGCCATGCGACGGAACCTTCACCTCCGCCAGGAACAACAACATCGCGAAGACGATCAGGCCAACCCCGGCGTAGTTCACCGGCAATGCCGCCATCGCGTACAGCGAGAGCAGCAGACACAGCCCCCCGATGACCCCCGGCAGGATCGCCCCGGGATTCTGCAGCTCGAACATGATCCCGAGCCCGGCCAGGACCAGCAGCACCAGCAGGATGTTGGGATCGGCGAGGACGTGCAGGAAGCTCTCCTTGATGGTCGCCGTCACTTCGACGACAGGAGCGCCTTTGGTATGGAGAACCGCGGTCTTGCCACCGGGCAGCGAGACCTTCCACCCATCGACCTTCGCCATGAGATCGTCGACATCGTTGGCAAGCAGGTTTACGACGCCGAGCTTGACGGCCTCCTCGGCCGAGGCGGTGATGCTCTCGCGCACCGCCTTCTCCGCCCAGTCGGCATTCCTTCCGCGCTGCTTGGCGATGACGCGCAACTGCAGCGCGAAGGTGTTGACCATCTTCTCCATCATCACATCGGATGAAGGTGGCGGCTTCTTCGCCTTCGCGGCCTCACCCTTGCCTTCGCCAGGCGCTTTTTCGGGCTCGGGCGGCTTAGGGGTCGAGAACAGCTCCACCGGGTGAGCGGCGCCAATCGTCGTCGTGGGGTGCATCGCCGCGATGTCGGCGGACAGAGTGATAAAGGTGCCCGCGGAGATGGCGAAGGCCCCCGCCGGATAGACGTAGACGATGCTCGGCACCGGCGAATTGAGGAGCGCCTCGGTCATGTCTTTCATCGGCTGGCCGAGGCCGCCGGGGGTGTTGAGGAGGATGAGCAGACACTGCGCCTTCTGCGCCTTCGCCTCGCGCAAGGCACGTTGTAGATACTCGGCGCTGGGGACGTCGATCGCCCCCTGGAGGCGGATCGTGACGACGGGCGCGGGAGAGCGCTCGGCGCCAGCGCCGGCGGCGCATGCCGCGACCGCCGTGAGGGCGACCAGTGCCAGTATCCCATATGCTATTCCGAAACTCCGACAGGAGGTTCGCAATAGCTCAACAGTCACATTCACATGACTCTCGGAACGACTTCCAGGGCGAAGCTTCATCCCAACTCCCACCTGAACGGCTTCCGATGTCTTCTGCGGACGCGTGCCGAGTTCCCTCGTCGATGGAGTGTTACTTCGTAGCGCTGGCTTCCGCAACACGGTCCTCACCCCCACCTTCGGTTTCCCCCCTCTCCAAGCTTGGAGAGGGGAAGGGGGTGAGGTCTGCCTCATCAGAACTCCGACTGCCGCGGCCGCATCCAGGAGGTGGCCTGCCAGCAGATCAGCCCCTGCTCGGCATTGCCGAACTCACCCGGCAACTCGCGGCCCGAGATGCGCCGCAGCGACCTGATCACAAGCAGGGCGAGCACGAACAGCGGAATGGCCGCCCATTGCGCCTGGTGCTTGAACAGGTCCTGCGTCAGGCCATAGGCGATCCAGACGCCGCCCGCCATGCTCGCGGCCAATGCTCTCCACATCTGCCCGCCGCGCCGGCGCGCACGGAGAGGCCCGATCAGCTTCTGCTCTCCGCGCTCGACGCAGTCCAGGCACTGCTGGCTCATCGCTCCCCAGTCGCCTGGTTTCGCATCCTTCAGGAACCCCAACTCGACTCTCGCGTCATCCCAATTCCCCTGCATGCGCCTGCTGCATGCAAGCATCGACCGCGCCGTCGCGCGCAGGCCCGAGGACCCAGCGAGCCGGCGGAACTGCTCTTCAGCCGCGGCGTAGTCGCGTTGGTGGTAGCACGCGAGAGCGAGCGCCAGCTCGGAGCGGAAGTCCCCCGGCGCCTGGTCGACTGCTTGCTCAAGCGCCTCGCGGGCGCTCTTGTTCGCGCGGCTCAGGAGTTGAACCACCCCAAGGTTGTACCAGATGGCGGGGTGCAGTGGCTCCGTCTTCGCCGCGGTCGCCAGCACGCCGCGCGCGCCCTTGTGTCTTCCGATGGCCCAGTATGCCCGCCCCAGCGCAAGCAGAGCATCGCCATCCCGGCCATACTCGCGGCTGGCCAGTCGATGCTCGCGAAGAGTCTCCAGGTCCACGTCGCCGAACTCGGCGGCGAGGTGGGTGTATGGATCGATGATGGCAATCGGTGCGGCCCCTGTCGCGTCTTCTACTTGCTTCCAGTACGTCTCGAACCGTGCATCGAGCGAGGTCATCGGCCGCTCGCGCAGCAGCCCCAGCTCGCGCAACTCCTGCCGCGTTTCCCACTGCTTTTGGCGATCCGGAATCTCCGCGGGGGCCTGCCCCTGCCAGATATCCGGCTGCTTCTCGGGTGCCTTTGGCTCCTTGGGCGCGGGGCGCGCCCAGGCATCCGTGACCAGCACCTCGCCAAACCCCGCAGGTCGCGGCTCAGTGGCCAGCAGGCGCGCCTGCGACAGGTCTGCCTTTGGGCGCGGGGCTTCCTCGAAGGAGAAAGGTAGCTCCTCCTCCGCCTGTTGGGCAGGAGCTTGCTGCTGGGCAGGAGCTTGCTCCTGCCCCCAGCCCGCCCCCGGCGTCTCCCATTCCTCGGGCTCCCGCTCCAGCACGTCCGGCTTGGTCTCGATCTGACTCACGACAGACCTCTCTCTGCCACCCTCGCCAGCGCGGCGACGGCCCCGCTGTCATACTTGACCCCGGCGCCGGCCGTCAGCTCGGCCAGTGCCTCTTCTTCGCTCGCGGCGCCCCGGTAGGGCCGATCGGCCACCATGGCGGCCATCACGTCGGCCACCGCGACGATGCGGGCGGCGAGGGGGATCTCCTCTCCCACCAGCCCTTCGGGGTAGCCACTCCCGTCCAGCCGCTCGTGGTGATAGCGAACGGCCGGCTTGACCGCCCACGGGAATTCGAGCGCGTCGAGGATCTGCGCGCCCACCACCGGATGGGTGCGCATGATCTCCATTTCGAGCTCGGTCAGCGGCCCCGGCTTCAATAATATCATATCGCTGATACTTACACGGCCGATATCGTGGACGCGTGATGCGATCCGAACCCCCTCGACCGTCTCCTCGGCGCACCCCATCTCCCGCGCCACCGCTGCCGACAGCCGTGCCACGAGGTCTGCATGGCCTCGCGCATAGCGGTCGCGGGCTTCGACCGCCCGCATCAACACACGGACCACCCCGTACATCATAGCCCGGTCGGGGCTGGCCGAGTCGATCGCTGCAGCGTGCGCCACGGCG
>Ga0315274_10004332_pt1 | contig 20897 bp, 18 predicted proteins | sample YL17G02_20_MG_FD_203700 | JGI IMG/M metagenome (GOLD analysis project Ga0315274, IMG submission 203700) | Sediment microbial communities from Yellowstone Lake, YNP, Wyoming, USA - YL17G02_20 | ecosystem: Environmental > Aquatic > Freshwater > Lake > Sediment | place: USA: Wyoming | collected...
TTTCCCTTTCGTGCTTGCCGGACGTCTTCCGGTCAAGACAGGTTCTTTGCCCGCTGAACACCGGCAAAGTAGGGAAACAACACACAGGTGAGTAGCCAAGCTTCGAGGTGTTTATAGCGTAGGAGGAAGAATTAACTTCAGACGCCCCGCTAGCTAAACAGCAGCAATATAGTGAACGGAGTATTGCACACTTCCCTTGGGGAAGTCAACTGTTTTATTCCACTCCGGTTCGGAGCCCTCCGAGCGCCGCGCAACGGCTGAGCGTGCAATGCTCCGAATTCCTTCCAGGACAACGCGAAAATTTGTTTGTTCGACCATCTCGACAGGATTGCGCGTGTCCTGCTTCGCGGCCTCAAGCATACTCTGAATGGGCTTGATCTGCAATTCGGATCACGGCTATCGTCCACGCACTCCCGTAGATGACGGCAACCTATCACCAGAGACGAGACCTCTCATGAAGAGAGTGCGTTCAGAAGGCCTTGCAGGAAATGAGTGAACAGGTACGTCCCCATCTGATCAAGTGCATAGTGTTCGATTTCGCCGGGACGCTCTGTTCGGACCCCTACTTCCTTCCTCTCGGTCCGGTCTTTCTTGAGATCGTCTCTGAGAGGATCTTCGGGCAGAACTCCGAACAGTGGGCCGACCCGTGGATGTGTGGAGAGATCTCAAGTCGCGAGATCGCTGCGCACCTGTCTCGCCTATCCGATCTCACCGAGGACGCAATACTTGGCGGTTTGCATGATGGCTGTCGAACGTTGCGTTTCAATCCGGCCGTGTGGGAGTTTGCCAATGTCCAGAAACGAGCGGGCCGGAAGGCTGTTCTCGCCACCGCCAACATGGACGTGTTTACCCAGATTGTCGTGCCTTCGCATTCCCTTGCCAGCATCTTCGATGTGATTGTGAACACCTCCGACTTCGGCACACTCAACAAAGAAGTGCTTTGGCAAGAGGCATTCCGCCGACTCGGGTACGGAGTCACCTTCTCAAACAGCCTCCTTATCGATGACAGCCCGCGCATGACATCCACGTTCATAGAGATGGGAGGAGCCGCGCATCAGTATACGAACGATGGCGAACTCCAAGATTGGCTCGCAGGCAACGGATTCTATTAGCGAGGACAATCCCCCACGAGGCGTGTCGCGAAGCCAGCCTCATCGAACCGTACCCGTTGGCGCGAAACGCATGCGCCCTGTACAATCCGATTGATACGCGGCTGACTCAGATGCTCGAGCAAGCCGAGTTTGACAGGCAGTACTTCATGGAGGTCTTGGAAAGACATGGACTCGCCACGAAATGGGCCGAATCCGGAAACTCGTTCGGCGTGGAATAGCCCGGAACTCGCGAGCCTGATGGAAAAACTCTTTGCCGCGAAGAGAGCACGCCGCGCGGCCCTTGCCCGCCTCCCGTTCGAGGAAAAAGTGCGCATCATCGTCGAACTGCAGAAGATCGCCTTCGAGACGCGCGCGTCAGTCGGAAAGCCCGCACCGAAGCCGTGGGACCTCTCGTAGGAGTGGAGCGTCAAAGATCGTCTCTGACGCCTTGCCTTGGCGTGCGTTGAGCGTCGGCGTATCGTGTGGATTCCTTCGACTCTTTACCCCGTGTTTCGGGTGTCCTTCCAAGCATGCAGAGGATCACAAGGCCCACCCCTCCCACCAACGACATCAGCGCAGCCGTTCGCGCCAACACCATACCCGTTCCCGCTCTGAGTGGTTCCGACAGAAAAGGATCAAATGCCAGTCGCATGACGGCATACGCGATGAGCACTGTCGCTGACGTCCATCCCGCGCGACTGCTGCGAGCGAAGATGATCTCGGCCAGCAGCCACAAGATGCCCGATGAGATTGTGTAGAACACTGGAACCGGCCACACCGGTGCGGATCTCTCCGATTCCGCGAGCGCGACCATTTCCGAGTATGTGAGTCCATATTCCTCAGCGTGTTTGGCCAGTTCCTCATGCGGGGCGTGACGAACTCCCTCCAGGAAATCGACGTGTCCGAACAGCCGCGCGTTTCCGTGTTCATCCGTTCGCAGCAAAGCCTGTGGCGGCGTGATCCTTCCCGCCTCAACCTGCATGGCATAGGGGCGGCTTCCGTAAGGATAACGTATTCCCCAATCCGCCGGGCACTCTGCCCCCGCGCAGCAACCTGCCAGCAGGCAGCCAACCTTCGCAACCGCAAGAGCCGCCAGTGCCGATGGCGCCAACACGTCGAGACAGACCCACACGCCGGTGCGCTGATGCCAGAGGCCGAGTAGCAGAATCGGAAGTGCGATGGCTATGAAGATGGAAAAGGAACCTGGAACATGCTCAGTTGGCAAGAGCAATCTGAACGAGAATCCCCCGGAGTTGCCATTGATCAGGCCGGCTGCAAGGCGACTGCCCAGCCATCCGATAAGTACGGCAACAACCAAGGGGATCAGTACTGCCGAGTGATCCAGTGAGGTCCTTCTTATGCGCCAGGCAAGCGTCACCAACGCGGCCACAACTGCGAGGAGAAGCATGGCCGGGTAAGACAGGATGAGGAAATCCTCCGTCTGAAACAGGATGACTCGCATACCCGGCTCTCTCTCGCCGCGTTACTCTGGGAGCGAACCTTGTTCGCGCACAAGGGAAAACACCACCCTCTTCCCCCGACGCACTGTCACTCAGTACGCCCGCGGTATCCGCCTCTCCTGAGGATCCCCTAGCCGTGCGCTCGAACCGCTTACTCGAGACACTCGGGAAGCCAGGTATACTGCCCCTTTGCAGCAGCGGTGCTGCTACTTGCTCCCGCAAACACCGTTGGCCCAAACAGCATCAGAACGACTGCCACGAGGACCAACCACACCCAGATCGAACGCCTCTTGCCTTTCTTCATGTCTCTGCTCCCTTCTCGTTTGCGTTGCAGTCTCGCCCTACGTACCCGAGGGTACAGGATGGCCCTAGTCCTTGACTCCATACCCCAATCCCGAAGCAGTCTCAGACTACCGCCTTGCAGCCATGATAGCCCCCGTTGTCTGAACTGTCAACACCTCCGATTTCGGCGCCCTCACAAAGCAGGAGTTTTTCCCGCGACGGGTTTGTTGGGAATGGATTCCTGTAGCGGAAATCCGGCGACACCATGCTGGTTCTCCTCGCGCCGGCACGAGCGAACGGCCTCTTGTTTGCGGCCAGTCTTGCGCTTTCAGAGAGCGCAGCCAAACATTCCTCGAATGCGTTGAACTCGAGCCGGGTTGTTCTGCGGGCTACTTTGAAGTGAGGACACAATGCGAGTGGCGGGCCATGTGGCCGCGTAGGTCCTTTTCGTACTCGTTGAGGATCCGTTCGCCGATACCCTCGTGATCGCCGCAACGGTATAGTGCACGCGCGAGGATGAGTTCCCGGAGCGAATGGTCGCGATCGACGTTGGGATCGGCCTGTTCAGCGGCGCGCTTGGCGGCTTCAATGGTTGTGCATGCGTACCCGGTCATGCCGGGCTTGGCAAGCAAGCTTGCGATCACTGGGGCGGCTTTCCGGTCCTTCAGCGTTTCGAGCGCGAGGGACACGGCACGGAAATGCGAGAACTCGCTCTCGTTGGTCAGCAAGGCCGCCTTCTCGAGGATCGGGCTCAATGCTTTGTCGCTTCGCGTCCGGCCAAGGGCGATGATGAGACTGTCCAGAGGGCTCACGGACATGCCGTATTGGCCCATTCCGGTGAACGACCAACCTTTGTCCCATTCCGCCTTCGCAACCGCTTCGGACAGCGTCGCGGCGCCTGTACCATCACCGAGCATGCCGAGGATGTGCGCATAGACTCGCTTGTCGGCGTCGCTCGATGACGCTTTGCAGGCCTTGCGAAGGAGCGGCAGAGCGTCGTCAGGAAAGGCAAGCACGATGCCGACGCCTTCGTAGTCGTTGCGCACGTCCTTGACCGCGGCGGCGAGTTTCTTCTTGAGAGCCGGATAGGAGTCAGTGTCGGTGAGTACGCTCTCGGGAAGGTTGCCCTTCTCCACGAGATGCTTCTGCAGTGCCTTGATGTCGATGTCGCGCGTTCCGACGCCCGCCTTTGCGGCCATCGCCGCCGCAACGCCCATGGCGTAGCCCTGGTTCTGGATGTCCGCCTGCATGCGGAGTATCGGCATTGCGTCGCGGTGCGCACTGATGCCGAGTCCCGTCACGATAATGCCGTCCAATCCTTTCGGCAGCAGGCAACGGTAGGGCGTGTAAGCGGCAATAGGTTCCTCGTGTGGCGGGCTCAGTGAGAAGAGCGGGTGGATCGTGTAGCCGTGAGTGTCGAAATTGCTGTAGGACATGACGACGGAGTCGGGAAACGTCCGCTGATTCCATATGTCCAGGGGAGAAAGGACATAGTCGCCGACCACACGCCGCCGCTCGCGTGAATCGACGATCTCGGCCAGATCGAATGCCTTCTTGTACTTCACTCGTCCTGATACGAACGTGCGCCAAGCGTCGACGACGTCCGAGTCGTCCGTCATTGTGTAGTCCGTGTTCGTGTAGTTCGCGCCGGGCTCGCGCGGAGGCATGCCCGTCCCCTGCACGGCGATATCGACGGCGTCCGTTGTCAGACATTCCGCGCCGGCCGCCGCAGCCATGTTCGCGTTGCCCGTGGCATCGATCACGACTTTGGCCAAGACGACACCGCGTCCTTCCGGGGTAGCCACAACAACGCCCACCACGCGGTTGCCGTTGCGCACGACGCCGCAGGCGAGCGCGCTGAACCAGATCTCGGCGCCGGCCTTGCGCAATTCACGGCGATACCATTCCATCTTCCACTCGACGTTCCATGATGGGGCGGGCTTGCCTTCACTGCCGCCCATCGCGGCCACGCCCTTGTCCATCTCCGCCGTGAAGCCTTCGAGATGACCGTAGTAGTATTTGCCGATGAGACCCAGCGTCCCCACGCCGCCGAGTCCATCCAGGTATTCGAGAACGAGTGTCTTTGCGCCTTGGCGGGCCGCGGCGATCCCCGCCGGGGCGCCACCCGTTCCGCCGCCGGCCACGACCACGTCGTAGGATCCCACCACGCGAAGCGGATGCGCATTCGATCTCACTGTTCCGGTTTCCATTGGAAAGGAGCGGATGCCCGTGAGTATTTCGCGAACATCGCCCGGAATCGCGTCCGCGGCTTTCGTGCCGGATACCCGCGCGTGTCTGGGAGCGGGCAGCTCCCGGGCCTCGGCGGCCGCGGCCACGCCGATTCGGGTTCCCAATGCGACAAACGTCAGAGTCCGAAGCATCACTTCGGCAGCCTCACGCGAGATGTCCGCGCATCCTCCCAGGACGTAGAGACCTTCTTGTTCTTTGGGACGGAACGCGTCGAGATCAATCTCATTCACGCCGGGCCACGTTCCCGTCAAATGCTTCCTGCAATGGACAGGATTGGGCGGGACCTGGAACAGCACTTCCGATGCGCCGACTTGAGCGGGATCCCACGTGATGTCGCGCGCCCGTTGTTCCGCTTGGGCGAAGGACGAGAATGAACCGTCAGGCATGGGCATCGACAGCGTGTATTCCACCGCGTCGAATTCCAGTACGGAGCAGCCGTCCTCTGAGATCGAGCGCACGGGTATCGGCAGTCTGCGCGCCGCGGCGCCTTCACGCGGTGTCGTTCCGACCACCACCCGCTTGAACGTCTGCGAAGACACCGGATACGCTTCGAACGTGCTGCCCGCGAGGCGCGCCACGGCGGCCCGCGGCGTCGCGTCGATGATCACCTTTGCCCGCACGGCCTGCCGCCCCGATCTATTTGCCATCACAATGCCGGCGAGGCGGCCCTTGTCATCGCGCAGCACCTCTGTTGCGTAACATCCGTACAAGAAAGGTACACCTGCCTGGAGCAACGCCTCGTCGAGAACACGTTTTACCTGCATGGGAGTGGGGGGGAGGCGATCCTCTCTTGATGTGCTGGCCGATTTCTCCGCGAAGACCGTCCGCTCGAACAATGCTTTTCCAAGCCCATCAGCGGGATCTTCACTCGGCTCCAACCAAAGGCGCCATGTCGCACAGAGGTCTTCCCCGAGGTAAGGGCGCGGCGCGGCAAGGAAGACCTTCGCACCCGCATCCGCGGCGGCCACGGCTGCGGCGACGCCACCTGAAGAGCCTCCGACAACAACAACATCAACGTCATATGCCACAGGTATCTCTCGTTCCGTTTCCATAACGAACTGTCCCCGTGCACCGCCCGCTAGGATAGCGTGCATTGTAGCGGCCACCGCGATCCACACTCCCAGATGTCCCATGACTTCACCCATCCGGTTCATTCTTGATTGCCTCTGGCTATCAATTCCGAGACAGCATACCGCGATGGGGAAGTCTCAGCAACCACGCGCCTGTTCCCGATGATAGTCCGCCTTAAAACGTTAACCAAGTGCTGACGCGCTCGGGAGGGCGAGGCTCCTGCCGAGCCGGGCTTCCGCGCGATATCCGTCCGGCTCGGCTGGAGCCTCGCCCTCCCGGAATATGGGCTTCCGAAGGCGGATCAGGACGCACTCACTCTTGGCAGGAGTCCACGCGAAGCAAGTGATTCTTTTTGTCCACGTGGACAATCTTCGGGACGTGTTTCTTTGCCTCGTCGACATCCATCTGGACGTAGGTAATCGCGATGATCAGGTCGCCGGGCTGGCCCAGACGCGCCGCGGCCCCATTCAGGCATACAACGCCGCTGCGCCGTTTCCCGGGAATGATGTACGTTTCAAATCGGTCGCCCGTATTGATGTTCAGCACGTGGACGCGCTCATTCTCGAGCATGTCCCCGGCTTCCATCAGAAGCGGATCGAGCGTAAGGCTCCCTGCGTAATTCAGGTCCGCTTCGGTTACCGTCGCACGGTGTATCTTGCTTTTCAGCATCGTAACAAGCATCTTCGCATCTTCCAGCCACTGGCCACTAGCCACTAAACTTGATGTTATCTATCAGCCTCGTCTTGCCTACAAAAGCCGCAACGGCGAGCACGACCGTTCCCGAGATTCTCTCAACGGGTTGGAAGTCATCCCCGTCCACAAGCTCTATGTAGTCGATTTCCACTTCCGACATGCCCGCGCGCACAACATCCACGATCTTCTTCGGGTCCCGTTCTCCGGATTCGAGGAGGTGGCGCGCATGGGAGAGCGAACGAGAGAGGCACAGCCCGCGCTTCCTCTCCTCTTCGTTCAGGTAGACATTGCGCGAGCTCATCGCCAGACCGTCCCGCTCCCGCACGATGGGCATCTCGACGATCTCGATGCCCATATCGAAGTCCCGCACCATCCGCTTTATCACCGCGCATTGCTGCGCGTCCTTCTGTCCGAAATACGCCCGGTGCGGAAGCACGGCGTTGAACAGCTTCGTCACGACCGTCGCCACGCCCCGGAAAAAAACCGGGCGCGACTTGCCGCACAAGCCCTGCGAAACGCGCTCGATGTTCACGTAGGTGGCGTATCCTTCCGGATACATGGAGGCAGCCGTCGGAGCGTACACAACCTGCATTCCAGTCTCTTCTGACAACCTGCAATCCGCGTCGAAAGTGCGCGGATACCGGTTGAAGTCCTCGTGCGGCGCGAACTGCGCCGGGTTCACGAAGATGCTTGCCACGGCCGCATCGTTGCCTCGAGCCGCCGCCCGCATCAGGCTAGCGTGGCCTTCGTGCAACGCGCCCATCGTCGGCACGAACCCGATAGTCCTTCCGGCGCACCGCTGTTCGAACGACCACGCCCGCATATCGTCCGGAGACTCAATGATCTTCACGGCATGCAACTCCACCTGCGCAACGACTACTTGAACTCGTGTTCCTTCCCTGGAAACGCGCCGGCGCGGACCTCGTCCACGTACGCGCGACAAGCCTGTGCCATCAGACTCCGGACGTCTCCGAAAGTCCTGCAGAATCTCGTGGTTCCCCAGCCAAGGATGTCGTGCAACACAAGGACCTGGCCGTCGCACGCCGCTCCGGCGCCGATCCCGATTGTCGGGATCGACACGAGCGACGTGATCTCCGCGGCGAGATTGGCCGGGATACACTCGAGCACAAGCGAGAAGCAACCAATCTCCTCCAGTCCCTGCGCTTCTTCTCTGAGACGGACCCTGCACTCCGGCGAGCGGCCCTGCACCTTGTATCCGCCGATCTGGTTGATCGATTGTGGTGTCAGCCCGATATGTCCCATTACCGGAATGCCGGCGCGAAGAATTGCGGCGATGCTGCCCCCAAACTTGTCCACGGGCCCTTCCAGCTTCACGCCCTGCGCGCCGCCTTCCGAGATCAGACGCCCCGCATTGCGCAAGGCTTCTTCCGCCGAGATCTGGTACGACAGGAACGGCATATCCGCAATGACGAGCGCCCGGTGCACCCCCCGGGAAACCATTCGCGTGTGGCGCACCATGTCTTCCATGGTAACGCTGAGTGTGTCGGGATGTCCCATCACCACCATTCCACACGAATCGCCGACCAGTATGATGTCGACGCCACTCTCGTCCAACACTTGCGCTGATGGGTAGTCATACGCGGTGAGAACTACAATCTTCTCGGGGGGAGTGCCGGAGCTGTTTTTCTTTCGCTCCCTGAGCGATGCTGCCGTGATGCGCGAATTCATGAGGTCCTCCTGAACCGTGACGTCGCGCATTCTCGCGCAACCCGTCCCGGTCCCTGTTGGGCTCCAAGCGGAGCGGTTCAGTGTGGCCTTACCCGTTCCTGACTCGTCTTCGCGTCAGAACAAGAACGGGCCGAGTTTCGTCACGTCGCCTTGTGCTTCCGGCCGCCCGGCCAATTCACGCACGCTCAACCCCGTCACGGGATCGACCGCGTCCGGTGCGATTTCCGCCAACGGTACGAGCACAAAGGCCCGCGTACGAAACTCCTTGTGGGGCAGTACCAGCGACTCCGTTTCCACGATGCGTGAACCCCAGAGGACCAAGTCGATATCGATCTCGCGTGGTCCCCATCGCACAGTGGGCGTTCGTCCCAATCCGCGCTCGATGGCCTTGGCGGCGTTCAGGAGTTCAAGCGGCTCGAAGGCCGTCTCGATCTCTGCGGCCAGGTTCAAGAACGCGGGCTGGTCCGTGTAACCGACCGGTGCAGTCTCATAGGCGCTCGAGACCTTCGCGACTCGGATGCGCTCCGTTCCCGCCAGCGCCTGAAGCGCGGCTCGGAGGTTCGCTACCCGGTCTCCGGCATTGCTGCCCAGGCTCAGATGCACCCGTTCCCAGCACGCCATTGTGGTCTCTCGACCCGGACTCACCTGCCCTCATCCAACTTTCAGTAAGACTCTACCATATCATTAGCTGACGCGGCAAGGATCTGTCGCGCGGAAGCCGGCTCACGTGCACGCCGTATCGATAATCCGGATGATCGTAGTCTCGACCTCTTGCGCCACAGGCTCCAGAGCTGGGGCGCCAAACAGTCTCAATATCACTGTAGGCAGCATCGTCGAGACCTTGACCTTTCCGCCTTCTTCATACACGCAGATCCTGCAAGGCAGCGCATTGGCGATGGCCATATTCGCCTCGAGGACAGCCTTCGCCTGCTTCGGGTTACACACCTCGAGGACCCGGCATTCCGGCCCGAACTCCACGCCCTTCGCCTCCATCCTCTCCTTCAGGTTATGCACACCCAGCACCCCAAAACCATTTGCCGCCGTTGCCGCCTCAATCTTCTTGCACACGTCATCGACGGAACAGACGCTTTCCTTTATGTATATCATCGTGACATTTCCTCACCTCCGAATTCGGATAGCGTGTCAGGATAGACTCCTTACGATTTCTATGAACTCGCGCAAGGACTCACTGCACAGATGAACCTCCGCGTCTTCGACTCGAATATACTTGGCCAGTTCCGGGCCGTGCAGTGCTTTCACGTAGCGACGCTTCCTCCGAAAGGCGCTCTTTAGCAACGGTAAGGCATCCTTTTGATCAGAATGGCACTCCACTGCGCGTGTCAGGTCTTTCTCTATGAGGGCCGACCGCCCCATTCCTCCCGGATCCGCCAACAGCCAATTCTCGAAGGTGCGGTTGCAGACCACGACTCTCACCTTTTCTGTTGGTGCGCTAGGTTCTGAATCACGAAGTTGCCGAACAATCTCATTGCGCAGCGTGTCTCTGAACGCCCCTGCGGAGCACTGACGCCGCTCTAAGTCGACAACAACGACCACGATATCCACATTCTTCTGCAACTGCCACCGAACATGAGGGAGTATCAGGTATTTCACGACATCAGTCGTCGATGCATCCTCAGCCTGGCCATTGATGCATGAAGGGCGCGTATAGTGAATTCCAAGACGATCCAACATCTCCGGGAGAGACTTGTATTCCGTTTGTCCCTCCAGAACAAGCCCTATGAGCGGCACCTTGCCAGTACCTTCTCCTGTCATCGTGATTTCTTTAGCTGAAACAATTCTAGTTGGGCTGGCACTCCGCCCAGTGCTCCCGAGTCCCAATATGCCCCCAGATCCATAAGCCTTCCACTCGAGATGCTGTCCATGTCCTCTCTTGGGACAGGCCTAATCTGGGTCTCCCCATTGAATTTCTCTACTACAAGCAACTCTCCTGCCGTAAGCTGTGATACGAGAACGGGCGAATGCGTGGTCAATATGATCTGTTTTGCTGCGGAATGCTCTCGGCATGACTTGACAAACTGTCTCGTTACCCAGGGATGCGTGCAGTTCTCGGGCTCTTCGATCACGACAAGCGTGTGCGATGGATCCGTAAGGGGTAGGAATATGCCGATGGTTCTCAGCGTGCCGTCGGACAGCTCTGAGGAGTAGAGCCTCCTCGACATTCCACTCTCCTTGAGAAAGAGCCCTAGCTGTCGAGTCTCAACATAGTCCGTCTCAACTCTCTCCATAGTGGGCACTGCAAGGCGCAGATTGTCCAGAAGCTCATCGAAGGCCTCGCCTGATTCACGCTGGAGGCTTCGCAGGGCGGCTGGTAAGTTTTCGCCGTACTTGCCCATTTCACTACTCCCAGAAGCCGAAGCAGGCTGGCGAGCATATGATGGCATCACCTGGAATACCCGCAACGATGATAGGTAGTCGACCAAGAACACAAAGGGGGGCCACCCTCGAAAAAGCGTGGTAAGCAGCAGGTCGTCTCCCGGTTTCGTATCTTTGACTCCTTCCAGGATCTTTGACATGAAATCTCTGCCAGGAACGAGCGGGCCAGGATCTTCCGAATCCGCCCTTGGCAGGAACCCCATATTCAGTGGGTACTCGTAAAGAGGGAGGTTATCAACTCTCCGTCCCGTCTTCATGTCGGTGTAGGTAATCCACATTCTCTCTTCTTCGACTTCGTACTTCGTGCTGATCGCACGGCCCGCTGCGCGGAACGAAAATTCGTACCGAAAGCCGACCTCGTAATCTCGGCCCTCACCCTTGCCCTCACTGAAGCTCAGTTTCAGGCCATCGACATAGAGACTGAAACGTATTGCACCTTTGGCCCTGCGAGTCCGTCGGAAGCAGATGTTCTCATACCCACCCTTGTCTGTCACCGCCTTGGGCAGACCACTCTGGGCAACCACGGAGAGGAACTCGATAGCATCAACGAAATTCGACTTTCCGGCTGCATTGGGCCCAACTAGTGCAGCAAACGAAGGCAGGTTGATACTTACCTTGTGCAACGACTTATAGTTCTCGATGTGCAAGCTCTGGAGCATCGCCAATCACCGTTCATACGTTGACAATGGTACTCGAATCGTCTTTTAAGGACAACTTCACGAGATCACAATGATCATCGGGGGCAAGGAACTGATTCGAGAGCAATAGTCCCTCAAGCCGTTCCGAGAATCTGCACCCACACTTGGCGTGATCGGGGCCCGTCGAATTCACAGAAGTAAAGCGATTGCCACGTGCCCAGGGCGAGTTTTCCATGCTCGATGATCATCGTCTGACAGAACCCCATCATACTCGCTTTCACGTGCGCGGCCGAATTGCCTTCCACGTGCGCGTAGCCGCCCTTCCACGGAACGAGCCGTTCGAGCGTCTGAATGATGTCGCGCACCACGTCGGGATCCGCGTTCTCATTGATTGTGATCCCCGCGGTCGTATGCGGCACGAACACGTGACACACACCATCCTTGATCTTCGATTCGGTTACGATGCGCTGCACCTCATGATCGATCCGTAGAAACTGCGCGTGATGCTGCGTGTTCACAGGGAATGTGTGCATTTGCCCCTCCATACGTCGTGCTCGCGCTCGTAATCGTAATCGACCGTCGGCACTCAGAATTCCATTCGGTTCAGATTGCGCAATCCTAAACTCAACGGGATCACCGTGCTGACAATACTCAGTCCCGTAATGAAAACGACCGCAATAGCCAAGGCCATGTAGAAACTCGCGTCACTCGTGTAGAGGCCCAGGACCCGCCACTGGAGGATCATCGTTTGCGCTCCGACTACCAGCGTGATGTAACCAACGCTCAGTAGAAAATTCAGGGTGCCGCCCATGCCCGAGACGATGCGCGCCGGATTATCCTCCTGGAAGTTCGGGTACAACGTGCCCAGACCCACCGCGAGGCCCGACAATCCGAAGTTCGTGATGATCACGCTGTAGACCGACAGCGCGAAGTAGATCGGCTCAAGCCCCAGCATCGAACCCGACAGGATCGCCAAACCTACCGTGAAGGCCGACGTTGTCGCCACGCTCAACCAGAACTTCTGAAACACAAGCCGGCGAAACGAGAGGGGCGCCAGGCCGAGGATCCAGAACCGCCGCCCTTCGAGACTCACGAGCGGGAAAACGAACCGGCTCGTCAGCGTGGCGAGGATCAACGTGCACGCCCCGATGTTAAGACACGCGATCCAGCTCCGCCAAAAGTCCTGCTGGTAACGTCCGGACATGTTCCGCAGGTTCGCGATGTACACCGCCATGATCCCGAAGAAGATCACAAACTGCGACCACTGCGTCGCATCGCGCCAGAAGAGCCGGATGTCCTTTATGACCAACGCGCGCTCCGGGTTCGGCAATGCCTTGAGCAGGCCGTCGAGATACGCCAACGGACTCCGCCCAAGCCACTTCGCCCGTCCCCTTTCGCGGCCTGCAAGCGAGGACCACCCCATGTAGAAGATCCGTTGCGCCGTTTCCGCCGCGAGCCAGACGGCCATGAGTGCGTTCGACGTCAACAACAGGAAATCGAAAATGCACTCGCCGTAGCTTCGGGCGGCCGCGGCCAGGACGCCGCGCGTTGTCCAGTAGCTCGGCAGCAGCGGCGACTGCGTCTGCGAAGTCATATCGAGCAGCGCCGGCAGGAACGTGTCCTCCGAAAGACGATTGACGCCCATGGACTGTTTCCAGTAGACGAACAGAAGCAACACGGCCAGCATACCGAAAAGGATGATCGTGCTCATGCGCAGCCGGGGAAAGACGCGGGCCAATACCAGCGTTACCAAAGAACCGATCGCGGCCGGCAGCGTGATATACGGGACGAAGAACATGATCGCCGAGACGTAAAAGATCAGCGGCGCTCCCGTCGTATACCCGTACGCCAAGATAAGGGGCGACCCAAGGTAGGCCAACGCCCAAGAGCTGAACGCGATGCACTCAAAAAAACGCGCCACAAAAAGCGTCCGGAAAGAAATCGGCGCATGGAGCAGATAGGCGACCTCGCGCGAACGATACAGCGTCGAGAATGAAACAAGGACGTTCGAGAAGATCAACATGAAGAACACCGCGAGCGCCAGAACGCCAAGCATGCGCGTCAGGACAATGCTCCCGATGCCGCGCGCGGAGCCTGAGACGTCGGCGCCGAACCGCATGAGGAACTCGAAGCCTTCCTTGAAAAGAAAGAACGCGCCAAGCCACAGGCCGAACGCGCAGACCGAGATGACGCTCACCTTGAGCTTCGATTCCGTCTGGACGGACGCAATCGAGTGCCTGGCGATCTGCAGCTTGGCCCGGGCGACGGCGGCGAGCTGGCTCACACCTCGTCTCCTTGCGTAAGCTCCAAGAAGACGTCCTCCAGCGACCCCGTACGATCGGCCAGCGCCTTTATCTCCGGCACTGTGCCGAGGTGGAGTAGCTTCCCGTTGTGGATGATCCCGATGCGGTCCGCGATTTCCTCGGCAATGCTCAGCGTGTGGGTTGACATGAACACGGTTAGCCCTTCCCGAGTCCGGGTCTTCAGGTAATCCTTCACGAAGCGGATGTTCTTGGGATCGAGTCCGACCCAAGGTTCGTCGACTACAACGATCTTCGGGTCATGCAAAAAACACGACGCAAAGGACAGCTTTTGCCGCATCCCGTGGCTGTAATCCTCAATGAGATCGTCCGCAACGGAGCGCAGCTCGAAGATCTCCAGCAACTCCTCGCCATACTCGGCCACGCGCCCGTCCTCAAGGTGGTACAGCCCCGCCACGAATCGCATGAATTCCCGCCCCGTCAGCTTCTCATACAGGAACGGACTGTCCGGGATGTAACCGATGATCCGCTTGGCCTGCAGCGGTTCCTTCCGAATGTCGTGGCCGCCCAAGAAGGCGCGGCCCTCCGTCGGATGAAGCAGGCCCGTCAGCATCTTGATGGTCGTCGTCTTGCCGGCGCCGTTCGGCCCAAGAAAACAGAAGAACTCGCCCGCCGCAATCTCGAGATCGAGATTCGCAACGGCCAGCTTCGACCCAAAGCGTTTCGTCAGGTTTTCCGTGCGGATCATGGCCTACCCTGTTCGTTCTTGTCGCGTTTTCTACTCAACGCCTGTCACCTCAATCTCAAGTTGGCCCAGATACGGCAACAACTGTGTCCATTTCTCGATGTTACCATTCAGCAGCTTGATGTGCGTCGCGTCCGCAATCGGCTGGCCCAGCGTCGGGTCCATCCATATCCAACGGCCCGCGAACACCTCCGGCCAAGCATGATAATAGAAACCCTTCAGCGTGTCGCTCCACACCAGGCCGATGGCAATGCGCGTCGGCACGCCCGCCGCGCGCGCCAGCGCGGCATACAACACTGTATGCTCATTGCAGTCACCGGCGAGCGATTCCAACACCTCCAACGCGGATGGAATGCTGAAGACAGCGACCTTTTTCACATTGTCATGCACCCACTGATAAATGCGGACCGCCTTTTGCCATGAATCCTTTTCATTGCCCACGATCTGCGCTGATAGATCCTTTATCTTCGGACGGTCCGCCTGAACGAACGCATCACTCTTCAAATACTCCTCTGACAGCGCCGCGTTTGGATCGCTGGCGACCGGTCCCGATGACGTTGTGATCGTGTATGTGTCCCCCGCAGCCGTTTGCGTCTCATCCGCGGGCGGGTATCGGTCCGGCGAGATGCCGCTGAATCTCACTGTCATGCGCTTCGCGCCTCGCATCGGCATACGGCCCTTCGGAACAATCGCCATGCTCCGCAAGAGGTTCGTGTTCTCACCGCTGTCTGCCGGCGCCAATGCCTCTTCCGGAGTGATCTTCCGCAGCGAAAATCCAAACGGGGTCTCCGCCCGGATAATCTCTTCATCTTCTGCCAGCCACGCCTTCGTCGTAAGGCCGTTCAACGTCGTCGTCAGCACTTTGCACTCGACCCGCTCGCCCGCGACCTCGATCGTCTCGTTTCCCACGCACTGGATGCGCGCCTTGCCGACTGAGAACGTCATCGGGTCGAACGCATCCATCACCACTTCCTGGCCGGCCTTGAGCGATGGCAGGTTCAGCGTGGTCGTGCCCATGGCGCCCGACAGGAGCAATTCCTTCCCCACTGGAAACTGGAACGGGATCGCTTCCCCGGCCGTGTAGACCGTTCCGACAAGCTGGCCGTTCTCGACATTCGCGGCGATCCGCATCGTGTGTTCCGATGACCGCAGTTTGAAGTCGAACTCGGCCCGGCTGCCGTCTTCCGGCATCCACGCCGACCCGGCAACGAAAACATCGGTAGGCGTCATCAACAGCATCAACTGCAGCCTCGCGGTCACGCTGAATGCAACTCCGACATGACCATCGCGGCTGTCAGGGGTCGAGCTGCTGTTCACGAAGCCAATACGGGTCCCGCTTGACCCCGAATCCCCCAGATAGATCCCCATCCACGAATTGCCCGGGCGCATCACGCGCGGAGACACCGTATGCGCGCTGGTCTCAAAGAAAGGAAGCATGCCCTCGCGTCGAAGCAGAAGCGCGACCATAACCATCCAGAAAAGGATGATGCCCGCCGCGATTAGGCGCTTACGTTTGCGGTGTAAGGATTCCTTTCGGAGGTCATTTTGGATTTTGGATTTTGGATCTTGGATTGGCTTTCCGAACCCAAGTCTCGACAGGAAAGCGGCAGTAACACTTCGCGTCTTATTGAATAAACCCACTAATAACACCATGCGGGGCAGTGTCTACGTGCCCGGAACCAATCCAAAATCCAAAATACATGCTATCAGTTTTCCCGTTGAGCGCCGCAGCACTTCTTGTATTTCTTCCCGCTGCCGCAAGGGCACTTCTCGTTGGGTCCGACTTTCGGTCCCACGCGAATCGGCTTCGGTTTCGGGCGTTGCGCGGAATCGCGTTCGGACGCCTGCGCGGCGGAATTCTGGCCCGCAAGCGCGAACCGGCTCGTATCATATGAGGCAAAACTACGATCTGCCTGCTTGTCGGCCGCCACGTACTGGTAATTCGCCAACTGGGAGAAAGGATCTTCCTTCGCGGTCAGCGTTCCCTTCCGGGCCCGGCTCTGCCGCTTCCGCTGGACTTCGGGATCCGTCAGCCGGAGCAGCATCTGCACCACCGTCTCCTCGATCCCTTTCATCATCTGCTCGAATATTTCAAAGCCCTCCGTCTTGTACTCGAGCAACGGATCTTTCTGTCCAAAGGCCCGCAGACGGACCGATTCCCGCAAGTAGTCCATCGAGTACAGGTGATCGATCCATCGCTCGTCCACCGTCTGCAACAAGACCATCATCTCGATATCGTGCACGCGCTTCCGGCCAAGCTTCCCGAAATCGATGCGGGATTCGTCGCCGCCGACCTGCTCGCGGAAACTCGCGCGGATTTCCTCCGCGATCAACTGCTCCCGGCGCGCATACTCGGCGAGCACTTGCTCCATCAGCCGCTCGGGCAGCGGCTTCGGTTCGCCATCCTGCGTCGAGCCAGTCAGGTCGACTTCAAACGAGAAGACCTGCCGCAATCGTGCCGCTAGCCCTTCGAGATCCCATTCCTCGGGCTCCACGTCCTCCGGGGCATATTCCGCAACCGCATCGTCAATTATGTTCTGGAACATGCCGTGCAGTTGCTCAGTAACGTCACGGTCCTCGAGCACGTCCCGTCGCATCCTGTAAATGACACGCCGCTGTTTTTCCATCACGGTGTCGTACTCGAGAACGTGTTTGCGGATCTCGAAGTTGTATTCCTCGACCTGCCGTTGCGCGCGCTCGATCGTCCGGGTGACCATACGCTGGCCGAGCGGTTCGTCGTCCATCTCAGTATTCCCAAACCAGTCCAACATCTTTTTTACCCGGTCGCCCCCGAAGAGCCGCGCAACCTCGTCCTCAAGACTGACGAAAAAGCGCGTAGTCCCAGGGTCGCCCTGACGCCCGCAACGGCCACGGAGCTGGTTGTCGATCCGCCGCGACTCATGCCGCTCGGTACCGATGATTGCGAGCCCCCCGAACTCCCGCACGCCCTCGCCAAGCTTAATGTCCGTTCCCCGGCCTGCCATGTTCGTCGCAATCGTAATGGCGCCGCGCTTCCCGGCGTTCGCCACAATCGACGCCTCGCGCTCGTGGTACTTCGCGTTCAACACCTGGTAATCCTTGATGCCGCGCTCACCGAGCAGCTTGGCGACGACCTCCGATTTCTCAATCGAGACCGTGCCTACCAGCACGGGCCGGCCCGTTTCATGGAGGTCTGCGATCTGGCCGACGACGTGCCGGAACTTGCCCATCTCCGTCCCGAACACAAGGTCGGTCATGTCCTCGCGGATCAGCGGCAGATTCGTCGGAATCTGCACCACGTCCAAGTTGTAGATCGTGGCGAACTCCTGGGCCTCCGTGGCCGCCGTGCCCGTCATGCCCGCGAGCTTGTTGTAGAGCCGGAAATAGTTCTGATACGTGATCGTCGCGATCGTCTGCGATTCAAACTGAACGGACACGCGTTCCTTCGCCTCGATGGCCTGATGGAGACCGTCCGACCAGCGGCGTCCCTCCATCACGCGGCCCGTGAACTCGTCCACGATCAGGACCTCGCCGTCGCGCACCATATATTTGTCGTCCCGCTTGTAGAAATTGTGCGCGCGGATCGACTGTTCCACCATGTGCACGAGCCCGAGCGTCTCATCCGTGTAAAGGTCATCGACGCCGAGCAGACGCTCCGCGGCTTCCATGCCCTCTTCCGTAAGCAGGACGTGATGGTACTTCTCATCCAGTTCGTAGTGTTTGTCCTTGCGCAACTGCCGCACGGCCTCATCGACTTTATAGTACAGGTCCGTGCTTCGCTCGGGCCGTCCCGAGATGATGAGCGGCGTCCGCGCCTCGTCCACTAGGATCGAATCCACCTCGTCCACAATCGCATAGTTCAACTGCCGCTGCACCCGGTGCTCGGGACGAACCGCCATGTTGTCCCGGAGGTAGTCGAACCCGAACTCGCTGTTCGTCCCATACGTAACGTCGGCACGGTACCCGATCTGATGCTCCGCCGTATCCATGTCGTGCTGGATGACCCCCACCGTGATACCCAGCGACTTGAAGATCGGACCCATCCATTCGCTGTCGCGCCGCGCAAGGTAGTCGTTCACGGTCACAAGGTGCACGCCGTTTCCCGTCAGCGCGTTGAGGTACACGGGCATCACGGCCACGAGCGTCTTGCCCTCGCCGGTCACCATCTCCGCGATGGCCCCGCGATGCAAAACGATGCCGCCTATGATCTGCACGTCGAACGGGCGCAGCCCTACAACGCGCTTCGACGCTTCCCGCACGACCGAGAACGCATCCGGCAGAAGCTCGTCCAATTCCTGGTTTACCCGTTCACGCAGCGCCTTTGCGAACTCACCGCCCGCAAACTGATCGCTCGAGTGCTGCCGCCGAAACTCATCACGGACCTGCCCCAGACGCTCCTTGAAATGCGCCGTCTGTATGCGCAGTTCATCATTCGTCATCCGCGCATAGTGCGCCTCTTTCTCGCGCACGACGGTCAGCAGCGGCATCATTTTCCTGACCGTCCGCTCGCTGCTCGTGCCGAATATCGATTTCAGAATGGACCTCAACACCTAAATCCGACCTCCAATCGAAATCCAGGTAGGGCCGGTTTCTCTGAAACCGGGCCCACGCCGCAATCCAACTCTCTTAGGCCGGCTTCGGAGAAGCCGGCCCTGCTCCAAACGCGCTTACTCACGAAAATGATAGCAGAGCCGGGACATCGCGGCAAAAAGCTGACGCGCATTCCTTCCCAAGACCGGCGCCTGTGCTACAATGTCCGAAACACTACCGAGGATCGAGTTGCGACTTGGCGCTAACGCTGTACATTCTATCCCTTGGGATTTCCGGCGGGATCGTCGGCGTATTCGTCCGACAGGTGCTCGGCGGCCAGGGCTACGTTCACGGTTTCCGGATGGCGCTCCTCCTCGCTGGCGGGTGCGCCGCGCTCTATGTGGCCGCTCAGCTCGCCTACATGACCCTCGTTCGCCTCCTCAAGCCTACGCGTTCGCCTGGGCCGCTCCTGTGCGAAATCCTTTCGCATCTTGCGGCGCTCGTTCTCCTGCCTTATCTGCTTCAGATGCCCGTTCCATGGCCATACCCTGCCATGGCGAAGGCTGAAGTCCTCATCTATCTGGGAGCATTCGGCGCCTTCCACGCGCTGTTCAAACTCGCCTCCTTTTTTGCCGCCATCCGCGGCGAGCCGGGGGCCCGGCTCGGCGCGGCCGGCTGGCTTCTGACCACGTGCGCAAGCGGTGTTGCCGCATACATCGCGCTCTCCGGGTGGTTGACCGAAATGGAGCAGGTCCGTCCTCATGCCCCGGACAAGCAGCAGGCATGCCGCGCCGGGGACGCGTATGCTTCAGCGCGCGAGGCGCCCGAGGGGGCGCAGGTGGACTGCCACTTCGAGTACTTTCCGGGCATTTGCCTTAGCATGCAATGGGCCGCCCCAGCCATGCCCGAGGCCGATGAGTTCGGCGCGCCGGAACGTCTCTATGTTACTGTCGCGTTTGAAGGAGTCCAGACGGAACCCTTGATGCGTGTCGTGACACTAAGCCCCGCAGGCTGGACGCCGCTTCAGATCCCCAGTGAGAGCATTCCTCAGAATTGCGGCGCCTGCAGTATTCTCTGGGAGTCGCAAAAGGCCCCTTCCTGGCGCGGATTGGTCCGAGTCCGTCCCATTGTGGGGTCCGGTCGAACCATGCTCCTTTCCGGGCCCTTCTCACATGTCTCTTGCGCCCCTCGTTCACAAGTTGAACTTGGGAACAAGAGCCAACAGGAAAATGAGGAGAGTCCCGAACCGAGCATCCTCCTGATCGCTGTCGAGGGACTCGCCGCGCAGCATCTCTCATGCATGGGCTACAAGAGAAACACCACCCCCGCTCTCGATCGTCTCGCGCACACGTCCCAAGTGTTCGCCAATGCCTACACGCCCGCGCCCGAGGCCGCCGCGGCCTGTATGACCCTGCTCACAGGTGTCAATCCGCTCCGCCACGCTTTTCTCGGCGCGCGTCACGGGCCGCTTCCAGCCCAGTACGACACCCTTGCGCAAGTGCTTCAGCGAAGGCATTATGCTACCGTCGCCTTCACCGAGGGCGAGGGAGAGGATGACAAGGATCTCATCTTTGGGGATGGCTTTGAACGCGGATTCGAGATCTTCGATCCCTCTTACCGCGCTGTTGCCGCCGCGCCGGACGAACCCGTCGCATCCGCCGCCACAATTCGGAAAGTCGCGGAATGGGTTGAAAAGCTCGGCGGGCAGAAGTTCCTCGTGTTTGTGCGGCTCCGGGAACTGCGCGACCCGCGTTGGTCCGAACGGTACGCCCCGGGATTTGTAGCGGATCCCGCCGCGCCTCTTCCCGTCGATG
>Ga0315274_10004335_pt1 | contig 20885 bp, 19 predicted proteins | sample YL17G02_20_MG_FD_203700 | JGI IMG/M metagenome (GOLD analysis project Ga0315274, IMG submission 203700) | Sediment microbial communities from Yellowstone Lake, YNP, Wyoming, USA - YL17G02_20 | ecosystem: Environmental > Aquatic > Freshwater > Lake > Sediment | place: USA: Wyoming | collected...
GGCTGCACGAGATCGCGCGCCTCGGCGTCAGGCTCGGGGGGCGGGAGGAGACGTTCAGGGGCCTCGCGGGCATGGGGGACCTGGTGCTCACGTGCACCGGCGCGCTCTCGCGCAACCGCAGCGTCGGAGAGCGGCTGGGGCGCGGCGAGCCCCTCGAGCGGATCCTGGCGGGCCGCGAGGTCGCGGAGGGCGTGCCCACCGCGCGCGCTGCCGCCGAGCTTGCCCGCCGGCACGGGGTCGAGATGCCGATCACCTTTGTAGTCGAGTCGATCCTGGCCGGAAAGATTTCCCCACGGGCCGCGGTCCCCGCCCTCATGACGCGAACACTCAAGGAAGAAGCGCTGCTCTGAACTCGCTGACCGTCGTGAACCGTGGATCGAGGACGACAATGAAACCACGAGTGACTTCCGTCATGCTCTTCCTGGCGGCGCTTATTCCCTCCCTGCTCTCGTGCGGGCCGACGGCCGATCCCCGGCTCGCCGGCTCGTGGCGTGGCGCCGAGGTCAGCGGCTGGATCCCGGTTCGGCTGCAGGGATCTCCCGCGCAGATCGGCTTCCAGCACGGCTACCTCCTGGCGCCGGAGATCGCCGACGCAATCAAGGTGATCCGGCTGACGTTGACGAGGGACACGAAGCGGGACTGGGCGTTCCTGCGCAAGGCCGCGGAGACGGTCCTCTGGAACCATACCGAGGAGGAGTACCGACAGGAGCTCCGCGGCATCTCGGAGGGTCTGGCGGCACGCGGCGTTACCGTCGAGGTCACAGACCTGGTGGTGCTCAACGGCAACCTCGAGCTGCCCTATTACACCGACTGGCTCGACAAGCAAAAGACATCCTCGGCACCCGAGCGCTGCAGCGCGTTCGTGGCCACCGGCAGCTGGACGCGCGGCGGTCAGCCGGTGATCGCGCACAACAACTGGTCCGGATACCTGGAAGGGTCGCGGTGGAACATCATCTTCGATATCCGCCCGGAGAAGGGGTACAGGATCCTCATGGATGGCTTCCCGGGTCTCATCCACAGCGGTGACGACTTCGGGATGAACTCCGCGGGCATCGTCATCACCGAGACGACGATCTCGCGGTTCAAGGGTTTCGAGCCGAACGGGGTCCCCGAATTTGTGCGTGCCCGCAAGGCCATGCAGTATTCGGCAAGCATCGACGACTTTGTGCGGATCATGGCGTATCGCAACAACGGCGGCTACGCCAACACCTGGCTGCTTGCGGACACCAAGCGCAACGAGATCGCACGTCTCGAGCTCGGATTGAAGAACGTCACGCTCGAGCGCACGAGTGATGGCTACTTCGTGGGCGCCAACTTCCCCGTCAACCCAAAGCTGACGGCCGAGGAGACGGAATTCCCGGCCACGGATCCCGGAGTGAGCGGGTGCGCTCGCCGAACGTGTTGGGAGCGGCTCATGCCCGAGTCCAAGGGGAGAATCGACGTGGAGGCGGCCAAGCGCTTCCTCGCGGACCACTACGACGCCTACGAGAAGAAGGCCAACGCGCCCAGCGAGAGGACGCTGTGCGGCCACGTGGACCTCTCGCCGCGCGGGATGAAGCCGTGGCAGGAGGCGTTCGGCCCGGCGGGCACCGTTCAGGCAAAGGTCGCCGACGCCGCGATGGTGCAAGGCATGGAGATGTGGGCCGCCATGGGCCACCCGTGCGGGCTGGATTTCGTGGCCGTGGAGTTCCTGCAGCGGCACCCGGAGTACGGCTGGCAGAGGGAGCTTCTCAGGGACCTGCCCTCGCGTCCGTGGACGCTCTTCTCGCTGCGCTAGCGGACGGCGATGGCGCTGATCTCGATCAGGGCGTCCTTCGGCAGCTCGGCCACCTCGACGGTGGCGCGGGCGGGCGGCTGTCTCGGGAAGTACCCCGCGTAGACCTTGTTCATCGTCGTGAAATCGTCCATGTCGGCGAGGAAGACCTGGCAGGACACGACGTTTTCCAGCGAGTAGCCGGCCGCCTCCAGGACCGCCTTGAGGTTCTCCAGGGCCTGGTGCGTCTCGGCCTCGATCCCGCCCTTGACGATCTCGCCGGTCGCGGGGTCGATGGCGAGCTGACCGGACAGGTAGAGGGTGTTGCCCGCACGTACCGCCTGCGAGTACGGGCCGATCGCCTTGGGGGCGTTGTCGGTGACGATCACCTGCGCGTGCTGGCCGCACGCCGTCAGGAGCAGGGCACACGCCAGAAGAACGAGCCAGGTTCTCATGCGGTCGGCAGTCCTTTCTCGAGTACCGCTTCGATGGCCTCGCAGAACTGGTCGATCTCGTCGAGGGTCGTGTAGACGCTGGGAGCGACCCGGATCCCCTCGAACTCGTCGTGCTTGATGGCGGCCACGATGATCCGGTGCTTGGCCCAGAGGTAGTCGGCGAGCCTGCCCGAGTCCACCCCCTCGAGCTCAACGAGCGCCAGACCGCACGAGAGCCCGGGCTTGAGGCTGGTGTGGAGCCGCACGCGAGCGTGACGGGAGAGACGTGTGGCCCATCGGTCGCGGAGGTAGCGAAGCCGCGCCTCCTTGCGACGGGGGCCGATGCCGGTGGTGAAGGCGAGTGCCTCGCCGATGGCCAGGTAGGGCGCCGCGGGGTGGGTGCCGATCTCTTCGAACTTTCGGATGTTCCCGTCGAGCTCGGGGGGTGCCGCCATCAGCGGCCAGAGGCCGCGGATCTTCTCGCGCCGGACGTACAGCATGCCGGTGCCGTGGGGCGCGAAGAGCCACTTGTGCAGGCTGGTGGCGTAGTAGTCACAGTCGAGGTCGGCCTGCGTGAAGGCCAGGTGCGCGAAGGTGTGGGCGCCGTCCACCAGCACCGGGATTCCCCTGCGGCGTCCCATCGCGACGACCTGGCGCACCGGCAGCACCTGACCGGTGAGGAAGATCATGTGACTCACCAGGATCAGACGGGTCTTCGGGGTGATTGCCGCCTCGAACGCCCGTACCACCTGGTCCGGGTCCTCGGCGGGCGTGGGCAGGGATATCTGCTTCAGGACGATTCCTTCGCGCCGCTCGCGCTGCTTGAAGGTCGTGATCATTCTCGGGTAGTCCTGGTTGGACGTGAGCACCTCGTCGCCGGCCTTGAGGTCGAAACCGAACTGGCACGTCTCCAGGCCCTCGGAAGTGTTGCGGGTGAGGGCGACCTCCTCCGGGTCGCATCCGAAGAACCGCGCCAGATTCTCCCGCACCGTCTCGCGCTGGGGTTCGAGCACACGCCACATGGTGTAGGCGGGGGCGGCGTTGGAGTACTCCTGATAGCGCCGCTGGGCCTCCTGAACCGCCGCGGGCGAAGGGCTGACGCCGCCGTTGTTGAGGTTGATGACCGTGCGGTCCACCACGAAGGCGCGCTGGATCTCCGCCCAGAACGTCTCGTCCCCGGCGACTTCCTCGGCGCTGCCCGGGTATCGGTTGGCGACCTCGGCGATCGCGAGGGCGCGGCGGGGGTGCAGGAAAGCGAGCGCCGCCGCAGCCCCGAGCGGTTGGCTGACCACGGCCATGAACTGACGCCGGTCGAGCATCGCTGGCCTCCGTCCTTTCGGTGGGATCCGGGGATCCCGTTCGCTGCCGTCGCTGTTCCGGAACATTCTAGCCCCAGCTCCCGGCGGGCGCGCGGTCAACCCTTCCACTTAGGCGCCTGTCCGGGTAATACTCCGGCTGCGAATCCCGATAGCATCCGGCTGGCTGTGTCAGCCGTCGCGAAAAATCCTCGACGTAGCTCTGACTACGCCTCCGGGATTCTCGCTCGGCTTCCTTGCCATCCGGCGCCCTCGGAATTCTCGCTTTCGTCGTTTACCCGGACAGGCTCCTAGTGCGGGAGCACCGCCTCGGCAGGAGCGCCGAAACCCCCGAGGAACGCCTGCATGTCGGCGGGGATGGGGGCCTCGATACGAAGCTGCGCGCCGGTGCGAGGGTGCGGGAAGTCGAGCCGCCAGGCGTGGAGGAACGGTCGGGGGACGCCCCCCCCGCCTCCGTACAGGGTGTCGCCCGCTACCGGAAACCCGGCCTCGGCCAGATGCACGCGAACCTGATGAGTGCGCCCGGTGAGCGGACGAATCTCGAGGAGGGAGAACTCACCGAGCCTGGCGAGCAGGTGCACCTCGGTGATGGCGGGCTTCCCGCCGCGTGCGACGCGAAAACGCCCGGGGACCAGCGGGTCGTGGGAGATCGCCCCCGAGATCTTCCTGGGGGGGTCATCCTGTCCTCCATGCACGACTGCCAGGTAGTGTTTGTGCGCGGCGCCTGACCCCCAGATCTTCGTGAGGGCACGGGCGGCGTCGTGCTGGCGCGCGAAGACCAGCACCCCGGTCGTGAGGCGGTCGAGGCGGTGGAAGAGCAGCACCTCGACCTGTTTCCCCTCCCGTGCCGCCAACTGCATGAGAACTCTCTCGTGAGCGGTCAGCTCACCCCGGGCGCGCTTCCTGGGCGGTTGCGTCGTGAGGCCGGCAGGCTTGTCCACGGCAACCAGCCAGCCATCCTCGTGGAGGATCGCCAGGTCAGGCTGCACCGGCGGCGGGGGGGCCAACACCTCGTCCCCGGGGACGACGTCGAGCACATCGGCGAGGCGAAGGTGACGCGAGAGCACGCGGCTCGGCTTGCCGTTGAGCCACAGTCGGCCCTCTGAGACCAGCGCGCGGACCCGCCGGCGGGGAACCCCGGCGAGCGCGGCAAGCCCCTGGTCCAGGCGTTGCCCGGCCAGCGCCGGGTGGACGACGTAGCGCACGACGCCGGGCCGCGGCGAGGTTGAAGTGGCTGGGATCACGTTCGCGTCCTGCGAGGCGGCATCGACCCTTCAGCCCTCGGGGCGAGCAGAGGTGGTCGTCGCCTCCCACGGGAGCACGATGCGCGCGGTCGTGCCGGAAGAGTCGCTGGAGAGGTCGAGGCGACCGCCGTGGGCCTCGACCATCTTGCGGGCGATCGCCAGCCCCAGACCGGCCCCTCCCACGCGGCGCACGGCCATCGGTACCGCGAGCTTGGCCAGTACCTCGGGCGGGATGCCCTGACCGGCGTCCCGGACCTCGATGACGGCCCCGCCGTCGTCGCACCGCACGGTGGCGCACACCGGCGGCGGCGGCGTGGCGCTGCGAACCGCGTTGTCGAGGAGAGGCAGTATGGCGGAGGAGAGTGCGCGCGGGTCCCACAATCCACGGCGGAGCTGACCTTCGGTCTCCACCCTGACCTCGAAGGCCTGTGCATTGGGGTCCCACCCGGACTGTAGCCCCTGCACCTGCTCGCGCAGCAGCGCGACGAGGTCCACAGAGGTCAGGGTAAGCCGGATCGGGCGCCCGAAGAGCAGCAGTTGCTCCAGGTAGTGCTTCAGGGCGTCCACCTGCCGGAGCACCGCCTCGAAGTGGGCCTTGATCTCGGGCGCGGCGCCCGCACGCCGGATACCCATCTCGGCCTGGAGGCCCATGGTGAAGGCGTGGTTGCGGACGTCGTGGGCGATCTGGTTGACCAGGTTCTCCAGCGCCGTCTCGGACCCTTGCTTCATCATTTATATGCTAGCACCGCCTTGGCTTGACATCCTCGGAGGCCTCGGTGAGACTGAACGCGAGTTCACTCAGAAGTGGGGAGGAGCTTGCGGGGAGCGCTTGGCCAGAGGTCGCGTGAGCGCAAGCGCGGCGCTATCCTCCGCGCGGCCGTGGAGGTTTTCTCGGAGCGCGGCTACTTCGGCGCCCGCATGCGCGAGGTCGCGAAGCGTGCCGGCGTCGCGGACGGCACGCTCTACCTGTACTTCGAGGGTAAGGAACACCTCCTGGTGTCGCTGCTCGAGGAGCACGCGCGGGCATTCCTGAAGCGTGCGCGCCAGGACGCCGCGGAGTGTGACGACCCGCGAGAGAAGCTCCGCCGAGTCGTTGAGCGGCACCTCGCCAGCCTCGAGAACGACCGCGCGCTGGCGCGAGTCTTCCAGATCGAGCTGCGGCACTCGAGGAGGTTCCTGCGCCAGGTGGCGCGAGGTCAGGTCGCGGCGTACCTGCAGCTGCTCCAGGAGATCATCGGGCAGGGTGCGGCGGGAGGGTGCTTTCGCGCGGACGTGCCTGCCGAGGTGGCTGCACGGGCCGTGTTCGGCGCAGTGGACGAGCTGATCACCGCGTGGGTCCTGGCCAGCCGCCCGAAGCCGCTGGCCGAGCAGAGCGGGCCGCTGCTGCGGCTGCTCCTCGAGGGCCTCGAGGCGCACGAAAGGGGAGAGCGATGAGTGAAACACGAACGCTGTTGGACGTCTTCGCGCTGTGGCGGGGCGGATCCCCCCAACCCGCGCTCGTGGACGCCCGCGGCGGCGGCGAGGTCCGCCTGCCCGCACCGGAGGTGGCGAGACGGGTGGCGGGGATCGCCAAGGGTCTGGCGGCTCTCGGTGTCGGCAAGGGTGACCGGGTCGCGCTGCTCTGCGGCGATCGGCCCGAGTGGCACATCGTGGACTTCGCGTGCCTTCACCTGGGGGCGCTCGACGTGCCGATCTACCCCACCCTGCTGGCGTCGCAGGCCCGAGCCATCCTCGCGGACTCGGGCGCCCGCGCCGTGGTGGCCGAGAACCCGGAGCAGCTCGCCAAGGTGCTGGAGGTGCGGGGCAGCTGTCCCGAGATCAAGGATGTGCTCCTCATCGATGGGGATGCGCCGCCAGGGGTGCGGACGCTCGCCTCGTGCACGGTAGAGCTCCCCCAGAGCGAGGCGGAGGCCTTCCTGGAGAGCTGCCGCCCCGGCCTGCAGCCGGAGGATCTCGCCACGCTGATCTACACCTCCGGGACCACCGGCGAGCCCAAGGGGGTCATGCTGACCCACGACAACTTCGTGTTCGACGCCTACTACTCCGCCGGCGTCATGCCGTGGCCGGCGGGTGGCGAGACCGCCCTGGCCTTCCTGCCCCTTTCCCACGTGCTCGAGAGGCTGGTGGACTACTGCTACTTCCTGAATGGTCTTTCCATTGCCTACTGCGGCCTGCTGGAGAGCGCCGAGGCGATGCGCCGCGTGCGGCCTCTGATCTTCACCGCAGTGCCGAGGTTCTACGAGAAGGTGCACGACCGCGTCCTCCACGAGGTCTCCGAGGGACCCAAGCTGAAACAGTCGCTGTTCCGCACCGCGTTGCGGGTAGGCCTGGAAAGCGTGCGGACAGGCCGAAAGGGCTTTCGCTACAGGGTCTTCGACCTCATCGTCTACTCCAAGATCCGCGCGGCTCTCGGCGGTCGCATCCGCTTCTCCATCTCGGGCGGGGCACCGCTCCCGGTCTTCATAGGCGAGTTCTTCCATGCGATGGGGATCAAGGTTCTCGAGGGGTACGGCCTGACCGAGACCTCGCCGGTGATCACCGTGAACCGGTTCGACGACTGGAAGCTCGGCACGGTGGGGCCGCCCTTGCCAGGCGTCGAGGTGCGCATTGCTCCCGACGGCGAAATCCTCACCCGCGGGCGACATGTGATGAGGGGCTTCTGGAACAAGCCGGAGGCCACCACCGCGGTCCTCGACCCGCAGGGGTGGCTGGCGACCGGCGACATCGGCGAGCTTGGCGCCGATGGCTTCCTGCGCATCACCGACCGCAAGAAGGACATCCTGGTGACCGCCGGCGGCAAGAACGTCGCGCCGCAGCCGATCGAGAACCAGCTGAGCGCCTCGCCGCTGGTGGAGACCGCGGTGCTCTTCGGCGACCGAAAGCCCTACATCGTGGCGCTCATGGTCCCCAATTTCGAGGCGCTCGACGCGTGGGCCAAGCAACGCGGTCTGCCGGCGGCCGACCGCGCAGCCCTCCTCGAGCGCCCCGAGGTGGCCGCGGCTTATCAGGACGTGGTGGACGGCGTGAACGCGAACCTCGCGCGCTTCGAAACGATCAAGAAGTTCCACCTCGTTGCCGAGCCTTTCACCATCTCTGGCGGCCAGCTCACCCCGACCCTCAAGGTCAAGCGGCGGGTCATCGAGCAGCGCTTCGCATCGCTGCTGGCCGCGATGTACGAGGAGGGGTCCCCGGCCACCTCACCGGAGCGGTGACGGCGCGGGGAGGACGGAGACGTCCCGTGCCGTGGAGGCGAGCTTCGGCCGCGACCGGGTCTCCCGACCTTCTCAGCGCGCACCAGCGGTCGCGCCAACCGTGTGGAGGGGCCGGCCTGCCCTCGTGGGTCGTCCCGATCAGCCTTCCCACGCCGTACCCGATCGGGCCGGTGACCATCTACCTGCTCGTCGGGGAGCCACTGACCTTGGTGGACACGGGGCCGGCAACCGCGGCGGCCTGGGAGGGCCTGCGGCAGGCTCTCGCCGCGCGCTCGCTGCGCCCTGAAGACGTCAGCAGGGTGCTGATCACCCACGGCCACCACGACCACTTCGGGCTCGCGCGCAGGCTGTCGCGCGTGGGGGCCGAGTTGCTGGCCCACCCCCACGATCGCCGCAACCTCGCCCTCGACCGCAACTACCCCATGCTCTGGCAGCAGCTGGGACGGGCGGGTCTCCCGGTGGCGGAGCGGCTGCCCCTGATCGCGGGCCTTCGCCTGCTCGACCGCACGGCCCGGCCGGTCGCCGATGTGAGCTGGCTCGCGGACGGCCAGGAGTTGCCGCACGAACGCGCGTCGATTCGAGTTCGCCACATCCCGGGCCACACTCCCGGGCACGTGGGGTTCGAGCTCGGGGAGGAGGGGCTCATCATCACGGGCGACACCATCCTGGATGGCCTGACCCCGAACGCGGTCGTCGACACCGACCCCGAGAACCCGGGCCGTCCGTTCCTCTCGCTTGCCGCCTACGCCGCGACGCTGGCGCGCCTCGAGGCGATGCGGCCGCGGTTGCTCCTCCCGTCCCACGGCCCCTGCATCTCCGACGTGGCCGGCCAGGTGTCGGCGTTGCGGGAGAAACAGGCCAGGCGGGCCGCCGAGGTCCGAGCTGCCCTCTCGGCAGGCCCCTCCACGGTGGCGGAGCTGGTCGCGCGTCTCTTCCCCGGCGTGACCTTCTTCGGCATCTTCCTGGCTTTCTCCGAGGTGCTCGGGCACCTGCTGGAGCTGGAGCGGCAAGGGGCGGTACAGCGGGTCAGCGCACGCCGAGTCGAACGCTGGGCACTTGCCGGCTAGCCTCCCCGGCGCCCCGGCTCAGGAGCTCGCCCACGGGCAGCGGCCGCAGGCCGCGCCGGTCGGTCTCGTCGAGCACGATGGGCAGCGCCTCGAGGAGCGGCTGATCGGCGCGTGCGCTGCCGAGATGCATCAAAAAGATGCTGCCGGCCAGCGGCACTCCGTGCCGGGCCTCGAACTGCAGCAGGCGCCGGGCTATCCCTTGCGAGCTCAGGAAGCGGGAGGTGCCCGGCTCCTCCACCCAGTCCAGGGCGTCCAGGGAGTCCGTGGTGCCGTGCGTCCAGTCCACGTGCACGAGGCCCAGCTCCGCGGCCCAGGAGCGGATGGAGGCGTTGTGCTCGCCGTACGGTGCGCGCCAGAACTTGGAGGGCTGCCTGCCCGTGGCGGTCCGGATCGCCGTGGCGGCGCGCAGGAGGTCGTCCTGAAGTTTCTCGCGAGTGAGCTCCGGCTGGGTGTCGTGGCGATGGTTGGAGGCCCACGTGGTCAGGTGGGAGTGGCTGAACGTGTGGTTGCCGATCTCGTGACCGTCGCACGCGGCCTGCGCGAGGAGCTCGGGGTAGCTCTGGGCAAAGCGGCCGGTCACGAAAACGGTCACCCGTACGCGCCGCTCCCGAAGCAGCGCGAGCAGCTCGGCGGCGCCCTGGGCCTCGGCGTGGGCGTCGAATGTGAGCGCGAAGAACGGGCCCGCGCCCCGCACCGCGGCGACGTTCACCGCCGCGACTACCGGGGGCCCGGCGGCGAATAGAACCGCAGTCAAGGTCGGTGCGAGGAGGAGCACACAGACATTGTACGTGGTGCAGCCGTGGGCTGAGAATCAGCCTGGCGAGGTCCTGCAGGCTTGGAGTCCTCGCGTACGCTACAATCCCTTCCGGACAGGCGACACGATGTGGAACCTCCCGAACTCGCTGACCTTCTTGCGGATCCTCATGGTTCCGTTCCTGGTCGTGGTGCTGTTGACGCGCTTTTCCGGGAGCGAGTTCTGGGGGCTCGGGATCTTCCTGCTGGCGGCCCTGACGGACATCGCGGACGGCGTGATCGCCCGCCGCACCAAGGCGGTGACCGTGACCGGGACGCTGCTCGACCCGATCGCCGACAAGCTCCTGATGTCGGCTGCCTTCATCTCCCTGGTCGAGCTCGGGCTCGCCCCCGCCTGGATGGTGGTGGTGATCGTCGGCCGCGAGTTTGCGGTTTCGGGCCTTCGGCAGGTGGCTCACCAGCAGGGGGTTGTGATCGCCGCTAACTGGTGGGGCAAGCTCAAGACCCTTTCGCAGATCATCGCCGTGTCGCTGCTGATCGTCAGCTATCAGCTGGGGCACTGGGCCATGCTCGCCAAAATCGCGCTATGGGTCGCCCTCGCAATGACCGTGGCGTCGCTGATCAGCTACTTCGGTGGTTTCTGGCGCCGCGTGGTCGGGGCGGAGCGGTGAGCCTTCGCGGCGCGGCGAGCCTGCCACGCGCCCTGGTCCGGCTTGGCAACCGGTATCCACGGGTCGTGCTGGCCGGGACGGTGCTGGTGATCGTGGCGGGCGTGGTGCTGGGCACGCGGCTCAGGTTCGAGACCGACGTGCTCAACCTGATGCCGCGGCACGACCGGGTCGTGAGTCAGTTCAAGCGGATCCTGGAAGATTTCGGTTCTCTCGAAACCCTGCTGATTGCGGTGCCCGTGAGCAGCGAGGAGCAGCTGGAACACTCCCTGGCGCTCGTGGACGCCCTCGCCAGGGAGATGCGGCAGAGCCCCCACCTGTCCCAGGTGGAGGCCCAACTCGAGGACCCGGTGAGACTGGCGGACGCAGTGCTGCGCCATGCCGTCCTGTTCCTCGACCAGGAGGGGCTTTCGGCGCTGCAGGAGCGCCTCACCTCCGGGGGCCTGGCAGCCCGCGCGGCCGACATTCGCGCCGCCCTCGACACGCCCCACGGGATCGTGGCCAAGGAATTCTCCATCCGCGACCCGCTCGGGTTCCTTCCTCTGCTGCTCTCGCGCGTGAGCCGAACGCCCGCCGCGCTCAAGGTGGACTACTCGAGCGGCTACTACCTGTCGGCCGACCACAGCCTGGTGCTGATCCTGGCCAAACCCAAGGGTCCGGCGCAGAACATCGACTTCGACCAGGCGCTGATGGACGACCTGCGCGCGCGCATCGCCAGGGTGAGGGAGCAGTTCGCGGAGGACGAGGAGATCCCGCTGCAAGTGGTCCCCGAGGTCGAGATCGGTGGGGGGCACCGCATCGCCCTCGAGGACGCCACGCTGATCAAGAAGGACATCGTCTCGAACTCGATCACCTCGGTGATCGGTGTGCTCCTGCTGTTCTTCCTGGCGTACCGCCGCTTTGCCACCGCGCACTACGCCTTCCTCCCGCTCGGCACCGGCCTCGCCCTGACGTTTATCTTCGCGGCCTTGACCCTGGGCGAGCTGAACTCGGCCACCTCGGGGTTCTCGGCACTGCTGGTGGGACTGGGCATCGACTTCACGATCGTGACCTACGGGCGCTACCTGGAGGGGCGCCTGGCCGGGATGGCGCCCGCCCAGGCGCTGGACGAGATGGCCTGCCACACCGGGCCCGCGGTGGTCCTGGGCGCGATCACTACCGTGGGGACCTTCTACGCCTTCCTCGCCACCCGATTCGTCGGCCTGCGGGAGTTCGGCCTGCTGACCGGCACCGGCATCGTGTTCATGATGCTCTCGGCGTTCCTGATCCTGCCCGCGCTCGTCACGCTTTTCGACCGCTCCCGCGCCCCCGCGCCGCCGCCCGCCTGGCTGCGCCTCGAGCCCCTGCTGGAGGGGGCGAGGCGCCACTCGGCGAAGGTGCTGGCGGCGGCGGGCATCGTCACGGCGCTCTCGGTCGTGGCGCTGTTCTGGCTGCGCTTCGACGACGACGTGCGCAACCTGCGGTCTCCCTCCAACCAGGGCGTGGCGGTGCAGGAGAGAGTGGCGAAGGCGTTCGGGCTCTCGTTCAACGCGATGATGATCCGGGTGGAGGCCGCCGACGTGCCCGAGGCCATCGCGCGCGTGCAGGAGCTGGCGCCCGGCCTCGACAGCCTGGTGGGGGCCGGAGTGATCTCCTCGTACGAGTCCCTGGCGAACCTGGTGCCGCCCCGGGTCGCCCAGGAGCATGCGCTGGGCTGGCTCGCCGCCAACCGTGAGCTCACCGACCCGGTGCGGGTTACGCGCGAGATGGACGCGGCGCTTGAAGCCGTCGGTCTGGTCCCGCGCGCTTTCGCCCCGGGCCTGGCCACCCTCGACGAGGCGCTGCGCCCCGAGGGACCGGTGTCGCTCGAGGTGTGGCAGGGCACCCCGGTGCAGCAGTTCATCCAGCGCTCGCTGCACCGTACGGACGGCGCAGTGACCACGGTCGTCAACGTGTTCTCGCCGCCCGGAAAGTGGCGGCGCGAGGCTCCACTGGAGCTGGTCGAGTTGTTGCGGGGCCGCCAGGGGGTGAGCCTGACGGGGGTCAACCTGGTTGCCCAGCGGCTGCGCCACATCGTCTGGCGGGACGCCGCGGTTGCTGGGCTGCTCGGGCTCGTGCTCGTGCTCGGCCTGCTGCTGTGGGACTCTCGCAGCGTCAGGTCGGCGCTCATCTGCCTGCTGCCGGTGGCGACGGGCGTGCTCTGGGCGCTCGCCGTGATGGCGGTGGTCGGGTACCCCCTGAACCTGCTCAACGTCTTCGTTATCACGATGGTGATCGGGGTCGGCAGCGACTACGCGATCTACATCCTTTACCGCGTGCGCGAGGGTGGCAGCACGGAGCAGCTCGCCCAGACGGCGCGCGCCGTGGTGCTGTCGGCCCTCACCACGATCGTGGGGTTCGGGACGCTGGTCACGACCCACTACCCCGGCCTCCAGAGCATGGGGTGGATGGCGTCGCTGGGTGTCTTCTTCGCTTGCTTCACCGCCGTGGTGCTGGTGCCGCTCGTCGTGGGAAAGAACAAGGCGTCGTAGCCCCGGCGGGCCGAGACGCCTGGTCCGGGACGAAAGTGAGGGATGCCGGAACCCGAGCTGATAGCCGACAGCTGAAGGCAAGAAACACATGGATTCGGGTGTTGGGTTTAGCCCAGCGGGGTTCCTAGCGGTCTTCAGGCATAACCCCGGTACCTGCTGTTGGTTGTCGGCTGTAAGCTGTTGGCTGTCAGCTTGCATGAGGGGGTGGGCGATGGCGCGAGAGCTTGCTGCGCACGAGCTGCGGTGGCGGTGCCCCGAGGAGTGGCTGCCGGCCGATTCGACGGCCAAGATCGCGCCCTCGCAGGGGATCATCGGGCAGGCGCGCGCCGTGCGCGCCCTCGAGTTCGGGCTGTCCGTGCAGTCGCTGGGGTTCAACGTGTTCGTGACCGGCCTGACGGGCACCGGCAGAATGACCGCCATCGAACTCCACCTGCGCCCGCTGGCCGGGGAGGGTGAGCCGCCGGACGATCTGCTGTTCGTCTTCAACTTCGCCCGTCCCGAGCAGCCCCGGCTCCTGCGCCTGGCCGCCGGGCGTGGCGTCGTCCTTCGCGACCGCCTCGACCGCCTGCTGCGCGACATCTCCAAGGCCCTGCCGGGCATGTTCGAGGGGGAAGAGTTTCAGCAGCGCCTGGAGCTCGCCCTCGAGGATCTCAAGACCAAGCAGCAGGAGCTGATCAAAGGCCTCGAGCGCAAAGTCCGGGCGGCCGGGTTCACGCTGGTGCAGGTCCAGGTCGGCTCGGTCACTCGGCCGGAGATCCTGCCGATGGTCGAGGAGCGGCCGGTGACCCTCGAGAAGCTTCAGAGCCTCGCGGAAGAGGGCAAGTTCGACCGCGAGAAGGCCACCGTCATAGAGCAGGCGCACGGCAAGCTCTCGGAGGAACTGCAGCGAGTCTTCCACGAGGTCATGACGATGCGCGAGGAGATGGTCTCGCGCGCCGAGGAGCTGCGCCGCGCCACCGTGGAACCGCTGCTGAAGCAGGCGCTCTCGCACGTCGCGCGGGCTGTCAAGGACCCCCGGGTCTCGGAGTACCTCGACGAGTTGCTGCGCGACACGCTGGAGCACCTGGAGCTCTTCGGCGCCCATGACGGAGGCGAGGAGGGCGACCCCCTGCTTCGCTACCGGGTCAACGTCGTGGTGGACAACGGCAACACCAAGGGCCGGCCGATCATCATCGAAACCGAGCCCTCCTACAACAACCTCTTTGGCACGATCGAGGCGAGGTTGGGTCAGAACCTGCAGTCCACCTCCGACCACATGCGCATCCGAGCCGGGTCGCTGTTACGGGCCAACGGCGGATTCCTCGTCGTGAACGCGTTCGACGCGGTCTCGGAGGCCGGTGTGTGGCCGGCACTCAAGCGTGCGCTGCGCTACAGGCGGGTCGTGATCCGCCCCCGCGACATCCTGTTCGCGATCTCCGGGCAGGCGCTTCAGCCGGAGCCCGTCGAGATGGACGTGAAGATCGTGATGATCGGCGACCGCGCCCTCTACGATGTCCTTCACGATGCCGATGAGGAGTTCCGCAAGATCTTCAAGGTGCTTGCCGACTTCGACAGCGAGATGCCGAGCGGGCGCGAGCAGGTGCAGGAGTTCCTCTCTCTCATGGCCAAGATCGTGCGGGACGAGAAGCTGCCGCACGTCGACCGCGGCGGAATGGCGGCCCTGCTGGAGGAGGCCGTGCGCCTCGCGCGCAATCGCCGGCGGATCTCGGCGCGCTTCTCCGACGTCGCCGACATCCTGCGCGAGGCGGCGTTCCTCGCGGGCGGCAAGCGCAAGAAGACGGTCGGCGTCGAGCACATCCATGCGGCGGTGCGGGCTCGGCGCGATCGCCACTCCCTTCCCGAGGAGAAGCTCACAAAGTACATGCTCGACGACGTGCTGGTGGTGGCGACAGACGGAACGGCAGTGGGCCAGGTCAACGGGCTGACCGTGTACGACCTCGGCTACCACGCCTTCGGGCTCCCCGGCAGGGTGACCGCGCGGGTCGGGCTCGGGCGCGAGGGCGTGATCAACATCGAGCGCGAGGCGAATATGTCCGGCAGCGTTCACGACAAGGGCGTGCTGATCCTGTCCGGGTTCCTGCGCGGCAACTTCGCGGCCGAGATGCCGCTCTCGATGACCGCCTCGATCGCCTTCGAGCAGTCGTACGGGGGCGTGGAGGGCGACAGCGCCTCCTCCACCGAGGTGTACGCGATTCTCTCAGCGCTCTCCGGGATCCCGATCCGGCAGGACCTGGCGGTGACCGGCTCGGTGGACCAGAACGGGCGCATCCAGGCGATCGGCGGCGTCAACGAGAAGATCGAGGGTTTCTCCTCCCTGTGCGCCCAGCGTGGCCTCTCGGGGACCCAGGGCGTGCTGATGCCCGAGTCCAACGTCGACGACCTGCAGCTCGACCCCGAGGTGGTGGCGGCCGTCGAGTGGGGCGGGTTCCACATCTACCCGATCTCCCGCATCGAGGAGGGGATCGAGCTGCTGATGGGCGTGCCCGCCGGGGCCCGTGGACCCGAAGGAGCCTACCCGCCAGAGAGCGTCTTCGGCCGCTGCGCCGCGCGCCTCGCCGGGATGGCCGAGCAGCTCCGCCACTTCCGCGGGGTTTGATTTGCCCCTCGGGCTGGGCGGCTGCTGGAGGGCGGACGGCGCTGCCGAAGAATGCGAGGTGCTTCAAATGGATGGATCACGGTCGCTCGAGTCGCAAGGTTCCGGTGAGTCGCCGCCCAGCCAGTTACGAGAGATTCTTGACGACGCGATTCGATACTGGGAGCCACGCCGTCTCGCATACAATCTGGTCCTCGCCCTGGTGGTCATCGCCTGGGTCGCATCGACGTGGCCCCATTTCCGTGTGGCACTCACGCCTGAGTCGCTTCTGGCACTTGTCATCCTCGCAACACTGGCCAATGTCTGCTACTGCGCCGCCTACCTCGTGGACATTCCGATGCAGTACTCGTCCTTCTGCGTGGTGTGGCGCCGCCGGCGGTGGGGTCTCTGGCTTACGGGCATGTTGTTCGCAGTTGCGCTCGCAAACTACTGGATCGTGGACGAGATCTATCCGAACGTTGGCTAACGACATGATGACGCCTGCCGGCGGCTTTCAGCATGCGCGACGAGGAGTGGGACGCGCTGGCCGCGGCGGAGCTGAAGTGGGTGAACCTGATCTCGGTCAACGACACCTGGTCCGCCTTTTGCCTGCGCCCCTACACGCCCGGCAAAGCGAAGCAGAAGGCACGCCGGTAGTTTGCGGATTCGTTCCGTAGGCGAATCCGGTATGAGTCCGACGGCTAGTCGGCGAGGAACGCGTCCTTGGAGGCTCCGCAGGACGGGCAGACCCAGTCGTCGGGGAGGTCCTCGAAGCGGGTTCCCGGCGCGATCCCGTTTGCGGGGTCGCCCACGGCCGGGTCGTAGGTGTAGCCGCACACCCCGCAGATCCACGGGGACGCGGCGCCCGGAGGCGGCGCCTTGACCTCCTTGGGTGCCTCGGGCTGGTAGGTTGGCGCGTTCTTCGGGGCCCGGCCCTTGCGGGCGTGATAGCCCGCGTAGGTCAGGGGCGCGCCTTCCTTCAGAACCTCCGCTCCCACCACCTCGCCGACGAACACCGTGTGCGAACCGGCGTCGAGTTGCTGGAGAACCTTGGCCTCGGTTACGGAGAGGGCATGGTCGGTGACCAGGGGGCAGTGCTGTCCCTCGCGGAAGGCGACCTGCGCGAGCTTGTCCACGTCGCGCCCCGACTTGAAACCGAACAGGCCGATGAACTCCATCGGCACGCTGTCAGCAAGCACCGAGAAGGCGAACCAGCCACCCTCGCGGATCAGGCCGTGCGTGAAGTTCTCCTTGTTGATCGCGATGGCCACGCGCGGGGGTTGTGCGGTCACCTGGAATACGGTGTTGGCGATCTGCCCGTTCGCCCTGCTGCCGGAGCGTGCCGTCACCACGTACATGCCGTAGGAGATCGTCCACAGCGCCTTACCGCTCACCTCCATGGGTCACCCCCTCGGATCCGAAGCGCCGGTTTGCAGGAACGAACGCGCCGACTACCTGAGATTGTGCTCCTGGTGCCGGCCCGGAATCCAGCGGAGGGGTAATCAATCGCCCCGCGGACGGTCTTGCCCTTGTCACTTCGTGACGGCTTTGTTTTGCCAAGCGGGTGCGCGGCCTCTCGTCGCTTGCTCGCCCCCGCTCGCTGCGCTCCGAGACTCCTTCGACCGCGACCCAGCAGCGCGTCCCGCGCCGGGGCCCCTCGGTGTCTGCCGGTCTGCGGGATCACCGACACCCCGTCCCGGTCCGCGCGCTGGGTCCCCGCGGTTTCGGGAGACATGGCCGCTGGCACCCGCCGGGCGATTCGAAACCCCCACCCTTCGGCTAGAGACATTGAAGCCGGGGCCGAGCTGTTCGGTGGCGGGACCTCTTGAGCGTTTCAATCGAGAACGGGGGGTGGTGGGGAGATCCGCCCTGCGGGCGGACTGAGCCATTGCGCCGGAGCGTGCGGGTACCGAGCGGCCAGACCGGCGGGTGGAGACGCTGGCCCCGACCGGGTGTCTAATGCGAGGGAGGGGAACGGCGAGGGTCCACACGCCGGTCTGTGCCTGCTCGGTCGCACGCGAAGGCGGGTCGGCGGGCTGCGCTCGATGCGCAGCCCGAGCGACCGCTCGAAGCCCGCGGGGCAAGAAAAAGCATCCACGCAGTGGAGTCTAGAGAACGCATGTTTGAAGGGTGGGCCATGGGGAGGTAGACTCCACCTCCCTGGGAGGGGCATGCTCGAGGCGATCTCGGAACGGCTGCAGAAGGTGTTCAAGACCCTGCGGGGGGAGGGGCACCTCACCGAAAGGCACGTCGACGATGCGCTCGCGGAGATCCGGCGCGCACTGCTGGCGGCCGACGTGGCACTCCCGGTTGTGAAGGACTTCACAAGCAGGGTGCGTGAGCGCGCGCTCGGCAAGGAAGTCCTGACCTCGCTCTCGCCGGCTCAGCAGGTCCTCAAGATCGTGCACGAGGAGCTCACCCGCCTGCTCGGGGGAGAGGAGCGCCCGCTCAAGTTCAAGGGGTTCCCCGCACCGATCATGCTGGTGGGTCTCCAGGGCACCGGCAAGACGACCACGGCCGCCAAGGTCGGGGTGTTCATCAAGAGCAAGCTGGGCAAGCACGTGCTGCTCGTCCCCGCCGACACCCAGCGCCCGGCGGCGCGCGAGCAGCTCGAACAGCTCGGAGCGCAGGCCGGGCTGCCGGTGCTCGACACCCGTGCCTGGCCCTCGCCCCCCGAGATCGCCCGCGCGGCCCTCGTGGAGGCGCGCCGCAAGGGGTTCGAGGTGATCCTCTTCGATACCGCGGGCCGCCTGCACGTGGACGAGGAGCTGATGGCCGAGCTTGCCGAGCTGCACGGGATCCTCGCACCCAGCGAGGTGCTGTTCGTGGCGGACGCGATGACCGGGCAGGACGCGGTGCGCCAGGCGGAGGCGTTCGCGGCCCGTCTGCCGCTGTCCGGTGTCATCCTCACCAAGCTCGACGGCGACGCGCGCGGCGGCGCCGCCCTCTCGGTGGTCTCGGTGGCGGGCAAGCCTATCCGCTTTGCCGGGGTGGGGGAGCGGCTGGAGGACCTGGAGCTCTTCCACCCCGACCGCATGGCCGCGCGCATCCTGGGCCTCGGCGACATGGCGACGTTCTTCGAGAAGGCCCAAGCCGTCGTTGATGAGAAGAAGGCCGCGGAGCTCGAGCGCAAGCTGAAGAAGGAGGGGTTCGACCTCGACGACCTGCGCGACCAGCTCAAGCAGATGCGGGGCGGCGGGCTGCTCGACCAGCTCGTGGACCTGATGCCGGGCGCCAAGGCGCTCAAGGCTCCGCAGGTGGACGACAGGAAGCTGGTCCGCTTCGAGGCGATCATCTGCTCGATGACCCCCAAGGAGCGGCGGCACCCGGAGGTCATCAACGGCTCGCGGCGCAAGCGCATCGCCCGCGGCGCTGGGACCACGGTGGAGGAGGTCAACCGCCTCCTTCGCCAGTACGGCGAGATGAAGCGCATGGTCAAGCGCCTGAGCAGCGGCGACCCGCGCAAGGTACTGCGCTCGATGGGCTTGTAGAGAGCGAAAACGCATTCTGCTACAATGCGCGTTCGCGGTTCGGCCGCGAAGAGGAAGGCAAGGAGAGAGTTCGATGCTGATGATTCGACTGCGGCGAATGGGCTCCAGCAAGCGCCCCGTGTACCGTGTGGTGGTCTCCGATCGCAAGCAGACCCCGACCGCGGCGGTGCTGGAAGAGGTGGGTTTCTACAATCCCCGCAGCGAGCCGGTTGAGTTCCGGCTCGACCGCGAACGGATCGAGTACTGGGTGGCGCGCGGAGCCCAGCTTTCCCCGACCGTCAAGAGCTTGCTCAACCAGGCCAAGAACTGAAACTGCTGCAGAGTGCTGAACGGGAGGCGCGCATGAAAGAGCTCGTCGAACAGATCGCGAAGGCGCTCGTCGACCAACCCGACAAGGTTCAGGTGCGCGAGGTGCAGGGCGAACAGACCACCGTGCTCGAGCTGCGTGTTGCCACCGAAGACCTCGGCAAGGTGATCGGAAAGCAGGGCAAGACCGCACGTGCCGTCCGCACCCTGCTGGCCGCGGCCGGCATGAAGGTGCGCAGGCGTTTCGTGCTCGAGATCCTCGAGTAGATGGAAGACCGCCCCGAAGCCAGCTGGCTGGCGGTGGGGCGCGTTCGCCGGCCCCATGGCATACACGGGGAGGTCGCCGTCGAGACCGTGACCGACTTCCCCGAGCGCCTGGTGCCTGGCGTGGAGGTCGGCATCGGGCGCGAGTCCCCCGAGTTCCACAAGGTCGTGCACCAGGTGCGCTCGCACAAAGGGGATTGGCTGCTCAGCTTCGTCGGTATCCGTGACCGCAACGAGATCGAAGGCTGGCGCGGCCTTTGGCTCTTCCTCCCCGCCCAGGAGCGCTCCCAGCTTCCCGAGAACTACTACTACGAGCACGAGCTTGTCGGCTGCCACTGCCAGCTTGCCGACGGCACCGTGCTGGGTGAGATCACGGAGATGCAGACGGGGCCCGGTGGCGCCCTGCTCGTGGTGGCGGCGGCCGGGGGAGAGGTGCTGGTGCCTTTCGTTTCCGCCATTGTCGTGAGGGTCGACCTGCCGGCACGCGCGGTCGTGCTCGACCCACCACGCGGTCTGTTCGACGACGATGCGCTGTGACATCCTGACGCTCTTCCCCTCGGCGGTCGAGCCGTACCTGACCGTCGGCGTGCTCGGGCGCGCCGCCGCGGCGGGCCTTCTGGACGTACGGGTCCACGACCTCCGTAAGTGGGCGATCAACCGCTACGGGCAGGTGGACGACGGGCCGTTCGGCGGCGGGCCGGGGATGGTGCTCATGGCCCCTGCCGTGATCCCTGCGGTACGCGAGGTCGCGGCGCTTGCCGGCACGCCCCACGTCGTGCTCCCCGACGCACGCGGGCGGCGTTTCGACGACGCGGTCGCCCGCGAGCTGGCGGGCTACGACCGCCTGCTCTTCGTGTGCGGGCGGTACGAGGGGTTCGACGAGCGCGTCCACGAGACCCTGCGCGCCGACGAGATCTCGCTCGGCGACTTCGTGCTCTCGGGCGGGGAGCTGGCGGCGCTGGCGATGCTCGACGCCGCCGCCCGCCACCTGCCCGGGGTCGTCGGCGACCCCGGCTCGGTGGCCGCGGACTCCTTCACCTCGTCACTCCTGGACCACCCGGTCTTCACCAGGCCGCGCGAGTTCGAGGGCCTGGCGGTGCCCGAGGTGCTGGTCTCGGGCGACCACGAGGGCGTGCGGCGGTGGCGCCTGGAGGCGGCGGTGCGCCTCACCCTGCGCCGCCGTCCGGACCTGATCCGCGCCGCCTGGGCCACTCTCCCGGCCGAAACGAGGGCGGTGATCGCGGCGGTGGCCGCCGAGGAGGGGATCGCCCTCCCAGCCCCGCCGGAGGGGACCG
>Ga0315274_10004336_pt1 | contig 20884 bp, 17 predicted proteins | sample YL17G02_20_MG_FD_203700 | JGI IMG/M metagenome (GOLD analysis project Ga0315274, IMG submission 203700) | Sediment microbial communities from Yellowstone Lake, YNP, Wyoming, USA - YL17G02_20 | ecosystem: Environmental > Aquatic > Freshwater > Lake > Sediment | place: USA: Wyoming | collected...
GCGCGGCAGCGCGCGTTCCCCGTCGGGTGCTGTATGGGGCCTGGGTGCGCTGGTTGATGTTCCTGCATGCCAGTTACAACTATGAGAGGTTGCAGGGGTTGGGCTTTGCCCACGCCATGAAGCCGGTGATCGAGCATCTCTACCGCTCAACCGCCGATCGCGCTGCGGCTCTCAAGCGGCACCTGGTCTTTTTCAACTCCGAGCCGCAGTTTGGAGCCTTGGTCCCGGCGGCAGTCATCGCCATGGAGGAGCAGCGCGCCGCAGGGGCAAGTATCTCGGATGAGGCGATCAACGGCGTCAAGAGCGGCTTGATGGGCCCCTTGGCCGGTGTTGGCGATTCGCTGATCCAGGGCCTGGTTACCCCGCTCCTTCTCTCGCTGGGCATCAGCCTGGCACAGCAAGGCAATCTGGCCGGGCCGCTGCTGTATGCCGCCCTCATCTCTGCTGTCGTCATCGGCTCCAGCTTCGTTTTCTGGACCTTGGGCTACCGCTGGGGGCGGTCAGCCGTGAGCCGCGTCCTGGCTAGCGGTTGGGTACAGGCTGTTACCGCTGCCGTCACCATCGTTGGCATGGCCATAGTCGGCGGGCTGACCCCCAAGCTCGTCCATTTTTCCATTTCGGCCTCCCTGTCCGTTGGTCAGGCCGTCGTGTCGGTGCAAAAGGACGTGCTCGATCCAATCCTGCGCGGCCTGCTGCCCCTGGCCCTGACCCTGTCTGTTTGGTGGCTGCTGGCCCGCCGCGCCTCGTTGCTGCGCGTCATCGGCCTGCTCTTTGCCGCCGGCATCGACCTGGCGTATCTGGGCCTGGCTGGAGGGGATACGCCGCCCCTCTTTTCTGACGCTTGGCTCAGCTTCCTGGTGGGTGGAGGTAGAGCCACCCTGCCTGCGGCCTTGTTGCACTTGTGGCCCCCGCTGCTGGCCACCGCCCTGGCGTTCGTGCTCTTGCTGCGCCGCCGTCGCGTAGCATAGGGCTTTGTGCTTCCGTAGGAAAATGTCTCCTGGTGGGGAGTCCAAAGCTTGTCGGGGAGGTTTCTGCCGCAAGTGGGACAAACCCGCACAAGTCTGGGATTTCATCGTGACCGAGTGAGACGATGCCAGAGGTGCCTTACAGGATCCCTTGTGCCCGTATGGAGGACACGTTGCGCATCTATGAACATGTACCCGAGGAGCTTGACGAGGTCCTGCCCTTTCGCAATGCGGTCTTTGGCCACGTCAGCCGCGAACATTGGCAGGCCATGAACTGTACCGCAGTTGTTGCCCGCGAAGACGAGCGGTTGGTGGGCTTTATCCCCTTGCAGTTCCGCGAGCAGTGCCTGAACTCCCATGTGACCATCCCTGTGGTCTATGAGAATGCCGTTGGCGTTGCCCAGGAGATGCGTGGGCGGGGTATTGGCACGCAGATGATGGACAAAGCCGCGCGTTTCATTAGCGACCGGGTAGACGCCATGATGGTCGTCCGCGGCGGCGAGCGCACCGATGGCTATCGCTTTTACCGCAAAGCTGGACATGGTGATCTGATGTACGCCCGGCGATATGCCTTGCCGGTGACCGACGGCACGTCATGCACCACCGAAGACGTTCCAGGCAAAATGCACGTTTCGCCCGTGGATCGAGATCGCTGGCTGGCCCTCGAGCCGGCAACCCTAGCCCTCCATGACCGCCAGTATGGGCGGTTTGGTGGCGGCCAGCGGCGAAAGCCGGGGTACTGGCGCATGATCTTGGACGGACACGTGTACCGTGACTGGGCGTGGCGGCTCTTTGCCCTGTGGCGTGATGGCGATCACCTGGCCGGGTACATGGTTGCCGTGGACGGTCAGGCGGCCTCCTCCGATCTGTTTGTCTACGAGGTGGTGGGAGACGATGTCCAGGCGGTCGAGTGGTTGATACGCCATGCCTGCCATCTGGTCCGTACGTCAGTCAGGTCGGGTCAGGGCGAGTCTGCTGATGCTTTGCCTGGGCAGGTCGTGTTGCCGTCCATCTCCCTGGCCAACCCGGTGTGTGCGCTGCTGCATCGCATGGGATTCGCCGAGGAAGCCAGTACGCCGCACATCATGGCTCGCCTCCTGTGCCCAGATCGCATCTTTCTTCGCCTGGCAAAGGGCTCTGACCTGGTACAGGACCTCGCCCTCACCGTGGCCACACCGCATCGCTCGCTGGTAATAAACAACCCGCCTGAGCCCAGGTATGCAGTCCAACTTGAGACCAAGGAGAGCTTGCTGTCGCGTCTATTCCTCTGCCGCCTCGACCTGGCAGCGGCGCTCGACATGGAATTGGTGCGCTGGAACGGGCACGACGCTGGCTTACGGCGCGCGCTGTGCCAGGTCTTCGCCTTTGCCGAGTGGGTGCAGTGGTTCACCGATTACGTGTAAGCGTTCGGTCCTTCTGAGGTTGCTTGGTTCGAAAGGGGCTGAGGACCCACATGCGGAAAAGAGGATCCGCTGGCGCCACAGGAAAGGATGCGTCGGTGGAAGGACAGCTAGACTGCATCAAGCGGCAGATCGAGAGTATCGAGGATGCGCTGATCGAGCGCGAGGCCGAGCTCGTGGATCTGCGCGTCGAACTGTCTGCGTTTCGCCTGGAATATGATACCCGGGTAGGCCGCAAGGTAGAAGCTCTGGAGCAGGTCGAGGCCGAGCTCAGACGCTGCCAGGAACGGGTGGCCGATTATCGGCTGTGGGGGCCCAAGGGCCCACCCGGAACCCGAGCGGGGACACCCTACGTCTCTGTTGATGAGCAGTATCGACGGACCTGGAAGGAGCCGGAAGAGCCACCTTCAGGGTCCCGCTCCTGGGAGGAGGTATCCCGCCCGTTTCGTCCATCAGGTGGGACGCACATCAAGGCGCTCTACCGTCAGTTGTGCCGCCGGTTCCATCCCGATCTGACTCAGGACCCAGAGGAGCGCGCCCGTCGGACCCAGACCATGGCCGTCGTCAATGCCGCGTATGCAGCCCGAGACCTCGCCGAACTCGAAACCTTGGCGGAAAAGGCCGAGCAGTCACGGTGGATCGAAACTGGGACGCCGGAGCAGCGTCTGGCTGGTCTGAGGGAAAAGCTGCGGCAGCTCCAGCAGCGGTTGGAAGAGGTGCAGCACGAGATCCGCGAGTTGATTGACAGCCCAGCCGCGCAGATGAGCCTTGACGTCAAGTTGGCCAGGCGGCATGGAAGGGATCTGCTAGCCGAGATGACAGCACAGTTGGAAAAGGAATTGACGCGCAAACGTGCTGAGCTCGATTTCATGCACGCACAGTTGAAGCAGCTCGGGATAACAGCATGAAAACCTGGCTGTGGCGGGCAGTCTGCAGAGAGATTCGGTGAGGAGAATACGATGAGGTTGCTCAAGAACGCCAGCCTGTTCTTGCCCGAGCCGATCGGCCCAGGGAGCGTCTTGGTGGAAGGATCCCAGATCGCCGCGGTGTACCCAATCGGTGAGGCCACGCCCGATGTGGAAACCGTCGATCTGCGAGGCGCAGCCCTGGGGCCCGGTCTGATCGACCTGCACACGCACGGGGCAGACCGCGTCGAGTTGATGGATGGCGGCGATGCTGCCGTGCGTATGGCCCACTTCTGCGCCCGTCACGGCGTGACCAGCTTTGTGCCTGCCACGGTGACTGCCTCGTTTGAGGCCACCGAAGCAGCAGTCGCGGGCGCTCGCCAGGCCATGGCCCATCCGACAGGGGCATCCCAGGTATTGGGCGTCCACCTGGAAGGTCCCTTTGTCAGCCCGCAGCGGCTGGGAGCGCAGTCGCCCGAGTATTGCATCCCTCCCAGTGCCGACAACGTCGCCCGCCTGCTCCAGATCGCTGGCGATGTGGCCCGCATCGTCACCCTGGCTCCGGAGGAGGAGGGCGGCATAGACGCCATCCATACGTTCACCGCACGGGGGATCGTGGTCTCTCTCGGCCATACCGTGGCCTCGGACGCACAGGCGACGGCAGCCTTTGCCGCCGGTGCACGCCAGGTTACGCACCTGTTCAATGGCATGCAGCCGTTGCATCACCGCACGCCAGGCATGGTCGGCGCAGCGCTGACGACCCCGGGCGTGATGGTCGAGATCATCGCCGATGGCGTGCACCTGGCCCCCATGGCCATCCGCTTGGCGCTCGCCGCCAAGGGCATTGACGAGGTCCTCCTCATCACTGATGCTATAGCGGCCACCGGGTGCGAGGACGGTGAGTATGTCTTGGGGCCGATGAAGATCCATGTCCGCAACGGCGAGGCTCGACTCGAGTCGGGCAACCTGGCTGGCAGCACCCTGACCCTGGAGCAGGCAATCGTCAACGTGGCCCGCTGGACCCATGCCGGTTTGGGTGGAGCGTGGCAGATGGCGTCCCTTAACCCGGCCCGGCAGTTAGGTATAGACGGCCATGTAGGGCGGATCGCTGTCGGCTATGACGCTGATCTGACCGCTCTGGATGCTGCTGGACAGGTTGTGCTCACCATGGTCGGAGGGGAGATGGTATACACTGCGCAGTAGGGCGGGCGCGCATCTCCGCCTGTGGCTTCGCTTGCGTGGGCTCGGCCCGTGGAACGATTCTGGCTGCTGGGTCGTCATGAACAATGAGATCGAATGCGGAGGTGCACCATGTCTTCCACGCGGCGCGATTTCATCAAAGGCTTTGGGCTCTTCCTGGCCTCTATGGTCATATCAGGCTGTGTGCCCCACAAAGACAAGGCAGACACCCCACGCGACCGGCTGCGGATCTGCTGGCAACGCCTGGACTGGCTAGCCGAGCAAATGCGGCAGGCGAGCAAGGCCAAACCGGGCGAAGACACGCTCAAGAAAGGCGAGGATGCGCGCACTCGGCTTGTCGCAGATCACCAGCAAGCGCTCGACGAATTGGTGGCGTCCGGCGACCTGGATCAGGCTGTCGCCATGCAGGTGCAGGTGGCCTTTGGCGCGGCGGCCTATCATGTCTGGCGCTCCAACGCCCCGATCACCTGCTACGAGCCGGTGATGGTGGATTACACGCCCATCACCAGCGCACAACTGGGGCAGCAGGCGGCAATCCTGGCTCAGGGGAAGGACCTGGACCCGAACACGGTGGCTCAGATGCAGGCGTCGATCGCCCGCGACATCGCCTTCCTTGCTCTCCCTATCACAGACCGCCAGGCGCTTTATCGCAGGCTGATCAAGGCCTCCCAGGAGGGTCAGGCCATTCCTCAGTTCGAGCAGTTGGATCTGGAGATCCCTCCTGACGCGGCGCAAGCGGCCCAGTTCCTGGTTGAGTTGCTGCTGGGGGAGGCAGGATGACCGATCGCCGCCCGGTCCTGCAGACCCTGATCTTTGAGCTCACCCAGCGCTGCAACCACACCTGCCTGCACTGCTACAATGTCTGGCACTCCGATTCCCTGGGCCAGCCCTCAGGCTACCCGCGCGGCGAGCTAGATACCGACCAGACGCTGGCCCTGCTGGGAAAAGCCCTTGATGAGACCATCTGCAGCCACGTCACCCTCACCGGCGGCGAGCCGCTCCTGCGCCAGGATCTGCCACAGATCCTCGATTGGCTTCAGCAGCGGGACGTGCGCACCACGATCATCAGCAACGGCCGACTCCTGACCGAGCCGGCCGTCATCGACCTTCTGGATCGCGGCGTGGGGATGTTTGAGTTGCCGCTGCTCAGCCATCGACGCGAGGTGCATGATCGACTGTCTGGCTCCCCAGGCGCGTTTGACGCCGTCCTGAGCGCCATGGCCAACATCCGCTACCACGGCGGACAACTGGGTGCCCGTGGGCAGTTCGTCGCTGTGTTTGTGGCCACGCGCCTCAACATTCCCGACCTGTACGAGACCATCAAGCTGGCCTTTGCCTTTGGCTCACGGGGCATGATGCTCAACCGCTTCAACCCCGGCGGTCGGGGACGTGCGCACCTCGAGGAACTGCTGCCCACAGCAGACGAGATGCGTCAGGCTCTGGCAGTCGCGGACGCCGCGTCGGCCCAGTTTGGCTTTCCCATCTCCTCCTCGATCGCCTTGCAGCCCTGTTTGATCGATCTCGACGCCTATCCCCACCTTAACTTTGGCTTCTGCGCTGCCGGTACCGACCGTGCCTACTACACCCTCGATCCGCTGGGCAACCTGCGGCCCTGCAACCACACGCCCACGATCCTGGGCAACTTGTTTGCCGAGCCCTTTGCCGACCTGGTAGCTCCGCAGCGCCTGGCGGCCTTTGTACAGGCGTTGCCTGCCTTTTGCGAACCCTGTGTCCTGCGCGACACCTGCCAGGGTGGGTGCAAGGCGGCCGCACAGGTCTGCTACGGCTCGCTCTCCGCCGAAGAACCGTTTCTGCACTGCAACCGTGAACAAGCCGTTGTACTGACTGCACCGCCTCCAGTTGTTCGCTGATTGCCAACCGCCGATCGCGGACCGCTGATAGCTGTCAGCGGTCCGCTGACAGCTATGCCTTCCTGAGCTTTCGTGTCCCGTACCTCAGCTTCTTCGTCCCTTCCACCGACATCTGCCCCTCTTTTTCCATCGACTCGGCCTCCTGCAGCATGGTCTGCCCCAGGTCTTTCTGGCCCATTTCCACTAGCCGCTCGCCGGCCAGGCGTAGCTTGCGCGTTGCCCCTTCCACGTTGCCGATCCGGGCGTCCTCCGTGGCCTGCGCCTGCAGCTTGTAGGCGCTGACTGCCTGGATGACCGACATCAGGTGTGCATCGGTCTGCTTGGCCTCGGTCGGCTTTTCAGTGTACTGGGCAATGATGTCCTGCTGGTCCAAGGCCTGCACTGTGCTACCTTGTCCCATCGAACGGGCATGCAGCGCGACCTGTGCCAGCCGGTACGTGCCGGCCGGGTGGGGGGGTACAATCAGCTCCAGCAGCACAGCAGCCCCCGCCGATTCCAGGTCACCGAGGGTGATTTGCGCCGCGTTCGCGGGGAGGGCCACGATATCCGGCCTGACCCGGTGTGCGCGCCGCAGGGTGACCTCGCCCGGCATCTCCAACGTCAGAGACAGGTCGCGCCAGGCGACTGATTGCGCGCCGGCCAGTTCCTGCTGAAAGACGCCAGGGATCTCGGCCGGGTCCTCGACGAAATGAGCGTGCCCACCGCTGACGTCGGCCAACGAGATGAGCAGTTCCTCGTTGAAATCCAGGCCCAGCCCCATGGTGCTGACCACAATCCCGTCTGTCTTGGCCTGCCGGGCCCAGCCATAGCAGTCATGTTCCTCGTTCGTATAGCCATCAGTCAACACAATCATGCGGCTCACCGCATGGGGGGCCACGCCCGGCATGGCCTGCTTGTAGCCCATCTGCATTCCCCGGGCCATGTAGGTCTCGTCCCCCAGGTCGATCTGGTCCAGGCGGTCGGCCGCCTTTGCAAGGGACGCAGCCTCTGTGCCCGGCGTGTTGCTGACCATCAACAGCGCATCCTGGGCAAAGGCCACCAGTGAAAAGCGGTCGCTGGGCCGCAGGCAATCGGCGACGATGCGCAGCGCCTGTTTGGTAAAGTCCATATTGCTGGGAGCGTCGATGTGAAAGCCGCGCGGGACCTCAAACTGCCACACCCGTACGCCGTCGACCGTCTTCTGTTGGGCCATGCCCTGGGCAGCCAGGTTCCGGAACTGGGCCTCGGTCAGGATAGGGATGGACATGGAGCGGCTGGCATCCACTACCAGGCCCAGGTTCAGCGTCGTCGCGGCAGAGCCCGTCTCTCCCGGTTCCACCTCGATCAGCACATAGACCAGGTGGCGCTGTTGGGTGGCAGGAAGGTAGGGGTTCACGGTGTATGTCAGTTTCATAGAGTCTTCCTTCTGAGAACCAGATTGCAGAGGCTCTTCTTATCCCATTCGTGCCATTCACCCTATTCATGGTATTCGTGATTCAGAAGCTCCTCGAATCGGTCTCCGAATAGCAGCCGGCAGTGCTCTTCCGACTCTTGGCGCAGCAGTTCAAAGGATGCCTGTTCCAGGATGCCGCCCTCGAAGGTCAGGATCCGCGTAGCCCGGTCTCATCGCTTTTTGCTTCTCTCTTCTCTCCCCCACACCATGGTGTACCTCGACACGCACGGGATTGGCCCGTGGCTCAGGTCGCGTTCCATCCGCTCGATCCCTCGCTGAAAGGCTTGTTCTGGGATCAGGTGCAGAGTCGAGAATGCCTTGTCGCGGTAGGCCTGGATATCGGTCAGCAAGTAAGGCAGGTCGACCATGTGCTCGTCGATCTCGCCGAAACCCGCCTGCTCCATCATCGCCCTCAGGTCCGCGATGCGCGGATAGCGTGCCAGTTCGACCTCGATCGTCGCCGGGAAATACGCTGCCAATGGCCGGCGATGGCGGATGACCCACTCCGAGTCGGTAGCCGTGCAGATCCGTCCCCGTGGCCTCAGCACGCGCTCCGCCTCCTGCACATAGGCTGGCCGGTCGCCAACGTGGTGGATGACATCCACTGTGAACACCACATCCAAAGACCCCGTCTCGAATTCCAGGCGTTCGGCTTGCCCGCGCTGGAACTGGACTGCAGTGGAGCGTGCTCTGGCCTGGGCGAGCATCTCCTCCGAAGGATCAATGCCCCAGCATGCGCAGCCAACCAGCGACTGCAGGGCCAGGACATAGTTCCCCGTGCCACAGCCTACCTCGAGCACTTGGGACTCCTGGTTCACAGCCTGGCAGAGCTCGTCCAGCACCCCCGGATGTACCTGGCGGTGCCGGGCATAGCTGGCCGCCAGGGCATCATAGGCGGTGAGTACACCATTAACCGCTTTCATGCCGGTTCCCATTCCACCTTCCCCTTACTGTCCACTTGTGGGGAGTGAAGGGGAGGAAATCAGAAGGGGCAAGGCTACCCTCTACTTGCGAGCGACGAAAAAGACCCGGCTCTCGCCTTCGGGGTCGGCCAGCGGTGTGCCTAACTCTTCGATGCGCGCCATGTGTACGTCCTGCCAGCCGATCTCCCCCAGCGTTCTTCGCACCCACCGTAGGTCAAAGGCTGTATTGTACGCCGTTTGCTCGAACCGCTCGTACAGGCCATCCTTGCGCCGCGTAAAGCCCGAGATACGGACCCAGGCCTTTTTGCTCTCCGGGTCATAGAACCCTCGGTGCACCAACATCAAGTTTGGCAAATCCTCTACGCCGATGCTGTTCCACTGCTCCAGTCCGGCACAGGTGTTCAGGTCAAAGAGGAACAGCCCGCCTGGCTCCAGCACCGGGTACACGCACTGGAAGCACGAACGCATCGCGCTTTCGTCAGCCAGGTGGTTCATGGCATCATAGGTCGAGACCACCAGCCCAAAGTGCTCGTCCAGACTAAAGTGTGAAGCGTCTGCCTGGACAAAGCGCGCTGCGCCGCTTTGCACATGGGAAGCGGCGTTATCTCGCGCGTACCCAAGCATCGGTTCTGACAGATCGATCCCGACAACTCGGTACCCCTGCTCGACAAAATGGACCGCCAGTTGTCCGGTGCCGCAGCACAGGTCGAGCAGGGTTCTGTGCTCTTGCCCCAGTGGTGTGCTCTCATAGAACGTCTGGATCATCGGCGCGATGCGCTTGGCAAAGCTTGCCCACCGTTGGTTGTAGACCTGCGCGAAACTGCTGCTGTACGCCTGCATGTCATGCCTCCGCAGCCTGGGACCTTGCACCCTTTTTCTGCACCCACAGTACAGGTCCTCGTGCCCGTCTGCACCCGTAGCTTGGGGCCTTGTGCTCAATTCCAACCGTAGCTTAGGGCCTTGTGCCCGTCGCCGGCGGGGATGAGCTAGCTCGCTCGCGCGCCCGTCTGACCCACTCCCGTTCCGGCTCAAAGCTCAGTGCAGCCAGCGCCTGGTCCCAGCTCAGCCAATCGGGCACGAACTGCAAATCGGTGGTCTGCCGTTCGAGCTGACGTGGGCTGCGCAGGCGCATCAGCCAATATCGTTCATCTCGCACCACATGGGCACCCTGGAAAACAAACTTGACCACCTGGTGTCCCAGGTCGTCCACGATCTCCAGGTCGCTGTAGCCGCTTTCCTCGACCACCTCCCGTAGGGCCGTCTCTTGCGGCGACTCGCCTGCCTCGACGTGTCCTTTGGGCAGGCGCACCTCGTTGCGGCTGGGCCGATGCAGCACCAGGACGCGCTCGCCGTCTACGACCACCCCGCCCGCCGCCGTGTAGCGCACAGTTCTCATCCTTCTTTTCCTCTCCGGGTATGCCTATCCTCGTCGGTATTCGATGGCCCGGATGCTCACCCAGGTGAGCGTCGCGCCGATGCCCGTGCACAGTACCGCATACACGATCCATGGCGACAGCAAGGGTAGAGCATGCGGGACGCCGTCCGGGCCTGTGACCAGGGTTGTGAAGGTCAGCCAGGAGCCCTTCCCTTCCGCTAACACCTTGGCCGCGATTGCCGTGGCAAATGGATTGGTGCAGACCAGCACGCCGCTGCCATAAACCACCAGGGCCTGCACTGCCCAGTGTAGCCTCTCCAGGACCAGGCTGAGTGTCAGGCCCAGCAAGATCACCGGGATCAGGGCTAGGATGGGTCCTCCCACGCCCACCAACAGGATCGCAGCATAGGTCCATACGGCAGAGGCCAGCGCAGATCGGGTCAGGCTCGACATGCAGATCCCCATCGTTGCTGTGACCAGTGCTGTCGCCAGCAAGATCACGGTGCCGACCAGCACCTCCGGCAGTGAAACGCCCCCCAGCAACACGGCTATGGCCTGGACCGGTACGGTCGCCAGGATCAACAAGGCGATATACACCAATGCCGCTATCAGCTTGCCCAACACCAGCCAGTGGGTGCACAGCAGCGTGGTGACCACAGGTTCGAGAGTCCTCTGCTCTCGTTCCCCCGATATGGCGCCCACCGTCAGGGACGGGGAGAACAGGGCCACCTCTGCCAGCAGCAGCATGTAAGCGCCGTACCACAGAGCCTGCCTTGCTGATCGCCCACCTGGCCAGTCTGGGATGGCCGGGGCCGGCCTGCCAATGGCTAGATAGGCCAGCGAAGCCAGGCAGCTTGCCAGCATCAGGTGTGCCACGAGGATCACCGGTATGCGCCAGTCGCGCATCTGCCCCCGCAGCTCCTTGCGCATGATAGGGTTGTTCCACGCCTGCGCTCCCAGGTCTTTCAGCGCACTCGCCGCCCGCCGCACCAGGCACACATCAGGCCGATCTGCGTTCACGAGGCATTTCCTCGGGTTATCTGCATCAGCACATCTTCCGCGGGCGGCCTGACTTCCTGGTAGCCAACCACAGGCAGGCCAGCCTGCAACAGCCGAGTCAGGACCTCTGTTTGCTCCAGGTCATCGCCCATAAAAGTGACAAGCATCTCGGTGGTGCGGCCGCCAGAACAAGGCTGCGAGGTCTTCTCTTCGGATAGCGCAGCCCCATGCTTTCCTGCGGCGGGGCTCGCTGTAGCCTGCGGGTCGGCAGAGGTAACGTCCTGGACGTTTGGCATGGAACGGAGCATGACCATGGCTTCGCCTGCGGGGCCGGCGAGCCTCACCCGGATGTGGCGCGTCTCGCGGCGGCGGCGCGCGGCAGCCTCGATCTCAGCCGGTGTGCCCCACGCTGCCATGCGGCCCGCGGCCATAACCCCGATCTGGCTGCAAACCTCGCTCACCTCGAGCAGGGTGGGCGAGGACAGCAGGATCGTCTTACCCACAGCCTGCAGGCTGCGTAGCAGCTCACAGATCTCAGCCCGCCCCTGGGCGCCCAACCCCGAGGTCAGCTCGTCGAGGATCAGCACGTCCGGGTCGTGTACCAGCGCCCGTGCCAGGCCCAGCCGCCGTTTCGCTTCCTGGGTCAACCGCCTCACGCGCTCGTTGCGCTGATGTGTCAGGTTGACCTGCTGCAGCAGCGCCTCGACGATCTCCGTCCGCTTCCGTCTGGGGATATCGTAGCATGCGGCAAAGAAATCGAGGTACTCCCGCACAGTCATCCCCTCGTACACCCCGAACGAGTTGGGCACATAGCCGATCAGGCGGCGCACGCCTCGAGGGTCCTGGCATACACTGTGTTCCCCGATCCAGGCCTCTCCCGCCGTAGGGCGGAGCAGCGTAGCCAGGATGCGCAGGATGCTCGTCTTGCCCGTTCCCTGAGGGCCGATCAGACCCAAGACGGTCCCCTCCTCGACTTGGAACGAGAGATCCTGTACCGCCTGCACGGTTCCATAGAGATGTGTCAGGTCCTGTACCCGGACGATCGTAGCCAAGCCATGGCTCCTGGGGAGTACCAGACAACCGATGCATCATAGGCGCGGCAACCGGTTTCACCACTGCTTCCATACCGCACACTGAACGCACTCACAGCATACCACCGCGCAAGTGCGCTCACAGTCAGTGTTCCTCGATGCCCTCGGCTCCTGGCTCCAAACCCGCAGCAACGAGACCAGCATGATCCACTACGTCTGTGAAGGAGCGATGGTTACATCATGACCCAGCCGGATCATCCCCATCCACTCGCCGGGAGCCAGTATACCCACAAAGCAGGCCAGCGTCAAGGCATAAGCATGCGCATAGGGTAGAGCAAGCCTCTCGCTTTATGTGCTCTTTGTCAGACCAGCCTCGTCGAGCCTGCGCAGCAAAGCGCTCCGTCGGGCATGCGTTGAGCAGAATTCGCCGAGTCTCCTCTCGAACTCGTCACCCTGTCCTTGCAGGGCATAAGCATCGTGCAGATCGACAAGCAGGTCTCGCGCTTGGTCGTACGCGGCCGCGATTCGCTGCTCGGCGAGCTGGTAAACTTGCTTCCAGTGCCGCTCGTAGGTCTCAGCCAGCGTGGCCAGGTATTCCTCGCGCTGGCGGCGCTGTTCGGCCAGGTTCTCTTGCCTCTTTCTCTCCTCACGCTCCACACGCTCTTCGCGGACTCGCTCGGCAAACTGCTCCAACTGAGCTACCGACCGCCTGGGTGTAGGAGCGACTTCCCCCGATGAGCTCCGAGAGCGCTGGTACGCCGCGTACTGGTGCCGGATCTGCGCTTCGGCCTGTTTGCCCTTGCCCTGCAGGAGGAGGAGCAGATACTGGTTGGCCTCGTCCACTGGGACACCCGCGACCCATTGCGCCATCTCGGGCCGCCATTTGGCATGGTCCGGTGCGGGCGGGCTGCCCGATGCTGCTGCAGCCAAGAGATCCTCGTCCAGGCCCAGGAACTCGACCAGCGCGTGCTGGGCAGTGGTGAGCGAACCCAGCCCCGCCGGGATGGGCGGCTCGGTGTCGTCTTCGGCGTACTCGCTGTTGGTCCCGTAGAGCCAGCCGAGGTAGAGCGCGCGATAGTCGCCCCGCTCGATCTCCTCGCGGATGGAGATGAGACGCACCATCCACCCTTCTCCATCGATCCAGTCTTCATCCGACTCCTCGTCCCGTCGCCACTGGATGATCAAGTGCTCGTCTGTCGTCCAATACTCCATGACCTCATCGATGACGTACGGCCGCAAGGCCTCCTCATCCACGCTGTCCCGAGGGAGTCGGAGCATCAAGATACGTGTTCCCCAGTTGGCGACATAGACGTGCGCGTCAAAGTACGCTTCCATCATCTCTCTCGGCGACCCCCGCAAGTTACCCCAGTTGTACACGTTGGCAAAGCGCGTGGGGGTGATCTCGGCACGCGTGGACAGGGCGCGCAAAGCCGCCATCTCTGATTGCTCCAGCAGGCGGTCAATGGCCAGGAACTCATAGTATTGGTACTCGCTCATGATCAACCTCCTCCATCCATCTGGAAAACGGAGCTAGAACCTCAACCTGCGCCGATCGCTGACACCGGTGTACTCACCGCCGCTGATAGCTGCCTGCTGACAGCCGACTGCTACAGCGCTGCACTGGCTTTCAGCACTTCCAGATTGGCGGTCGCGACCTCCGGGCGCTGTGTCTCGCGCACCGCAGCCTCCAGGGCCTCAAAAGCGTATATGCCCTCGCGGCGCAGCACCGCTGCCACCCCCAGGATCGCCCGGTTTCGCCGTGTGGCGCGGAAATCCTTCCTCTGGCAAGACCCAAAGTCGAGCGGCACGACCTGCGCCTGCGTGTCCACTGCCCGTGCATTCAGGAGGTCCTGGGCAATGTAGGCCCTATCCTCCGCTGCCATCGCTGCCAACCAAGGCATGGCACGAGCTCGCCCTTCCTCTGCCACCAGCACCAGCACATTCGGGCGGACGATCCCCGTGTAGCCAATGGGCTCGGTGTCCAGTACCACCTCGCAAACCGAGTGGCCGGCCATCACCGTGACCGGGTAATCGTCTCGCTGCGTGGCATACAAGCCTGATAACAGCCCTCCTTGCCCCAACAGGTGGCCCGCGGATCGCACCTTTCCCCCGGCTGCTCCGGCGATCACCACTTTGAACCGGCCATCGATGTGTGCGGCAAAGCGCGGCTCGAAAAGGTGGCCCCGCATGCCCTTCTGGCCGGCCTTCCCATCCCGCCCTGCAGCCGACATCGCCTGCTGTCGCAGGGTATGGGCGTACTCGGGTCGGTCGTTCTCGTCCAGTACCCCGGTGGCCCAACCGCCGTACTCTAGCAGCTCGAACATCGCCCGCTTGTTGAATCGGTTATTGGGCGAATAGTAAGCCGTACACAACTCCCAGATATCCACCAGCGAAAATCCCTGGTGCCGCAGGGCTCGGGCGATCAGGTCAGGCAGTTGCCGGTCAAAAACGGTGCTCCGTGCCACGAACCCCGCCCCACACACCCCGACCGTGGCACACACGTCGAGCGGTCGCTCTGGGTTGCCTCCCCGCGTGGTCGACGTGATCGCCCCGTGCGGGGTCAATACCGAGTGTTCGCCGCCGGTCATCCCAAAGTTAAAGTTGTTGGCTACCAGCACGCAGATGCCCACGTTGCGCCGTGCCGCATTGAGCAAGTGATTGCCGCCGATCCCGCAGCCGCCATCTCCGATCAGCACTACCACGTGCAGATCCGGGTTCGCCAGCTTGATCCCCGTGGCATAGGTGATCGACCGCCCGTGCAGGCCGTGAAAGGCGTTTGTGCGAAAGTAGCTGTCAGCCAGGCCAATGCAGCCAATGTCCGTGACCAGCACCACCGACTGAGGGGACCATTGCAGGGAAACCAGCGCTTGGTCCAGCGTCTGGACGATGGTCCGATGTCCGCAGCCTGGACAAAAGGGCAAGGGCATCGTCGACGGGTTCATGTACGTGGCAAACGGCCCTTCGCTCATAGCAGCCCTCCTTTCTCCAGGATCTGCTGCGGGGTGATCAGCTCGCCATCCAACCGATGCACGCCCACCACCTCCTGTCGACCGCATACCAGGCGTTCGATCTCGCGCCGGATCTGCCCATCGTTCAGCTCGGCCACCACGATGCGCTCGATCCCCGGTCCATTTTCCACCCTCTGTAGAGCCTCAAACAGCGCCGCCTCGGGCAGCGGCCACAACGAGAGCAGGGTCAGAGCCCGCACCGGGTGCCCGTGCGTGCGGGCTTGGCGTACCGCTTCCTCCACCGCCCGTGCGCTGATACCATAGCTCACCAGCAACACCCTCGCCTCTGCATCGGAGGCATCGAGCCGTGCCAGAGCGATCTCCTCCCGGTGCTGCTCGATCTTGGCCACCAGGTGTGTATTCAGGCGGTCTACCTTGGCCGGATCCCGGGTCAGGTAGCCATGCTCGTCGTGGGTCGAGGTAGTGAACCTCACCAGGTGTGGGCCGCCGAACGGGCTCATCGGTGCGTTCTCGTCCAGCGAGGGATAGTCACACGGCGCAAACGTGCACTCTGCCCGGGCCATGTTCCGCTCACGGGCGGACAGAGCCGCGGGCACCTCGTTCCGCTCCCCGTGGGTCCACGTCGGGTACGGCACCATGCCATCTGCTGACACCTCCACCGTATCCATCGTCGTCGCCACTTCCTTGTCCGTCAACAGGAATACCGGGCTGCGGAACCGCTCAGCCAGGTCAAATGCGCGCACCGTGAGCGCATAGCAGTCACTCACCGTCGCCGGGCACAGGACAATCATCGGGAATCCGCCCGACGTGCACCAGCGGACAAACTGTGCGTCTCCCTGGGCTGCGGTTGTGGCTGCTCCGGTCGCCGGGCCCATACGCTGTACGTCCACGATGACCAGCGGCACCTCGCCCATCACGGCCAGGCCGATATTCTCTGAATAGAGGCTGATCCCGGGCCCGCTCGTCGCCGTGAACGTGCGCCGCCCGGTCATCGCCGCACCGATGCAGAACCCAAGCGAAGCGATCTCGTCTTCCCCCTGGATCGCTGTCCTGCCCAGGCGCGGCAGCTCGCGCATCATGTCCAGCAGGATCGACGTCGCCGGCGTGATCGGATACCCGGCAAAGAAATCGCAGCCGGCCTCCAACGCTCCGCGGACGATCGCTGTGTTGCCATCGATGAATTCGCGCACCATTCCTCCACATCGCTCTAGCCCAGCTTACACGCCAGCGATATCTGGCATGGATATAGGAAAAAAAGTGTACGCCCGCTTCGTACGCACGTCAAATCGCCCGTTCGAGCCGCCTGCCACAATGCTCAACCTCTGGATTTGCATTCCTTGCCAGTTTGGGGCAGAATCGGAAGACATCTCGAGGACCTGCACTATCGCTGGCGGTGAGTACACCGGAGGGGGGCATGCTTGCTTCCACAACCGGGGCCTGCAACCAACAGGTATCGCCTCTGGAATTGGGCGGTGCTGCTGTACCTTCTCGCCATCGCATCCGCCTATGGCGCCCTGTTCCTGTCCGGACCTCGATCAGGGCCTTCATCCGCCGGGTCGTTCTTCTGGGCATTCGACCACCTGTCGTCCCTCGATAGAGGCCTCTATCGAGGGGCCCTGCTCGTCGTAGGAATAGCGTGTGTCGCCCTCGCTGCCGGGTGGATCTTTCTCCAGGTGCACCTGAACCGTTGGCCTCGTTCAGTTCGTTGGCTGGCGCTCGGTGCGCTGCTGCTCTGCATCGGACTGCTGACCTGGTATCTTCGCCTCGACACCTCCCTGGGGGATCACCGAATCTTTCTGGAAATGCTGACCCACGGTCAGGTGTTCAGGATGAGCCAGCCGCTGACGACCGCCTTGTACGCTGTCGCCTATAAGGCGGTCAAGGCGTGGAACTGGCCTCCCCGCAACGCCGTGGCGTTGGTGTGCAGCCTGGCCGCTATCACCGTCACGTGGATCATGACAGAGTGGCTGATCAGGATGCCCAGGGAGGAAGCTGTAGCTACCAGCGCCATGCTCCTTCCTTGCTCCCTTTTGGTTCTCTTCTTTGGGTACGTCGAGACTACCGTGCTGGCGCTGGCGGCGGTGCTCTCATTCTTCTTCCTGAGCTACATGCACCTGCAGCGCCGCGTCCACCTGTGCGTGCCCGCTGTAGCCTTGGGTGTGGCCACGGCATGTCATGGATCCTGCGCGTACCTCCTACCGTCGTTGCTCCTGCTCGCTCTGCAGCAGCCCATGCCATCCTCACTCCGCAGGCCGCGCGTGCTCCAGTGGGTCGGGGCGCTGGCCGGATGGAGCCTGCCGGTGGCCCTCACCGTAGGCATTGCTCTCTTCCAGCGAGCGGCGATTCGGGGCTCCGCGTTTGGCGACTCGCTCGGCGGACCGGACATGCGTCCCTTTGTCCCGTTGGCAAATCCGCGCCCTCCCTACGAACGGTACACCTTGTTCTCCATGTCCCATTTTCGTGACATCCTGAACTTGATGCTGCTCATCTCACCACTTGCGCCGCTAGCCTGCATCGCGGGTGTGTGGCATGCCAGGCGGGTGCTTGGCACAGCATGGGGCAGGTTCCTGGGGCTCAGCGCTCTGAGCGGCCTGGGATTCGTCATCTTGTGGAACGCCGACCTGGGAATGAAGGCGGATTGGGATCTCTTTGGCCCGGCTCTGGTTCCTCTGCTGCTGTTGGCAGCGCACACGCTCGCTGGCCAACTCTCCAGAGGCCTGCTTGCCGCAGTAGCAGCCGTAGCGTTGACCAACAGCCTGGCCTTACTGGCTTCGTTTGGGCCAACCCGGGTCTGGTCGCCGTCGACGCTCGCGGTGCCGGTGCCGGCCGTCCAGCATCCGATGCTGCTTTCCTGGCCGGACCGGTTCGAGCTCGTGGGGTTCGATCTTGGCTCCGAGCGACCATCCCCCGGTGGCAAGCTGAACCTGACGCTCTACCTTCGGGGTCTGAAGCCGATGCCAGTGGGATACACCTTGTTTCTGCACCTGCTGGATGCGGATGGCAAGATGATCGCCCAAGACGACCATCAGCCGGTCCCGCCCACCGAGTATTGGGCCCCAGGCGAAGTGGTAACCAGCACCTTTGCGCTCACAGTGCCGCCCACGCTACCCGTGCCGGCACAGGTCCGGGTAGAGATTGGCTCCTACTTTTGGCAGACTCAGGAGCGGCTGCCCCTGCTCAAGGATGGGCAAAGCGCCAATAACAGGGTATCAACGCTGATAGAGGTACATATGGAATAGGCAGAGGCCACTCGCAGGCCCTGCTGGTTAGCGCGGGTACTCCCGGCTCCGGGGATGCACCTCGGTTTGGGGTAGAGAGGCGGAGGTTCCTCCGCCTCTCTTTCTAGCCTTTGTGCGAGCAGCTATTCCTTCAGCTTGAGTGGTTCGCCGCAGCACTCGAACTCGCACTCCTCCACGCACGAGCACTCGGCCTCAGTCGCACACTCGGTGCACTCTTTGACCACCCTGAGCTCAAGGCCACACTCCTCGCACAGGTACACCTGACCCACTTTCATCTCATCACAACCTGCCATCGTTTCTGCTCCTTTCAGCACTGTGTTCGAGATCGGCAACCGTCAAGAGAATCCGGTGCCATGGCAGCGATTCGCTCCTCTAGCTTTGCTTCAAGAACGGCAGCGTTCGCTGCAGCGCTTCCTGCATGCTGTACTGCGGCTTGTAGCCCAGGTCCCGCTTGGCCCGCGAGATATCATAGTAGTGGCTCATAGCCAACTCGCTGGCCAGAAACCGCGTCAGGCGCGGCTCCCCTGGCAAGCTCAGCGTGCGGTGCGCCAGCTCCATCGCTGCCCCGGCCGCGCGTGCTACCGACAGAGAGATCTGCCCTCGCACCGGCGGGATGCCCAGCTCCCGCAGCAGGTCATTGATCCAGGGCCACATGGCCACTGGCTCGTCCTGGCTGATAAAGTAGGTCGATCCCACCGCCGGAGAGCCGGGCTGCAGCGCGTCGGCTGCCAGCACGTGAGCTCGTGCGGCGTCCTCCACATAGGTCAGATCCACCTGGTTCGTCCCATCCCCTACCTGCATCAGCTTGCCCTGCCGGGCTCGTTCCAGCAGGCCGGGCAGGATGTGTGTGTCGCGTGCCCCCCAGATCAGGTGTGGACGCAACACCACGGCCAGTAGCGGCGACGCGCCATCCTGCCTGCTGGCCTCGATCACCAGGCGCTCGGCCATCGCCTTGGTCTGCGGGTAATAGCTCTCGTACCGTGTCGGGTAGGGGAGGGACTCGTCGCACCCCGCCTGGGGCCGGTTGTCAAAGACCACGCTCGGCGAGCTGGTATAGACCAGACGTGGCACGCCTGCGTCCCGGCAGGCAGCGATGACGTTGCGGGTCCCGACAACGTTGGTGTTCCAGAACGATGGCCACGGTCCCCACAGTCCGGCCTTGGCCGCTACGTGGAACACCACATCCATCCCAGTGCAAGCCTGGCCGATCGCCTCTGTGTCCTCGACACTTCCCCGGATCGTTCGGGCGCCGTCCGCCTCCAGTTCGGGGTACGATCCACGGGCAAAGACCGTCACCATGTCACCGCGGGCCAGCAGTTGTTCCACGATGTACCGCCCGAGAAACCCTCCTCCCCCTGTCACCAGCGCGTTCGTTGCACGCCCGTTCACCGCATCTCCTTCGTCAACCGGTCTTTCAGCCTGCTCGCCGCCCACACGGCCAGCTTCTCCCGCTGGATCTTGGCATTGTGCCGCACGTCCATGGGGAACGAGGGGTGGAACAGCACATCCCGGATCGGCCGCGTATGCTCGTGTTGCGCGCCCAGGGCCAACAGCTCCTCGACCAGCTTGTCCTTCGACAGGGCCTCCTGTCCCGGCCTGCCCTCCACAGCCCGTGACCCATAACCCGAGACTCGAAACCCGGAACTTGATACTCGAAACTGGTCCTTGAGCTGGACGACCAACACCGGGCGCTGCTGGCTCCGCTTCCCGACCCCCACCAGCGCGGTGCGCAGCACCGCCGGATGCTGAAAGATCGCTTCGCACGGCACGGGGAGCATCAGTCCCTGGCGCGTCTCTACCCGGTGCGACTTGCGGCCGCAAAACCACAGCCGTCCCTTGTCGTCGAAATAGCCCAGATCTCCCATACGGTGCCAGATGACTGGAACCTGGCCATCGTCGCTGCCTCGCTCGGCGATCTTGGCCCTGGCCGTCTCCTGCGGCCGGTTCAGATAGGTGCGCGTCACGACCGGCCCCTTGACTGCGATCTCACCGACCTGGCCTGTAGGCAACACCAGCGAGTCATCCCACTCGGAGATGGGCTCGTCGGTGATGCGGATCACCCGGATCTCGTGCCCGCGGATCGGACGGCCTACACAGTTTCCCTTGCCCTGCTTGCTCAGCTCTGCCGTCTCGGCCAGGATCTCCCGTCCACTTATCATCGTGATCGGCAGGGCTTCGGTCGCGCCAAACGGGGTATACACGTCCCCGTCCTCCAGGATGTGCGCGAACTGCTCGATCAGTGCTGGCGGCACGGGTGCCCCGGCCATCAGGATCCGCTTCATCGAGGGCAGGTGGATATCGCGCTCCAGGCAATAGGCCGCCACCCTCTTCCAGATCGTGGGTGAGCCAAAGGTGGTGGTCACTCCGTGGGTCTGGATGGCCTCGACCAGGTAAGCTGGGTTGACCTGTGCTGGCTGAGTGGAGTCCATGTCAGGGAGGATCGTCGTCGCCCCCAGGGCGGGGTTGAACAGGGCGAAAACGTACAGCCCCGGCAAGTCGATCTCCCCATCGTCGTACCCCACCTCATCGTGCAGCAGCTCGATCTGGGCGCGGAACATGCCATGCAGATAGATGA
>Ga0315274_10004337_pt1 | contig 20883 bp, 18 predicted proteins | sample YL17G02_20_MG_FD_203700 | JGI IMG/M metagenome (GOLD analysis project Ga0315274, IMG submission 203700) | Sediment microbial communities from Yellowstone Lake, YNP, Wyoming, USA - YL17G02_20 | ecosystem: Environmental > Aquatic > Freshwater > Lake > Sediment | place: USA: Wyoming | collected...
ATCCCGGATCTCTCATCGCTCTGCTAATGCACGAATTCAGTGTCCGGCTTCACGCCGACCGCCGCGATAATCAAATCGGCGGGGAGGCGTTCTCCACCGGCCAGCAGGACTTCGGCGCGTCCGTCTCCGGCGGGAAGGATCTCCCTGACTCCATCCCCAAGGACAAGCCGCACCCCGTTGGCGGCCAGTTGCGGTGAAGAATCGCGGACATCTCGGCGTCAGCGGGCGCGAAAACCCGACCGAGGAGCTCGGCCAGCGTCACGTCAAGCCCCCGATGACGGAGGTTTTCAACCATTTCCAATCCGATGAAACCGCCGCCGATGACCACCGCGCGCCCCACGCGCTTTTGATCGATCCAGGCATGGATACGATCGGTATCGGGCAGGGTTCTCAGGGTGAAAACGACCGGAGAATCGAATCCGGGCCAGGGCGGATGGACAGGCACGGTCCCCGGGGACAGGACCAGGGCGTCAAAGCGTTCGAGGGTCGTATTCCCTCCGTGACGGACCGTCACGGTTTTCCCGGCAGGATCGACCGCCGTGACTTCGGAATTTATCCTGACGTCCACGTTGAACCGGTTCCTGAAGGATTCCGGCGTCTGGAGGATCAGGTTTTCGCGATCCCTGATCGTTCCGCCGATGTAATACGGCAAACCGCAGTTCGCGAAGGAGACATCAGCGCCCTTCTCGAACATGACGATCTCGGCTGATTCATCCAGACGGCGCAGGCGGGCTGCGCAACCCGCCCCACCCGCGACACCGCCGACGATTATTGTCTTATTGCCCATCCGTTTTTCTCCAGGGCCCCGTTATTTTGAATTCATTAACCATCCATGAGAGCCTTGACGCCATCACCGGCCATTTCAATGGTTTTTAAGTCAACGCGTCGATATAAATGGACTCCTGTTGCACTCCCACGAGCTGTTTGTCAACAACTCCATTCCTGAATATAAGCACCGTGGGAATCCCCGAAATTCCGTATTCACCCGCGGTCAGGGGATTCTCATCCACGTTGAGTTTGAACACTTTTGCCTTTCCCTGCACTTTTTCCGCCACGCTGTCGATTATCGGTCCGGCCATTCTGCAGGGCCCGCACCAGGGCGCCCAGAAATCGACCAGGACGGGAATGTCGGATTTCAGCACATCTTCCGCAAACGATTTGTCCGTTGTTGCCAGATCCATATGCAGTCTCCAAACTTTTAGGTTTATGTTATATTGCCTTTGGTTAGGTCAAGATCCTTTCACCACCGTGAAACCTTTTCCGATCCAGTCGTTCATTCCGCCTTTCAGGTTCGTGACGCGATTGAATCCGTTCTTCCGAAGCACCCGGCTCGCGGTCATGCTCCTGGCGCCTGAAAGGCAGCAGACCAGAACTTGCCGATCCCTGTACGAAGCGAGGGACCCGATCTTCCCGTCGATTTCCGCAACGGGAATCGGAATCGCGCCCTTGACGTGACCGCTGCGGAATTCCGGGAGAGTGCGCACATCGAAGATTGCGATGCCGGGATCTTCGATCATTTCGCGAGCGGATTCGGCATTGACCTGAGTGATACCGCGGGTGCCCAGACGTCGGAACGATATAAAGCCGGCAATCAGAATTAAAAAAAAACGATATAAAACATAGCCATTTCTCATTCCTCCTTGAGTTTGGGGAGTCTTGTTTAGTTGACAAGGATCAGCGCTCCCGTCGGACAGTGCCGCACGCATTTTCCGCAGTCGGTGCATTGACCGACATGGATTTCTCCTTTGCCGGTCATCTGCGAGTGAAGGCGCCGGAAATGAGGGCACCCATGACGGCGCCGTAGAGGGTGCTAATATAGGGATTGCTTGTCAGGGGGCAGACGCCGCGTGAGCATCCGATAAATCGATAGTACGCAAATCCCGCAGCGGCGCCCACGCCGATTCCGATGATCAAACGCAGGGTCATCCAATTCTCCTTTGTCTTTGGTCGATAAATGGAATTATATGAATATACGCATAATCATATATAACAGTCAAAAAAAACACCTATTTTAACGACAAGACTATTTTTTTAGCCTCGGGATGGCACACCGAATAGTGCATCTCATTGCCGATCCGGCGACCTTCCAAAATACCCGCCGTCCTTAAAATGCGCAGATGCTGTGAAACCGTGGGCTGGGGCACTCCCAGGCAATCCACCAGCGTCGCGACGTTCTGCCCGCCCGACAGGAGTCCTTCCACGATGCAATACCGGATCGGGTGTCCGAGCGCCTTGAGAATTTCGGCTTTTTTCTTGTATGCGTTTTTCATTGTTGTATATCCGTATATTCGAATGTCAATATACAATTATTGGACTTAAAAAGCAAGGACTATTTTAAAATTCCCGATATGTGTTGACCGACAGGGCAACGAAAAGCGGCGACCTGTCGCCGCACTCCAAAACAGCAGGCGCTTTTTCAGTTACTTCAATCTTCTTCTCGTGTCTTCATCAAAAAAACGCATTTGCCTGAGCGAGGCTTCGGGGAGATCAAAGGGGCGGTAATTGTTGATATATTGCTCGACGGGAATCAACAGAAAACGGTTCGTGGATTCCTCATACCGGTCGAAAACCCAGACCGGATCGTAATGGACGTTGCCGATTGAGCGCGTCGTATCGCCCGATTCGGACACGGACCGGTTCAGGGTGAAATCGAAAATGATCCCGCCGTCGCGCAGGGGCTTCGCCTGGTGCGAAATGAAATTGCCCAGCGAATAAATCACCAGCCGTCCTTCGCCTTCGCCGTACCTGTCCAGCACATCCTTCATTTCGTACCGCTCCAGCACATGCGGATGTCCACACAACACCACGTCGGCGCCTTCATTGAAAAGAAAATCCACGAGGGCAATCTGTGACGTGTCCGGATCGAGACGGTATTCCGTTCCGAAATGCATGAGAACGACGATGAAATCCGGATTTTGAGCATGAGCGAGACGTAGTTCGTCGGCCATCCTTCCGCGGTCGATGAGGCTGACGACCGTTCCCTGCGGCACGAGAATCCCGTTGGTGCCGTAGGCGTAGCTCAGAAAAGCCAGGCGGATGCCGTTTCGCTCGACCGACAGAACGCGGGATTTGAGGTGTTCGGCCTCGCTCCGATAGGTGCCGATGTGCAGCAGGCCCAGCGTGTCGAGAACGTCGAGCGTGCGCACCAAACCGGCTTTCCCCTTGTCGCAGGAATGATTGTTCGCGGTGTTCAGGAGGTCGAAGCCCGCGTCTTTGAGGGCTTGTGCGAAGGCGTCGGGCGCGCCGAAGCATGGGTAACCCGAATAGGATTTTCCGGGAAGCGTGGTTTCGATATTGCCCAAAGTGATGTCAGCTTTCGAAAGTAGGTCCACCACGTACGTATAGACATGCCCGAACTCGTATCGACCGGTCTTCGCATCGAGTGCCGCCGCGATCTGGGTTTCGTGCGCCATGATGTCCCCGACCGCCGAGACGGTGACGCTGTCGGTTTGGACCGAAGGATCCTGCGCGCGCAGGGCGGGGTAACAGACAAGCGATAAAACGGCGAAGGCTGTAATTTTTGGGAAATTACGTTTTTCCATTGTGCGCAATTTAAGGATATTCCCGGAGATTTACAACGACAAGATGATGCTTGCTTGTGAGTCGGCTGTTTGTTATCTTTTGTGGATCCGTGGATCTGGCAGGACCTGGTAATCGTCCGGTCCGCGGCTACCGGTTTTTTCAATGATTCCAGACGACCGAACAGGAAAAAATCAAGGAGGTTGAGAATGGGACATCGTTGCGAACATTCCTGCATGAACCGTCGCAGGTTTCTTGAATTGTCCGCTCTGGGGGTGGCTGCAATTCAACTGCCTTTCGGTCCCAAACTCTTCGCGTCCGAAAACGCGGCCTGGGATCCACATGTTCCCCCCGTGAATCCCGGACTCCCGCTCCGCGTCCAGCCCGTCCTCCTCTACGAAGTCGCCCAGAGACGTCCGACAACGTCCTGGCGTAGCTGGGGCGGCATTCACTCCGAGCAGGACGCGGCGGAGGAACTCGGCCGCATCGCGGAGGAATGGAAGGCGCTGGCGTCGCGGGCGGAATTTCCGCTTCGATTCCTTCCCGCGGTCAGAATCAAATCAAAGGAGGAGGCGGCCGCGATCCGCGACGCGGAAGGATACGACACCGCGGTCGTATACGCGGCGGGCGGGTGGGTCGACGCGCTCGAAGCCTGCTTTTCGGAAAAACGGAACAATCTCATTTTTCTGCGGCACAAATCCGGTCCCGTGTACCTCTGGTACGAGATCGTGCACAATCGTTTCCTCAGGCAGGGCGGCGAAGGGCTTGAATTGGACCAATTCCGCTATCCCTCGGGCATGACGGTCGACGACGTGGTGGTGGACGACCCGGACGAACTGCTGACTAAACTCCGCACCCTGTACGCGGTTAAAAACTTCACGGGGAAACGGATCGTGGCGCTCGGCGGGAGCGGAGGCTGGTGCTGTCCGCCCGCGCCGTCGATCTCGCAGGGGAAATTCAAGATCGACATCCAATCCGTCCCCTACGACGACCTGGCCAAACGGATCCTGTCCGCGAAAAGTGATCGGTCGGTTCAGGACAGGGCCTTGAAATCCGCGGACGTGTATCTCGGCCTGAAACGAACGCGGCTGGAGACGGAGAAAAAGTTCGTGGTCAACGCCTTTGTCCTGCACGGCCTGATTCAGGACATCATGCGCGAGCACGACACCGACGCCTTCACCATCAACAACTGCATGGACACGGTGATCCCCATGGCCGAGACCACGGCCTGCCTGCCGCTGAGCCTGCTCAACGACGAAGGGGCAATGGCGTTCTGTGAATCGGATTTTAACGTGATCCCGTCGGGAATCCTCCTGCGATACATCACGGGGAAGCCGGTTTTCCTCAACGATCCCACCTATCCCCACCACGACATGGTCACGGTGGCGCACTGCACGGCGCCGCGTCGGATGGACGGGAAAAACTGGGCGTTCGCGAGGATATTAACGCATTTCGAATCGGATTACGGCGCGGCCCCGAAGGTGGAACTGCCTCGAGGGACCAGGATCAGCATGGTGTGCCCGGACGGCGGACAGATGAAGTGGGTGGGATTTACGGGAACGGTGGAGGACAATCCGTTCCTCGACATCTGCCGGACGCAATTCGACGTCCGGATCGACGGCGACTGGAAGAAGCTGCTGCGCGACCACCGCGGATTCCACTGGATGATGGCTGTCGGAGACGCCATGAAGGAGATGGAATACGCGTGCGCGAAGATCGGGGTGGAGTGGGAGAACACGTCCGAGGCGTGATGGGCGACCTCACGAAGTGAGACTGATACCGTTCATTGGGAAGGCTTAAAAAATATCACCACGGAAATACATGGAACTTCACGGACACGGAAGGTAACGATATTGTATTTCTCCGTGTTCTTCGGTGGGCTTCAGTGGTGTTCCTTTTTTAATTGAAGAAGGATCCCACACAAAGGCACGAAGACACAAAGAAGTACAAAGATTAATAGGATTATTTGGTATTTTTTTTACTGACCTGTTTCGGGCTTGCGATGTCCGTCCATTCCGAGGATTCTGCGGCGTCCTCTCAATGATTCACTGGCGATGACCTGACGATACGAAGGGCGATCTCATTGTTAAAGTCGGGGCACGAAACCGCTTTTGACGGTTGATTCTGCTCCCAATTTTCCCGGCGAACGATCCTCCCGGACTCAGGATCGATCCATTCCGCATTGTAGGAACCGGGGGGCAGGCCGAACGTGATCGCGGCCGGTTTTCTTCCCTCCATGAACAGGGCATAGCACCTACCCTCATCAGACAGGCCGCGGACAAACAGGCCGGGCGCTTTCGTGACGAAGGAGGCGTCCGGTTTCATTCTGACGAAGTCCAACCCCTCCATGAATTTTTTCAGCACGCCGAGCTGTTTCCGCAACGCCGGGCTGCCGCCGCCGGGCGCGCGGTTCGCATCGGTTCCGTCCTCGCGGCCCACGGTGAAGGAATAGTCCAGGCCGCTGAATGCCGCGCCTCCGGACAGAAGGAAGCGCCATGCCTGGCGCCTGTACACGGCATCGGCCGACCCCGCGAAACCGGTCTCATCGAAGGCGATCGGACGGTTCCATCCGTAATTCAGCCCCACCGCCTCGGGCCAGGCGTAGTGGAAATTCATGATGGAGACATTCGGATCCACATCCTCCACCGGATACCTGAAGTTGCAGTAATTCTGAGCGATGAGGTGCCGGCCTGGCAGGTTCGATTCCTCGTTCACGATCCATGAGGCGACCTTACTCTGCCAGTCCAGAGATTCCTTTTTCGCGAGATCGACCCGGTTTTTCCAGAACTGCCCCGCGTCCTTCAATTCGAACGGGAACAGGTAGAGGTTGTTGACCGCCGCCGAATCGGTGAGGTCGGACCAGGGTTCATTCTGGATCTCGTAGAGGACGTTGTCGAATCCGTTCAATTCCCGGACGGTTTTCCGAACGAACGCCTCCTGGATGCCGAGGAGTCCCGCGTTGCCGAGGGTGTGGATCCTGAGCCGGTCGGCCACTTCGATGCCGTTCACGTTGTTCGAAGGATTCAGGGGGTTGATTTCCCAGTTCACGTCCGTATAGATGGACGAAAACAGGGTCAGCTCCACCACGATGCCTCGCAGGAGCGCCTCGCCGACGAATTTCCGGAGGCGCGCGAAATAGTCCCCATCCCACCGGGTCAGGTCAAATTTGTTTCCTCCTCCCAGATTGCCCGGAACCATCGTCCTCGCCCAGGGGATGAGCGCACGCCCCCTGACCGGAGCCAGCGAGTTCTTCTCGATGCCGAATGCACCCTGCGGCTCGAAGTAGGCGCCCGAAAACAGACGCGTGCCGTTCAGTCCGTCCGCCGCGAGCGTTTCGAGGTATTTCATGAAATCGAAATCCGGATTTAAAACAGAACCGTAATGCTCCCCCGACGTGATCAAGACCTCGGATGTGCCGCCGAAATGAAAATAGCGGGGATTGTCCGGATGGAGCCGGATGGGTTGGGCCACGGCGGCGGACATGGCGAAGGCCAATACAGCGGTCGTGAATCGTTTTGCTTTCATGGGAATCCTCCCTGACTGAACACAAGTTGCCTGGTTACGCATGTCCAAATTAGGCAACGACGGCTTGATATTCAAGGATATTTTTCCTTGTCACAGGATGAACCCGGTTGCATCGCACTCCAATAATTGATATATTGTATATCCGGAGAACAATTCATGTATACCCATGATTAACCTCTATCAAATGATCATCAGGGACGGATTCGCGGATCAATGGATGCACTTCCGGAATCCCGAAAAGATTTTGACGGGTTATCGGATCGAAGACGTACCGGGAATCCTGAAAGAAGTCGAATGCGCGGTCTCGCGGGAAGGCCTGCACGCGGCGGGAACTATCGGTTATGAGGCGGCGGGAGCATTCGATTCGGCCCTGAAAACCAAGACAGACGGGCGATTTCCGCTGATCCAGTTCGCGCTCTGCGGTGAGCCTGAAATCCTGCAGGCGCTTCCCGTCCTTGACGACGCCTGGTACCGAACGTATTCCTGGTCCCGCGAATTCTCGGAGGAGAAATACGCGTCGCGCATTGACGACATCCATGAACGCATTCGAGACGGAGAAACCTACCAGGTGAATTTCACATTCCGGCTGCGTGGCCGGTTTGAGGGACATCCGTTCGCGCTGTTCCGCGATCTTGTCCGGTCGCACCGCGCTTCATTCGCGGCCTACATGGAGGTTGGGGACCGCATCCTCTGCTCCGCTTCACCCGAGCTGTTTTTCAGGCTCGAGGGGAGGAGAATCGTTACCCGCCCGATGAAGGGTACGATCGCGCGGGGGCGGACGCTGGAGGAGGACCGCAGTCAGAGCCGGAAGCTCGCTTTTTCCGAAAAGGACAGGGCCGAGAACCTCATGATAGTCGACATGATGCGGAGCGATTTGGGAAAAATCGCGGAAACGGGATCGGTCCGCGTAATGGACCTGTTCAAGCTCGAGAAATATCCAAGAGTCTGGCAGATGACCTCCGTGGTCGAGGCGCGGACCGATGCGTCCTTTTTCGACATCCTGTCCGCCCTTTTCCCCAGCGCCTCAGTGACGGGCGCGCCCAAACCCAGGACCATGGAGATAATCTCCCGTCTCGAAAACTCCCCGCGCGGTCCGTACACGGGCTGCATCGGCTTTTTTTCTCCGGGCCGGAGGGCTCAGTTCAACGTGGCCATCCGGACGGCGGTTGTCAACCCACGCGAAGGCTTGATCGAATACGGAGTCGGGGGAGGCGTGGTCTGGGATTCGACGGCGGAAAGCGAATACCGGGAATGCCTGCTCAAAGGCGATATCGTTCAAAAAACCGAGCCGGAATTTGAACTTCTGGAAACCCTGCTCTGGACGCGCGATGAGGGTTACTTTCTTCTTGATGAACATCTCCGTCGTCTGCGTGATTCGGCGGATTATTTTGCCTGGGTGGTGGATCCCGATGAGGTCGTGCGACGGTTGATCGCCCTGGCCTCCGAATTCCAGGACCGTCCTCAACGGGTGCGCATGCGGGTTTCGCAGGACGGCCGGATCACGCTTGAATCCATTCCGATCACGGTATGGTCCGAAACGAATGTGCTCCGGTTGAGGCGTGCGAAAAGACCCGTCGACTCGTCCGATCCGTTTCTCTACCACAAAACCACGCATCGCCGCGTGTACGACGAGGCTCTGAAATCCGCAGGAGAATGCGATGAAGCGGTGCTTTGGAATGAACAGGATCAGGTGACCGAAACCAACCTCGCGAACCTGGTCGTCGAGTGGGGGGGCCGCCTCATCACTCCCCCCGTTTCATACGGACTTCTTGCGGGGGCCTTTCGAGGGTGGCTTCTGAACCAAGGGCAAATCGAAGAGGGGGATATCACCTTTGAAATGCTCGAGAAAACGCGAAATCTGTTTGCGATCAATTCGGTCCGGAAGTGGAGGAAAGCCGTTTTTTACCCCTAAGTCCGCGTTCGATTCCGCCGCTGGTTAAAGATTTTGAGAAGCGAATGACCAGTTCAGCAGCCTGTCGATCACAGCGGCAACGTAGTCGGCACGGCGGTTCTGGTAGTCCAGATAATACGCATGCTCCCAGACGTCGATGACTATCAACGGTTTCGCGCCGGCAGTCAGGGGATTTTCCGCGTTCGGCGTTTTGACGATCTTCAATTTTTCCCCCTCGACGACAAGCCAGGCCCAACCGCTGCCGAACTGGGTGACGGCCGCGTTTTGCAGCTCCTTTTTTAAACCCTCGTATCCGCCGAAGGAGGCGTCCACCATTTCGGCTATTTTCCCCGCCGGAACTCCCCCCCCGTTCGGGGCGAGGCTTTTCCAGTAGAACGCGTGGTTCCAGGCCTGGGCTGCGTTGTTGAAAATCGGAGTTTTCTCGGGCTTTCCGGCGGTCGCCCGGATGATCGTCTCAAGATCCGCTTCGGCGTGTTCGGATCCTGCAATCAATTTGTTCAGGTTGTCCACATACGCCCTGTGGTGCTTCCTGTAATGAAAGCCGATTGTTTTCGCGGAAATGACCGGTTCAAGTGCGTTTTCGGGATAGGGAAGCGGGGGCACAACAATCGGAGTCCCGGCCCGGGTGGCGGAGGGGATCCGAATCAGGCCCATGGCCACGGCGAGGCCGGAGGCGGCCAGGAATTTCCGGCGGGTGGTGCGGTTGGAAGTCTTTTTCATGGGTCCTCCTGTGTTTTTTGATTGAAAACGGCTTGAGGATTCAATCTGATGACTTCGCGGATTCCGACGTTTTTCTCATCGACATGCCCGTCCTCCAGCTCGACATGAAAATCATCCCAAACGGCAGCCACGTACCGAGGAAGCTCCTGAACATCGCGAAGGATTTCTGGATCACCATCGCGACCAGGAAGAAGTCCATCGCCATCACAATCACCATGAAGCCCGCTGCGACCAGGAGCGGACGGGCGGACGGTACTTTTTTATGGTAGGAAAGCGAAACCATGGCAAAGATCACCGGCGCGGCGAACAGATGCAGAAGAAGCGCATTGTGAAGCGGCATCAGCAGCATTCCGATTCCCATTACGGCGCCGCACAGTGCCCAGCCGGCCAGGGCGTGGAGGAGGAAGACGATCGTCTTTATCAAGTCGTAAATCCTCGGTTGTTTGTCTTTTGAGTAGATGAATAATAATTTGAACAATACGATCTTAAAAAACAAGTGAAAAGATGGTCAGTCTTGTGTAAAAAGTTGTCATTTTATCCTTTTAGGATTTCGAATCCTTTGACATAGACGATGGAATTGTTTATATTCCACATAAAGCTCCCGTGCGCCGCTCAAAACGAGGCCCATCAACCAAGAATCCGATTTATGATTCCGACCGAAAAAAAATACGCCTTGCCTTCGCTGAGTACGAGCCTTGCGTTGGAATTGAAAGTTACGAGTTGCGAGTTACGGGTTACGAGTTGAGAAGAACAACCCTCCGTTCATTTTGGTTTTTTCCGGAAGTAATGATTGTATTCAAAATAGACATCCGTTTTTCTACCCCGAACCTTGAGTAAACACTTTGGTTTTTGAATTCGAAACTCGTAACTCGGAATAAAGAGATGGCATGGAGAACATGAGAAAAAAAGATCTTTCCAGAAGGAGTTTTCTGAAGCGGGCGGCAGGGGCTGCGGCAGCGGTCGCGATGCCGGCCGTTATCCCCTCGTCCGCCTTCGGGAGGCAGGCGGTTCCGCCGAGCGAACGGGTCAATGTGGGAATCATCGGGGTCGGGAAGCAGGGTGGGGGTCATGTCTGGGGTTTTCTCCATCAAGACGACGTGAAGGTCGTCGCCATCTGTGACGTGGATGCCCTGAAATTGAACCAGGCCAGGAACGAGGCCGCACGATTCTATGCGGAAAAGGCGGGATGGACTTCCTCTGAAGGCGTGAAGGCCTACCGCGATTTTCGCGACATTCTCAGTCGGAAGGATGTGGACGCGGTTCTGATCGCGACTCCGGACCACTGGCACGTACCGATCTCCATGCTGGCCGCGAGGTCCGAAAAAGACATTTATTGCGAGAAGCCGCTTTCCCTCACCATCGGCGAAGCCAGGGGACTCATCCCCGAAGTCCGCCGATACGGGCGTGTGTTTCAGACCGGCAGCCAGCAGCGGTCGGACGACAAGTTCAGGCTGGCCTGCGAACTTGTCCGGAACGGTTGCATCGGGGAAATCCGCGATGTGCGGGTCAGCATCCGGACCGGATTCGCCAACCATCCCATTTTCTGCGACCTGCCGGCGGTGCCGGCTCCGCCCGAGCTCGACTGGGACTTCTGGCTCGGACCGGCGCCGGTCAGGCCCTACCATCCCAAAATCGCGCCTCCGTTCACGTCGGACGAATGGGGGGGCTGGCGGAATTTCACCGACTATTCCGGCGGGGGCATGGCCGACTGGGGCGCGCATCATTTCGACATCGCCCAGTGGGGGCTCGGCATGGACGGCTCCGGACCGGTCGAGATACTTCCACCCGACGGGAAGGACGTTCCCCTGCTCACCTACCGGTACGCGAACGGCGTGCCGCTGTCCGTGGATTTCGAGAGCAATTTCATCCGTTTCACAGGCACAAAGGGCGTCGTGGAAGTCAACCGCGAGTACCTGAAGACAAAGCCGGCGTCCCTGGCCAAAATCAAATTCGGGCAAGACGCCGTCCGGTTAATCGCGAGCGACGACCACCAGGCGGACTGGATCGCGTGCATCCGGAACCGGAAACGGCCGATATGCGACGTGGAGACGGGAACCAGTTCGGTCACGGTCTGCCACCTGGGCAACATCGCCGTCAGGCTCCGGCGTCCCCTGAAATGGGATCCCGCAGCCGGGATTTTTCCGGACGATGCCGAGGCGAACCGCCTGCTGACAAGGCCGATGAGGAGTCCCTGGAGGCTTTGAAAGAAAGTTTCGAGTTAAAAGAAGAAAATGTTCCATTGAATGATGATCCTAAACATGAGAAATCGATTATGAAAACGATCAACCAATCCATTGGTTTTCTGCTCATTCTTGCCGCGGCGGCGTCGGGACAAAGGATCCGGTCTTCGGAGGACATGGCCGGAGAACTCAAGTCCGTGCTTCCGAAAGAAGACGTCGAACGGATCGAGAAGGCATTGCCGGGGAAAGCCGAAGCAAAAGCCCGTTCAAAACGAAAACTGCTGGTCTTCAACCTCCACCTCCGCGACGGCAAGGCGGAGAAGGGGCATGCATCGATTCCCTTCGCCAATTACGCCTTCCTCCGGATCGGGGAGAAGACCGGAGCCTATGAGACCTTTTTTTCCGGCGACACTTTGGTGTTCACGCCGGACGCCCTCAACCGGTTTGACGCGGTCTGCTTCAACAACACAGCCGGCGTGCTGTTCACGGATCCGGTGAAACGGAAAGCCCTCTTGGACCATGTGTCCGGCGGCCGCGGATTTATCGGCATCCACGCGGCCGGGGCCACCATGGTGCAGTGGCCCGTGTACGACCAGTGGCCCGAGTTCGGTGACATGCTCGGCGGCTACGAGAACGGCGGCCATCCCTGGAAGGAAAACGAATGGATCACGCTCAAGGTCGACGATGCCAAAAGTCCAATCAACGCGGCATTCGGCGGATTGGAATTCCGGGTGAGCGACGAAGTGTTCCAGTTTCAGGCGCCCTGGTCGCGCGAAAATCTCCATGTGCTCCTCTCCATCGACACGGGCAAGACCGACATGGGCGAGAGCCGGAGGATCCTCCCGGAGCGGCGGAAGGACGGAGACATCGCCATCAGCTGGATCCGCGAGTACGGAAGGGGCAGGGTGTTCTATACGTCTCTGGGACACAATCCCCACATCAATTGGGATCCGAAAATACTGGCGCACTACCTTGCGGGATTCCAGTTCGCTCTCGGAGATCTCGCGGCGGACGCCACGCCGGGTGGGAAGCCAGTGAAGGCATCAAATTAAATGGGATCTCTGAATGAGACTCCCTCGCAATGACGCAATTCATGTAATAAAGCCAATGCATAGAAGGGGATTCATCAAACAGGCGGCGCGATTCGCCGCGGCCTTGGGACTGCCGGCGATCCTGCCTTCCCGCGTTCTCGCTCGGAGCGGATCGACGCCGCCATCGGATAAAATCGTGATGGGATTCATCGGCGTGGGGGGCATGGGCGCGGGACACGTCCGCTCCTTTCTGGGCTATGACGACGTCCGCATCGCGGCCGTGTGCGACGTGCGCAGGGAGCATCGCGACAGCGCCAAGGAGACGGTGGACGGTCACTATGGGGACGAGGCCTGCCTGGCCGTCCACGACTTCCGGGAGCTGCTCGCGAACCCCGAAATCGACGCGGTGCTGATCGCGGTGCCGGACCACTGGCACGCGCTGATCGGGATCGAGGCCGCCCGGAACTACAAATCCATGTATTACGAAAAACCGATGGGCCTGAGCGTGGCGGAGGCGAAGGCCGTGCGCGAGGCCGTGCGCAGGACCGGCATCGTGTTCCAGTTCGGCACCCAGCAACGGTCCGACGAACGGTTCCGGTTCGCGTGCGAACTCGCAAGGAACGGAAGGCTGGGCGTTCTTCAATCCATTCTCATAGGATCCGCGAATTTCAAGCCGATTCCGGACCAGCCCGCGGAGCAAGCCCCGCCCGGTCTGGACTACGATTTCTGGCTGGGGCCCGCGCCCTTGGTCCCCTTCACGACGGAGCGGTGCACCCGTAACTGGACCCTCATATCCGACCATTCGCTGGGCTGCGTGGGCGGCGCTTGGGGCATTCATCCCGTCGACATCGCCCAATGGGCGGCGGATGCGGACGGCACGGGCCCGGTATCGGTCGAGGGATGGGGCCGGTTCCCGGAAACCGGATTGTACGACACGGCCATCGCCTGGGAGGTCGAACACGCGTACGCGAACGGAGTCCGGATGGTCCACATGGACATGCCGACCGCAGTCAAGCGCGCGGAACCTTTCAAACTGGCCTGGATGGGCATCCTGTTCCAGGGCACGGAGGGCTGGGTGTACGTGACGCGCGACCGGATCGAGTCGCATCCGAAGTCACTTCTCCAAAGCAAGTTCGGTGAGCGGGACCTGCGGCTTCCCGTGAGCCGGGACCACCGGAGGAATTTCCTGGACGCGGTCCGGAGCCGGAGTAATACCATATGTCCGGTCGAAACCGCGGTGAGATCCGACACGGTTTGCCATCTCGACGACATCGCCATGCGGCTCGGAAGGCGTCTTGAATGGGATCCGGCCACGGAACGGTTCGTCAACGACGAACGCGCAAACGTTTTGCTTCAGAGGCCGATGCGGAGTCCGTGGAGGCTTTAAAACAGTTTCGAGTTAAAAAAAATTAGTAATTTCTTGAGGATTTATCCAAGACTCGGAATATAAAATATGGACATTTATTTTTACGACATGTATTGGCATTTTGGACCCGGAACTTGGAACTCGAAACCAATAACTCGCAACTCGTAACCCGTAACTCTTTTAGGTGAGGTCGTCATGAAACGGTATGCGTTGGTGATGGTAGCCGGGCTGTTCCTGCTGGCTCAGTCCGCCTGGACGTTTGGTAACTCTGAAAAATCCCGGATGGCGCAGGTGGACAGGCTGCTCCAGCAGGTGGCGCTGTACGACTGGGGCCAGAACCGGACGGCGCTGAGCGCGTTTTCCGACACGCTGCGATCCTATTATCCGAATTCGGAACTGCTCGCCGCGGCGCAGGAAAAGATGCTCGGGCTGCTCAAGTCGAAGGCCACCCCCGCGTCGAAGCAGTACCTGTGCCAGGAGCTCAGCCTGATGGGGGACGAAAAGGCCGTGCCGACCCTCTCGGCGATGCTGAAAGACAGCGCCACGTTCGACATGGCAATGTACGCGCTTGAACGCATCCCGTCCCCTTCCGTGGACAAGGCGCTGATGGACAGGCTGTCGAAAACCGCAGGCAGGGAAAAAATCGGGCTGGTCAACGCGCTGGGCAACCGGGCGACGGCCCCGGCCGTTCCGGCGATCGAGGAACTGCTGATGGACCGCGATGAAGACGTCGGCCTCGCCGCGGCCGCGGCCCTCGGCAAGATCGGAGGACCCGACGCCCTGGCCGCCCTGGACAAGATCAGACCCATGGCCATCGGCGACATGCAGCTCCAAATCGGTGAATCGATGGCCGTATGCGCGGAGAAGATGGTCCGGGCCGGGGATCGCGCCGGGGCCATGAAGGTGTACACCCTGCTGCTGGCCCCGCAGGCTCCCCTCGCGATTCAGCAGACGGCGCTTATCGGCATGGTCCAGGCGGACCCGGCGGCTTCCATGGACGTGCTGGTCAACACGCTGCAGACGGGGAACCCTGCCATGCAGTCTTCCGCCATCGCGCTGATCCGGAACGTGCAGAACACGGACGTTCTCAAAAGCATCACCGCGCGCCTTTTCGACCTGTCGCCCCTGCACCAGGCCCAGCTTTTGTCCGCGTTCGCAGACATGAACCAGAAGCAGGAAATCCTTCCCGTGGTTCTTGATGCGGCCCGTCGCGGGGACGACGCCGTGCGCGTCGCGGCCCTGAAGGCGGTCGCGACGCTGGGCGACGCGTCCTGCGTCACGCTGCTCGCCGAAAAGGCGGCGGCCGGCACCGCGGACGAAAAAACCACAGCCCGGGAATCGCTGATCCGCCTTTCCGGCCCCGGCGTGGATGATGCCATTCTTTCGGCCATCCAAAAGTCCGATACTCCGGCGAAGATCGAACTGATCCGCTGTCTCCCGCCGCGCGTGCTCACAACGGGCACGGAAACGCTGTTCGGCGTGCTCGACAGTCCGGAATCCCGCGTCCGTATCGAAGCGTACCGCGCCCTTTCCGAAATCGCCCTTCCCGAGCAGTTGCCACGGATCGTCGAGCGACTGGCATCAGCTCCCACCGACGCGGACCGGCGCGAAGCCGTCAAGACGGTCACTGCGGTCGGGCTGAAAGTCCTTGATCCGGACAAACGCGCCCAGGCGCTGCTCGACCGGTTTCCGTCCGCAACCGCGGTTCCCGTGAAAGCCTCTTTTCTGGAGGCGCTCGGCAAACTCGGCGATCCACGCGCCCTCCCCGTGATCAGGAAATGCCTTGCCGACAGGAACGAGGAGGTCCAGTCAGCGGCGGTTCTCGCGCTATCCGACTGGCCGAACGACGAACCCATGGGCGATTTGTTGAAAATCGCCAAAACCTCGAAGAACGAGACGCTCCGGGCGCTCGGCCTGCGGGGCGTGATCAAACTGACGGGATCCGCCGTCAAGTCGCCGGACGAAGCCCTTCGGTTGTATCGGGACGCGCTTTCCCTCTCGACCGGCGTGCAGGAAAAACAGGCCGTGTTCTCCGGAGTGGCCAAGGTCGCCTCGACCAAGGCCTTGGGGCTAGCGTTGATGAGCATGGCCGATGCCGAAATCGGGAACGAAGCCGAAGCCGCGGCCCTTCAGATCATCCGGAACATCCGCGAGAAGCATCCCGATGAAGCGAAAGACGGCCTGAAAAAACTGCTGGCTGCAGCCAGGAATCCGTCGGTGAAGGAGGAGGCGGAGGAACTGGCGAAGGAGATGCAGGGGAAATAAAGTAAACCGTGGTCAAGTCAATCACAGTAACACTCCGGGATCCATGACATTCCGGAGTGTTCATTTTACAGGGTGAATGTGATGGATAGACGACAATTCCTGAACGTTTCCGGAGCCGGTGCTCTGGGTTCAATGCTCTCGGCGTCGGTAACTCCCAGCGGCACCCGTCCCGTTTTATCAAAGGAGGTCCAGTCGCTGAAAGCCATCGATGTCCATCATTATTTGCGATCCTTGTGCGAAGTTTCGGAACCCTCCGTGGATCGCATTGTCATCGGGGATCCCGAAACAAAAGTGACGAAAATGGGCACCGCATGGATGCCCTACTGGAAAACGTGCAGGGAAGCGTCTCGAAGAGGCGTCAATACATTGATCGTCCATGAGCCCACCTTTTATACGCATTGGGATTTGGACGAAAAGGAGTCGGATTTTTTCGACGCGCCCGCACCGGGGAAAGAGGCCTATCTGACTCTTCGGGAAAGAAAGAAGAAATGGATAGAAGACCGCGGGATGGTGATTATCCGATGCCACGACATGATTGACAAGATCCCCGAGTTTGGAATCCCATTCGGACTCGGCAAGCTGCTCGGGTTCAACAACGCAGAACTCCTCCGTTCCAGAACCTATTTCAACGTTTACGGGATCGATCCCAAGCCCGCGATCCAATTGGCGAAGGAGATCGCCGCCAGGCTTAAACCGGTCGGACAGCCAGGCGTCGCCTTTTACGGCTCCGAAAAGACCGTGGTTCGGTCCATCGGCGTGGGGACGGGGTGCATCTGCGATCCGATGCAATTCATGGATTTGAAGCCGGATCTGTTTATCGGCATCGACGACACCATCAGAACATGGATTCAGACCGTCTACGCCGAAGACACGGAACACCCTCTCATCGTCATCAACCACGGGACCAGCGAAGAATTCGGCGTCCGCATGCTGAACGCCCATCTGAAACAGGCGTTTCCGAATTGCGATGTGGTTCATTTTGAACAAGGGTGCGGATACAAGTGGATCTCGGCCTGACCGGGGGACAGGCAAAGGATAAAAGGTCCCCGGCACCAGAGAGGTGCCGAGGACCTGTCCGTTTCATGGATTTGTCAGGGATCAGAAGCTATCGCATTCCCGATACGCCTTGATCACGGCGAGTTCGCCCTCCTTGCCGGGTCTGCTGATGCCGTGCTCCATGCCGATCAGGCCGGTCCATCCCTTTTGATTCAGATGCCTGAACACGTTCCGATAATTGATTTCACCGGTGGTCGGCTCCTTGCGGCCGGGATTGTCGCCAACCTGGAAATACCCGATCTCGTCGTACGACAGGTCGATGTTGGGGATGAGATTTCCCTCCGTGACTTGCTGGTGGTACAGATCGTCCAGAATCTTGCACGAAGGGCTGCCCACCGCCTTGCAGATCATGTAGGCCTGGGGGACCTTGGTCAGGAAAAGGCCCGGATGGTCGGTGTGCGCGTTCAGCGGCTCGAGCACCATGACCAGGCCCGACGGCTCGCAGACCGCCGCGCATGCCTTCAGGTTTTCAATCACGTTTTCGGTCTGATAGTCCCATTCCAGTTTCGTGTCGTACGCGCCGGGCACCACGGTGCACCATTTGGCGTTCACGCGTTTCGATGTTTCCACGGCGTCGGCCATTTTTTTCCGCAGCATTTCGCGCACCGAGGCGTCATCGGTCACAAAGGAGCGCGTGCCGAAATCCGCGTAGGCCACGAACACGCCCATGGCGAGACCCAGGCGCGCCATCTCTCTTGCGATTTTCTCCTGCAGAGCGACCGGCTTTTCCATCATGCCGTTATCCTCGAACGCGGTGAATCCCTGATCGGCCGCGAATTTGAGCTGGTCGATCGGATCTTTTCCCGCAAGGTTTTCGAACATACCGAAATGCGGGGCGTATTTGAGTCTGAACTTCCCGGTCTTTCCCACCGTTTGAGCGGCGGATTTCTTTGTTGAAACTCCAAGAACAGCGGCGCCGGTGATCAGCCCGGTGTTCTGCATGAATGAGCGTCTGTCCATTTTAACTCCTTGTTACTAATAAGAGGGAACACGGATTTGGCGGATTAAACGGATTTACACGGATCTTAGTTTTAGGGTTGTTGAAATTTTTTAATATCCCATAAAGCAACCTTCTTGAAGTAAAATGGAACACGGACCTTCGGCGGATTAAACTGATTAGCACGGATTTATTGAATTATTGATTTGTTCTTTTGCGAACACCAGGATTTTTTATGATCAGTAAAAGTTAAAACAACCATACATTAATGATCCGTGATAATCCGTCTCATCTGTTAAATCCGTGTTCCAGTGATTATCTTCAGATTAGTTCCGTGACACCGGGAACCGCGGCCTTGGGCTCGGGCAGGTCGCCGAATTCGTACTTCGCCGGTGTCAAATCGAGCTTGGATTTCTTCATGACCCAGTCGAAATTCACCGCGCGGCCGGAGTAGGCGCTCATCCGCCCCATGATGGCCGTGCACGTGCTTTCGGCGATCCGCCGTCCCTCGTTCAGCGGCTTGCCGGCACGGATGCTCGCGACGAGGTCCGCGTGCTCCTGAACGTACGGATTCGGCGATTTGCCGTCGAACCGGTACGGCTTCTCGCCCTCGATCCAGCCGTTCGGCCCGTCGAAGGAAGCGACGCCCTTCTTTCCGACGATCCTTTCCGAAACCCGGTCCGTGCATTTTTCATGCTGGCGGCACAGGCTCGCGGCGCGGACCCCGTTCGGATACTCGAAAACGACGGAGAAATGATCCCAGATATCCCCGCGCCCCTCGCCGAACCGGACCGCGCGACCTCCCATGCCCAGGGCCTTGGCCGGCGGACCGCCGAGGGCCCAGTTCATCACGTCGAGGTTGTGCACGTGCTGCTCCACGATGATGTCGCCTGAAAGCCAGGTGAAGTGGAACCAGTTGCGGTTCTGGTACTCCGCCTCGGTCCATCCGAGCTCCCATTTTTTCCGGGCCAGTTCCGGCCCCAGTTCCCAAAACGGGCAGCCGCCGAGCCAGTATCCTTCGGCGGAAACGATTTCGCCGATGTCGCCGTCATGGATCCGCTTCATGACCTCGAGGTAGGAGCTCTGATGCCTGCGCTGGGTGCCGGCCACGATCCCCAACCCCTTCTTCGCGGCGAGTTCCGACGATTCGATCACGGACCTGATGCCGACAGGATCGACGGCAACGGGTTTTTCCATGAACACGTGTTTGCCGGCCTCGACCGCGGCCTTCAGGTGAAGGGGACGGAAATGCGGGGAAGCGGCGAGAATGACCAGGTCCACGCCGGAATCGATGACTTTCTTATAAGCGTCGAATCCGACGAAGCAGCGATCCTTTGTCACGTTGAATTTTACGTTCTTTCCGGGTGTCTTATCGTCGGTCAACGAATTATTGCGGCCCCCGGAAAGCTGTTTGTAGGAATCTTCGAGGCGGTCGCGGAACAGATCGCCCATGGCGTAGATTTCGACGCCGTCAGACGCGGTCACGCAGTCCTGGGCGGCTCCGGTGCCGCGTCCGCCGCAGCCGATGACGCCGACTTTCAACCTGTCCGATCCCGCGACGCGCGCCTTCAGCGCGCCAGCGCCGAGAAACGCGAGGGACGCGGCGGCCGTCGTTTGCATGAAGTCCCGGCGGGACAGCCTTTCGGTTTTACGATCGTCCGTTTTCTTGTGCATGGTGAATCCTCCGATACCGTTTTATGTGTTAACAAATGGTTCACGCGGAGATCGCGGAGAAGAAGACACGCAAAGACCGCAGAGAGTAATCGGTTGACGTTCTTGTCCCCTGAAGGATGGGTGCCTTTCTGCGCATTCCGCCTTTGATTCATTTTTTGTCCGCCCACAGCCTGTTGATGACGCGCAGGAGAACCGCGCCGGAGGCCACGAACACTCCGAACAGAAACAGCGCCATTCCCATGCGTCCGTACAGAATATTGCCGACGGTGAACAGCGCCGACCAGATGACGGTGCAACCGGAGAACCAGCCGAGCAGGGCCATGGGGATGTTTTCGCGCGATGCCGCCGCCTCCCTGTCCGAGACGCCCGCCTGCCTGCGGATCAATTTCCATCCCGGGCCGAAGGGACGGATCTTTTTATAGAAGGTGATCAAAGTGCTGCGGTCGGTCTCCGGTCCGATGAACGCGATCAGAATCCAGCACGCCGACGTGAAGGCCACGGTGATCAGCAGGGCCATGTGGGTGCTGATGCCCGCGCCGTTCCGGTTGAGAATGAGAAGGGCCACGGACACGAGAAAGGAACTGGCCATGGCGACCACTTCGCACCAGGCGTTGACGCGCCACCAGAACCAGCGGACCAGGTAAAGCAGTCCGGTTCCAGCTCCGACCTGGAGGATGATGTCGAAAGCATCCTTGGCG
>Ga0315274_10004338_pt1 | contig 20880 bp, 19 predicted proteins | sample YL17G02_20_MG_FD_203700 | JGI IMG/M metagenome (GOLD analysis project Ga0315274, IMG submission 203700) | Sediment microbial communities from Yellowstone Lake, YNP, Wyoming, USA - YL17G02_20 | ecosystem: Environmental > Aquatic > Freshwater > Lake > Sediment | place: USA: Wyoming | collected...
TCATCTAGTCTATTTACCTTAATAGATGATCGAGATAAGTTACACGACTTTACTGATATGATTTTTCATCAATATCGAGCAGTAAATGTCCAATAATTATGCTCCCAAAGCATTAGGAGCATCTCTGCTCAGCTTAGAGAACATTCTATTCGCTATTTTCAAGAGTGGGGGCAGATGGATTTGAACCCTCGACTAGCCAGTAAGTCGAGTATAAAAAAGAATCAGGGGTTTTTTAGTACCGAGGGCAAACGCCCTTCCTAATGAGTCACTTACTGGACAGTTTTGATTATAGGGGGTTCAAAGGCAACGAGCAGGTCGATATTGCTAGCCAGGAAAAATGCAAAAACGAGAATCGTAAAGGGTTCCCAATTTTGAGCGCCTCAATTTCAAGCTTCTTCTTTCGCCTTGACTTGCAAGATTTCTTTAAGCTTTTCTTCTAATCCATTCATGCTCGCTAGATCCTCAGGATATATCTCAATTAAATTAATGCCAGCCTTCTTGCAGAGCTTCTTTTTCTCTTCGACTTTCATTTCATATTCTTGGACACCCATTAATCCAAAATATTCTATAAACACATTATTCGCAACAAAATCTACAATATAGCCACTATTTGGATACTTGATTTCCCTATCGTGTGGAATTCCCTTCATGAAGAGCCAATCATCAACTGTTTTTTCTCCAAGAGATAAGCAGACATGTCCATCTCTGGCGATACAACGATAACCCCTTTGAGTCTTGTAGACCTCATTTGTCAGCAAGCCTGCTTCCTTTAATGCGTTAAGCCATGATCCAAAGATCACCTTAACACGATTTACAGATGGTCTCCGTTTCATTATCTCAATAATCCGCTTTCTCTCCTCCTTGCTATACAATTTCAAATCATCGAAACCTTCTCCGAATCCTTGGTGAGGGATTCGTCCGATGGCTTCTGATAAACCTCTGAGATATCTCACGATTTCTTCTTTGGAAGAGAAATTGCTGCCGGTCCAATCTGCTGAAGCATCGTCCATGCAAATATTGCAGAAATCAAGACTATCACGTCCTTGCTTCCTGACATTTGCGGGACGAAGTGAGTCTTCTCTGAATTTCTTTCCACATAATGCACATTCTCTTATTCCTGGTGGCTTCACGTCGTTAAGCATCCCCAGAGCTTTTGCTCTGCTAACACAAAAGTCAGTTAAGTATCCCCACCAAAATTTTCGTCGAAGTGCAGGAGCATTCTTCCATGTCGCGATTGACTCCTTTGGAGTAATTCTTATGATCCTATCTGCAATTACCTGATACCAAAAGAGGTCGTCCTCTCGAATATTCTTTTCAAGTAACTCATCGTGCTCAATAGTCCACCATTTCATAATGTTGGGAACATCAGGATCGATTTCTTTAAAAGCTGAAATGGGGGCATATGTATTAATTCGATCCATCCTGCTATCTGGAAACGATTTTTCTTGATACCATTTTGAAAAATCGTTCCAGTCAAAAACCATTGGAATTGAGGTGCTATCATTTCCCGTGAGAATTAGCCCATTAAATGATTTTATCATCATCCCAGGTCGAGTAGGATTTTTCGTTCTCTCGTAGTCCAATACGATCTTACCTTGAAGCTCTGTACCGTCCTCCAACTTGCACACCACAGAGTCAACGCTTACTTGATATCTCTTGATCCGAAATCCAATTCCGGATGGATCTTTTCCAGTCTCATTCACCAGAGTCTTTTCACCGTGGAGCTCTGTACCGTCCTCCAACTTGCACACTATAGGATCATTAGTGGCTTGAGGATTCCACGTGACCTTGATAATTGCTTTGTCATTTATCCGATAAAGATTATACCTTTCCATCAGATAATCAATCCACATGACTAATGGACTTTTTGCCCATCTAGCTTGTAGTTCGTGATTCCAACTTGGGATTTCCTGATTATCTATTGTTCCTTGCTCAACTCTAATTCCTCTCTCTGAAATTCTAGCGCCAGGGATTTTTCGAGCCATTTTCTCTTACCGTGGTCATTCCATCGCCAGGAGATAAGACTTTTTCAATTCCTAACCAAAGTCAGAGATTCAATCAATATTAACCGATTGAGATCGACTTCCTTGCACAGTCGAACTGCCTTCGTTGCAGAGACTAAGGTAACCGCACGAAATACACTTTTCCAGTGATGGAATAGCCACGAAATTGCCACCTCGGACAGCTTCAGATACGCGGGCTATTTCCTCATCCAGTCGCTGTTCTGTCTCTGCTAACGATTCAACATTCATAGTTCTGCGGTCAACCTGTCCAGTGCGCAGGTTGACGACCTGCGTATGGATTCTATCAGGATCAGGTTCGAATTTCTTGTTCGCCCAAAGTGCATAGACCACCATTTGATGTGAATCGGCCTCGTTATGGTGACCTTGACCTGTCTTCCAATCGCTGACCAGGAGTCCTCCCATCGAATCTCTAGTAGCAAGGTCGACCTGAACCCACATTTTAACTCCCTGAATCAGGAAGCTGTCGAGAGTCTCATGAGTCACATATTGATACTTCGATAAGTGGGGCCAGAACATATTGAAAAAGGTAGCGATTCGCTGGTGCATCGCATCCTCCATTCGTGAACGTGTATTGTTCTCAACGACCACCCCGTTGACAAATTCTGTGATTGTACTCTCTTTTTGAGCCCAGATTCTTGAGATATAAGTCAGGCCGATTTCCTCAGCTCCAAGCGCCGAAACCTCCTTTCCATCGCGCCATAGGCCGATTTGTTCTGCTATCCCCTTGTGAACGGCAATTCCTATCAAGGACTTCAAAGGTACAGGTCGTACCCGGAGCCTATCTCCTTCAGCCGATCTTCGTTGTAGATACCATGACCGAGGACATTCATTGTACTGGTGTGATTGACTGACCGACCATTCCATACTGAACATGTTCACTCGCCACATCGAATCTTCTTGTTATTCAGATCGCCTTGAGCCTCGCTAATATCTGATGAGCGACCAATGGAAGTTGATGGATTGACTCATAGTCAGAAATCTCGACCACCTTATTAGCTGACGGGGGATTCTGGAGCATGCAGGATGTAATTCTTACTTTGACCGATTTCATGCCCGAGACTGCAACGAGTTCACCTATAGCTGCATCTATTGAGGTTTTCAAACCTGGCATCATCAATTCAAGTGTTTGCGCAAGTCTTTCGAGAACATGCTTGCAGCGTTCCTCTTCGACTCCGGGTAACTGCCCTCCACTAATGTACTTCAGCATCGATAGTCCAAGGAATCTATCGAGGTCATTGTGCCATATTCGATTCTCATATGTCCGGAGGCAGGCATGACATGACATTGCGCAATTGCACTCGCCTAGAATATTCATGCATTCTGACACAATGCTCTCAAACGACTCAAATGCCATTGAAGCAAAGCCGGCTCCACCCGAAGTAGTGTCATATAGGAAGAATTCCACATAACCCTCCAATTCCTCTGGGTCGTCTGGCAAAGGTCTAAGTACTCTCGCACCTCCCGCAATCTCACCGGTGTCGATGCTGAGAGTTCTCGTCGCACTAAGAACCAATGCTTCTGACAAAGATCGACAGCTGTCCTTGAACCACTTCTCGCCAAATGCGAAGTTGAATGGCCTCCTTACAGCCATGCGAAGAATCGCTAAATCGGTCTGGAATCTATGGCCGAACACCAAGTCGACTGGCCCTCCGCTACATCGATCCCGCCACTGATGTCTCGGGATGCGAGGATCCTTCGGATATGGGCGATTATGGGGGGTTGGTAAGCCATCCGTACCCCCGATTGCTCCACATAGAGAACAGACTTGGAAACCTCTGTCATTTCGTCCCAAGTTTACGACAAGGAGTTCCTGATTGCTGAGTCTGTAGCATTTCCCATTGGCTAGGTTCACGTTAGAAGCGACACCGTATACAGCTCTTCCACCAACTGGCAAGGGGAATTTCGCCGAAGTAGCGTAAACTCTCTCAGGTTCCTTCTTCTGCCCCTCTTTTGCTCGCTGGGTCGAGTCGACCTCTGGTGAAAACCCCATGGGGCGAAGAATAGGCATCGACTGAATCGAGGAACCGCAAACGTCGCATTTGAACCCCTCGGAATTAAGGTTTCTTCCCTTTTCCTCCATTACAGATTCACAGGAAGTACAGAAATTCAGCCAATCCAGCCGGTCCCAATCCTGCCCAGACGCTCTATTGATAAGGTCATGCGCAAAAGGATAATGCAAACCATATGATGTGAACGTCTTCTTATCTATGACTATCTGTCGACCCGGTATGTACTCAGACAAAGCTTGCCTAAGCTCCTGCGAAGGGTCGTACCTCGTAACAATTCGATTCTTCAGCCTGTCGAGATCTTGAACTGTGAACGTGCAGATGTCGATCGGGAAAGAGAAGCTAGGTAGGATTCCAGCTTCGAGCAGAGTCGTGAGAAGATTGGTGCTATCGCTGTCCTCCTCGGACAAGTCTTTTGAGTCAGCAAGTTCACTGAGTCTAGTGAGGAGGCTCCTGGACGTCTTCCTAACAAAATCAGTTCTCCAACTCGAACTGCCGGATTCGGCAGGTTGTCTGAAAACTTCAGGCAATAGATCACCAATTCCAACCGCCTCACCATCTCGTTCGTTCAAGATGGTAGAGTTCACCCACTTTTCGAACCTCCTAAGGGAGTAGTCGCCGTCCGATTTGAAAAATGAGTATGCGGATCCTAAGGAACTGAACACGTCCGCAGTCTCAGGGATTTTCGCACTCTGAAAGAATCTCTGAATCAGAGTGGCATTGACATGGCGTTCCGCTATCTTCCTATTGCCTATGTAGATTACTGGTTTTGGCGGCTCCGCACCTATAAGTGTCTCTGGATGATAGAAGCAGTAAGTCTCATGTGGTGAGTTGTCAGCAAATGTGATTATTGTCGAAAGCGCCGAACCTCTTCGTCCCGCTCGACCTGCTCTCTGTTGATAGTTGGATGGTAGAGGTGGGACAGTCCGAAGGGCAACGCCTGTCAGGCTTCCAATGTCCACGCCGACTTCCATTGTCGTGGTACAACTCAGAACATCGATTGGCTGTTCGAAGCTGTTATCTCCGATAAGGATATCCTGAAAGAGGAGCTCATAGTTCTCAGATTTTGAGAAGACTTCTGACACATCTTTTGATGATATCTGGGCAGAATGCTCCTCGGACCGCAGAGTGAAAGGCTTGTGGGCATGGCGGAGAACCTCGACACATGGTTTGCACAACAAGGTTCTTCGAGCTTCAAGGTGCAGGTCATCGGGTCTTACTTCTTCCAAAACTCCGCCACAAGCAGGGCAACTTCCTTCAATTCCAACTGGAGTGAATTGACGGCATCCCATACATCGATACCAAGGTTCCTCCAATGCAATGTGTATGGTAACTGCATCGGGGTTTATTGCATAACGCCCTTGCGAAGCACTAAACAAGCTCGGGACTCCTTGCCCACCCGACCGAATCAAGGATCTTCTGAGGCGATCCCATTGGGTTTCATTGAGACCGCCGACTGACCTATTGACGATGGGCTGTAGGATCACCTCGTCGAGTTTCAGACACTCTCCACCCTTTCTCTCCCATCCCTGTGGTATCGAGAATATCGAGCGAGATAGTCTTCTTATTTCCGCATGGATTGTAGGATCGTAGGCACCTTCTTCCGCCGCTTCCTGAAGAACCTCGAGCACAATCTCATGTAGCACCGAATCATGCACATCTGGATTCATCTCGACGATATGTCTGAGAACTGTTTCTGATGGTTCTAGATAGCCTATCAAGGTGGATCTAAGAGAGAAATGTTTGTCACCAAGAAGCCTCAAGAGATAGACTTCGAATTGAGCAGGTTTGTGCGTGTTAAGACGAGCCGCGGCATCGTTATCAGTGAGAATTTCGTTCCGTGAAATGCCGTAGTCCGAACATATTTCCGTTAGCTGTTTCTGGGTTTCAGTCAAGTGTTGTCTTGAGCCCTGATAACCATCCAACACGGCATCTTCATCATCAAAGAATCCAAGATTGCTGTCTGCGGTCAACAAAACGAACGCTGGAAAGACATGTGCTAAAGAACTGCCCGCTGGTAGAGCGCCTGTAACGCTCACAATCATCTCTCTGAAGGAATCTCTTTCAACAGTCCTCTGCAAATCGCGGGCAAGCCTGGCAGCCTTCTGACGACCATCAGAGAAGCACAATATCTTCCTCCCTTTGTTCGGAAAAGCTTCGTGGCCCTTCGACTCAGGCTGAAACTGGAACTCGCTCCGGATTAGATTCGCAAAGGGTTCTTCACCTTTTGTCTCCAAATCCATGATGTAAGTCGGTCCACCGCGCCTTCCCTCAGAAATCCCACAGGCTGGACACCTCGGCCAACTCCAAGGAGAGCCAGGCCTAGTCGATGAAGGAGACTTTGGTATCCATACTTTCACGAAGTTTCCTGTCGACTCGTTTGGCCTGTTACGGACGATGTGCCCTGTACGAATGTCTAGCCAGCTTGCAGGATTCTGGTCCAACAGAGACGCTCTGGATGGGTGCTCCAAATCAGCATCTGATCTTGGTGATTCTACCAGGATATGAAGCTCGTCGAACTCATCTCCATCCGCTTCGTCCCAGAGAAATATGTGGTCGAGAATTCTATCGGTGGATTTCCTGAACGCTCTTATATATGCTGCTCCACAGGTCCTGTGGCTGAGTAATTCAAACACTCGACTGCCGCATTTACATTGAAACTTAGGTTCTGTGTACATCCTGCCGAGCAGATCATTGCTTGGCACAGTCGCCCTTCGCTCAGAACAATTCGGATTAATACAAACGTACAACTTCGGAAGACCTTTGAAGAATCTGTGAATCCTAGCAGGAAGCAACCTTTCGTCTTTGACCCTTACAGCTTGACTGCCAAGATACATCAAATTCAGAGTGGCCTGTTCGGCAACGCTCTTCGTGACACCTGGAAACACGATTTCAGCAACAGTGTTGAGTTCCCTCGGTCCGGAGGTAATCGTATTGTAGAGCCTACGAAAAGCGGGAGATCTCTGCAACTGAGCACCCAAGTAATTTCGCAGATGTAATTCATCACTCGGGACATCCTTGGGCCATTCGAGTGCAGCCGCCATCGACTCAACTTCCTCGTGATTGAATCTAAACTCACCCTTGCTGACGGCATTGAGGAGATCCAACTCTGGGCTAGCCATTTCCGAGAAGGTTATCCGGCTGCTTGTAATTGCGGCGAAACTTTCCGGACTGCAGGCTGTGAGATCCGCTGCAAACGAAGGTCCTGCCGTCATCGCAGATTCGGACGAACCCAGCGATGCACTGCTCAGAATGAACCTTACCTGTGTGTCCCCGATATGCATGTGCTGTAGTAGTCTTCTAATCAACATCCCTACTTCAGCACCCTGAGCTCCTCGATACAAGTGAGCTTCGTCAATGACAATAAGCAGTTGATTAGCCTTATCTGAAGATAGCCAATGCCGCGTAGAGTCAAAAAACGTCTGCTCAATCGGTCGGAGAAGCATATACGCCAACATTGAGTAGTTTGTTATCAGTATGTCTGGAGTCCCACCATACTTGTTAGGATGGTGCATTTCCTGCCTTGTGAGAAGTTCGTTGTCCACTGCTTGAGTTCGATATCTCTCGTCTAGGGAACTCCCGCTGGCAAACCCCTCAAGATCCTTGGAAGGTATTCGTCCCCGGCCTCTTAGCTGATCGTAGAGTTCTGGATTCTCATGCTTCAGTCGATTGAAATAGTCTACGATAGGCTTGACACGCAATTTGTTTCTTGTGGAATCATAAAGACCGTGATACTGAGTACGACTTGTATACATGCCAAACTGAATTCTGCGACCGAATTTCTTCTCGAGAATACTGGCCACTTCTTCGTTCCCAAATAACCTCCGAATACGAGCAAGTTGGTCTGCCACCAGAGCGTTCATCGGGTACAGGACAATCGCGCGCATTGACCTCATCTTCTCAGTCCTTGCCCGCTTTGCTTCCATCGCCAATAGGCCGAGGATAGTGTAAAGGAAGACCTCGGTCTTTCCGGATCCCGTTCCGGTGGAAACCACCAGATTCTTCTTGTTCACGAAGAATTCTTTGACGGCCTGGGATTGATGCCGATACGGCGGGAATATGAGACCCAAGTCCTGGAGGTTTTTGATGACTGCTGCCACCTCTTCCGGGAGTCCAATTTGGTCATACCCTTCGCCCTGGGTGTATGCTGGAGTTGCCTCCACCCAAATAGGGGAAGAAATCCCCTCCTTCATGAGATGGCGTCTTTCCAGTATCAACCTGGGATTCGAAAGATGATAATTCGCCTCGATGAATTGCTCATGTCTTGACGAGAGCATGTCAAGTGCCTCCTTTATCGATACCATTTCCTCAGCGTCCCCTAACATCCAACTTAAGCCACATATCCCTCAACATCTCCTCGACTTGAAGCATAACCGTCTCCGGGAATATCCACCTTATTCTGGATCCCGATGAGCCCAACCACCCTCCGCCCAAGATGCACATCCACCTTGTCTCTGCAGCGGGCGGAGAGAAATCAAGTTCAAGTATCACAGCCGAATCCCTTTTTGTAAAGATTGCTTTTCGGGGCGAGTTAGCCAATGCATCGTAGGCCAGGAGAGCCCTTTTGAATTCTTTGGGATCGAGCTGGATTCTGTGAGCTCCACTACGATCATCGATCCTCAAGAAGTAGTCATATCTGGAGAATTCACGGGGCAGTCTAACAATCTTGACTCGGCCAATGGATGTATCAACACCAGTTGATGATCCGCCCCAGAGAAAATTGTATCTATCGGCCACGGGTCCAAGATACATTTCAGAACCGGGTAACATGGTCCACTCACTTTTGAGACCATGTGTTGCTAAGTCTTCCATGAATGTCTGCGGATCGTGTGTTGGGACTGAATGACCTAGGTAACTTTCTTTGGTCTGAAAACTGATGTCCTTCGCCATAAGGCTCTCTGGGTCAATATCTACTATCCAGCGGCCAAGGCCGTTGATTTGAATTTGAAGATTCCGGCGGCTGAATGCAGCGCTCGGCACACTCGAAATCAGAGCGTATATTCCATCGCGAATCCGGATGACCCTTGTTGGAGCATGAGCGTAGTAACCACGCGGCAAACGAATGAAATCGCCCAAAAAGACCATATTTGGACCTCGTACGCCGTCGAAAACACTTATGACTGCATCACCTATGACATTATCGTCTCCAACTAGTATGTCTCTGATCTTACTGAGAGCCCAGCTGCGGAGATAATGGACATTCATAACCGACCATCCAGGTTTGTCCAACCGGAAATCAGCTGCCGCAAGTCTGAAAGCTTCTGATACTATGGAATTGAATAGGGATGTCTCCATGTCGGGAAGTCTCTTTCTTTCGACTCCTGACAATCCCTCAAAAAACACTACGTTCAGATTCCGAACTTTTCTGTTCAAAGTGATTTTGGGACTTTCCGCCGGGATGATTACGTCAGTCTCGATCTCATTTTCCATGTACTTTCCTCAGGTTCTTCAACGCAATTCGGACTTGGCTCAGCCTGACATGTTTCACATCATGATGAGATGTTCCAGTAGGCACGTCAGCAATTTGGCGAAGTAGTTGCCATGTAGCTTTGTTTGGCAAATAATCCAGCTCTGCAATTTTCTTCTCTATCTCTTCCAGTGTCATTGGTGCTGGACCCTCTTGTGAATACCTAATTGCCACTGCGCCCATTGGTCCAAAATCCACTCTTACTTTAAGATACCCTTCCGATGTCCAGCTTCCTAGTATCGAGTTAATGCTTGTCGCGTCCACGTTACTCTCCTTGGCACGAGACGACTCTCCTCCATCCGTCTTCTCTCCAATCATGTCGACGCGCATTTCCGGAGGTCCATGTAATTCAACATGAGGCTGACATTTCTCGGATAGAGTGCAACACAGCTCTGGGTTTGCTAGCCACGGTGTCATAAATACCTCATTTCCATCCTTCGCCTTGCTTGAGACTCCCAACGGCAATTCTGGATGGGTTTGCACAGGAACGGAATCCTGAGAAGCAAAGAGATGAACGAGTCTGTGACTACCTCCCCAATGTATGCTGATTCTCCTTGATCCTCGTGAAGGAAACTTCGTCCAATATAATGCCGATGCGCCCTTCTCACCAGCTGATGATATTGTCTCGATTTTCTCAGGGTCCAGCGGAACGGTAACAACCTCGAATTGAGGTGTCAAACCACTGGGTGGGTGTATTCCAATCAATACTGGTACTCCAGGGGGCCCACCAATCGGTCCCACACTCCGCGCATCAATCCATGACGGAAGAATCACAGACACTGAGAAGTTTGCTGGTGCACCGTCCATTTCTGGGAAGAGCTTCTTCAGAACACGCTCAGTCTCAGGACATATCTCCACCGCCAAGATCCTATACTTACCCAAGACAAATGTTTTGACCAGATTCGACTCCGTAAAACTGTCGACTGCTCCAATCACATAAAGAACGTCCCCTGTGTTCACCCTCCAACCGTGAGCAACGCGCTCTGCGCGGCTCCAGTCTCCAATAAAGACATCGCCCGCTGAGAGTTGCTTTGCATTCCAGGAACCAATAATCGAACCCAAAGCGGGAGTTGACTCTATCGTAATCGAGGTGCCTTCTGAATTCGGGTCGAGATGCACAACCACCTCAGGATTTGAAGGGTGAAATGCTCGACCCGATAATCCAGAGTCGGCTTTCATCCCTATCATCCTAATTGAATCCAAAACATTTGCCATCGAATATGCATGAGGGAACTCATCCCAAGACGGAACGGGCAAGACCCCAACAAGGTTCACTTCTGAAGTGTAAGGGTTGATCTGAATCTGCACACGCATCTGTCGGTCCTTCTCCATACGTTCCACAGGGGATACTCGTTGCTCGCGTAACCACTCCTCCCATCCAGATTCCGTCCTTAACTTGCACTCCGGGCTTTCTGCTTGAGCTGTGCTATGAGCGAAATGCCATATTCTGATGTCTCCATGTCTTACAATTAGGAATTCATGACACACTGGGCATCGGTAGTACTGTGGGAGCTCGGCAGCTTCGTCAATGTGAATAGAACGACCTTGTGGGTCCTCACCTATTTTGATGCGCGGTTCATTGTCTATGTCCATGATTCCTCCAAGTCGAATTTTCCAGCGGAATGAATCAAATCAGACACCTGCTGTTTCACATGTGATTTGTAATCTGGCTCACGCTCGGCTCTGCCAATCATCCATCGTTGTTTGAAGTAGGTTGACAACATAGCAAAAGGCCTGTCGATGAACTCAGGTTTTTTATCAGTATCCGTTAGGAATTCTCTGAAATTGCTCGCAAGTGGAATCGCATATATCTCCCTCCGGATGCCATGTTGCTGCAACTCCGTCCCCATCCCCAGTCTCTGGAGACAGTAGCGGGAGACTCTCATCTTCCAGTTCGGGCCTTGCCCAAACTTATTCGAATGGGCTAACACTGGATCACAAAGCGATACGAAGCTAGTCATTTCTTCGAACAGACCGTCATTGAAGTGAAAATGACCGTACCCGAGTGAACAACCAATGCGTTGATACACCAATTGATCGTTAACCTTAATGCGGTCGTAGAGGGAGGATTTCCCTAGAGCCGATCCAGTAGTGAGCAGCGCCAATCGAGGGTCTTTCTTCTCTTTTTGAATAATGGTCCTCGATCCTCTATACTTCTTCTCAACAATTTGACGAACCTCGTTTGAACAAGCGGCCAGCGCGACGAGCTTCCCACATAGCAGTCGATTGTAAGGTGGGACGGCCCCCAACACGAAGACATCCATTACGTTGTAAAGTCTCCGCCCTCTTTGCCTACCATCCCACCCTATCCAATCATCACGGCACCGAAGGTTGAAGACGGGATCCCCGAGCGCAAAGAGGCCGACAAGTTTGCCATTGTCATTGTCTCTGACAATGAAACGAACTCGTCTCCCAAAACCGCCGGATACTGGGACACTCCACAGCAGACTTGCATATCGAAAAAGATCATTATCGGAGGATTCGGATTCCACAACCTGGATAGCGGGGGTAAATGACTCGATATCGACTTCGGAGCCGTCTGCAAAGTTCGATAAGAGCCTATGTTCCTTTTCCTTTAGGAAACGCTCCATGGACCTGTATTTGTCAGCTCTGGCTGCAGCATGAAATTGCCTCAGTGATTCCTTGCAGTCCATCGAAGGCTGTGCAAGATTGCCGTTCTTGTCGATTACGAAACCTTGGCCTTTCAGTCGTTTCCTGATATGATCCCGCAGCTCAACCTTAACCCTCAAGTCGTAACGCCCAGTCGCGACACGAACAAAAGAACTCTCTCTGCGCTTGCTCACGTTACTAACAACGCGCTGAATATCATCTATCGAAAGGGAATTCACGGAGGGTGACCTCCTCTTGGTGAGGCTATCCAATATCTCCGATAACTTCATTGGCGATGGATTTCTTGCGACGCAGCGTACAATTAGTTGCTCGCGCCTCTTCTGTAGACTCTTGCTTCTACAATGTCTTGATCTGGTTTTTCTCATCTCCAGTGCACCTGAATCACCGCTCAAAATCTGCATCAGTCATCCTTTCATTAGAAGATAAGGCTTTTTCCGATTCATCTGAGAAATTACCGACTGTCTGTCTTAGAGGGCGGGGGTGGTGACCGTAGTAACTCCCTCATTATTCTCCGATATTCTCTCTGTTGGCCGGAAGATGGAAAAGGAATCATGCAGTCATTGAAGACATTGATGTCTTCTTCGATGAGCTTATCTCTGAGATCGTATACAGAGGATTTAATCAGGATTATCTCTGTATCTTCTGCCGCCAAGGCCTTAATTTTCTTGACAAGACCAGGTAGATTTTCACTCACTATCCTCCTGCTCTCGGCGTCTGTGGCGGCCTGCGGTATCGGGTCGTCGACCGCGTCGATGAGGTAGTATCCGTCATTCTTGAAGCGCTCCAGGAACTCACTTTTCTTGGCTCTGAGTTCTTCGGTCTTGTGGTCCCCTTCTTGAAAATAAATTGCATGCATCGTCTCGATGAACAAGAAGTCTTTCTCGTCTACATCGGGGAAATAGAAGAACCTCTCCAAATCTTCTGGGGGTGCCTCCGCTACCAGCAGTCGGCTTATGTGCGGTTTGTACAGGCGACGCGCGTCCTCTCTTTCCTTGTACCTTGAATCGTGTCCTTCTGACATCCCCTGACCATCCGAGACACGCATACAGGTGTTGTGCGATTGAACAGGGGTTTCTCTATGTTCCTGCGTCCCTGTTCCCCCGGACGATCCCGATTTAAAGCTCCATTTGAAGAACCTGATGTGATCGAGGACTGAACATACCTTCGGCATGCCACCGTCCAGATATACCGCCCCGATGAGCGCCTCGAAAGTCGTGGCCAGTTCTTCGACGGTCTTTTCGTTCTTGGACTCGTTGTTGCTCCAAAGGATGTAGCCGTCGAGTTCCAGGAGGGTCATAGCGAACTCACCGAGCAGCTTGTTCTTCGCCAAGTCGGCTTTGGGTCGTGACAGCAATTCGGGGGTGTCCTCACCCAATTCATAGAAGTGGCTGGTTATTGCCAGGTTTAGTGCGGAGTCGCCGATTGTCGCGAGTGGTCCCTGGTTGCCGAATTCCTGGATGTCCCAATTATGGGCGAATAGGTCTTTGGTAGTCGGCCCTGCCTGACCGGATGACTCCTGATTGCCATCGACATTTCCGGGTCTCAGCATCGCTCTCACAAGGAGATCCCCGTCCTCGAAGCGGTAGCCGATCTTGGTTTCGAGGTCCGATAGTCTGCCTCTGGCGTCCGTCTTAAAGAACAGAGAATCCGTGGCCAACCAGTTTTCTATGGCCGGTATCGCCTTATCATCGCTCAGAATCCTCACCGAGTCGAAGTCGTACCGCCTCCGCATCAGCCTGCTGAGCTCCATCATCTGGTTCGGTTTACCGGACCCTTCCTTCTCGAAGACGAACTTCGGAAGAACGATGAGGAGCGATGTCCTGCCCAGCACACCCTTGGTATCCGAACTCCATTTCCACTTGGAGGACTCGGATACTGCCGCTGCGTCCCCGAGCATTTTCTTGGGCGAATTACTATCCTCTATCTCGATGATCAGCGTTCTACCACTCAACGGGATCAGCACGTCCGGCTTCGCCAGGTCAATCTGTTCATCACTCAAGGTTCGAAAGAGCAAGACATCCTTGCCCTCGTCTCCATGCGAATGTGCGACGGGACATTTGCCATCGATTCCTCTCAGGATCCGCTCACGGATCTCCCTGTGTATTCCTGTGTCTTCTGTCATTTCTCTTGCCACCCGTGCCGTTTTCATCATCGACTTTCGATTTTCCCTCCGGCAGGAGCGCGTCCAATTCTACATATAGGCGTCGGTCGTCAGATTTTCATCATATATTTGGTAAGTTGAATTTTAATACCATTTGAGATGATTTTGATATCCCTGGGAATCGTAATATAACGTCCTAGAATGGAAGCAGAACGGTGATCTGGTAGATGAAAGGCAAGAGAGATTCCGACAGAAGAGGGAAGGCGAGGTCGAATGAATGCGAGGGAGGCCGGTTGAACTTCCTCAGGCAGATCTACATGAGTAGCCACGCGAGGATCGAGGCGAAGTTCCTCGCGATGATCAGGGCTCGGGATCTGTCCGTGAGGGACCGGGAGTTCTCGCTCATGTCCTTCAGAGAGGGAGCCGTGGAGATACTTAGCGCGGTCGAGAGGGTCTTCGGGGCAGAGGGGATCCGCGACGTCTCGAGGTATCTGAAAGTGCGCGAGTATCCTGTGGCCGATCTAAAGCGGGGCGAGGATGAGCTTGTGGAGGACGGCGACGAGGAAGGCGAGGACGGCTACACGCAGACGCCCATCGACGACGAGCCCTGGACCTACGAGAAAGTCGACCCGAAAGGCGTCAACCCCTTGGAACACTTGAGTGGTCTGCAGCGCTTCCCCCTCGAGCTCGTCGACAAGGACGAGGGAGAGCCCTCCGGGCCGGAGCCCGAGGACGGAGAGGAGGATGAGGAAGATGAGATTGAAGTCGACATCATCGAACGCGTGGCGAACTGGGACGAGGTTCGTGGGCTATGGAAGGACTTCGACCCGGCATACAGGTAGGCGTACTGGAGGGAATGGGATTTGAGAGTCTTATCCCCTCCATCCTCAGGATGGTGTGATGAGGATCACTTATTCGGTAAGCCGAATTCTCATACCATCCGAGATGTTTTTGATATCATCTGAGAGCGTAATATTGCATCATAGAACGGAAGCAGAATGGTGAAGAGAAAGATGAAAGGGAAATCAAAAGGCGAGGGAGCTCCGAAGAAGGAGCAGGCAGGGGAGAAGGCGAGACTGAGCGAGAGCGACGGGGGGCCCACGGTCATCGAGATCGTGCACAAGGGCGCCGTGAAGAGCACGGCGGTCAGGTTCGTCTCCGGGACGGACCAGGTGTTCAACAATGAGAGAGAAAGGGCGATAGCCGCCTGGGCGTACGCCTTCGGCATGGCCAAAGCGCTCAAGATGACGGAGAAGACGCTGGGCACCTTCGGGGCATCCACGGTGTTCGGTTCTATCGCCGAGGCCGTCCCGGTTGCGAAGTGCGATGATGGCCACGAGGAGTGCGAGATCTGCCATCAGCCCTGGACAGCGGGCGACGATTTCGACAAGCTCGAGAAGCTGATATTCCAGACTAGATGCAAGCAGGCATCGGGCAGGTTCGACCCGATGTACTCGTAGAGGCGAAGCTTCTGCGTGGAGCAATGGAGGAAATGGTATCATGAAGGAAGGTGACAGAGTGAGGCTGATCCATACAGACGACCCCTCGGGGCTCCGCCCGGGGTCGTACGGGAGGATCGTGCGGATAAGTGAGGTGAGCGAGGACGACGTCGCGGGAGACCCGTCGCTCTCATTCCTCCTCGGGAGGAAGAAGGTCTGGGTGGACTGGGACAATCACGGGGTCTTGGCGCTGATCGAGGGCCATGACAGCTTCAGGGTGATCCCTAGGGAGGAGAGGGGATGACGCACCTCTACTTCGCCTACGGGTCGAACCTGAGCACCGAGCAGATGAACTGGAGGTGCAAGTTTAATGAACTCGTCGGTCCAGCGTATCTGGAAGGGTACAAGCTGGACTTCACCTTCAAATCCCCCGCATGGGGAGGCGGATGCGCGGACATCATCAGGAAAGAAGGCGGGGTCGTCTGGGGGCTGCTCTACAGGATCACGGACGAAGGCCTGAAGGCCCTGGACCGCTACGAGAGTCATCCAACAGCCTACAGGAGATTCGAGACCAGGGTCAGGCTCAAGGACGGGACGGAGAAGCACCCGGTCTGGACCTACGAGGTCGTCGACAAGAAGGCATGCCTTCCGACGAAGGAGTATCTGGGGATCATCTTGGATGCGGCCAACTGGCATGGTTTCCCTAAGAACTACCAGGACGATCTCAGAGAGGTCTGGGACAAGATATCGTCGAGGGTCTGAGCATGCCGACCGTTTACTTCGTCTGCATCGGGAATACTTGCAGGAGCCCCATGGCGGCCGCGATATTCAATCAGATCGTCCGCGAGAGGGGTATCGAAGGGGTCAGGGCGGATTCGTTCGGCATAGTGCCTTTCTATGGCGATAGCGACGATGTAAGGCAACTTAGGGAGTTCGCAGTCCGAAAGATCATGGGGGAGGTGGACGGCCTTAAGGAGCATAGGCCGAAGGGCATCGGGGAAATTGCCTTCAAAGAAGGCGACAGGATCGTCCTGCTCGACAGAGAGAAGGTTGAGGAGTTCTTTGCCGGGATCCGGAGGAATCTGTCTTTCAGGGGCAAGCAGTTTCAAATGCTCGTGATGGAGACGGAGGACCCGTTTGGCGGGGCGGCCGAGGATTATGTTGACTGCTGTCTCTTTCTGAAGGAAAGGATCGAGGAGAACTTCGGTCCTTTTTTGGAGTTCAGGAGAATGCCTAAACTATAATGGGAGCATTACCATTCTAAAAAGCTCAATCTGATTACTATCACGAAAGCCAAGATTCAAGATATTAAACCCAAATTAGGGTCGGGCGGGGAAATGACACAGGAGTCATCATCAGATACCACACAAAAGGAAGATTTCACAGAGACCTCCCAGTTAGGATTCGCCCCAATAGCATCTGAAATTAGGAGGCAGTTTGATTTAGAGATGGATTTCGATCAATCAAGCGATACGAAGATTGGGATCTTCCTTGGATTCATAGTGCTGGTAATCGCCCAAGTGGCTTTCAATACGAACTTATCATCAGCGAATGATTGGGGATGGCTTCAGTTCATCCTATATTTCACAGGCATGCAATGGATTATTATATCTGGCTGGAAGGCCTTGAGAGCCTATGGTCCAAGAAAGTATCCTATTGGACACAAATTAGATTCACTTATAGAGTACTATTCTCAAACCGAGAAGATGAAAACCTCCCCCGTCTATTCTGAGATGTACATCTCAAGTAAGATTGAACAAGCTAGCGTGCAAGTTCAAGAAATAATGGAAGAAAAGAAACGACTAATTCACAGTATGCAGAGTTATTTCTTTTTTGGAATTGTTATAATCCTATTCTCTCAGATAGTCGACGTGGTGATCTGATATGTCTCCAGAAGAGAAAGATGGAAAACAACGTGAAAAGAAGGACATTGAAATCAAGACCACTGGAATCGAACCATGGGATACAGCAAGAAGAACGGAAATGAGAGAACTCGCAAAGGGGACCAAAGGCGATCCTTTTGAGTTGGCGAAAAAAAGGAAGGACGACCCCAAATAGTCTATTTGAGCTCCTAAAGTATTTTGAACATCCATATTTGAATTAATAGGATTAATGCTGATAATTATTAAACTCAATTCATTTAATCCCAATATACAATATGAATAAGTACAAGATGGACGAAAGATTGTGGTTTAGCAGAGAAAATGGATGAGGAAATAAGTATCAACCACGGAGAAATTCAGGAATTGAGCCGCCAGCTCTTTTCTGAAAAAGAACGTTCGCAGATTCTTGATATTGCCAAAAGATTATTTCAGACTTTCAAGAAAGTGGAATATAGACACAATCAAGAAATCGCCATGAAAGCCGTCCAGGAATCCATTCTAGCATTGGATAAAGTAATCGGTGGCATTGGAATTGACAGACTTATTATTTGGTTGGAAGATGATCATAACTTTACCGGAGATTATCCCGAAGAGGAAAGACCGATCCACAGACCATTACAATATGCATTATGGTCAATCTATTTAGATTCATCAAGAACGGCAATCGAGGAAGTGTGTCAGCACGTTGAAGGAATCATGAAAAATAAGTTCGAAAATACGATCGAAGGTATTGAATTTCGCCCATTGGGTTCTATCACTAGAGATGTCGGGAAGAGACGAATTCTCAATGAAGACATTGTCTCTCAATTATTACTGGTTACCGAAATTCTTAACATAGCAAAACATGAATATGATTTGAATGCCGTCCGTATTCCCGATATGAAGAAAGGCATCAGATCTCAGGTCTTCAATATCCACGAAGCAATTTCGATGTACTTTATTTGCCGTAAGATCGGGATGAGAATTATTCAATCTTAAAGACATCATAGAATTGACTGTCACAAACCTCAGTTAATCTGCTTTGTTCACCCTAAGTATTTGACTTGAACATCCTTCTCGGCTTGGAATCATCATTCAACTGCCCTGGGAGCATCATTCAACTGTAATGGGAGCATATTCATTCAGTGAAAAAGGAGTATTACTGGTTATATACGAGAGTGAAGGCAGAGGGATTTGAACCCACGACTGGCCAGTAAGTTGACAATCTGATAAAAATAAGCAGAAATTGCACTTTGTCATAAACCCGTTACCCTTGCCTGGGAAACTCTTATCTCTTTTCACGAGAATACATGCTTGAAGGTGGCAACTGGAGGAAATGATGTGAACAAGGCGTTCTACAAAGACGATTTAGCACAAATCCAATTGATTGGTATAATATTCGTCATCATCGGAGTGGCGATGCTGATTTATGGTATTTCAATCGCCAGTAATGGCCAAATCGGCAGTGGGTTGATGTGGATAGGTGGAGGAATCATTGTGGGCTTCGGTATTGGAGGGACAGCAACGACTTTCAATTATTATTCCATTGTCGTCTCAGGTCCTCCAGGAATTGTCTTAATTATTATCGGATCATTGATGAAAGCAGGCGGCATTTAAGAATATCGAAAGAAGTTTTTCTGTATGAATCAAAATAACGCTCGGGAATAGTGTTTATCTTTTGCTAATAAGATAACCTTAAGAATGGATGGAAATGGATAGTAATAATAGCAATTTACTTGAAATCATTGATCAGAGAACTCGAGATATTGAATCCAAATTAGATAAGGCAGAAGAACACCGTTCGATTGATTTAGCGTATACTTGGTTTGGGATATTCATCGGTTCATTTTCAATTGCCATTATACCATTAATCTCACATGAATATTCTGGCAATTTAGTCGTAATGGTTCTTCCTTTTTCATTGATATCAGCCGTTTCAAGTGGACTCACCGCCTACTATTCATTGAGATTCGCCCATAGTAAATACAAATTCTTTAAAAGGTTCGATAAATGGTTTAATCGATTAAAGAGCCGTCTATGATGAATCAATTGGTTCGGTCGAGAAACGAGTTGCACAAATCCTACAGATTGGTTGATAAAATGTGAGCTCAGATGCACAGTGGGATTTGAACCCCCCAACTTGCCAGTAGGTCGAGTACTGAAAAGAATCAGACGAAAAATGCACCAGGAGTCCCCTCTTTCAGGACTTTTTCATAAATATTTGACAAATTCCTTGAAATCCATTGGAACTGGACTATATGGGAGAGGAAGCTGATTGGAATCGAGTCCCATTCTTTCTGCTACTTCCTTAATCTTCTGAGCATTCCTGAGGATGATTTCTACATCAATCCCCCTCTCTTTTATGGGATATCGAAGCAAACCTTGCGCGTCGGTATCAACTTCGGGCAATGAATACCCAATGATGATCAATTTATCAGCTTTCTCCATTGTTCGATGAGCTTTCTTCCATAGTGCTGCAATATCCTTCAGATAATCACCTTTGTTTGCAGCAGGTGGAACAATTGCTGGGTTCATCATTCCCTGGCATCTGCTCGAACACTTTCTTCTGGGATATATTTGCGCGACCGGTTTTTCAGAGACTTCTATCGTTCCACATTTATCACAGATTCGCCAATTCAATGAACCATGCAATTTTAAGAAAGGAATTCCTGATTCCGAAGTGTATTCTTTTAATCCCCTGATTCTTCCTAGGCCATAATCAACGGCACCTATTTTTCTTATTATTGCTCTCTCAAAGACCATATCATAATTGAATGTGATGATGGAGAATCGCTTACCCCTTGCCTTTAATGATTCTGCGAATTTCTCATAAAACGCAGGGGGGTTTCTTGTGGCTGTAACTGAGCGGAGAACATATGATGCAATGTACCACATCAAATATCTCCAGATGAGATCCGGAGAATATTTCTTATTGGAAATTGGATCGAAACATTGTGTACTCGAAAGCTTCTGGTATTCAATATGTTTTAGATAATTCTCGATATCGTTTTTCCTATTCTTCTTCGCCCAATCTCGGTAAATTTTTTCAAGTATCTGGTATCTAGGGTTATCATTGAAATATCGAGAATATATTGCTTCATCATTCGGTCTACTTTTCGAAAAGAAATCTTTGACCAAAGGACCTCCTGCATCATTCGAAGCTCCTGCTCCAAGAACATAGACTATATTTTCGACCATTTTCCTCCACCAGTCATGCTCCCGTCAGGAGATAAGGATTGGTGTGTTGAAGAGGTCCCTCGCCAATATCGTAGTTGCCACAACGATGGAGGCGAAAGACCATGCTATACATAGGACTGGACGTGCATAAAGAATTCTGTCAGGCATGCGTG
>Ga0315274_10004340_pt1 | contig 20879 bp, 19 predicted proteins | sample YL17G02_20_MG_FD_203700 | JGI IMG/M metagenome (GOLD analysis project Ga0315274, IMG submission 203700) | Sediment microbial communities from Yellowstone Lake, YNP, Wyoming, USA - YL17G02_20 | ecosystem: Environmental > Aquatic > Freshwater > Lake > Sediment | place: USA: Wyoming | collected...
CCCGCAAAACCTGGTGCCTCGGAAGGAGACAAGAATCCAAAACCGCCAAAACATAGTGACTGAAAAACTCCCCGCACCCGCGAAAACATTGGTCCCTACTCATCCAGGTGCGGAAGTTGGGTTAGCGTACGTGTTCAGCGCAGAACCACTGAAGCCTCCTGGATTGGCGCTTCTTAAGGATCATACAAGTGCGGCGGCACGACGCGGCTCGACTGAGCTCGCCGAAGTCCGCTTTGTTGTTCACGCGCACGCGGCTTCCATGGGACAACCGCCGTTCTCAAAAGCAAAGCGGCGTCGTGCCGCCGCACTCCAAATCTGAATTCCTGCTTGCGGGAGGCGCGGCGCTGCCTTTATTGTCTTATTGGTCACGCGGAAACGCGGCGGAGCGAAATGTCGCAACTGGTTCGCATGGAGAAGGTCGAAGGGCTGGTCGGCGGGATCGTGTTCGGCCCTGTCCGGTCGCGGCGATTCGGGCGGTCGCTGGGGGTCAATCCGCTGCCGCCCGACCGCAAGTTGTGCACCTTCGACTGCGTCTATTGCGAGTGCGGGCTGACGTCGCGGAGCGAATCGCAGCGGCTCGACGCGCAGCCGTTCCCGACTGCGGCGCGCGTGGCGGAGGCGGTGCAGAGCGCCGTTGAACATCTGCAGCACGCGGGAGTTTCGATTGACAGCCTCACGCTCACGGGCAACGGCGAGACGACGCTGCATCCGGCGTTCGAGGAGATCATCGCCGTGCTGATCGAGATGCGCGACCGTCTTCTTCGCGGCGCGCAGATTGTCGTCCTGACCAACGGCACGCGGCTGGACCACGCGGCGGTTCGTCGCGCGCTTGAACGCGTGGATCAGTGCGTGGTGAAAATAGACGCCGGGACCGAACAGATGTTTCAACTCATCAATCGTCCGATTGCAGGCGTGACGCTCGATTCGATCATGCAGGCCGCCGCCGGGTTGCCGCACGTCATTGTTCAGACGATGTTTGTTCGAGGGCGCGTGGACAACACGACGATGGACGAAGTGGACAAATGGGTTGCGCGCGTCGCGGCGATTCGTCCGCAACGGGTTCAAGTCTATTCGCTCGATCGCCCGCCCGCCGAAGCGGGATTGATCGCGGTTCCGCTGGCCGACATGGAAGGGATCGCGGCGCGGCTGAGCGAGAAGACTCGTTTGCCGGTGGATGTGTATTGAGGGGAGGACGGTGGACGGAATGGACGCGATGGACGGCAATGGATGATTTTGAAATGAGACGACGCGGCACACTTGCTTGTTTCACAGCGGGGTCAGTGCGAACGATGCGCTTCGCGTTGCTTCTCGTGGGATGCGCTCTTGGCGCGACTTCGGCGTCCAGGCAAAACGCCTCGGTGGCGTGGATCGAACACGGCCTGCGGCCCGCGCTGTTCAATCGCGGCCGTCCCCTTTCGGAAGCCTTCGAGACGTATCTGCACACCCACTTCTTGCCCGACCCGCGCCGCGGCCCCGCGCGTCCGCCCTATCCCGTTGTCAGCCAGCCGCGCGCGAAGAACTCCATCCTGCTGATTGGCGACGGGATGGGACTGGCGCACGTGTGCGCCGCCGGACTGGCGGCTTATGGCGCAGGCGGGCGACTGGCCATCCAACGAATGCCGATTGTCGGACAGGTCGCGACGTTTTCGTCGAGTTCGCTGATCACCGATTCGGGCGCCGCGGCGACGGCGCTGGCAACGGGCTTCCGAACATACAACGGCGCGGTCGCGGTGGACCCCTGGGGTCGGCCGCTCGAATCGTATTTCACGACTGCCAAGCGTCACGGCAAGCGAACCGGCATCGTCGTCACCTCGTCGTTGACTCAGGGAACGCCCGCGCCATTCGTGGCCAACGTGGCCTGGCGCTCGATGGAGCCGGAGATTGCCGCCCAGATGCTCGAGCGCGACGTGAACGTGTTGCTGGGCGCGGGACTGGCCTATTTTATTCCCGAATCTCACCCGTCGCGCTATTCGCTGCGCAACGACGAGCGCAACCTGCTGGCGGAGGCGGTTGCGCGCGGCTACCAGTTCACGTTCGATTTTCGGGAGCTTCCCCGCCTCAACAACGACCACGTTCTGGGGATGTTCGGCCTGTACGCTCTGGCGGGGGCCGAGGCGGCGCAACCTTCGCTGGTCGAGTTGACTTCCAAATCGCTCGAGCTGCTTTCGCGCGGCAACGAAGGGTTTTGCCTCATGGTCGAAGGGAGCCAGATAGACTGGCGGAGCCACTCCGGAGACTTCGAGGGCGCGCTCTGGGAAACGCTCGAATTCGACCGGGCCGTCGAGCGCTGCTTGGAATTTGCCGCGCCGCGCGGCGACACGCTCGTCGTGGTGACCGCCGATCACGAAACCGGCGGGCTGGCCCTGTCGGGCCGCGACACCGCCGGGATTTCGGCCTATTGGGCGAGTGGCTACCACACGGCGATTGACGTGCCGCTGTGGGCGTTCGGGCCGGGCTGTTTGGAGTTCGCGGGCGTTTACGAAAACGTTGACATTCCGGTAAAGATCGCGACCGTTTTGGGCCTCGATGATTTCCCGGCGTTGCGGGAACAAATGAGACAGCACACGCAGGAAGCATCGTCTGCGAAGTAGAACGAAGCGGAGCGGCGGATACGGAGTGAGACGATGGCGAGATGGATTCGATCGAGTGCAGGGCTATGGCTTTTCTTTTTTTTGGCGATTGCCTTGGTTCACAACTGCGCGCGGGTGCGCGGCGTGGCCGTGAAGCCGGTGGAACGCGCCGGCGTCCGGGCGTGGGTGGTTGCTCCCGGCGCTCATCCGACGCAGGGGCCAATGGCGAGAGCTCAGGCGGGCGATCTGGCCTTGAGCGACGGCGAGATCATCGTGGTCGTGAGCCGGGCCGCGCGCGGCGGCCATTGGGTGGACGTTGCGCGAACCGCCGACAAGGGCTATGACTATCTCGGCCAGGTGGTTCCGATCTACGACACGGATTCCGCCTCGACCTATCCCATAGATTCCGTCGAGTTTACCGACGAAGGGCCGGATGCGCCGCCGGCCATTCGGATGCGCGGCCACGATCCGCGCCGCCCTCGGCTGGAGATCACGACTCGTCTGGAGATCGTTCCGACCTCTCACGCGGTGGCGTTGACCACGCATCTGCGCAACGGAACGAGCGAGACACTGCCGGCGCTGCCGTTGGGCGACCGCATCGGGCTGGGCGCCGACAATGTGTTCCTTCCTTACGTGGGCAATCTCTGGCGGCGGGCCGCTTTCGAGACGTCGGGCACGTTCTGCACCTGGCTCTGTTCGTGGCAGGACGGCTTCGCCCTGGGTGTTGTGCCGCCCGAGGGTTCGATCCGCGCGCGGGCGAAGAAGCAGGACGTGGTCGTGATCTATCGCGAAGCGCGGCTGGACGCGGGCGGCGAACTCTCCTATCGGCGTTACTTTCCCGTTCGCGACCACCAGATCGCCTCGGTTTCGGAGTTTGCCTGGCGCGTGCAGCGGCAGGCCATCGGCTGGCTCGAAGGCCGCGTCGAGGAAACCGGCAACGCGAAGCCGGTCGCCGACTGTCGCGTCGAGATCGTCTCGATTCCGGGGGAGACGCGCGCGGGCAAACCAGTCCCCCTGACGTGGGTCTATACCGATGCGAAGGGCGGCTTCCGCGTCGCGCTTCCGGCGGGTCGCCATTACGCCTGGACCGAGAAGGCCGTGGCTCGCCGCGGCCCCGGAGTGGGACTCAGCCAGGACGTCGCGGTTGGAAGCACAACGCAGATCGCGCAACCGCTCCAGGTGTCGCCGCTGGTGGTTTTGAACTTCGAGGTGCGCGACGCCGAGACCAGCGCGCTGTTGCCCTGCAAGATCACATTTGTGCCGCTACCCGAGGCGCCGGCGGTGGATTTTGGACCCGAATGGAGCGGTCCGGGTGTGCGCAACAGCTATCTCTCGGCGACGGGGCAAGGAAGCCTCAACATGCCGGCCGGCCGTTGCAGCGCCATAGTAAGCCACGGACCCGAGTACGAAGCGCAAATGATAGACCTGACCGTGGGCTATTCGACGCAGAACCGCTTGGATTGCGGTCTGGCGCGCGCCATTCGGCTGCCCGAGATCGGTCTGGGAGATCTCATCAGCGTGGACCTCGGTGTGCGCACGTCGGCCTCGCTCGACTGCCGGGTCAGCCCGCGCGACCGCGTCCTGGCGGCGGCCGCCGAGGGGGTCCGGTGTTTGGTCACCGGCGACGTGGGCTTCGCCACCGACCTGTCGTCGGCCATCCGAGAAGCGGGCCTGGAGAAGTGGGTTTCGGCGATCTGCGGGCGGCGAATCGAATGGGGCGGCCCGCAGGCGAGCGGCGATTTGCTGGTCTTTCCGACGGCGCCGGGACCGGTCGCGCCGGCTCAGCTTCGGCGAGAATCGGAAGCGCCATCTTCCGACCGGCTGATTCAGGCCATCCGCCGCGCCAATCCGAAGAGCCTGCTGTCGGTCTGCCGCCCGATGGACGAGAGTCGCGGCTATCTGGCAACGCAAGGGTTCTCGATTGAGCTGAAGACGCCGTTCCCGGCTTTGCCGCGCGAGGCGATGGGATTCGACCTGTTCGAAGCGTTCAGTTATGGGGAGCGGCAGCCTCTGACCAATCACCAAATGTTCGCGCGGTTGATTCGGGAGATGGGGCGGCGCGGGCCGGCGGCCGGCTCCGATTCCCACTACTTGCGAGGTCAGGAGTGCGGCTATCCGCGGCTCTACGTGGCGCGATCGCCCCAGGCCGGGCCTGCGCTTTTCGATCAGATTCGCGACGGGTTAACTTCGGGCAGCGTTCTTCTGACCAATGGGCCGTTCATCCGGTTGCTGGTCAACGGGCAGCCGCCGGGATCGTTTGTTACCGACAAGGATGGCGTGCTCGACGTTCTGCTGGAGGTTTATGCGGCGCCGTGGGTGGACGTGCGGGCGGTGGTGGTCTATGACGGAGAGTTCTTCGCGTATCAGAGCTTCTTGCCGTCCTCGACGAGTATCCGACGCTATCCGCGCAGCGATACAGCCTCGCCGGAGTTTACCATTCCCACGGCGCCCGGCGTGAGCGGGCCGCTCAAGCACGATGTCATCATCACGGCAACGGCGGCGGGCCAAAGCACGCTGGGACCCATCCTCGCCCAGGACGACATGCGGGGCTTCTTCGCCTATCCGTTTGCGATGACGGGGCCGATCTACGTGGACGTGGACGGCGACGGGAAGTGCACGCCGCCGAATCCCCTCGAGGCCATGCGCGGCGAAGAGAAGTTCTGATGAATGCGGAATGCGGAGTGCGGAATGCAGAACGTGGAATGCGGAATGCAGAATGCGGAATGCCGAGCGCTCGGTTTGGGCTTGACGCGGTCGGCGTGGTTCTACAACGCTTGAATACAAGTGGGCAGTTTCGCTTCTGAATCGGTCGTAAGGACCGGGGCAGGTCATGGCGACATTTCGCGCGGGAGGGACTGCATCGTGAGGATTCTGATCGCCGCATCCGAAGTGGTGCCGTTTGCGAAGACCGGCGGGTTGGCCGACGTGGCGGGCGCATTGCCGCGCGCGTTGCGCGCTCTGGGCCACGACGTCCGCGTGATACTTCCGCGCTACCGCTCGGTATTGCCGGCCAAGTTTCCGCTGCGCGTGCTGCAGGAGGAAATGATCGTTCACTTTCCGGCCAATTTTCAGGCGGGCAGCGTTTGGCAGTGTGAATTTCCCGGCACCGAAATGCCGGCTTACTTTGTCCGCCACGACCACTACTTCGATCGCGACGGACTGTATGGCGAAAAAGGCGAGGACTATCCCGACAACGCCGAGCGGTTCGCCTTCTTCAGCATGGCCGCCATCTGGGCGCTGAAGGGAATGAACTGGCAACCCGACGTGATTCATTGCAACGACTGGCAGACGGCGCTGATCCCGACCTACCTGCGCAACCTCCCGATTCTGCGCGACGATCCGTTCTATGGCGCGGCGCGAACCGTCTATACGATTCACAATCTGGCCTACCAGGGATCGTTCGGCCCGGCCGTCCTGCCGCGAATCGGCCTCGACCAGTCGGTCTATCATCCCGAAGGCATCGAGTTCTATGGAAGCGTCAACCTGATGAAGGCCGGCATCGTCTATGCCGACGCGCTGACGACGGTCAGCCCGCGGTATTCCGAAGAGATTCAGACGCCGGAATTCGGGTGCGGCATGGACGGCATTTTGCGCGCGCGCAAGGCCCACCTGGGCGATCGTTTCAAGGGGATCATCAACGGCATTGACTACGCGGTGTGGAATCCGGAGTTGGACGAGCATATTGCGGCGCGCTACTCGGCCGCCAATCTGGCGGGCAAGGCGCGCTGCAAAGAAGCCCTTCAGCGACTCAGCGGCCTGCCGCCAACGCCCGACGTCCCGCTGATCGGAATCATCTCGCGCCTCGACAAACAGAAAGGCTTCGATCTGATCGAGGACTGTCTGGACAAGATCATGGACCTCGGTGTCCAGATGGTGGTTCTGGGAACGGGCGATCCGGCCTATCACACGATGTTTGAGGACGCGGCGAAGAAGTATCCCGATGGCCTGGCCATCGCCCTGACGTTCAACAATCCGCTGGCCCACCAGATCGAAGCGGGAGCGGACATGTTCCTGATGCCGTCGCGCTATGAGCCGTGCGGGCTGAACCAGATGATCAGCTTGAAGTACGGAACCATCCCGATCGTTCGCAAGACCGGCGGTTTGGCCGATTCGATTTGCGATGCAACGGTCGCAACAATTCGCGACGCGGTGGGAACGGGTTTTGTGTTCGAGGAATACGAGTCCAAAACGCTGTTCGCGGCCGTCAAACGGGCGGTCAGACTCTATCGGGAAAAGCCCGAGCAGTGGTCAAAGCTGATTCAGAACGCGATGAAACAGGACTTCTCGTGGGATCGGTCGGCGCGGGCCTACGAGGCGCTGTTTCAGGAACTCTGTGGGCCATGACGCGCGACCGGATCAGGGAGCGCAGCCTTCTCGGAGCGCTGCTGGTCTATCTGGCCCTGACGCTGGGGGCGGCGGCTTATCTGGCTTATGCGCCGGAGGATTCATCTGCCGCTCGCGCGATTCGTTGGCCGACCTGCGCCATGCGCCGCCTTGCCGGGATTCCGTGTCCGCTTTGTTTTGGCACGACGACCTACGTCCTGATCTGGCGAGGCCACGGCAAGGAAGCGCTGTCGCTTAACCCGTTCGCCTTCGGCTTGTTCTGGCTATCATTCGTCTCGATCCCGGTTCTGAGTCTGCTGACGTTCTCGCGCCGGTGCGCGAGCGATTGGATGGGCCGGATTCGTCGGCCCGTGTGGGTATCGCTGGCCGCCGTCGTTGCTCTGGCGCTCGTGGTCAACTGGTTCTATCTGATTGCGACCCAGACGGGTGTTTCGCCCGAAGCGGTCTTGGCCCGGTTTCCGTGAAAGGAGCGGGAGGGAGAGATTTGTGGAACTTCAATGACATCATCTCCATCGAGTATCGCCACGGATACATTTATCACATCGCCTTTGACGACGGTCTGGAGGGAGACGTTGATTTCGCCCAATACATCGGCAAGGGGCCGGTGTTCGAGCCGTTGAGCGATCCGTCGTCTTTCTGCCAGGCCCGAATCGAGGGCGGAACGATCGCCTGGCCCAATGGCGCGGACATAGCGCCTGAGACTCTCTATGAGGAACTCCAGAGCGCCAAGCCGTCGCTTCGGGTGACCGCTGAGAGCGCCGGCTGAACGGTTTCTACGCCGTTTTCTCGCACCGTTTCTTCAATTCCTCGGCTACTCGGACGCCCAGCGAAACGCACTGCGCCAGGACCTCGGCCATCGGGACATAACGCGCGCTGATGCCTTTGTCCACCAACTCCACCTTCATTTCGGTCAGGTGGTCCTCGATCATCTTCACCGCCTCGCCGCTCCAGCCATACGAGCCGAACGCGGCCCCGATCAGGTTGGTTGGCCGCAGTCCCTCCAGGTAGCAGAGCACGTCGGCCACGGTCGGGAACATCGTGTTGTTGATCGTCGGCGAGCCGACCAGCAGCGCGCTGGCGTCGAGCATCTCCAGAGCCACGTCGCTCCGGTGGCTCACCGACAATGGCATCACCTTCACGCGAGCGCCGCCGGCGGAGACCCCCTCCGCAATCGCCTGCGCCATCTTCCGGGTGCTTTGCCACATCGTGTCATAAACGATCACGCACTTGTTCGACGGATCGTGCCTCGCCCACTGGGCGTAGAGGTCCAGAATCTTCGTGATTCCGCTTCTCCAGATCGGGCCGTGGTCGGTGGCGATCAGATTGACCGGCAGATTCAGCTTGAGAAACTTCTCCAGAGTCCGGGGGACGATCGGGGAGAAGGGGAGGATGATGTTGGCGTAGTACTTCGCCGCCTCGTAGTGCAAAATGTCGTCGCTGATTTCGTCGTCAAATCGTTCGCTCGACGCCAGGTGCATTCCGAATCCGTCCTGCGAGAAGAGCACTTTCTCTTCGGGCAGGTAGCTGAACATACTGTCGGGCCAATGGAGCATCTTGGTCTCGAAGAAGCGCAGCGACAGGTTCCCGAGGCTGAGGCTTTCGCCGTCCTTGACCGAGACGAATTCAAGATCGCCGTGGAAATGCTCGCGCAGCGCCTTGACCCCCATTGTGGACGCAAACACCTTTTCGGGTTTGACGCGCTGCATCACGCTGGGCAGGCAGCCCGAATGATCCATTTCCGAGTGGTTGGAGATGATATAAGTGATGCGCTCGGGTTCCACAACCGAGGCGATGCGCGAGAGCATCTCGTCCTCATAGGGCGCTTTGACGGTGTCCACGAGCGTGATCTTGTTGGCCACAATCAGGTAAGCGTTATAGGTCGTGCCGCGCGACGTCAGGTAGCCGTGGAAGTCGCGCAGCGTCCAATCAATGGCGCCGACCCAATAGACGTGGTCGGTGATTTTTACGGCTCGGAATGTGTCGCTCATGTTTTCCCCCCGCGTGACGATGGCCGTTGCCCCTTCGGCCCTCCCCCAGGCGCCGCGACGGAACGGTGTACGACGGCTCTCATTTCGAACAAGCGCAAAAGCCGGCAGTTCTGTCTGTAAACACACGAAACGAGGCGCCCGACCCGCGGGCGCCCCTCTTCGACGCTCCCCTGAATTGGACAGAAGACTGCGCGGCTCGGACGCGACCCTGTCGCTACATCTTCACTGCCTTCTCCAATCGGCGGCCGGCCTCGTCCCAATTGATGACGTTCCAGATCGCCTTGATGTAGTCGGGTCGGCGATTTTGGTATTGCAGGTAGTAGGCGTGCTCCCACGCATCAATGACCAGCAGCGGCGCCGCCCCGCACACCACCTGATTCTCGTGCTTCTCGACCTGCATCACCAGCAGCCGGCGGCCCATCGGTTCGTAGGCCAGAACGCCCCAGCCGCTTCCGGCCACCGAGCTGGTCGCTTCGCTGAGCTGCCCCGTCAGGCTCTCGACGCTGCCGAATTGCGCCTTGATCGCATCGAGAAGCGCTCCGGCCGGCGGCGTGGGCTTCGGCGCGAGATTGGCGAAGTACAACGTGTGAAGAAGGTGGCCCGACCCATGGAACGCCAGCGCGCGCGACAGCGACTGGACCGCGCTGAAGTCGCCTTTCTTGCGCGCTTCCTCCAAACCCGCCAGCGCCGTGTTCAGTCCCTTGACATAGGCCGCGTGATGCTTGTCGTGATGAATCGTCACAATCTCGGCGCTCAAATGGGGTTCGAGGGCGTTGGGCTTGTACGGTAAATCCGGCAATGCGTACGGGACGATGCTGCCCGTCCCCGCACCACTTTCGGCCGCCCCGCCCCCGCCCGACTGGACCAGCGTCAGCGAGGTGATGGCCGAGGCGCCGAACATTCTCAACCAATCGAATCGAGACATAATCATTCTGTTTCGCCTCCCTTTGTTGGAATTCAACGCGCGCTCGAAAGCGACGCGTACAAGACGACTCTCAGCGGCACTTCTTTGCGGCCTCAAGCACCGCGCCGTAGTCCGGTTCCTGCGTCAGTTCGTTGACCAGTTGAATGTGCCGGATGACCCCATTCGCGTCCACGACGAACACCGCCCGCGCCAGCAGCCGCAGCTCCTTGATCAGAACGCCGTAGGCCGTCCCGAAGGCCGCCTCCCGGTGGTCGGAGAGGGTCTGCACCCGCGTAATGCCCGCCGCGCCGCACCACCGCTTCTGGGCAAAGGGCAGATCCATGCTCAGGGTCAGAATCTGCACGTCCGGCCCCAGACCCGCCGCTTCCTCATTGAATCGGCGAATCTCGCGATCGCAAACCGACGTATCGAGCGACGGCACCGAAGACAGGATGCAGACTTTGCCGCGGAAGGACGAAAGGGAAACCGGCGACAGGTCGTTGCTCACGGCGACGAACTCGGGCGCTTTCTCGCCGAGCGTGATCTCGTTGCCCACGAGCGTCAGCGGATTGCCTTTCATCGTCACGATTCCCGGTCTTTCCTTCATTGGACGCTCCCGTTCAGTAGATGTAGGCATAGCGCGAACGTCGCGCTCGCATCTGGCGGTGTGTCACACGGTAATCGCTGGAACGGCTCCTCGCAATGACGGCCGGGAGCAGGAATTTGTTTCCATCAAGTAGCATCCGACAAAGCAGTATTCCCAAATGGAACATTCGGAAATGAAATACACCAACGTCTCAACTTCAGAGCAACTTACGTGCCGAAAGGAATGAGTGCGCGCATCTCGTTGATTTTACACGACTTGCACGATGCACCGTTTCGTGCTATTGAGACCGCGATTCGCGTCTCTTGATTCACAGGCCGTCGCAATTCGTCACCCGGCCCGCGCCCGCAAGCCGTTCGGAAGCCGCCTCAATTCTCGGTCAGCACATGCTCGTCATACTCGATTTCAAACCGCAGTTTGTGCTTGGCCTCTTCCTGGGCGAGGGCCGAAAAGGTCGCGCGCAGGTTCTCGTCGTTGGTTGTTTCGGCCAGTTGAGTGTAGAGCAGGAACGAAGCCTTCTCTTTCTTCATCGCCAGGATGAGCGCCTGCTGATAGGTCATCTCGGTGCTCGGCGCGACGTCCACGACGTAGTCTGCGATCTTGAGGTCGGCGACCTTGCGGGCGGCCGGCAGCAAGAGTTTCCCCTGTTTGATGGCTTGCAACTTGGCCTTGTGGCCTTTCTCCTCGCGCGCGAAATCCTGAAACACCTTGCACATGACGGCGTTCTCCACCTTGGCCGCGAGGTTGGTGTAAAACTGCGCGGACTCCTCCTCGCGCTCGATTGCGAAATCGAGAATCCCGTCCACCGAGCTCATCGCGTCCATTGGCCCGTCCTTTTCTGTGTGATGTAGTGAGGCAACAATCCGTTTGTGGCCCTGCCCCGGCGTGTGCCCCTATCTGGAGTGCCGAATTCATTCGCCGGCTTGGGGCGGAAGAAACAGCCGCGAAGCGGGAACTGCCCCAAGAATAGGTTCGTAGTAGCGCCGCAAGGCGCGTTGAAACACGGGGCCTGAAGTGAGAACGCCGGTCACACGAAAACGCGCCTTGCGGCGCTACTACGAACTTCTCATCTCTTTCCGGGCGACGCCGAAAGCGTCATGAGCGACTACAAACCAGGAGCAGATCACCAGTTCTCCGCCAGCAGCTCGAACTGCTCCTGCGGGTGCGCGCACGCGATACAAACCTTCGGCGCTTCGGCGCCCTCATGGAGATAGCCGCAGTTCCGGCATCGCCAGACCACCGGCTTGTCCTTGCGAAAAACCTTGCCCGACTCGATGTTTGCGGCCAGCGCCAGATAGCGCTTTTCGTGCTGCTTCTCGGCCACGGCGATGGCCTCGAAAATCTTGGCGATGGCGTCGAAGCCCTCGTCGCGCGCCACTCGCGCGAACGAAGGATACATGTCCGTCCATTCGTAGTTTTCGCCCGCCGCGCCGGCTTTCAGATTCTCCAGGGTTGTCCCGATGACGCCGGCCGGGAACGCGGCCTGAATCTGCACGTCGCCGCCCTTGAGTAGTTTGAAGAGCCGCTTGGCGTGCTCTTTCTCCTGGTTGGCCGTTTCCTCGAAGATATCGGCGATTTGAACGAAACCGTCCTTCTTCGCCTGGCCGGCAAAGTAGGTGTAGCGGTTGCGCGCCTGCGACTCGCCGGCGAACGCCGTCAGAATGTTTCGCTCGGTCTGTGAGCCTTTGAATTCCATCGCTGCCTCCCGTTTCTCAACTATGGATTGTCTTCCTGCGTGCGTTTCTCCACGCTATATCCGACGCTTTCCACCGCGCGGGTCAGTTCGAGAGAGTCCACACGGTCGCCCGCGACGACGGCGATCCCGGTCGCGAGATCCACACGCGCCGACGACACGCCCGCGCATTCCGACAGCGCGCGCTGGGCGGTCTCCACACAACGGGAACACGTCATTCCGCCGATCTTGAGCAGCATCGTGCGAACTGCCGGACCGGCGGTCGTGGCCGGGCCTGCCGCGGACGAAGGCCGCAGCAGCGCATAGGCCAGGATGGCCAGCAACGCCACGGCGCAACCTGTGTTCACATAGCCGGACAGGATCGCGTTTGAGTGAACGTGCGTCATCGCGATCGTATCGGGCCTGACCGTGAAGATGTAGTCCAGGAGTATCCCGGAGCCCAGGGCACAGAGCGCCACCGACGCCAGATAGATGATCGCCGTTTTCTTGCCCATCGTTCGCCAGACCGTCGCGATGGTCGCCGCGTTCGTCGCCGGCCCCGTCATCAGGAACACCAACGCGGCGCCCGGTGAAATCCCTTTGGCAATCAGGGCCGCCGCAATCGGCACCGATCCCGTCGCGCACACATACACGGGAATTCCGACTGCCATCATGACTAATTTCGCGCCGAAGCCCGTTCCGAGAATCCCCGCGAAGTAGTCGGCGGGAACCGCCACCGAGATGGCGCCGGCGATAGCCAGTCCCACCAGGAGCGCCTTGCCGATGTCGCGCGGCAGGTCCACGAACCCGTAGCGCCAGAACTGTCGGAATTTCCCCGCCGTGCGCGGCTCCCGACCGCCTGCCACGCCCTGGCCGGTGACCTTGCCGTCGGCGGTTCGATCCTCGCGGATCAGGAGCGTGACCAACCAACCGCCGAGGAGTCCCGTCGCGAGCGCGGCAACCGGGCGGAAGACCGCAAAGGTGAGTCCGAGGAGGCTGAAGGTGACAAAGATGCTGTCCACGCCCGTTTGTGGCGTCGAAAGCAGGAAGGCCGTTGTAGCGCCGCGCGTCGCGCCGTGCCGCCGAAGCGAGGCCGCCACGGGGATTACCCCGCAGGAACACAGCGGCAGCGGCACGCCGAACAGCGCCGACTTCGCCACGGGCATCATTCCCGCGCCGCCCAGATGGCGTTCGACGGCTTTTGGCGAAATCAGCACCGACAGCACGCCGGCCACGAAAAAGCCGAACAAGAGGTAGGGCGACATTTCGGCCAGAACGTTCCAGAACTCGGCGATCAGTGATTGAACAACATCAAGCATGCGACCCCTGCTCCGTCCCGCGCCACTCCCTCAAGAATAGGCCGAGATTCGGCCCCCCGTCAATTCCCAAGTGGGCCAGCGCAAAGTCGTAGCGCGCGGGGTCGTCGGGAGCGATCTCCCGAAAGGCGGCGGTGATCTCCAGCGCCGTGCGCAGATTGGCCTGTCGGCGCGTTGTCATCCCAAGCGCGAGGCCGATTCGGTGAACGTGAGTGTCGAGCGGAATGATCAGCCTGGCCGGCGGAATCTCATCCCATCCGCCGGGGTCCACATTGTCCCGTCTCACCATCCAACGCAGAAAGAGATTCAGGCGCTTGCAGGCGCTGCCGTTGTCGGGCGATGGAAGCAGGCGGTTGGGCCGCCCGCCGTCGGCCGCCCTCAGAGCGGTCACAAACGCGGAAAGCGCCCGGCAAATCGTATCGTCGTCGGGGCGGTAGGCGTTCGCAAAGCAAGCCCCCAGCGAGCCATAATTCGCGATGACGGCTTGTAGCCCTGCCAGCATCGAAGCCAGTTCGCCGCCATCAATGAAGCGGTGCCGAAAACCGGCAAACGTTCGCTGCAATTGGTCGCGGGAGGCGCGTTCGAGAAACTGGCAAGGCCTCGGTCCCATCGGGCGGAGAACCGACTCGACGCCGGCGAGAATCTGAGCAACATTTCCCAGCGCCAGCGACGAAGCCACGAGGCCGACCACCTCGCGGTCTCTCGGATCGCCGTAACGGTAAAGAAATCGAACGGGGTCGTTCGCGGTATTGTCCCGCGAATTGTGGCGAGAATACAGGGCGTCCAGAGCGCGACGGCGCGACGACAGCGATGTATCGGCCTCGATTCGCACGTCTCGCGTGCCGCTCACTACAGCACCATCGGGCCGCCGGTCTGGCCGCTTCCCTTGCATGCCGGGCACAGGCCGAAGAACTCGACGCGATGACCGGTGATCTCGAATGTGGTCAAGTGGCGGAGGTCGTCTTCGGGAATGGCGATCGGCCTGGCTGGCAGGTCTTCGACGCGGCTGCACCCGTTGCAGCGAACGTGGTAGTGATTCTCGGTGTTGCCGTCGTAGCGCCGCTGGGTTCCGGCGGTCTCCAGTTTCAGGATGAGGCCATAATCCGACAACAGCTCGAGATTGCGATAGACTGTGCCCAGACTGATCCGGGGCAAGCGCTTTCGCACCAGTTGGCAGACCTCGTCCGCCGTCGGATGGGAGGTCACCTTCCGCAGTTCTTCGAGAATGATCTGGCGCTGACGCGTAATCCGAAAATCACGGGGTAGTGCCATTCACATTACCTCCCGCCTCTGGTCATCCCGGAATACTTTCCGTGCTGCCAAGGGATTCTCTACGACGCCGCAATTTTGCCCAACAGGCCTTCGATGGCGGCCTTCTTCTGATATCCCACAATGACCGCGACACGACGGCCGATCTGGAAGACGGCGACCCGGCCCAGCCATTCGTCCGTATAGGCGAAGGCCGAGGGATTTCCTTCGATCGGCTGGGGCGAACGACCCTTTACGGCGTCGCGGAACTTGTCGAGCGCCGCGCGCGCCGCCGCCGCATCGGGCAGAGCGGCCACCTGGAGATCCACGGTCGTGTCGCCGACCTGATAGCGCGCCGCCGCGACGTCGCGCATGAAATCCATTCCGAACGCCGCCGAGGGAATCCAACGCTCCGACCGCGGCACCCGTCCCACCGACGGCAAGACGGGTAGAAGCTGATCGGGCTTGGGCCCGGGTGGAACCTCGGCCACCATGGCGCGGGCTAGTTTCTCGAGTTCGGCGCGCGCGTCGGGCGGGCCCATGAGGCGAACGTAGAAGCGGCCGCGCGCGAACTCGACCGCGTCCTCGGCCACCGCCGCCTCTTCGCCCACGTCGGCAAACTCGCCTTTGCCCGTGTGGGCGCGACTATAGATGCCGAACGCGCCCAACGGACTGCCCATGTCCGAGATTTCCGCTTGAATTTTTTCCTGGGCGTCCGCGCGCTTGGGCCATTCGACCAGGGCCAGCCCGACGCAGCCGTAGCTCATATACTCGCCGTCCATGCCGTCTATGGCGAGGTAGAGGCTGTCGCGCCTGTACAGGGCCGGCCCTTTCGTCTGAACATATCCCGGGGGGGCCGAAAGGCTTCGCGCCAACTCCGAAAGCGAGGGGCCGGAACTCGCCGTGCGTTTTGCCGGCGAGAGAAAACCACATCCCACTGCCCCTGCAGCCATCGCCGTCAACCACAAGAGCCGTTTCATGGTTCATCCCTCGTCGCGACGCTCACGCCATCGTGCCCAGCCGGGCGTGCGCCTCGCGGATGATCCGGCGCACCGGAACGCCCATCGGGCAGACCTCTTCGCACCGGCCGCAGTCGCCGCACGACAGCGCCGTCTCGTTCACCCGCAATTCTCCATAGCGCTCGGCCGCCACGTCGGGGAGCCGCTGTTGCTCGTAGTAGTACGTGTAGTTCCGAACGACCGACTGAATGTCCACGCCGTTGGGACACCCAACGCAGACGCCGCACAAGGTGCACAGTCCCTCGGCCGAGGCGACCTGACACTCCGCCGGCAGTCCCGCCGTTTCCTGGGGGGCCTTCATGACGGCGTCGAACCAGGCATTCACTTCGTCGGCCGTGTTGAGCGTCTTGAGCACGGTCGTCACGCCGGCCGCAAACAGCGCCGGGACGATCTTGTCGGGTCCGCCCGCTTTCTTGTTGCGCTCGCTCTTCATGGCCATCACGGCAACGTTGGACTTGCCGGCATTCTGGATCGTCGCCTTGAGTCCGGCCACATTGCTGAGGTCCAGAGTGACCAGAATCGAGCTGTACCGATCCACGCTGAGGCTGGTTTCCATGGACTCTTGAACGTTCGCGTGACTCGTCAGGTTGAGGAAGCGCACCTTGCCGGCCTTCTTGAGGGCCTCGAACTTCGCAAGTTCGGCTTCGCTGCGAATCAGATCGGGCTTGGAAACCGGGTTGCAGTAGATGTCAACGTGGTCGGTGTTCAGGGTCTTCAGCTGGCCGTCAATGTTGTCGAACAACCCCCGGCCATCTATGCCCTTGAGCGCGACCCAGACCTTCTCGCGGTTGCTGGGCTTCTGGAGGAACTTGCCCAGCGATACGATGGACTGGCCTTTGACGTAGCCATTGCTGACGTGGACGAGATTGACCCCGCGTTCGACCGCCATTTCCAGCGCCGGGAGGCGATCATCGGTCAGCCGGATGCACCCAAAGGTCAGGCGGCTGACGTTGAGACCCGTCTTGCCGAATGGCCGATAGATCATGCCCGACTGTTCGTTGCGTTTTTCGAGTTTCGCGGCCGAAGCCGCGGCGGCGGCGCCGTCGCGAAGTAGCGAGAGACCGACTCCCGCGCCAATGGCGCTCCCTGAAACTCGGGTCAGGAATTCCCTGCGATTGACCGGCTGCTTGTTGGTGCGGTTCGACATAACCGTGACTCCTTTCGATAGCTAATGATTTGTCGAATTGCCGATTGTGAAACTGCGAAAGCAACAAGGGGGATTCCCTTGGCTTTAGTTCTTCAGGCAAACTTCATAGGCTCCCGAGTTTTGGTGCGAAAGCGCGAGAAACACAGCGAGCGGGAGACGGCTCGCGCACTGCAATTAGTAACCATTATCAATCGTCGCATGTTTCCGTCAAGCACTTTTTCCGCTCATTTGCGGTTCTCTCAAATCTCCTCGGCTTCATAACCGCTGAACGGAACCCACCCCCATCATGGCCCCCGCCCACCTTGACCAACACGCTCGCCCTATCCCTCGGCGGATCAATACGAAACCTCCGGCATCGTGTAGATGATCCAGACTCTCCGGACCGCAATGTTGGTCCCCGTGGCGCTGGGGGACAAAAAGACCGTGATTTGATACGAGTAGGTATCGTTGTCCACGACGGACCAGCCAGGAGCGCTGGTGGCCGAGAGATGTTGATTGTCTGTGGATTCCACCGTCGTCGAGAAGGATGCGATCCCGTAGGTTACTGACACTCCCGCGTCAACCGACAGACGATTCAGGCTGATGCTGAGGGCCCCGGCGGCATCATTATCGCGGACCCAGGCATGAAGTTCCGTGATCGTGGCGCCTTGCGGAAGATGAACGCCGCAGCCGAGTGTGGCCGAAAAAGGCGCCGCGCCGCCCGAGATGTAGGCCGTCCACGTGTCTCGCGTGACACTGTCGGGCGGGTTGTCAACCTGGTTGACCAGTTCCCTCGGATGGTAGCTGGCCTGATAGGTCTTGGGCGCGTTGAAGCGATAGGCCGTCGAGGTGGTCGCGCCGGCGGCATAGACGTTGCCCGAGTGGTCCACCCGGTATTTCAGCACGCCCCCGGGAAAATCGCCGGCGTAAGCCTGAATGAGATCGCCGTTGTAGCTCCACACTCCCAGGCCGCAGCCGTTCCAGTAGTGATGGGCGGCCACGCCCTAGGACTTAAGATTTCCGTACAAGCCGTTGCCGTCGGCCCGCCCATAGACGCCGACGTTCGGGCCAGTGTTGTTGTCGGCCAGGGCATGCACGCCGAATCCCCCCTGCGAATCATTATACCCCGACACGCCAAAGGTCGTGCCCGTTGTGGAGCCTACGTACCCGCGGACACCGTAGCCGGCCCGGGAATTGGATTGTCCTAAAACGCCAATCGTGAGAGTGTCTGTCGAGGTGGCAAAGCCACGGATTCCGATTCCGCCGCCACTGGTACTCCAGAGGGTCATCCCGTTGCCCGTGCCGGACCAGTCGGCCCCCCAGTGATTGTGGGCGGCCGGCGCGAAGGCGGCCGCATGCTGGCCGTCGAGCCGGTCGGCGTTGAGAAGCGAGACGAGAAAGTCGCTGTCCACGAAGAAGGGCGGGGTCGCGCCGGAGGCGCCGCCGTTGAAGGCGGGCCGGCCGGCGACGGTCTCATTCTGCCCCAGGTTGAAGTACTGCGGGTGGGTATCGTTGGCCAGTCCCGTCAGCGCGCCGTGATCATGGTTGTGAACGGTCGTCGAGAAGGCCGAGGCATGCTGGCCGTCGAGCGTGTCGGCCTCCATGGCATAGGCAGCCGCGGCGACTCTCTGTCGCGGCGAATAGACTTCGCTGCCCGCAAACGTGCTGTTCTTGTCCGCGTCAATGGCGACTTCCAGCCATAGATTGGGATAGGTGCTGAATAACCCCGCGAAGGGAGTTACGTCGCCCAGGATGGTGGAAAACAATCCGTCGAACACCGCGACGGTTCCGTCCGTCTCCGTCCATCGCGCCACGCCGCCCGAGACCGCATCGTAGAGCGTGAACCTCATGCGGTACGTTCCGTCAGCAAGCGGGGCGCCGCCCGGTTGAAGGACGGAACCCTGATACGTCACCAGCGGCGGACCCGCCGATACCACCGAACACAGCAACAATCCCGCCATCACCAACAGACCTCGCGTTCTCATGGCTCCTTCTCCTTTCTCAGTGTTTCGTAGTGTCAAAAGTTCTACATCCTTTTCGCCAACTCTCCGGCCTCTGACTTCCAGCCTCTGACCTCTTCGCCCAATTTGACCCCCTTCTTGCGTCGGGCCGTGCCGAGTAGCGCCGGCTGTCAGCCGGTGGACTGTGTCGCGAAATGCCCGTTCCGTTGCCCAGTTCCTGGCGGATTTCGTCAACGACCACGACGCTGGATTTCTTCTCGCTGTGAATCTTCTCGATCACATAGGCCTGATCCTTGTCGGTCAGGAACGAGTACACCGGTACCAGGGCATGACGGTCGGCGATGTCCACGATGTCTTCGGGAAAGACGTCTTTCTGCGATTCGACCTGCCATCACTTGTAAAGCGCCCACGAATCAACGGGGGTGAGCCAAGCGCCGGATTCGATGGGGCCAATGTCCACTGCGCCGCCCTGAACGCGCGGGTTTCCCCGGTAGTCGAATGAGGGAAGCATGACACCCTGTTGCGTTCCCGCATTGATCCAGGAGCTGCCACGTTTGAGCGAGAAGTCTCCCCCGGCCGGATTGACAAATTGATTGGTGGAGAGCGCATTGCCTGAGCAATTGGGCAGCGCGTTGAGTTGTGCTGCGTCTTGCGCCGTGACCATCCCCTCGACCAGCGCCGCACTCTCGAGGATGTCGAAATAGCGGTTGCTGAGAGCGCGAAACGATCGGCTGTTGACCCAAAAGGCTTTGCATTCCCCGAACACCGAGTTGACGATCTCCAGCGAATACGAGGTGGGCGCCTCGCCGCCGAACGAAGCGGCGTAGCCCACCGTGTGACGCAACAGGACGCTGTGAATGATGCGGAACGGGCCCTCCTCGACGATGATGGCGCCGTCGTCAACGTCGGTCACGCGATAGAGAATCGAATTGATGAGTTCGCCGTTGCGCCAGAACTTCACGGCGTTTCGGCCGGTCCCCTCGACGTAGCAGTTGACGACGGCGACATTGTACGACTTGAAGTCCATGCCGTCGTCGCTGATGTTGACGATGCGGCAATGGTCCACCAGCGCCTTGTAGCTGTTGACGACGGCGAAGGCATCGTTGGCGCTGCCGCCGGGCTGGACGGGGGGGTTGACCACGTCGAAATGGGTGACGCGCATTCGGGTCACGTTGGCATCGTTCTCGTCGCCGATGTTGATGGCCAGGTCCACTCCCTCGACCGAAATACTGGAAAGAATCAGGCCATCAATCTGGTAGTGGGCCGCGTCGGGGTTGCTGAAGATGATCTTGCCCGGGCCGTACACGTCATCGGCCAGATAGCCGGTCTCCAAGAAGACGCGCATGAAGCCCAGATCGCCGTTGCGCCGCGTGAAGTTCCGCGCGGTGATGTTCTTGATCGTCAAATTGCGAATGGGGGGCGTTTGGAGCGACGAGCCGGGATTGAAAATGACGGACCAACCCTCGAACGTCAGGCGGTCGAACGTGATGTTCTGGTACGACCCGTTGAGGGAGAAAACGCGTTCGTTGCCGGAGTCGGTGGGGTTGCCCGGCCAGTAGTAGGGCCGGATGACGGCGGTCTCGCCGGGGTAGGCGGTGACGTACAGATTGCCCCGCGTGATTTCTGGATACGGGTCGAAGGGCGGTCCCTTGAAGGAGTGAACGCCGCCGCGGAGATAGATCGTCAAGGGCGTGGTGGAACGGGCATTGGCATATTCGATGGCTTTGTCGAGATGGGCAAAGGGCGAGTTGAGCGCGCCGGTGTTGGTGTCGTTGCCTCCGGTGGCTGCGACATAGACGGCCGTTGCCGGGCGCGCAAACGTGTCCACCGGGATATCGCCCGGACCGAGGTACAGGCAAGCGTCGAGGATTTGCGTCAGCGACGGCTCGGCCGAAACTCGGACGGCCCCCGGCATCTCCAGAAGCAGGAATATGGCCGAGACAAGGATGGAGGCAGCCGAACGGCGCATCAGCGATCCGATTGCCGGTCGCGCCATGGTGGCTGCTCCTTTCTTCCTGCACCGTAGTGTCAAAAGTTCTCAGTTCTTTGGGTCGTCGAAGCGCTGAGAACATTGCGTTTTCTGAAAAAGTGGGTTGTCTCCCCCCATGAGTTGCGGCATGGGGCTTC
>Ga0315274_10004341_pt1 | contig 20878 bp, 12 predicted proteins | sample YL17G02_20_MG_FD_203700 | JGI IMG/M metagenome (GOLD analysis project Ga0315274, IMG submission 203700) | Sediment microbial communities from Yellowstone Lake, YNP, Wyoming, USA - YL17G02_20 | ecosystem: Environmental > Aquatic > Freshwater > Lake > Sediment | place: USA: Wyoming | collected...
ATCACCGATATCCTGTCCGACGAATGGGCCCGGTTCCCCTCGTTTGGCGAGGAAAGCTCGCTGTACATCGGGCGGCCCGCTGCCGCCAAGACCGGCACGACCACGGACTGGCGGGACAACTGGACCATGGGCTATACGCCTGACCTGGTCGCCGGCGTATGGGTGGGCAACGCCGACAACGCGCCGATGGTCCACGTTTCCGGGGTCACCGGCGCCGGCCCAATCTGGCACGACTTTATGACCTGGGCTCTCAAGGACCGTCCGGCCCAGGACTTTGCCCGCCCCGATGGGCTGGTGGAGGCCGAGGTCTGTGCGCTGTCGGGCCAACTGCCCAACCCGTATTGTCCTCACCGCCGGCGCGAGCTCTTTATAGCTGGCAGCGAGCCAAAGGCGACCTGCAACATCCATCAGCTCGTCCGTATCGACGTCAGCACTGGCCTGCAGGCCACCGAATCCACGCCCCCGCAGCAGGTGCGCGAGCGGGTATATGCCACCTACCCGCCCGAGGCACAGGCCTGGGCCGTTGGGCAGGGCATTCCCCAGCCTCCGCCCGTGCCTGAATCGCCCGTGGCCTCGGGCGAGGAGCAGGGGATCAGCGCGGATGAGTACATCCGTGGGCCAGTACCTCCCCTGACCATCGTCAGCCCGTTCCAGATGGACCGCTATCGCCTCTCCACTGCGCTGCCCCCACAGGATCAGCGCATCCTGGTCAAGGCTCGGCCGGGCGGGCAGGCTTCTTTCGCCCGGGTAACACTCTATCTGGACGATGAGCCGCTGGCCACCTTTGTCCAGCCTCCGTACCAACTCTGGTGGCCCTTGCAGCCAGGCCCGCACCGCGTCCATGCCGTGGGCGAGACGCCAGATGGGCAGACCATCTCGAGCGAGCCGATCGTGTTCATCGTGGTGGGCAGCACATCCTAGTTGCGCTATGCGCCCGACGTGTTATAATCGAGAGAGGAGACCACAGCAGGTGCCGGTCTTCACAAACCTGCACCATGCAGACTGGCAAGTCCGCGTTCTGGCTGGATGTGGCAATCTGGTCAGAGCACGTTGAGGTCTTTTGTTCCGGCCGGACTTAGCTCTGTGCCGAGGGGATGCCCATGGGCATAGCAGAACGCTGGAAGCGGTTTGCACCGCTCCCTTCCGATATGGAGAATAGACTGGAACGCCTTGGCCCACTCTTGGATAGAGAGGGCGTGCTCCTGGCCTATCTGTTCGGCTCTCTGGGCCAGGGGAAGCAGGGAGCCGACGTGGACCTCGCCGTCTTGGTTCAGGACGCTCCCCGAACAGCGCGGATGGGTACATCCGTGCCCTCGAGTGGGGCTGCGTTCCGCCTGCGCGAGCCGGTCTGTGAGCTCCTCGGGACGGAGCGCGTGGACCTGGTAGACCTGCGCGATGCCCCACCTGTGCTCCGCTTCGAGATTCTCCGCACCGGTCGCGCCTTGTACGTGGCCGACCCGGAGGTGCAGGAGCTTTTCGAGATGGAAACGATCCACCTGTACCGGGACACACATTTCCTGCGGCGACAGCAGCGGGAATACTTGAGGCAGATGTTCAGTCTATGGTCCTGTGACGAGAAGCGATGACGGAAACATAGAGCGGATCAGGGTGGGCTTGTGCAGAGAGGCATAGATGGGTACCAAGTTACGGATTTCGGTCTACGACAGGACATCAATTCTTTCTAGCCAGAGGCGGTCACGTTACCGCATCTGTTTTGGCTGGTACGGAGGCAAATTCAGTCATCTACGCTGGTTGTTACCGCTCTTGCCGGAGACCCATCATTACTGCGAGCCATTCGGCGGGTCAGCTGCCGTCCTGATCAACCGCGATCCATCTCCAGTGGAGACATACAATGATCTGGACGGTGAAGTAGTGAACTTTTTCCGGGTGCTTCGAGAGCAGAAAGATGCCTTGATCGAGGCCATCGGTCTGACTCCTTTTTCCTACGAGGAGTTCATGTTGTCCTTGCAGGCCAGTGACGATATCTCTGACCTGGAGCGGGCTCGGCGCTTTTTCGTTAGAGCTCGGCAGGTTAGGACTGGGCTGGCCCAGACCGCGAGTGGCGGACGCTGGGCACATTGCAGAGGAACCAGCCGGTCAGGTATGGCTGGTGCTGTTTCGCGGTGGCTGGGCAGCGTCGAGAGCTTGGATGAGGTCGCTTTGCGTCTGCTCCGTGTTCAGATGGAGAATCGACCAGCTAGCGATGTTATCAAGAGGTACGACTCTCAAGCCACACTGTTCTACTGTGATCCACCTTACCCTCACGATTCTCGAGGTGACAGCCAGGCCTATGGGTTTGAGATGACAGACCAAGAACACATCGAGTTGGCTCGCATCTTGCACCAGGTAACGGGCAAGGTTGCTATATCCGGCTACCACTGCCGACTCATGGACGAGTTGTACAGCGGTTGGAATGTCCATGAAGAGGAGGAAAAGAACTGTCACTCTGTGAAGAAACCACGCACTGAGGTCCTCTGGACCAACTATTGACGTGAGAGCACCCTATGGAGAAGCAGGAAGAACAGACATTCGCGGGCAAATGCCGCACAATCCTGAATACCGAATGGCAGACTGTGGTCAATGCCTTTGCCGCAGAGGAATCGCCTCATGATCCGTTGCCCAAAGACCAGGCCGACATCAGGGAAGCTATCATCGAGTCTGTGAATAGTGGAACCAAGTCCTACCGCTACGTCTTGCCCACACAATTGGTCGCGAAGCTGGCGAACCCCTCTCTGGACTGCCACAGTTTGCAGGCTGCCTGGGGTAGCCCAGGTGCTTTTGATGCACGTACAATAGCACACAAGGTCATTGTCCCATTTGATCGTGCCAACCAACGGGCGCTAGGTGGTGCTCCTGAACCGTATGTCAATAATCCCTTGCGCAACCCGGCGATCACTTCCCAGTATCGAGCCTCTCAGAAGGACAAACCAGGTTGGGACCTTTTGTGTCAGGTCCTAGACACGGTACAGCAGCGTGGAAGTGCAGAGTTCGCCCGACAAGTGTTCCAGCAGGTCCTGTTCGAGATCCAGCGGCGAGTCCAGCGGATGAGTATAGCCTATGCTGTCCCAAACCGAGTTAGCTTTGAGGGGACGATGCGATTGCTGCAGGACTATCTGGCGACATCCTCCGGTGGAGCCAGAGTCCAGGCGGTTGCTGCAGCTCTGTTCAGGGCTATTGGTGCAGAGTTCAAGCTGTACGAACACGTACGCACAGCCAATATCACTGCGTCCGATGTTTCATTGGACAGAGTCGCTGATATCGAGTGCCTGGATAAGGACGAGCACATTGTCCTGGCTGTCGAAGTGAAAGACAGAACGCTAACCCTGAGCCAACTGGATGATAAACTGACCGGCATGCGCTCACGGCGTATATCTGAGCTCCTATTCCTGGCACAGCGTGGGATAGAACCGGCAGAGAAGGATACTATCACCCAGAGCGTGGCAAGTGAATTCAGTAGCGGGCAGAATGTCTACATAACCGATCTGGAAGCCTTCTCCAAGGGTGTCTTGATGCTGTTGGGGGAAAAGGGCCGTGCAACTCTGCTGGAACAAGTAGGAGGCGTATTGGATGAATGCCAGGTGGCTTTTCAACATCGGAAGGCTTGGGCGGATCTGTTGCGGAAATCGTGACAACTCGCCAGGTCTTTCCTCGCTTTGCTCAAGAGGTCCTGACCTGGTTGAACGCACTGGAACCCTAGCAAGCAGGAACGCGTCATGATCGAGGGGGTGTGGCGCGCCATGCTCCCTACCAGAGACGGGAAACGCCAGTAGCCACGAGGAGGTAGGTGTGAACAAGAGAACGCTACATGCGACGCTGTCGATCGTGCTCGTTGTCGCCAGCCTGCTGGCCTGTGTGTGGCCCAAGCCCAAGCTGCCCACACCCACGTCGGCGCCCACTGCCACGGTGGAAGCGACAATTGTGGGCAAGGCCACGGTGGCCCCATCGTCCACTGCTACCTCCGGCCCGACGGCTACCCCCACGCCATCGCCCACGCCCATGCCGCCCACAGCGCCCATCCTGATGTCGCACCAGCCCGACCGCGGTGAGGAGCTACAGGTTAACGCTCCCCTGGTGCTCACCTTTGACCAGGCCATGGATCAGGGCAGCGTGGAAAAGGCGTTCGCCATCCAGCCACCAGTGGCCGGCAGCCTAAAGTGGGCCTCCAACCGGGTGCTGATGTTTCAGCCAGAAAAGTCCTGGCAGCGCGAATCCGTCTACCGGGTGGCAGTGATGGCCTCAGCACAGAGCCAGGCGGGCTTGGCCTTGCGCGAAGAAATCGCCTTCCGCTTTGTCACTACCGGCTACCTGGAGGTGACGGAGGCATTGCCCGCGGCCGATGCCTCCGAGGTCGCCATGGGCAGCACGGTGACGGTGATGTTCAACCGGCCGGTTGTGGCGCTAGGGCCGGTTTCTGACATGTCCAAGCTTCCTCAGCCGCTTGCCTTTGTCCCACCGGTAGAAGGTCAGGGTGAGTGGCTCAACACCTCCATCTTTGTCTGGCGACCCAAGAGCGGCCTGCTCCCGTCCACTACCTACAAGGTCACAGTCAAGGCCGGCCTGCAGGACACCACCGGGGGCATCCTGAACCAGGACTATACATGGTCCTTCACCACCGAGATGCCTCGCGTGCTGACCGTTTCTCCTGCCAGCGAGTTCCAGTACGTCGGCCCTTCGGAGGCGATCAGCGTCACCTTTAATCAGCCCATGGACGCCAGCTCGGTCGAGGGCAAGTTCTCACTGACCAGTGGCAAAGGGCAGCGCGTCGCCGGCAAGTTCTCCTGGTCCAGCAACGGCATGAACCTGGTGTTCACCCCCGCTGCTCCACTGCCACGCACAACATCCTTCGTCGCTCGTGTAGATCAGGGAGCCCAGGGCGCGAGCGGCACCCAGGGCACGCAGAAACCATACGAGTGGCAGTTCACCACCGTAGACGAGCCGCGGATCGTGACCATCAACCCGCCTGACGGCGCACGAGACATCAGCCCGCACACCGAGGTCTATGTCAAGTTCAGTGCCCCGATGGCCGCTGATACGCTGCGCGACAACCTGCGCATCGAATATGTGGATCCCAACGCTCGTGAGAGTGGCACAATCACTCCGACCCAGGTCTACTCTTACTGGTACAACTATGACACCGAGGTATCGATCAGTTTTGCCATGCGCGCCTCGTCCCAGTTCACCCTCACCCTGGGGACCGGGCTCCAGGACAAGCTTGGCAAACCGATCGCACGGGGCGCAGTCATCCGCTTTGCTACCCGTCAACTCGAACCTTCGGCCTATTTCACGATGCCTGGCGTGGGTGGCACGTTCAACGCCTATACCACCACCACGATGATCGTCGCCTACCGTAACGTCTCGCGCCTGGAGTTTGGGCTGTACGAGTTGCCCGTCGACGAGTACCTTGCTGTGACGGACGGCTGGGACGCCCGGCAAAAGCTGACCACAGACGGGCTGTCTCGCGTTAATGCCTGGAAAGTCGACGTTGCTGCCCCACTGAACAAGACCGAGGTACGGCGCATGGCAGTGCTAGGGCCTGGTGGAGGCAACCCGGCGCCCGGGTTGTATTACCTCGAAGTCAGAGCCCCTGAAGTCAAGTACAGCAAGAGCCTGAAACCTGCTGGTTACCTGCTTTCCATCTCCAAGTCCAATGTGGTCATCAAGCGCACGCTGACCTCGGCCACGGTCTGGGTCACCGATCTCCAGACCGGGCAGCCGGTGAACGGTGCTGCTGTCCGCCTGGTGGTGCCACACGAAAGCAAAGGCGAGAAGGGCAAGGGCACGACCGATGCCGACGGTATCTTTGCCGCCACCTTCCCCGAGTCCGACATGTGGGAGGGGATGTTTGCTCTGGTCACCCGCGGTGGAGACCTGGCGGTTGGGTACACGCAGTGGGATCAGGGGATCACCGCATGGGAGTTCGGGATCGACACCCGCTACTATGTCGATCGCTACTCCATCTTGATGTACACCGAGCGGCCGATCTACCGACCGGGGCAAACCGTCTATTTCAAGGGCATCTTTCGCGTCGACGATGACGCACAATACAAGCTGCCGCCCTCAGGCACCTCGGCCAAGGTGAGCGTCCAGGACAGTGAAGGGCGCGAGGTGTACAGCGACACGCTCAAGGTGTCCGATATGGGCACTTTTTACGGCGAACTGAAGCTCGGCGAGGAAGCCAGCCTGGGCACATATAGCATCTCGGCCATGTATGAGGAGCTTTCCTACGGCACCAGCTTTCGCGTTGCCGAGTACCGCAAGCCCGAGTACCAGGTCGACGTACAGACCGACCGCACCCAGTATGTGCAAGGGGACACGATCAATGTCACCGCGCAGGCTACGTACTATTTTGGCGGGCCAGTGGGCCAGGCCAAGGTGAGTTGGGCCGTCCTGAGCGGAGATTATTCCTTCACCTGGGATGGACCTGGCTGGTACGACTGGCGTGAGTGGGAGTGGGTCGCCTATGCCGAGGGCCAACCCTACTATGGTGGCTATGGGCAACTGATCGCCGAAGGGACTGGCCAGACCGACAAGGATGGACGCTTCACTTTCTCCGTGCCGGCTGACATCGCCAAGCAGATTGGCAGCCAGGTCTTTACCCTGGAGGCCACGGTAACTGACGTTAACAACCAGGAAGTCAGCAGCCGCACGCAGGCTGTTGTCCACAAGGGGCTCTTTTACATCGGGTTGGCCCCACGGCGCTATGTAGCCAAGGTCGGCGAGGAACAGATCGTAGATGTCAAGGCGATCGACCTGGAGCGCGCACCGGTGGCCAACCAGGATGTGCAAGTCGTCTTTATGACCCGCAACTGGTACAGCGTGCAGAAAGAGGGCACCGATGGCCGTTGGTACTGGGAATGGGAGGTCGAGGACAAGCCCGTCTATACCACCACCGTCAAGACCAACGACAAGGGGAATGCCGAGGCTCGCTTCATGCCCAAAGAAGGGGGCTCGTACAAGGTACGCGCTACGGCCACGGATAGCCGTGGCAACGAGGTCCGATCGGCTACCTACCTGTGGGTGAGCAGCGGCGAATGGATCAGTTGGCGGCGTGAGAACAACGACCGCATCGAGCTGATCGCCGACAAAAAAGAGTACAAGGTCGGTGATACCGCCGAGATCCTGGTTCCCTCGCCCTTCCGCGGGCCGATCAAGGCCCTACTAACGGTGGAACGGGGCAGCGTCATCGAGCACAAGGTGATCACCCTACAAGGAAACAGTGAGGTGGTGCGCATCCCGATCGTCGAGGGCTATGTGCCGAACGTCTTTGTCTCGCTGGTGCTGGTCAAAGGGATGGATGAAAGCAATCCCCTGTCTGCCGTCAAGGTGGGCTATGTCCAGTTGCCCGTGTCGACTGAGACCAAGACGCTCCAGGTCACCCTGACGCCAGACCGGAACGCAGCCACCGGAGAGTACTACCGGCCCCGAGAGACGGCGCACTATGCCGTGCAGGTGACCGACCACAGCGGCCGCGGAGTCGAGGCCGAGCTGTCGTTCGACCTGGTCGATCTGGCAGTGCTGGCCCTCACCGGCGACGAGCGCGGCCCATCGCTGTTGGACCACTTTTACTATCGGCGTGGTGTAGGCATCCATACCTCGTCCTCGCTGGTGCAATCGGTCGACCGTGTGGCCGCCGAGCTGCCGCTCGAAGAAGGCAAGGGCGGTGACGGCGCTGAGGCCGGCGAGGGCCTGGTACGCACCAATTTCGCCGACACCGCTTACTGGAATCCCACCGTGCGCACCGATAGCCAGGGCAAGGCCACGCTAGACGTGCCACTGCCGGACAATCTGACCACCTGGCGGCTGCGCGCGCGCGGCATCACCGCCGACACCCTGGTCGGCGAGGCCCGCGTAGATGTGATCAGCACCCTCGACGTGCTGGTACGCACGGTCGCCCCACGCTTCTTTGTCATCGGCGACCAGGCCACGTTGAGCGTGATCGCCCACAACAACACCGGCACTGATCTGCAAGCCACGGTGTCTCTCCAGGCGCAGGGGCTCCAGATCGCTGAGGGGCCGCGCACAGCGACCATCCCTGCCAAAGACAAGGTTAAGGTCGACTGGGCGGTCACTGTACAGAATGTGGAGCAGGTGGTGATGAAAGCCAGCGTCCAGGCAGGCAGCTACTCGGACGCCATGGAGGCCACCTTGCCGGTCTATGCCTACTCAACACCCGAAGTGGTAGCTACAGCAGGGCAGCTTGAGGAGGCGGGTGAGCGGCTGGAGGCGGTGGTCGTGCCGCAGCGACTGGATCCGACGCAGGGTGAGCTGACCGTCCAGGTTGACCCGTCACTGGCCGCCGGAATGCGCGACGGGCTGACCTACCTGGAGCACTATCCGTACGAGTGCATCGAGCAGACCGTCAGCCGCTGGCTGCCGAACGTACTGACCTACAAGGCACTACGGGACCTGGGGATCGACAATCCAGAACTGGCCGCGAAACTGCCCGGCCTGGTCAGCGAGGGGCTGCAGCGCATCTACAGCGAGCAGCGCGTTGACGGCGGCTGGGGATGGTGGCAGTTCAGCCAGAGCAACCCCTTCCTCGCCGCGTACGTGGTGCTGGGTCTGGTGAGAGCCAAAGAAGCCGACCTGACAGTGGACCAGCAGGTGATCGAGAACGCGCTGGGCTACCTACAGAAACAGCTCAAGAGCCCGACGACGATGAAAAAGGGCTACGAGTACAACCAGCAAGCCTTTGTCCTCTATGTGCTGGCTGAGGCCGGGTTGGGGGACCAGGCGCGCACGATCCGCCTGATGGATGACCGGGACAAGCTGAGCAACTTTGGCAAAGCCTACCTGGCCATGGCCCTGGGAATCGTGGACCAGGCCGGTTCGGGGCGCATCAAGACGCTGCTCAGTGACCTGAACAATGCAGCCATCGTCTCTGCCACCGGTGCGCACTGGGAGGAAACGTGGGTCGACTACTGGTCGATGAACACAGACACCCGCTCGACCGCGGTCATCGTCGACGCCTATGCCCGGCTGGCCCCCAAGGACGCGCTGCTGCCCAATGCGGTGCGCTGGCTGATGGTCGCCCGCCGCGCTGGCCACTGGGAGACCACGCAGGAAACCGCCTGGTCGCTGATCGCCCTGACCGACTATATGTCCATGACCGGCGAGCTGGAGGCCGACTATTCCTATGTGCTCTCACTCAACGGTCAGACGCTGGACGAGCGCAAGATCGGCCGTCAGGATGTGGGCCAGAGCGTCAAGGTGCAGGTGCCGATCGCTGACCTGCTGACACAAGAGGTCAACCGCGTGTGGGTCACCCGCAACCAGCCCTCAGCAGGGCAGACGGGCAAGGGACGCCTGTACTATGCCATGTACTTGCGCTACTTTCTGCCAGGCGAGGATGTCAAGGCCTTGAGCCGCGGTGTCATTGTCGCCCGGCAGTACACGCCGGTCAACTGTACCTCGAAAGAGGACTGTCCATCTATCAGCGGCGCCAAGGTCGGTGATGTGGTCAAGGTCAAGATCACGCTGGTTGCGCCGAATGACTTGCACTACCTGGTGCTGGAGGACCCGTTGCCGGCTGGGTGCGAAGCGGTGGATCAAAGCCTAAAGACCACCAGCGTGGTCGGCGAAGAGCCCACCCTGACAGAGACCGATCAGCGCTACGACTGGGGTGGCTATGGCTGGGGATGGTGGTGGTTCAGCCACTCGGAAGTGCGCGACGAGAAAGTGGCCCTATTTGCCGACAATCTGCCGCGCGGCACGTACGAGTACACCTACCTGATCCGCGCCTCGGTGCCTGGTCAGTTCCTGACCATGCCCACGGTGGCCTACGAGATGTACTTTCCGGAGGTCTGGGGCCGTAGCGACGGCGGCAAGTTCAGTGTAGAGCCTGAATAGGCCATAGTAGGTTTCGGGAGGGGGGCGGCGCTGCCGCCCCCCTCCATTGTGCCCCCTTCTGCCATATCGTGACTGCTCACGCTCCCGCAGGTCTGAACAGGTACTGCCCCCGCGCGGCGCATGGGTGCTGGCATCACCATCCGCGATTGTGCCAGATCTGGCCTGCCGGAGGGTAGACTGGGTAGTTGACAAAAACCCAGACATCTGTTATGGTATGGCTCTTTGGAACGCACCACCTCTTGATCCCCCCGGAACGCTGACCTGGAGCTAGGCCAGGAACGCGCGCACCACCTTGGGCCGATCACGCCATAGACCACAGGGAGGTAGGCAGTGGCTGCCAAGCGAGCGAGTGACAACACAAGTGTCAAAGACAAGATCGAGCGGGTCAAGCGGGCCATGCTGGCCATGCAGCGTGCTTCATGGGAACAGGGCGTCGCGGCGCAGGCCCTGCTCGAGCTCGGCGAGACAGACCTGGTCGTCCTTATGGCCAAAGAAGCGATCGTGCGCCAGGACCAGCAGGGGCGCCTGGCTGTCGTGGGCCATGACGGGGGAGTCGTCGACCCGGCCGCGTCAGGCGAAGCGGTGCTGGCTGCCGCCCGGATCACCGGGGATCCACAGCTCCAGGAGGGCGTGGAACGAATGGCAGCATACCTGCTGCACGACGCGCCCCGGACGAACGATGGAATCCTGTACCACATCCTGAGCGGGCCGGAGGTCTGGAGCGACGCCACGTACATGGCCCCTCCCTTCCTGGCGGTCGCCGGGTACCCCGCCGAGGCCATCAAGCAGATCAACGGCTTCCGAGACAGGCTATGGGATCCCCAGAAGAAGCTCTTTTCCCACCGTTGGGATGAGGCTAAGCAAGCCTTTGTGCGCCGCGACTTTTGGGGTGTCGGCAATGGTTGGTGTGCTGCCGGCATGGCGCGCGTCCTCCGCTCCTTGCCCGTTTCCATGGAACGTGAGAAGCAGCAGCTCGCCCGGTATGTGCAAGAGGTGATCGATGGCTGCTTGGCCTGCCAGCGTCAGGACGGGCTGTTTCACGACGTCGTAGACGACCCCAGCACCTTTGTCGAGACCAACCTGGCGCAGATGCTGGCCTATTCCATCTACCACGGTGTACACGAGGGATGGCTGGAGCGGTCCTACCTGCCTGCCGCAGACCGGATGAGGGCGGCAGCACACGGCAAAGTGGACGAGTTTGGGCTGGTCCAGGGAGTATGTGGTTCCCCGCGCTTTGACCGTCCAGGCACGGCTACAGAGGGCCAGGCCTTTTTCCTGCTCATGGAAGCAGCGCACAGATTGCGTGAGCCCATCACAGAGAACACGGCCAAGGAGGGAGAGAAAAGGGCATGAACATCTCGGTGCTCTCGTATTCATTTCGGGGGTCGCTTGCCGAAGGCAAGATGGATGTGTTCGGGTACCTGGAAACGTGCAAGTACCGCTATCACCTGTCGGCAGCCGACATCTGGAACGGCTTCTTCCCTACCACCGAGGAGAGTTTCCTCAAAAAGGTGAAGGATGCGTTGCAGGAGCGCGAGATGGTCCTGGCTGACCTCTGCGTGGACCAGGGTCACATCTGGGAGCCTACGCCTGAGGCCCGTGACAAGAACTACCAGAACGCTCTAACCTACCTAAAGGCGGCAGAGATCCTGGGTGCGCGATTCGTGCGCATCGACGCCGGAGGCCGTGATGAGACGTGGACTACCGAAGCCTTTGATCTGATCGTCACGCGCTACCGGGAATATGCGCAGTGGGCCTACGACCATGGCTTCAAAGTGGGCATCGAGAACCACTGGGGGCCGGAAAGGGCATGGGCCAACCTGAAGCGGGTGTACCAGGCTGTGGACCATCCGGGGTTTGGCGTATCGTGCCACATTGGCGGCTGGGCCGGCTCGCCCGAAGAGATAGCCGAGGCCGACCGGCTGGTGGCGCCATGGGTGTGTCACACCCACTTTCCCTGGAACATCACCGAAGGCTCGCTGATGGAAAAGGTCAAGAACCTGTGGGATGTGGGTTACACCGGGCACTATAGCGTCGAACATCACACCGCCAAGAACGAGTACACAGAGGTCGGGATCCAACTCGCCCGCGTGCGCGACGCGCTTGACCGCCTGCGCACCACACCGTAGCATAGGGCCTTGTGATTCTGTAGGAAAACATCGGAGTCGAGCCTTTAGGCGGCCATAGCTTGTGGATCGTCCGGCTGAAGCCTCTACTCCTAGTGGTCGCTGGAACGAAAACCTACAGAATCCCTTGTGCCCGTTGCTTGATGGACAGAGGAGGTTGATATGTCCCGCTCGTTTCACAACAGGATCCTGCGGGTCAATCTGACTGAGGGCCAGATCACCGTCGAGGAGCCAGGGATCGTCAACCTGCGCCGGCATCTGGGCGGGTGGAATGTCATCCTCAACGCCCTGCTGCGCGAAATGCCGGCCGGCATCGCTCCCCTAGGCCCGGAAAACAAACTAGTTTTCGCGCCGGGCGTGACCACCGGGTTGTCGATCTCGGGCGCTTCCCGCAACGCCGTCGGAGCCAAGTCGCCGCTCACCGGCACTTTTGGCGCTACCGAGGTCGGCGGACACTGGGGAGCTCAGCTCAAGCGCGCCGGCTTTGACGCCCTGATCGTTGAAGGAGCCTCGCCCAAGCCCGTCTACCTGTGGATCAAGGATGGACAGGCCGAGATCCGGGACGCTACGCACCTATGGGGCAAGATGACCAAGGAAACCCAGGAAGCGATCCGCGAAGAAGTGGGAGAAAAGCGCGCTGAGGTGACCATGATCGGCCCCGGAGGGGAGAACCAGGTTCTCTTTGCCTGCGTCATGAACGGCCTCAAGGATGCTGCCGGGCGTACGGGCATGGGCGCCGTCATGGGTTCGAAAAAGCTCAAGGCGGTTGCCGCGTTTGGCACACAGCCACTTGAGGGCAGCAACCCGGAGCGGCTCCGCGAGTTGGCCCGCACAATGGCCCGCGGGGTCAACAGTGGGGAAAAGGCCAAGGGCCTGCACGAGTATGGCACCGGCATGGGCATCGAGGGCAGTGTCCTGACCGGCAACCTGCCGATCCGCAACTTTCGTGACGGCGAGTTTCCTGGTGCCGCCAGGCTCAGTGCTGACAACTTTATGGCGCAGATCGGCGTCGGCATGACCGGCTGCTATGCTTGCGCTGTGCGCTGCAAAAAGATGGTCAGCGCTCAGGAGCCCTACCCTCTCGACCCCGACTATGGCGGCCCGGAGTACGAGTCGTTTGCCGCGCTCGGCTCGTGCTGCGGTGTAGACGACCCAGTTGCCGTGTCCAGAGCCACCGAGCTATGCAACGCCTACTCCCTCGATACCATCAGTTGCGGAGTGGCCATTGCCTTCGGTATGGAGTGCTTTGAGAACGGCCTGCTCACCCTACAGGACACGGGTGGCATCAATCTGCGCTTTGGCCATGGCGACGCTCTGGTCAAGATGGTGGAACGGATCGGACGCCGGCAGGGCCTTGGCAATCTGCTGGCCGACGGTGTCAAGCGGGCAGCGGCCCAGATCGGCAGGGGCGCAGCCCAGTATGCGGTGGAGGTCAAGGGCCAGGAGTATCCTATGCACGAACCCCGCCACAAGCGTGGCCTGGCTATTGGCTATGCCGTGTCACCGACTGGCGCCGATCACTGTCACTCGCTGCACGACGCGGGTATGACCAGCGCCGACGAGAACGGCTTTCAGCCGGATGATGGGCTGCGATCGATGGGCATTCTCGAGCCCGTACCCCTGGAGAGCCTCGGGCCAGACAAGGTGCGTGCCTTCACCTACCTGACCATCAAAGAGGTGGCCGGCAATTGCCTGTGCATGTGCCTGTTCGTGCCCTGGAGCATGGCAGAAAGGCTGCAGATCCTCGAGGCAGCCACTGGCTGGGACGTGAGCGCGTACGAGTATTTCAAGGCCGGCGAGCGGGCCTTGGCTCTGGCACGCATATTCAACATCCGCGAGGGCTTTGGCGCCAAGGATGACAAGCTAGCGCTGCGCAGCTATGGCCCCACCACCAGCGGTGCCCTGGCAGAGGGCGGCATCGATGCAGAAGAGCTGGACGAAGCTGTGCACGCCTACTATGCGATGATGGGTTGGGACCGGGAAACTGGTGTGCCCACCCGTGAAAAGCTCTGGGAACTGGACATTGCCTGGGCAGAGCAATACCTGCCCAAAGCGAGATGATCCTGCTTGTAGAGAGAGAGGGTAAACCTATGAGACTGGGTGTGGACATTTACAGCATTCGCTCGCAAGGGTGGAACGCACACCAATACCTGGACTATTGCAAGCGCGTTGGCTTTAACGTGGTCCACTTTTCTGAGCTGGCCCCCTTTCAGAGCCTTGAAGATGGCTACCTGAAGGAGGTCAAGGCGCACGCCGACCAGTTGGGCCTCGACATCGAGGTCGGCATGCTGTCGATCTGCCCTACCTCGACCATCTTCCGCCAGGAGAGAGGCAAGAACGCTGTCGAGCAGGTGGTAGAGATGCTGCACATTGCCAGCGTCCTCGGCTCACCTGTGCTGCGCTGCGTCCTGGGGTCCAACGCCGATCGGCACACGAAGACCGGCCTGCAGGGCAATATCGAATCCACCGTCGCCACGTGCAAGGCCGTGCGCAGCAGAGCTATGGACCTGGGGGTCAAGCTGGCCATTGAGAACCATGCTGGCGATATGCAGGGCTGGGAGCTCAAGGGGCTGATCGAAAAGGCCGGCCCCGAGTACGTGGGAGCTTGCATCGACACCGGCAACGCCCTGTGGGTGGGGGAAGACCCGGCCGTAACCCTGGAGCATCTGGCCCCCTATGTGGTCACCAGTCACATCCGCGACACGGTGGTGTGGCCCCATCCCAAGGGAGCTGCCGTGCAGTGGGTAGCCATGGGCGACGGCAACGTCGGTATCCAGGAGTGGGCCAAGCGGTTCAAGGCGCAGTGTCCCAGTGCCCCCTTTACGTTGGAGATCATCACCGGGGTACCGCCCCGCGTGCTCAACTACCTGGAAGAGGACTACTGGACTGCCTTTCCTGATGCCCGGGCCTCGGAATTCAGTCGCTTTGAGAGACTGGCCCGCAGCGGGCTGCCTTTCCTGGGCACCATGGTGACAGTCGGCCAGGGGGAGGTGCCACCCGAGTACCAGGCCGCCCTGGTGGCCCAGCAGCGGGTTGACCTGGAGCGCAGCGCCCGGTACTGTCGAGAGGTCCTGGGCGTCGGCGAATGAAAGCCGACTGGGGAAAGATGCATATGATCAACGCTGCCGTAGTGGGATATGGGTATTCGGGGAAAGCCTTTCATAGCTATCTGATCGGTCTCGCCGAGGGCATGCGGCTCTATGCCATTTCAGCGCGCGATCCCGAGCGTCAAAAGAGAGCCTCGGCGGACCATCCGGAAGCCCGCATTTATGGCGATTTCGACCAGGTGCTATCGGACGACCAGGTGCACCTGGTCGTGCTGGCTACCCCACACAACACCCATCGCGACCTGGCGATCAGGGCTATGGATGCCGGAAAGCACGTGGTCACCGACAAAGTCATGTGCATGAACGCCCGCGAAGCCGAAGAGATGATCGCCGCCAGCAAGCGCAATCGGGTGATGCTGTCCGTGTTCCACAACCGGCGCTGGGACTGGGATTATCTGACGGTCAAAAAGGTGATCGAAGATGAACTGCTTGGTAGACCGTACCTTTTCGAGGCGGCCATCTTGCACTATGGACGCCCTCGCGGCTGGCGCGCGGTGAAAGCCCAGAGCGGAGGGATACTCTACGACTGGCCTGCCCACTTTGTGGATCAAGCCCTGCAGTTGGTGCCTGCGGAGGCAGAGAGCGTGTTTTGCGTGGCCAGGTACCGCGACACGTGGCCTACCGACATCGGCAACTATGTCAAGCTCCTGATCTGCTTCGCCAACGATGTGCTCTATCAGATCGAGATCGCCAACCTGGCCGCTATCGACAAGCCGCGCTGGTACGTCCTGGGTGACCAGGGCGCGCTGATCAAGTACGGGCTGGATCCTCAGGAAGGCCCGATGAATGCAGGCGACATCGATGCTGCAGAAGAAGATCCTGCCAATCGAGCGCGGGTCCGTACTATGGCACTCGGCCACATGGAAGAACGGGTCGTGGAGAGCGTCAAGGGCACCTGGAAGTCGTACTATCAGAACATCTCGGACGTGCTGAACCGGGGCGCGGAGCTTGTCGTCAAGCCCGAACAGGTGCACAAGGCCATGCGCGTCTTTGACGCAGCCATGCGATCGGCCGAGATCGGCCAAGTGGTCAGGGTGTAGCGTAGCCTCAGACGGAAGGGCTAGAGAGAATGCAATATCGCCAACTGGGTAAGACCGGGCTGCAGGTATCCGTTATCGGGCTGGGCTGCGCCATGCTGGGCTCTTCAAGCACCGACTATGCGGTGGAGGTGGTGCGTCGGGCCTTGGAGTTGGGCGTAACCTACTTTGACCTGGCCCGCGGCTATCGCGATGCCGAGGTCAAGGTCGGCCTGGCGTTGGACGGGCAACGAGAGCGAGTGGTCCTCTCGACCAAGACAGGTGCTGAGACGCGCGATGACGCCTGGCGCGAGATCAATGAGTCGCTGGAACGGCTGCGCACCAGCTACCTGGACAACTGCCACCTTCACGGCCTGTGGCAGGGCGAGGACATGGATGGTCGCCTGGGCCCGGGCGGCGCTCTGGAAGCGTTAATTCAGGCCAAGGAGCAGGGGCTGATCCGCCACATCGGCTGCACCTCGCATCGCAGCGACGTCCTGATAAAAGCCCTACACCGCTTCGATTTCGAGGTCATCCTGGTGCCGATGAACATCGTGGAGCGCGAACCGCTGGCCGAACTGATTCCACTGTGCCGGGACCGAGGCGTTGGTGTAACCATCATGAAGCCCGTAGCGACTGGCCTGCTCCCTGCGCCGCTGGCGCTCAAGTGGCTTCTGAACCAGCCGATCGATTGTGCTGTGCCCGGGGTCACCACCCTGGAAGAGGTAGAGGAGGATGCCCGGGTCGGCCATCAGGATCAGGCGCTTACCCCGCAGGAGACGGCGCAGGTACAAGAGCTCAAGCACCGGCTGGAGCATGTGCGCTGCCGAGTTTGTGCTGCCTGCTGGCCCTGCCCACAGGAGATCCACATCGACATGATTCTCGGCACTGACATCATGTACGACCACTATCGGACCATGGGGCGCGAAAGCTTTCGCACCTTCTCCTGGTCTCGCACGGCCGTCGAGCGGGATCTCTCCACACGGCAAAGGCGGATCGCGGCCATCGAATCGTGCACGCGATGTGGCGAGTGCGAGGCCAAGTGTCCCCATGGACTGCCGGTGATGGACATGCTGTCCAGCGTTGTCCCGGCGATGAAGGACATGGCGGGCATCTACCACTATCTGCTGGAATCGCGGATTCCACGAATCACCGAATGACGCCCAGAGTTGAGGCCGCGGGCTGTTCGACGCGGATGAGTACATCCGGGGCACAACAGGCCCAGGCTCGGCTGCTGCACGCACGTGTAGGAAAGGAGTTATACAATGATGATGGATGTGACACCTCTGTTCGCCCCCCTGCAGGTGGGACAGAAGACCTTGCGCAACCGCATCGTAATGCCACCTATGGTGGTCAATCGCGGCCTGACCACGCCACAGGGCGCCGAGTGGTATGGTCGGCGAGCACAGGGCGGCGTCGGCCTGGTCATTGTCGAGGCCACCGATGTCGTGGATTTCCAGTCCGAGCTGACCGCCGATAACCTGCGGCCGTTGGTCGAGGCCATCCAGCAAGGTGGCGCGCTGGCGGCCATCCAGATCTTTCCTGGTGTGCGCGGCCAGGCCACTGCGCCGCACCAACTGACGAGCCAGGAGATCCAGGAACTGGTGGCCCACTACAGCGCTGCCGTCGAGATCTGTGCCCAGGCTGGCTTTGACGCCGTAGAGCCCCACGGGGCTCATGGCTTTTTGCTGAACCAGTTCCTCTCCCCAATCCAGAACCGTCGCACCGACGTGTATGGGGTATCCCCGGAAGGACGGATGCGCATGGCGCTGAGCATCGTCGAGGCTATCCGTCCCATCGTGGACCGGGCTGGAATGCTCCTTCTGTATCGGCACACGCCGGTCGGGCGCGGCTATGGCATCGAGGAGAGCCTGTTGCTGGCCCGCCGATTGGTGCAAGCCGGCGTTGACATCCTGGACATTTCTCCCGCCAGCGACGCTGCTCCCGGTGACCGGGCAGTGCCGTTCATGGAGCTCGGCGTCCCGGTGATCGCGGTGAACGAGTTGGACCGCCTGGACCGCGCTCTGGAGGTGCTACGCGAAAAGCGCGCCACCCTGGTAGCCGTTGGCCGCGGCCTGATCGCCGATCCGGATTGGCCAATTAAGGTACGACAGCATCGCCTGGACGAGATTGTGGTCTGCACGGGCTGTGACCAGTGTCATGACGACCTGGGCCGGGGCGATGCTGTCGGCTGCGCCCAGTGGGATTGATCGCGGATGAGTACATCCGTTTTGCCAAGGAGGTACGTTCTTGAGCGCACGCATCCTCAACATGAAAGCCCTCTGTTCTCAAGGCAACGTGCGGGGGAGAAAGGCGGTACTCGAGATCCTGGAAGCAGGCCTTCAGGCGGGAGACCCGTACAACAACACCCTGAAGCTGCTGCGCGTGCAAGACGGCAAGCTGATCGTCGGCAACCACGACTTTGAGCCCCGTGGCACGCCCCAGCCAGGCAATGAGGTGTATGACCTATCTCAGATCGGCCGGATCTATGTCTTTGGCGCGGGCAAGGGGGTACAACGGGTTGCCAAGGCCATCGAGGAAGTGCTGGGTGACCGGCTCGCGGGCGGCCATGTCATCGGCAAGCACGGCGACGAGATCATCTTGGAGAAGGTAGGAGTGACCCTGGGCGGCCACCCGGTGCCCGACGAATACTGCGCAGTAGGCTGCCAAAGGATCCTCGAGGTGTGCCAGGGCCTGCGCAAGGAAGACCTGGTCTTTACCATCGCCGCCAACGGCGTGTCGGCCCTACTGACCCTGCCCGTGCCTGGGGTGAGCATGGAGGATGTGCGGAAAACCACCTATATGATGCAGATCGAGCGCGGCGTTCCCACCGGGGACCTCAATCCCATCCGCAACCACCTGGACATGATGAAAGGTGGACGGATCTCGAGGCATATCCAGCCGGCGTCCGCGATCCACATCCTTGCCATCGACCCTGGAGATCACGATCAGTTGATGCACCACAACCTCTGGCTGCATACCCTGCCCGACTGCACGACCTTTGCCGACGCGGTGGCCATGTTCGACAAGTGGGACGCCTGGGATGCAGCGCCTGCTGCGGTGAGGGAGCATCTCCTGAAAGCGGCCCCGGCTCAGGAGACGGTCAAGGCTGAGGAGTTCCAGAGAATGCGCTTTCGCATCTTTGGAGTGATGCCCAGTCACCTCGGGGTAATGCCCACCGCCCGGAAAAAGGCCGCAGAGCTGGGGTTCAAGCCCTATACCCTGGCCACGTTCCTGGCGGCTGAGGCCAGTCAGGCCGGCCTGGTGGTGGCGAGCATCGCCTCGACCACCGAGCGAGAAGGTCAGCCCTTTGAGCCGCCTTGTGCCCTGTTCTCAAGCGGCGAATTGCTGGTCACGGTTGGCAGCGAAGATGGCGTTGGTGGCCGGAACCAAGAGTATGCGCTTTCGGCAGCCTTCCGGATCGCTGGAAGCCAGAACATCGTGATCGGTGGAGTCGACACCGATGGCACCGACGGGCCCGGCGGGTGCTTTGCCGATGACGCAGGGGAGATCCGCTGCCTGGCCGGGGGGATCGTGGACGGCGAGACTGTCGCTCAGGCCAGAGCCGCAGGTGTCGACATCCTCGGCGATCTGCGACGGCACAACACCTCGTCGGCCTTGTGGAAGCTCGAGAGTGGCATTGCGGCCACACAGAATATCAGCCTGGGCGATCTGGATGTGGCCCTGATCATGGGCCGGACGGATCACCCGTAAGCAACAAAGGAGACAGAACATGGCAACCGGAACGACGATTGTATCGCTCACCGCACGCGAGGTATTCTCGGATCGGGGGCATCCCGGAGTTGAGGCGACCGTCAAGACCAAGAACGGCGCCACCGGGGTGGCGATCTGCACCGCCGGCGTCTCCGTCGGTACCCACGAGGTCCAGTTTGCCTATGACGGCGGGGCCAGGTGGCGCGGCAAAGGGGTCCAGCGTGCGGTTGACAGTGTCAACAACGTCATCGCTCCTGCGCTCATCGGACTGGATGCCTCCAGGCAACTGGACATCGACGACACCATGCTCAACATCGGTGGCCCGGGTGCCAAGCAGCGGCTCGGCGGGAACGCCACGGCTGCGGTCTCGGCGGCGGCGCTCAAGGCCGGTGCAGCAGCGCTCGACATCCCTCTTTACCAGCACATCGGTGGAGTCACCGCCTTCACTCTTCCAGTTCCGGGCGTCGGCAGCATGGCTGGCAGCGACCGATACGGCGGCGGCGCGCGCGCGGGTGGCAAACCCAGCTACTCGTTCATGGCCTATGGGTTCGAGACTTTTGCCGAGGCCTCCTATGCCGCATGGGAAGTCTCGACCGAGTGGGGACAGACGCTCAGCGACAAGTTCGGCCTGTCCAAGATCGGAATGACCTTTCTACCGATCATCTCCCCTGGCGTGGTCAAGCATGACCGCGAGCTCTGGGATCTGATGGTCGAGACGATCAACAAGCTGGGATACGAAGGCAAGGTCGGCTTCCAGGTTGACGTTGCTGCTGAAACCTACTATGAAGAGAGCATCGGCAAGTACGTCGGCCTGTTCTCGGCGGAGCCCAAGACCAAGGATGACCTGTTCGAGATCTACCGCTGGATGGTCAAAGAATACCCTTTTGTCATCCTCGAGGACCCGCTGGACGAGGACGACTATGCGGGCATAGCGATTCTGACCCGCGAGCTGGGCATTCAGGTGGTCGGCGATGATCTGTTCACGACCAACCCCGAGCGTGTACAGCAAGGCATCAACGCCGGAGCGGCAAATACTGTTCTGCTCAAGGTTAACCAGATCGGCACC
>Ga0315274_10004342_pt1 | contig 20877 bp, 25 predicted proteins | sample YL17G02_20_MG_FD_203700 | JGI IMG/M metagenome (GOLD analysis project Ga0315274, IMG submission 203700) | Sediment microbial communities from Yellowstone Lake, YNP, Wyoming, USA - YL17G02_20 | ecosystem: Environmental > Aquatic > Freshwater > Lake > Sediment | place: USA: Wyoming | collected...
CTGGATCAACAGATACAAGATATGTCTCTGTATTGTCAGTTACAAGTCCTGGAACTGATAATGTGTTTATACTAGTTAATGTGACTGTTGTAGGTTTGATTAATGGACCACTAAGCTGTATAAGATTACCAGTTTTTGTAAGACCATTGTTTGCTGTTATAGCAGATAGTATAGATGAAACTGATGTTTGTCTAAGTACACCTAATGATGTAAGTGAAATCAAACTATATGGAGAAAGATCATTAACTAATCCAGTGATAGATAATGTATCAATGTTACTAGTTCCTATAACAGTTTGTTCTGTAAGGGGTCCACCCATTCTGATATCATTTGTTATAGCATCTTTATAAAGACCATTACTAGCTGTCACTGTAAAACCTGGGGTGTTACATATTGCATTATCTAATTTCTGTAAAGCAACACATATTGTGTCACAAGACTCAATACCTGTGCAAGGAAGAGCTGATCCAATATAGACCATTCCATCACAGCTTATTCTATTATTAGGACTACATGGGTCATTTCCACATCCAGAATATACAAGTTGATTGTTGTAGCAAGGGCTTCCTGAAGTACAAGACATATTATTATTTATTTAAAAGTTATAAAATTAAGGGATATACATTATGTAGTAACAAGCTAATACAGGTTGAATATTTGCATGAGCAGTACTTCCACCTGTAAGATCAGTTGTTGTATCTACTGTAATTCCTACAGAAACTTTACTAGTAAGACCATTAACAGCAGAAGCATTAGCGTTGTCTGCTGATACAGCATAACTTAAATCACCAACACTTGATAACTCTGCAGCTGCAACATTTGTTGGACTTATTACAGCAGCACCATTAGATACATGTGCGGTACTAAAACAAAAATGTGTGTGTCCACCATTTGCTTCAGTTACTACAGAATGTGCTACGTGTGAATGACTTGGTATTTGAGGTGTAGTTAATGTAACACCATTAGAACCAGCAGTAGTATATAGTAAATAATTTGGGTTTAATCCACCAGGAGTGACAACAGCATCCATTCCTGTACCAAAAGTTACTCCAACACCCACTCTTCCTCTTTTATCAGGAGTACCATTTTGACCATTACATAAATAGATTTTTTCCCAATCACCTTGTCCAGCACCAGAAAAATCAAAGTTGGAAGGATTACCATAGTATTCAACCACTGTATAAGGAACCATTTTATTGTATAACTTATTAGCATCTCCAGGAGCATTGTTTTCAATACATGCTATAACTAAAGAACAAAGGTCAGTTAGTTTTACATAGTTTGTATCAAGATTGATTGCAAGGGCATTTAGGTCAGCTTCTACAGTACATAGCTTTGTTATGATGGCTTGTACCACTTGATGTGTTACAGAGTCTCCAGAAGCAACTGTAAGGCATCCTGTTGTGTAAGGAGCTTCTATTGCAGCAACATCTACTGCTAATGCATCTAATTGAACTTTAAGACTACATACAGACTTTATTAAAGCTGTAGTGAAATCTACTAACGAAAGCTCTCCACAAGTTGGAAGGAAGTCTTTAACTATATTACAAATAATTGTAGGATCTATAGGCATGTGTATACCTGTACCATCTAGAGCAGATGTTAAAAACTCTATTAAAGATTGCTCTACAAACGATAGAGAATCTCCACTTTTTATACCTAACATAGGAACATCTATTCCTGTGTATCTTACACATTGATCAGAAGTTATTTCTGAACAACCATTAAAACAATTTGAACAAGCCATTTTTATATATATTTTAATTTTGATTTAATTAAGTTTAACACGCACAGAAAACCCACCACCACCATTATAAAACTGAGTGTCTATAGCTCCATTAAGATAAGACATACTATAGTAAGTATTACCTGTACTACTCCACCAGAAACCATTTTGACCAAAAAGAAAAAATGATCCATTTGGAAAACGATAGCCTCCAGGAAGAGCAGTAAAATTTATACAATTTATTGCTGCAATATTAGGACTTTGCCAATGACTTGTGCCTGCTTCTTTTAGTTTACCACCAGCTACTGATGCTCCACCTAAACAATCACCTATACTTACCCACTCTGTAGGTGTTGCTACATGATATCCTAATGGAGCAAGCCCTCTTGGATCACTAACCGCAAATCCGTTATATATATATCCATATTCAGCAACAAGACTACAATCTCCATTTGGACAACAATAAGCACCTGTACTTGTACCATTAGCAATAGCCCAGTCTCCATCTGTTGGAGCATAAGTTATATTATCACCATTAGCATATTTTGTTACAGCTAAGTTTGTTGTAGCCCAATCATTTATACATTCTGGATTACAAGTGGTAGTTGTAGTGGTAGTACTACTTGTACTAGTTGTAGTTGTTGTAGAAGATGATGTAGTTGTTGTACTTATAGGTGGTTTAGGTGTAGGCTTAACATTGCAACAGCTCTTTGGATAGTAAACAGTTACTCTCTCAAATTTAGCATAATGATTGTTACAATAAGGATTCCACATCTAGTTACTGTTAAGCTTTAGATTAATTTGTTCTATTATAAAAGTCTTCACTTCTAATTCATTGAGGTCTTTAGGAACATCTAATGATATTACATCTTTCTTTATTTCTTCATTCTCTGTATATTCAAACTTTGCAGATGTCTTACTTCCAGATAGTTTAGAAATGTCTACATACTTTTGTTCACTTTTCTCACTTTCATCCTTTATAGTGAATACAGTTTTAATTACTGGTCCTTTACCAACATACTTTACATTCACTGAGCTTTCTATTAATGTTTTCATATTAAGGAATTATAGTGTTTGTAATATCTAGAGTTAGTGTACTGTTAATGATTACCGCAGAAAGTGGTCCATCAAGTATTGTTGAATTAGTTATAGTATAAAGTGAAGTTAATATTGTAGATGTAATTGTTTGAGATGTTAAATAACTAGTGATATCATAAAAAGTTTGTTCTCCATATTGTCCAGGAGTCACTTGAGTTAATGGAAGTTTAAATAAATATTCATTATTATTACCAGTACCTCTGCGTCCAACAATCATTAATATACCATTACGTATCTTAGCAGCATCTTGAGAATAATTCCAACTTCCTATCTCAATATCAAAATAAGGATTGTCATCTGAACCAATTGCTGTAGTCCATTGATAAACACCGTTTGTATCAAACTTATTAATAACTATATATTTTGCATCTGTAATACAGTCATTTGTCCAATCACAATCAACTTTATCTCCAACCCAATAAACACCTCCTTCAGGACTAACTGCTAATGCAAATATAACATCATCATAAAAAGAAGTTTCATTAGATACTAATGTACGAGCCCAAGCAAATGTTCCATTAGAGTTTAACTTAAATATTGAAGAACCAAAGTTACAACCATATATATTATTATTAGCATCTAATTGGAATCCTGAAAGATCGCAGTCTTTATTAAAATCAGCTTGATTTAATCTAGCATCCCATATAACAGTGTTAAGATTATTTGTAAATTTAATTATTGTTGTAAAAAAAGCACCAGTATTATTTGCAACAGCTACTAAAACATTACCTAGACTGTCAACTAAAGGAGCATTACTAGTATATGTATCATTTGAACCTGTAATAATAATTTCTTTTTGAGTAATTACAGTTCCTGTAGAAGCAGATAATTTAGCTAAATAAACAATACCATTACCACTACCATTATATAAAGATGCAAATAGATTTCCATTTTTATCAAAGTTTATTCCTATAATAGATGAACTCAATTCCCACCACTCTTCCCATAATATATTTCCATCAGGATCCACCTTTCTAATACCACGATTATAAACCATATAAAGATTTCCATCAGAATCAATCTTCATTTCAGAAGGATCTGAAACAAAAATATCACCACCAATAATAGCTATAAATGTATTTTCCCACACAAGTGTACCAGATGAATCAAACTTTCTATAAGTACCAGTAGAACCAATTTGTGAGAATGAATATATATTACATGCAGCATCTATTTCCATACTTTCTGGATAGTAATTTGAACTTTCATCAGGAGCAATAGTATTATACCAAAATCCTGAATTAGCACAATTTATAGTTGTAGTGGTAGTAGTGGTTGTAGGAGATGGGGGAACAATTGGAATGTAATGTGAAGGTTTAGCCTTTTTTCTTACACAACAATTTGTCAGTCCACCTGTTAACACTTTCACTCTACTAGCTATTGCACTTAATGAAAATGCACAAGCATAATCATAGTTACAAAGCTTATATGTTAATATTCTTTTATAATTTAATAAATCACCAAATGTCTCACTTTGAATTGAAAGGTTCAAAGAGAATATAATATTATTATATTCATTCTTTGCCAACTCTGTAAGTTTGCAATCAATGATATCTAAAAGTTGTGATATACTCGAACACTCTGTACATTCTGAAAGTCTGGGTGATAACATCTTAAATTATTTTTTGGTACCGTTACAATATGCACATAAGCCATTAACTAGCTGACATCCACATCCAACATTTGTTCCACATTGTTTACAACTTGCCATATTAATTAAAATTATTTATGTAATTATTTCCAGAACAGTTACAACCGTTCCTTATAAAACTATCTAACATTTTATTTGCTTGATTGTAAAGTTTATTAGATTCTGCTGTAGCACAATTATTAGCAGCAGCAATCGCTCCTTGTATAAAGAAGTTTATACTTGTGAGGTTTACTTTCTGTTGTGTTCTGATAGCCCTATCACATTCCATCATATCTAGATTCATAAATGCAGAATCAAACTTCTCTTGAAGTTGTTCAACCCTGATTATAGATCTTTCTACAAAGTTCTCATACGCAGGAGCAACTGAATACTTCAAGAAGTATACACCATCTGGAATAGGAACTATAGGAACTCCTACAGGTGTCAATCCCAAAGAGGTTGAATTAAAAACATTTATTGTATTTATATTAAAGGGAAGGATAACTTTTCCAAATCCTGGAACAGTTATTTCGATTGTGGGAGCAGAAACAGGAGGAGCTATAGGATATGTTGAAATATCATTAATAGCTAAAGTTTTACTACTATATGTAGGGACTACTAATATATCTAAATTTAAATCTGCCATATTATTTAAAATAAATATGCCAGAGGATTGAGTTTGATCCTCTCACCTCTGGCATAGGTTATATGATTTCTATTCTTTTTCTACTAAGGAATCTTAGTTGTTGTTGTTGAAGTGCTAGGCCATACAGTAGTAGTTGTACTAGTAGTAGTCAAACATGTATTGTCACCAGCAGCAGTTCCTAAAGCAGGAGTTAAAATAGCACTCAAGTTAGTTGAAGCAGTTCCAACTGGAACAGCAATTATAACCATTGAATCTTCCATGATATAATCACCCCATTGGTAAGCAGATCTGTCATACTCGTTAAACTTGATGTAGTAGCTATCATAAGTTGTACCAGCACTAACCCAGCTTTCAAAGTTTTCATTGTAACCAGCCATTCTGTAAAGATGCTTCAAGTAACCAGCTTGGTAGCTATAGAAGTTCTTTTCTAATTGGATGATCTCGTCTGATGTTCCATCAGGATAAGAAGAACGTTGAGTGATTACAGGAGTTGCAACAATATTACAATTGTCAGCAACAATGAAATCAGCAGTTGTAGCAGGACCAGAATAAACGAAAGTACGGAAGTACATTCTGTCATATTCAAAAGGGAATGCAGCAACATCACATGGTTGACCATATTTAGTTAATGGTTTACCAGAGATACGTAAAATTGCATTAGCATCATTACCAATTCTTTGGAATTGATAGAAAGTGCCAAAGTTAATATTGTCAGGGTTGATACCTGGAGCATGCATGTCAAACTCTAGGATAGCCTTGTCAATAAAAGCAGGTACATCAACTGTATCACAAGGATCTCCACCACAATCGCAGCAAGGAGCTACAATAGTAATAGAACGAGTGAAACCATTGAAATACAAGGTGTCAATGTAAGAAGAATGAGCACGTAATGTAATAGTGACAACATCACCACACTTTACATTCCAACCAGCTACATCAGTCACCTGAGTTGCTGCTGTAGGACATCCGTTTACTTTGTACCATTCAGTTACATTAGAAGTACAGTTTGCACTAGCACATCCTTTAATTTTGTCTGAACGTTTAGATCCTTGTAAATAAGTGTTTGTTCTACCTTGTGCAATGTAGAAATAAGGAGCAGCAGCAATAGTGCCTGAAGTCAAAGCTGCATATGTGTTACTAAACACACCAACTTGACCAGCTGTTAAGTCTTGCGTTGATCCAGAACTAGGAAACGTTGTTTGTCCTACTGGTACCACGAAGAGGGTAGTTAATGAAAAATCTGACATTTTGTTTATATTTAATTGTTAAAAATCTATTCGTTTGTTTGTATTCTAACCTGAGCATTTTGTACTGCAGATTGATTCTCTGTATACATTGCTAATGTTTGAACTGTAAGATCTAGTAGTTCATCTTCTAAATACAATTCTAGTTCACAGTCTTGATCAAAAGAATCTTCACCATCTAACATCACATATCCTGTTTTATTAATGTACTGAGGATATCTCATGTAGCTTATGTAGATTTTAGAGGGAGTGAATGTACCATCAGTGAATATAGAGATTTCATCAGAGGATAAGAAGTTGAATGTCTCTTGATATTCAAACGATGGTCTGTAATGATCATTGTTTAAAATGAATTGTAAATCACCATGTTTAGCAAGATCTCTATTGATCCAAATCTTTCTATCCTTACATCTTCCCTTATCAGCTAATACATAACTATCTACATAGAACATATACTTTGGTGTAAGAAGATGTATATTTGCTCTCCACTGATTTAATTCAGCATTCATTAATGAGAGTTCCAAAGGTTGATTGTTATATGTAACAACAAGACTTTGTAGATCTTCGTAACGCTTTTTGAAAGCATCTAACCCAAGGCCACTCACTGTGCTTTGACCATCAACCTTTTGCTTTATCAACTTAATCTGAGCTTGATTTAAAGCTAAGATCTTATCTTCTAATTGAATTTGTTGATGTTCATTAGTTGATAGTTTATTTAATTGTTGATCTATTTTATATAATAAACTATCTACTGGTATCATACAGATGCTAATTTCTTAGTTTTCAATTTTTGTTCAAGGGTAATTAGTTCATCCTGATTATCATCATCAGCTAAGAACTTAATAAGATCTTCTTCATCTTTAGCCACTTCAAATTCACCTTCGTAGATTTTACCATTTGGTTTCAATCTGTACACTGAATGTGTTATAGCCTGTTTAACAAGATCTTTAATATGGAGTAAGTTTTCCTTCATATCTGCAAAGCGGTTAAAAACCTCTACAGGATTTAAACCCTGATATTTGCCATTCTTGAATTCTGTTTGTTTAAGCATATTATCTACCTGATTGTATACAGATTCTTCTTTTGAATCTTCTGTTACTGGTAAACCTAATAATCTAGCCACTTTTCTTTTCTTCTCAGGAGTCATAGAATCAAACTTGACAATAGCCTTGTTGATTAATTGTTTCTTCTTGAAGATCACTGCATTTTCTATTTCATCATCTGCAACATAAAATTGTGTTTCTGCTGCAAACTCACCTCTTTCCCAAGCTTGATAACTAGAAGCAACTGTAGGATGAACTCTCAACCATGCAAATGCTAACTCTTGGAAAGGAACGTTAAAATCAAAATAGTTATCACCATCCAATAACTTAACTGCTTGTACATGCATTACATCTTCTGTAGAAGTTGATAATCCGTAGTTCCAAAAAGAAGAACGAGGACCAAGATCAACATCACCTAACGCAGATTCTAATTTTGCTTTAAGAGTTGTTACACGTTCAATTTCCATTTCTTTTTCAAGTTGATCACCTATCCTTCTGATGTACGCAGCATTAGGATCTAGTCCTGTTCTATACTGACCATCAAGTTCCTTGTAAGGATACTTAAAAACTCCTGTACCAGGAATTCTTGTTAAGCCTTTAGTGGATAGTCCACCTTGCATTGTTTGCAATTGAGAATTGTTGTACTCCTTTTTAATAGTGGAGATTTTGCCTATCTTACCCATGATGTAGTTATTTATTTGGTTTAATTAGCAGAGAAGTAAACATCGAAGTTTCAGCAACTGGACACTAATCCAATCCTCATCTCTGTGATTTGAGAAGACTCCCCTAGCTGGAGGGCTAGGGGGTGATTCTTCTCGGTAGGTTAAGCACACACTATTGTGTGTAGCAGTATTAGAATTGTGGAATCTCTTCGATCAACACAGTACGTGATAAATCCTCAATGAACACATCACAACGGTCTTTCATCCAGATCTCATATCCTGGGAATTTGTTCGCAGAACTCATACCTTGAGACTTAGCAAAACCTAAGTGGTGACGAGTACCATCGATATAACCCCAAGTCATAGAAGGAGCTCCTTTCATACGTACTTCACGAATGTTATTAACCATAGAACCATCGCTCATAGGACTAACATCAAATACCATGAATACTGGAGTAGACTTCTTGTTCTGACCAAATTCCAAGTTTGATTGTGGAAGATCAAGTTCTTTCAAGTGAATAAGTTCAACACGACCTGTTTCACGTGTAACCATTGCATCAAATGCAAAGTTATAAGTGATGTGTTGACCTTCTCCTTGCATGTAACGATTTCCAGAATCAGCCATGAAAGTTAAACCTGAATTAAGAGCATCGTTCTTCAAAGCTTGTTGGAACACGTCAAACCCAGCTTCGTTTGTATACATCTTAACTTTACGATCCTTAACATCAACCCTTCTGTAGAAAAGATCTCCAAACACAGAACGAATCAAGTTTGCAGAAAATTCTCCACGATTGTATTGTACTAAGTTACCGTTATTTCTCATTCTGTGGTAAACACCAGCAGAAGTTCTTTTCAATTCTTGCTTAGAACCATTAGTCTTAACAGTACCTGGTTTAGACCAGATCATACGTTTAACTTTCAATTCTAACATAGATTTACGCATCCAGAACTCGATGAATGGTTCCCATTTAACATCATTACGAGTTAAAGGTAATTGATTCCTACGTTGAGGAGCATATACTAAGATATCCAAAGGTTTGCCAGAAGCATCTCTCATCATCTTGTCATCAGCCCACTCAGTGATCTTGTGCTCATAACCATATGCTGATCCTAAAGATTCAAACATTGTGATTTGCTCACCTAAACGAGGAAGACCTAATAAGTCTTGATCGAATTCACCAATAGCAGCATCAACTAATTCTAATTCAATTCCTGTTTGTAAGAAAGTAGAAGTTACGAAATCTACAGTTGGATTGTCAGTCACCAAAGTGAAAGAGTACAAATAACCCATGTTCCAAGGAACTGGATCTTTGATAACGTAGAAACGAGGACCATACTGACGAGAACCTACAGAAACAATTGCGTTCTTAGAGAACTCATTAGTATCTAATACTAATTGAAATTCTTGACCATCAATACCTGGCTTGCTCAAAGCAGCAGTGCTGTCAGGGATGTTAATGATCTTAGGGAATTTGTAAGGAACAGCTACTTGCCATTTCCAAGCATCACTATTATTATCTATGTAATAAGGTGTGCTTTTGTTAATCATGTCTAAGAAGTCATTGCTATACAATGAGCTCTGAGTGTAAAGACTGATGATTTTTTTATCATAGTCTGCTGGTTCTGTGCTGTGAAAGCTTTCTAAGTGATTAGAGTCTGTAAGTTTACCTACAGCACGCTTATCCATAGAGGCTACTCTTGCATACGTAAAACCAGTTAATCCTGGGATTGTTTGAATTGCCATTTTGTTATTAATTTAATTGTTGTTTAATTGTTTATAAAAACCATGAATTAGAATTCTTAGAACTTGAGGCTGAACCTTTTACAGAGCTTTTAGTCACCTGTCTTGCCACCTCACCAAATAGTTCGTTAGACTTTTTACTTATACCACTTTTTTGAATGGTAGAAAGTGTAGGATCTTTTTCTAAGATCTTTAGAAGAAGAGCAACCTTCACCTTTGTTTCATGGTTTTCTGGTCTCTTCAATTCCAAGATAGTCTTATCAAAATCTGTAAGTGTTTCTCCAGAATTTGTCTTATACTTATCTACTAGTAAAAAGTCTTGTAGTTCGCCTGCTAGTTTTGGATTGATTGGAATACCATCAAACTCTTTTGTTTTAAGCTTCTCTTGAAGGACAGCTTGAACGTTATTTATATATTGGCTCTTTATTGCTTGTTTGTTCTGTAAGTCTCTTTCTGCCACTTGCTCCATTTGATGAAGTTTAGCAGCTTCTTTCTTTACTAAAACTTTATGATGCTTTGCAGCAACAGTCTCTAGATCTCCGTAGTTCTTTAACCTTTCCACCTCAGAGGTGATATCTTCAGCATCAAACCCTTGATCAGCTAGTGCTTGTTTTAAAACTGAAATCTGATTACTTTCCTGAGAAAGATCTAGTTCAGCAAAACTTGCTACATTATTATAAGTACCAAAGTATTCTTTAGGATCAACTCCTTTTACAAATATGGCTTCAAATGCTTGTTGATAATCTTCTCCAAATTGTCCTATAAAGTTGTTTACCACTTCAATAGCACCTTTCTTTTTCTCAGATTGGAACCTTTCAAGGAACTCTTCAGGAGTTGAAATTGGTGCATCTTCCTCATCATCTTCTTTTGAGAATACACCAAGTTTAAATAGATCGTTTGCTAGAGCACCAAATCTACTAACTTCTGTTTCAGCTTCTTCATCACCTTCTTCAGTTTCTGTACTAGTTTCTGCTTTTACTTTTTGTTTACTAGAAGCAGTAGGAGCTTCTTCCTCTTCTTCCTCATCATCATCTCCACCTAATAAAAAGTCTTGAATAGATGTTTCTTCTTTCTTCTCAGGAGCTTCTTCCATAGTTTCTCCTATAGATTTAGTAGCAGCTTTCTTTGATTCAGCTTTAGGAGCTTTGTCCTCAGCAGTCATTTCCTTAATATCATCAGGACTAGTGGATGCAGTTTCAGGAGACATCAGATCATTTAAAAGTTCTGAATTACCCATACCCATTTCCATAGTGTTCTCAATAGAGAAGTTACCAAACGATGGAGTTTCTAAATTTTCAGCCATATGTAGTTGTATTTTAATTGGTTTTACAATGTAAAAGTATGTTATATTATATTACGAGCAAAGAGTTTGAACACTATATAGCCCAAAATTCGCTATAATATAGCATTAATATTTTTGTCTCTAATTATTCTTATTTGAAAAGTTATCATTTATTAGTCTATAGCTCCTTATTGGGGCTATATCTGTTAGTGTAACCTGCTGAATATCCACTCCCCACTTCTTAGCTTCAACCCTTGCTTTCTTTGTAAGAATGTTATCTAGCTCAGGATCTATACATTTTTCTGAGGGAAGAGATATTACAATATTCTTTATTATACTCAATGTCATATCTGAAAGAGCATCTGTTGCATCATACACCTCTAGAAGGAATGTTTTAACATCAGCTATTTTATACTTAATTACCCCCTTCACTACAAAGTTCTGTTTATCAAGAGTGTATAGAGATTGTGCTGGTAAGCTAAGCGTAGTCACTACAACATGTTGTCTCAAGATCTCATCAGCAAAAGGAATCTTAAAATGAATGCCAGGAGATAACACCCTTTTAAACTTACCAAAACTAAGGTGCACTCCCTCTTCATAAGAAGGAATGATCACCACTGGTAAGAGTTGATCAATCCATTGTATTATTATTTCTACTAATCTATCAAACATTATTTAGATTTTTTGTTTCTTCCTTTTAAATAGTCTATTGCAGAAGAAAGTGATTCAACATCATCTTTAAGAAGACCTATTGCAGTATTACAACTACTACAAAGTAATCCTCTAATTTTATTTGTTTTATGACAATGATCTATAGCAAGTCGTTTTTTAAATTCTGTTTGATGTCTTTTGCATATTGCACAATTTCCTTGTTGTTTATCAAATAAAATATTATAATCTTCTACAGTTAAATTAAAAGTACTTTTCATATTCCATTTCCATTTAACTTGTGAATTATATGTAATTTTATTTCTTGCTCTAGCCATTTTAGATTGACAGATTTTACAATCTGCTCTTTTTTGAAACTTACCTCTTACTGACTTATTAAATTCAGATAGATCTTTCTCTATATTACATTTTGTACAAACTTTCATTTATTATTTTTTATTTGACTTACGCCCCTTTGCATTCTCTTTAGCCACAGCTAGGTCATTAGCTTGGTTTTCTCTAGCCACCTTAAGCTTTTCCATTTCTACAGCCATTTTATCAGAAGCTTGTTTGTTCTTAGAGTTTATATCAGCTAGTTTTAATTGGTAGTCTTTAGAAGCTTTATCTTGCTCGTGAGATAGCTTACTCATTTCTAATACATCTGGAATAGTGTTCTCATTAACATCTTCTGTTGGAACATTACCATATCCTGTAGCAGAAATAATAGCAATCTTCTCTTTAGACAATCTATCAAGTTCTCTTTGGTAATCATCATGAGCTTGTTTCTCCTGAGCCATTTGAGCTTGTTGTTGCATTTGAGCTTGAGCTTGTTGTTGCTGTTGTTCCATTTGTTGTTGTTGCATTTGCTGTTGTTGATCTTGCATTTGCTCTTGTCTTTCCTTAAGTGTCTTAAACACCTTCTTCATCTGACGTATAGACTTAGTTGAATATAATTCAATAATGTCATATAATGAACCACCATTTTGTATAACAGCTTGAGACAATCCTCTAATTTCATTAAACATTTGTTGATCTTCTGGTCTGTTAGTTAAGAACACTTTAAGATCTCTAAATTTAAGTTCTGAACCATTCACTTGTACAAATGCACTCTCTCCTGTATTGGTAATATAGGAAAGTGTAGATTGTGGTTTCTTAGATTCTACATACAGAGCAGCATCAATGATTGCTTGATAAAGCTGACCCATTACATATTCATGAGCTACAAACAAAGGTTCTGTCTGAGAATAAGATTGTTGCATAGCTGTATTAGTACCTGTAGCAGATTCTGAAGCAGCAACACTTCCCATTCTTTGTCTAGACATACCTATAAGTTCCCAACACTCATTCTTCAATTGCATAGCAAGTTGATAACGAGATTGTATCTCTTGAGTTCTTGTTAAGTCTATATCCCTAAACTGATTGAATGAACTAGGGCTTTTTAGATTCTCTGGAGAATCATCAATAAACATCACACCTCTATTACGAGCTTCCATTTCCCAAACATCTAATGCATCTTGTGCATCACCATCTTTAGGAATAGGTATGTGTCTGATAGATGTTAGATACACCTTACCAACTTCTTTCTCAAGTAGTTTGTAAAGTTGATTCATACACACATTGTAAAGCACCTGGAAGGGTTTCATAAGATCTACAAGGGATTTAGCCTCTGTGTTCTTAACCTCGTGTGTAAGTCCTATAATAGGGCAATAGTTTAAAAGTTTGTATGGTTTAATATGATAGATGTCTGGACCAATCTTAACACCTTGGTACCATTCATTAATCCATCCCCACTCTAATGATTGTTGTGTAGGAATAGTTCCACTCTTATATGTTTCATCTACAAGCATTGATTGCTCATTACCCATTTCATCTTCATATATAAGTTTACCTATCTTTCTTTTAGAAATCCAATATGCTCTAACTACAACATACTTATAACCAAATGAGGATACGTTAGATGTAAGTCCTAAGAAGTCTTTAAGTCCATCATCATTCTCTTTCATCTCACTCTCAATAATCATTCTTGTTTGTAGAACAAGAGGATCAAATGTATCATACATTACAGAGTCTTGACCAGGAACAGCATCTGGATTACCAAGATTTGATTCACGTACATTGATCAAACCATAATCTTGTAGAGAAGATCTAAGATGATCAATCTCTTCTTTGGTCAAATCAGGAATAGATTCAATAATTTCAGAAAGCTCCAGCACTTGTACTGTACCAGCAGCATAAGCTCCCTGAGCTCTTCCTGTGGGATCAGAAATATATTTTCTATCAGGAGTGGTAAGGAACCATGTGTTCTTAGGATTAGCCACCTCAATGTTGAATCCAAGTTTTGAATTGTCTTCATATATATGATAGAACTCTCTAGCAGATATTAGCATATCTCTGAAAGCATCTTCACTCTTTTCTTTTAAATTAAACTCAGCTTTTTGACATGTAAGAATATGGTTTGCCCATTTCTCAGCTACAGATGTATAATCATCTAACTGATCTTGTACATCTTGCATAGTCATCTTTTCCAATTCCTCAGGATCTATTTGTTCAACATCCTGTCCTTCCATTGCAAGCTTTTGTAAGATCTTTTCTTTTGCTTGATTGGTTACATACTCTTGTAAGATTTGAGTTTTGAATTCCAACTCTTCTGATTTAGAATCATCATCAAAAGCTTTCACTCTGAATGTGTCTGGTCTTTTAGAGATCTCACCTACAAGTTCATTGATGGGAGTGGTGATGATGGAATAGTGCTTCACATATGCAGGAAGTTTAAGATCTGTAGTTAGCATATCTGTAAAGCTCTTCACTTGTGGTTCTTGATAGAAATCTTCCATACGAAGGATTCCTTTAACAAGATCGTAGTTTTTAACAAATGTATCTCTGTTCTTTACATATTCAGCATAAGCTTTGTTTGCAAAGTAGTCCATTGTGTTTTTAATCCAACTCTCATCTTTCTTTTCCTTCTCAGTTTTAAACTGATCAGGGAATATGTTTAAATACGCATAGCGTATTGTAGCATCTTTTGTATACCTAATAATTGCCATTATGAAAACAATTTACGTTTTTTACTATTAAATAATCCTCTTGATTCAGAGAACAGTGTATTCTTTTTATGTGCTGAGAACATTGCCTTCACTCTTTCATCTCCACTTCCACCAACCTTTCCCATTATAGGATCCATCTTAAGTGCTTGAGCTATGGCTAATTCTGCTGCTATGATTCTATCAAAGTTACCTTGATCATTATACTGTATAATCTCTTCCAGTAGTACAGGATCAAATATCTTACTCACTCCTATTTGTTCTTTAATTATATTACCATCTTCATCCTTCTCTGTATAGATCACTTCTTCCATATACTTCTTTAAGCAGTTGTGAAGATAGTCAATTATTTTTTGAGAACTTCTATGTACACCATATTCTCTTTTAACAGTGGTGTTAGGAACTATCTCCATAAGCCACTGAGGTTGTTTCTCTAGATAGTGAGCATCCCCTTTACTCTTCATGTATTCTATGAATGATATATCATCATTCTCACATAGAGTGCGAGCATTGTAATACTTGATCAAGAGTCTTGCTTGTTCTTCCCACACTTCTTTCTTATCAGGTCTTGCACAATACGAAGCTACGAACATATCTTGATACTTCTCACCTGTAAGATCGTGCATTCTTTTATACACATATACAGATCCTAATGAGGAACTGTACGCACTCTTACCCTGTCTATAGGGATCCACTCCAGCTACATAGAGTCCATATGGAGGATTCTCTATAGGGAATTCATATATAACCACAGGAGCATCCTTAAGATCGCTATTCTTTAAAGGAAAGTTTGTGATGGGTTGCTTATCTGTAAACTCATGTGAGATCTTTTCACCATCATTAAATAATATAATGGGTGTACCAGTTCTTTCATTATTAAGTAGTCTTGTCTTTTGTCTCTTGGCAGATTCAATATCAAAGATGTTTGTATCCTCATTCAGGAATATATCATCCACTTCTAAAGGATAGTACATCTTCTCTTTAAGATAGGCTATACGATCACCTGCCTTCTTAAGACGTTCTAAGTTGGTGGTGGTAATTTGTTTAGCTTTCTCTTCATTAGAAACAAGCATCTTCACATTATGAAGCTCACTTGATAATGGTTTATCTAAGAAGGCCCCTAATGTAGAGTCTTCCTTAGATTCCATTCTATACTTGTATGAAATGAATAAGCCATGGATCCTCTTCTCATCTTTCTCATTATTGTATGTGAGGAAGTTAAAATTATCCACATCAAACATTAGAGATTTGGCGTCCATAAACTTTTTCATATCACCGCCTGTACCTGTAAGGATTGGTGAACAACCCCAACCAAATGGTGTGGTAAAACCAGGAACAGCAGCTTGGAAACCTCTTAAGAAGTTTCCTTTACCAATTTCATCTATAATGAGCTTACGAGGTTTTGTACCTGCAATAGCTTCCTCATTATTACCTTCATCAAGGTTACGTATTAAGATTTGGGAGAATGGTATTCTTTCTCCTCCTTTAGTTCTTATTCCTAGTGTCACTTGGTTCTTCCAGTTATCCTCTATTCTTTGCCATCTCCAAGCTTCTGGTAGGAAGTTAAGTCCTTTGTCAATCTTATCTGTAATAAGCTTTATATCTGGTGCATTAAGACCAGCAATAATATTCTGTGAGTTCTCATCGAACGTAGCACCCCAAGCTATATAGCTAGACTCAATCACTGATTTAGCCAAACGTCTAATACCAAGAATGACTAGTCCTTTTTTCTCTTGCTGTGCTCTATCTATTTCATTTGTAATCACCCACTCATTATCTCTAAGGAAAGGGTTGGCATATTTCTGAGAGATTCTACCACGCTCATCTATAACATCCACTTCTGTATTCCAGAAGTTTAGATGCCAATATAAGAATGGGTTTATATACACACCATCCATCATTGCACCATTCAAGCATAGATCTTTATGGAAATTAAAGAATTGTTTATACTCCTCGCTCTCCTTATCAGGAATACGTGACTGGTTTAAAAACCAATCCTTATAATCTATACTCTGTAGTTCAATCATTATTTTCTGCTTTTAAGGAACTCCTCAGCCATTGAGCTAAGTTCTCCTTTTCCTCTCACTTCCACCTTACTCTCTTCTTTTTCTCTCATTGAATCCACTGTTCTTAATATCTCAGCATAATCTTTGAGAGCTTGTGTTAAGTCTTTTCTCTGAGCTTCTTTGTTAGCTATACAAATAGGAATAGCTCCCCCTCCTTTAGTTTCTTTCCAAGCCATTCTATCTGTTAATTGAGAAAACGGATTTGCTTCTATATATTCTTTTAGCTCCTGGAGTTTATTCTCTAAAAATTCTAATTCATATTCAATTAGAAGAGCTTTCTTGCTTGTTGCCATTATTTAGTTTTTTATTTATAATTCCTCTAGCTTTTAACGCTAACCTTAATTTCTCTCTAGTAGCTTCTGTAATAACTCTTTTACTATTTGCCACTTTAATTTTATTCTTCATTTCTTCTGTCCATATAGTTTTATGTCCAGTCATTCCCTCTCCCCCATCTGTTATATTTACAAGTGTTCCTTTCTTGTCTTTCTTTTTTCCAAGAAGCTTTATATAGTTTACTTCTTGATTAATTATTTCTTGTTTATCATCAGACTCTGAAATAATCATTACATTATATCTAGTCTTATTACAAACCTTTTTCCAAAATCCACTTCTCTTTTTGTAACACATTGCTCTATCATAATCTTTCTTTCTATATTTTGTTCCTATTCCTATATAGAATGCTTCACTTTTATCTTGCCTATAATGAACATAAAGATAATACTTTTTTTCTCCAGTTATATTAGAAGGAATAATTAATCTATCTATATGTGGATGATCTTCAACTATCATACCTCTGTATTAATGTATGTAGTTTTTTTAATAGCCGCCATCTTCTTCCTCTTTAAATAAGTTATCAAGATCTAGTCCTTCCTTAATGATGTTATCAATATCAGAATCATCTATATGTCTAACATCCATCTCAAGTTGTCCTTTGTATTTAGCTAAACAATAAGCTAGCTCTTTATCTGTCACTCCCCAAAGGTTCCCACACTCATCAAGAACTGTAGCTAAATGTTTACCCATGTTATATTGTGGGTAGGCAGTATGTAGTTCTTGTAGAATATGAAGCACCTTATTATAGTAATTTGGTGGTTTCTTCATCTGTTTGGTTTTAAATTATAAGTCCTGAGCTTGTAGCTGATAGCTTTGTAAGCCCTGGTTTAATAACATCTTTAAGTAGCTTTTGAATTTCATCATTAGCTAATTTCTGTGTCTCTTCTGTAATTCCTGGTGTTGCACATAGCTGTCCTAGCTTTTCAATTACAATCCAGGCTTCCATTGTTGGGTTCATGTTAGTTGGTTTAAGTCATCATCTGACAGTTTTATATTCTTTATTTCTTCCTTCAATTCTTCAAAGTCAACAATGTGATCATCACCCTCTTCTTCATCCTTGCTTAAATACTCCTCACAGAAAGCAATACCTATTGTATCTTGTTCCTCATCAGGCTTTCCTATAATATCTATATAATCCACACCTGTATTGTACACTTCCATCAATGCCTGTATCAGAACATTTAACGGTATCTTTTTAAGTCTTATTTCCTTGCTCATTGATTGACGTTTTTAATTCCTCTTCTTGTTCCTGTGTGACAACTCCCACCCATTTGTTTAAAGGACAACTGCAAGAAAGACATCTTGTTTTTGCTGATAAGGTGCATCCACAGTTTGTACAATGATCATCTGGTCGTATTGTCTTATAATTCTTAGAATGATGAGGACAATTTAAACATATGTTTATTCGTTCACTTGATGTCTTCTCAATAACATCTTTTAATTCTGAGGGGGGAATCAGTTTGTTTCTCCAGCCCTCTAACACTTGAGAAAAATTAATCATTTATTCTTGGTTTTAACTGTTCTATGTTTGCTGTCAGGGAAGCAATCTTTTGATGTGCAATGCTTCTCTTATGTTCTGTTGTCTCTGGGTTTACAAGCTGTCTTTCTAGAGCAGCCTTTTGTCTAAGCATTGTTTCCATCTTCTTCACTGCCTTCTTCCTATTAAAGAACAACTTCCCAAACCCAGAAATCTCTATTGAATCATTATCCCTTAGGGCATTGTTTGCTTCACTAAACTGATGAACTATCACTTGATCTATAACCTTCTCACTCACCATCATCTTCACAGCTAATGTCCTGACAATATAATCCCTCATTGAAAGATTGACTGGCTTATCCATGTGTTAGCTTTATTTCTAATGTGATGTCCTTATTAAAATCCAATATGATTGTTGGATTGACCTTCACCTTTGTCCCATCCTTTACAAGCACATATATTTTCTTTAGCTTACTGATTATATTATTAATCGTTGGACCTGTACTATCATATCTCTCACAAAACTCTTTCCTTATATTAGCATAAGAGATGTTCCCTTTAATGGCTGTGAATGCTACAAGCTGTATTTCCCTCTGTGTTAGCTTGAGATTGTTCACTGCTGACAGAATGGAATAATACTTCTCAGCTAGGGAGAACATATCTGTCTCCTGCTTTTTCATCTTCTGTAATATAATATTATTTGGTTTCATATGTAATTGTTATACAAAGATAGGCAATATAATCAGAACATCAAATACAATCTTTTATATTATTGCTATATTATGCCTCGTTTTCTTTAAAAAAGATCAAGACCACCTCTATAAAGAATAGAGACAACCTAAACTCCTGTTCTATAGAATCTTCCTCTTCTGTTGTATATTCTAAGAAAGATAGACCTATTCTATAATAGGGATTGGAAAGACCCTTAACTTCCATAGACAGTTCAAATTCATCAAACCCTTTAAACCCTGTAGCTAAAGAAATCACAATTGTAATTCCTATAAAGACCATAAGTGCAATCATGTTTCCTTGTTTTATATTGTGTATCTATCTACCCCTTCCCCACCCACACTCCCCAAAGTTACAAATGTTTTATAATACCATCCAAATCTTTTTTTCTCTGTATAGCCATTTTCCATGGGAAACCCCCATTGGACCTGGAAAAAATATTTTGGGCCCCCATCCTTTTATAATGCTCCCCCCTATTGTATATATGGGAGAAGAGACTACTCCATCCCAAGACCCCAGGTACAGAAGGAGTGGTTGGGGTTACCTCCGCCATTCAATCATTAATCATTAATGTGGAGACACCACGATTAAAAACTGTAAACTTTTTATGGCTACTATTAAATTAATTGATGAACAGTGTGACGAAGTTAGTGTAATTTCTCACAACAAGCCTTACAAGAATGGACAGAGAGCGAAGGACAAGAAGACTTTCAGTCAGTTCAAGTATAACAATGTTGTGTTCACTGTTGATTCAGAGAATCCATTCATTTCAGCTTTTGCTGAAGGCAAGATTGACAGTATTAAATTAACTGAAGGCACTCGTGAATCAGTTACTGTTGATGCTAATGGAGAAGAACAAACTGCAATGGTTCCAACATTAACGTTTGACTCTTACATTAGTTTTGCACAGACTCTTAATAGAGCAGAGCATAAGAGTAAGATTGCTCGTTTTAAGCATCTTGAAGCTACACCAGTCTCTGCAGACTTGTTGAGCGAGCTAACTGCATAGGAGAACATTGAGAAGATTGTGTAGGTTTACCGTTTGGTAGACCTGCACACACTCTCATTAGCGTAGTATTATGCGAAGACCTACACTATACTATATATATGGGTGGGAAATCATGCAATGTTTCGTTGGGTGGGGAATATTCTGCACTCTATATAGGTGTAAATGAGGTGACGTGGAACCACCTCTGGAATACAAACAACATTTTTAACAATGCTTGATTCAAAAGAATACAGGCATACATATAGCATTAACTATGACTTATCTTATACAAGACAACATTGCACACTTCTATAATAGAGAAGATGTAGACATTATTGATATTCCTAATTGTACAGTGTTACATACTAATCTATCTTGGATTGAGTTAGTTTGTAATAAGGTTGTTGATAAAGTTATTCATACACCTTTTCGTCTTAATGAAGATTTTAGAAGATAATATAATGGGCTGTAACAGGCCCATTTGTTTAATGCACCACAATTCCACTTCCCAAGGGTGGACAGA